>WBZP01000164.1_pt3 | contig 76033 bp, 76 predicted proteins | sample 5204301 | NCBI WGS metagenome assembly WBZP01 (sample SAMN12412401, study PRJNA552823) | activated sludge metagenome | isolation source: activated sludge from nitrification reactor of wastewater treatment plant... | place: USA: Pennsylvania | collected 2017 | reverse complement strand
ACATTACTTCCCCACTCAACCTTGAAGCCACGGTTGTAGTAGTTATAGCTATTATTCCACGGCTTCCAGATTCCGTTCATAGCCGGATCGGGGTCTTTACCAAAAGATGCTATGTCCTTCCTGTACCCCTCCCCGTTGGGGCCTATCGTCAAATACTCTACCTTGTTCGTGTCAACATCCTTTCGTAACAACAGTGCGTGCACATCATCTGCTCCATCTGTCGCGTCTCTTACATAGTCGATGTCGTACAACACGATGTTCTGATCCTCAACGCCACCTGGCTTTCTCAGCAGACCACAGTCGGCCGCAAAAGGAAAACTGTACGTATCATGCCTCCCCTTTCTATACACAAAACTACCGCTCATGTTTGGGTCTGTGGCACTGCCAAGTGTCAAGTTTTGTCCGAGTTCATAGGTCCTTTTTGTCATCCCGGGAGACCAAGACAAGCCTTGAAAAAATCTCGGGATGTACGCACCACTCACTCGTGCTAGCTGTTTCGTAAATTGCTTCGAGCCACCGGTGATGATACCTTGAGAACCCAGAACGGAATCCGCCTCATCCATGGAAAATGAATTCTCTACTCCAGCACAGCTTGACTGCCGATGAAATGCACACAAAAAACCAGTAGCTAGCGTCCGGTCAACATCTGTGCTTGTTTGCGCCAAAAACTCTACAAAAAACACACCTGTCGGTAAGCCGACCTGCCGGCGCAGGTACTCTGGCTTGACTGTGTACACTTTTTTATAGTTCGGTCCATTTGGTTTACAGGTTTGCTGATAAGCAGAACTGCTGGCACTGGAATAGGAGATATACTGTCCTACATCTGGCCCGATTTTCGTAATAGGGTCAGTTGTATCAGTAATCTCGTTGTATATAGTAAAGCTTGTGGCCTTCGTTCCACTCGCCAGTCTGGCTGGGAAGTCTTGGTAGTACCCTTTGTTGAGTCTGTCTACCGTGTTGACACCCGTGCTGTCATCACCGTAGGGCAGTGGACAAAAATCTCCACCCCTTATAGAGAACTTGAAGTTGTTGGGATTGTAACTTGCAGTGTTGATTGCGCCCGTGGCCGTTACTGGAACGTTCTTAAAGTAAATTTTAGCAGGCGCATACCCGGCCGGCACATCACCGGATTGAGAAGCACGAATTGTAACCCGTCGATCACACGCAGAGTACATACCGTCAAACGTATACACATCACAGCTACCCGGTACCCCACGGTCCTTATCATCAAATAGGTCTATTCCCACCGCATATACTTTGCCATTAATCAGTAAGAGTGAAGTCAGCCCAGCCAGAAAGCCCAAGATTGCGACTAGTTTCACTATCTCTTTCAAGGCAGTTCCCTTACGCGTGATGCTTCTAGGGTCTCCTGCATTTCAGATCGTTCCTGAGGGCTTGTGCTCAAAGTGTCGATCATACTTGTCGCCTCCTTAAAATAACGAACCTCCTGTTCCTGGTTGCCCGCAGCACCACTTACCTGCATAAGTTTTATAGTAAAACGATACTTTTCATCTTTATCCTCTGATTTTGACCGTGCAAGCTCATATGCCTTAATGGCAGGCCCGTGTTTCTCCATCCTATAGAGGGCAATAGCAACCTTGCGGGCTTCTTCTGATGTGCGTACACTTTTCCCAAAACGGCCTTTTTCAGCGTCGGCGACGCTTAGACCATAGTCGTGCTCAAGTAGCAATGGTAAATTTTTTGGCTCTGTCGTTTCATATTGAGTATCAATGCCGTCTGGAAGCTGTGACGTACCCACACTGCCCTTATCCGACAAGCCCATCCACACAAACCCCATGCCTAGTAGCAACAGCGCAATCCCTGCAACAGCCCACAGAACAAGCCGATTCGAAACTGGCTGATGCTCACCCACCACTACGTCGGGGTTAATCGGCGCAGTCTTCTTCGCCGGTGATTTTGGCTTCCCCATAATGATCTAACTATAGCAAAGCGGTTATGCCTTGTACAGTTTGTTCGCAAAAACCCCCACCTCTGTTATACTGGGAGCATGAGTTCACTCCAAATTGGTACACGTATTGTGTAACCCAACTACCTTTTGAGCTAAAATACGCATGCCATTGCCTGATATGGGCAATCGTGGCTACTCCAATAGATACATCGATAATATATAAAAAGAGCCTAAATTTTAGGCTCTTTTTACCCTTACGCGTTAACTAGCGGTTTTTGTCTTCTTCAAGTGCTAAACTATGTAACTGCTCTGCATTGTCATGAGCAAATTCAGTTGCAACTCGAATATTCGCATCATACGCAGCTTGTGGGTCTACAGGGTGCTCGTATGGTTCGCTGATTCCAACTTCTTTGTCAAAATCGGTCAATTCGTATTGTGTTTGAGGCTCACCTAGTGCTTTCATACCTAATGCCTTAACATGCAATTTGTGGTTTGAATATAAAGTTTCAGCATCTTTGCTAATGACTTCTAATGATTCTTCAGACATTGTAAATCCTTAATGATTATGTGATTTGAACTACTAACAATTTATCATACCTATGCTTGTTTGTCAATATTGTAGTATTTACTTATTGCGTCGACCTCTGTTATACTATTTGGCAATGAGTTCACTTTCAATAGGTATTGTGGGGTTGCCTAATGTTGGTAAGAGCACCCTCTTCAACGCCCTGACCGACAGTAGTATTTTGGCAGCCAACTATCCCTTCGCCACTATAGAGCCAAACACTGGCATTGTGCCGGTGCCCGACGAACGTCTGCAAAAGCTGAGTCAAATGTACCAAGGTGCCCCGATCAAGCCAGCCACTGTTACATTCGTCGACATCGCAGGCTTGGTTGCTGGCGCTAGCAAGGGCGAAGGCTTGGGCAACCAGTTCCTGGCCAACATCCGCACCTGCGACGCTATTGTGCACGTGGTGCGCGCTTTCGAAGACACTGCCGTCCTTCGCCACGACAGCGCCCCCGCTAACCCGAGTGACGACATCGCGGTTATTAACACCGAGTTAGTCCTAGCCGACCTGCAAACGGTCGAAAAGCGCCTGCCCCGCCTGGAAAAAGAGTGCAAAGCCAACCCCAAGCTAAAAGGCGAGCTCGACTTTTTGCGTGAGGTACACGCTATTCTCGATGCCGGCACACCAGCAAATGCGGAAGCCACAATTATGAACCACGAGCTTCGGCACTGGCTTCACAAAGAGCTACAGCTTTTGACACTAAAGCCCGTCATCTACGCATTTAATGTATCCGAGAATGAGCTAACAGATGAAAAAACCCAATCCGAGCTGAAAAACCTCGTAGCGCCAGCTCACTCACTTTTCGTCTCCGCCAAGCTCGAAGAAGAACTTCGCGGGCTTGACGACGCTGAGGCCTTAGAGCTACTTGAAAGTTATGGCGTGCAAGAACGTGGGCTCGTCCAACTCATTCACGCCGCCTACGACACCCTTGGTCTACAGAGCTATCTAACTGCAGGCGACAAAGAAGTCCGCGCCTGGACCATCCACAAAGGCGCCACCGCACCACAGGCTGCCGGCGTTATCCATGGCGATTTTGAGAGAGGCTTCATTGCCGCACAAATTGTGTCCTACCACGACCTCATATCCGCCGGCTCGGAACAAGCGGCCAAGGCAGCCGGCAAGGTCCGCACCGAAGGCAAAGAGTACGTTATGCAACCCAACGATGTCGTTGAGTTTCGCTTCAACGTCAGCAAATAAGCAACGCTTACATCCTGTTGATTTGCGCGTTGATTTGACGCGCCGCATCAGCAATCTGCGACCACGAACTACCACTCGTCATAATGCTTAACGCGTACGTCTTGGAACCAAACACTAAACCAGAATCGTGTAAATCGCCGTTCAGGAAGCCAACCTTATCTGCCACTGGGAGACCAGTTCCGGCCGGAATGCCAGAACGGTATGCCTGTCGCTTCATGACATCGAGTAGCCGGTTTTTTTCTGCGTCTGCCAATGCCCCGGTGTTTATTTTGTGCAAGAATAGCGTCTGGTCTTCGGCAGTGGAGTACATGGCCCCACGGATGACATTTGTACTCGCTAGGCCAAGACCACGCACATCGTTCGTCACGTTCTGCCACCCTATTTTGTCACCCAGCCATTCTGCACAAGTGTTGTCCGAGTTAACGATCATGACATCAAAACACTGGCTGACGTTCTTCCCGGCAGTCGCTTCGTCTTCCCATTTCATCTGGTTGGCAGCAATACGCTTTAAGAGGCTAAAGGCTACAAACATTTTGTACGTACTCGCTGGATGGTAACGCTTGGAACCGCTCGCACTCACCACCGAACCATCGGTGAAGCGAACTGCTATACCGTAGTTACCCTTGTCTTTAACAAGATCGTTCAATAGTGCCTGAAGACCGTTTTGCGTCGGCGAATACGAGCGCTGGAAGACCACTCGAGCTGGGACAGAAACGAGATCCCCAAGCACCACGCCATCTTCCTTCAAAACTTGCTTCTTAAGCGCGTCGGCCGTAGTGGTAAAGTTGATGCCACGTCCGGCTACGCCTTCTGTACGACCTGTCTCAACGCCATCAAGTGTAATGACTGTGGTCGTACCGGGTGCAATGTATATCTTTTTTTGCATCTCGGCTAGGTAGTCACGAATTGGCTTAGTGTCGACGTCTAAGGCAACTTTTGTCTTATCCTTCGTGTCTTCGGTAAAAATGAACCAAGAAGCGAGTGTAGCTTTCGCCACCGAGTACTCTGTGTCCAGCAGTTTCAGGCTGACCTTTCGTTCGGCCAGCTTCTTGGCATCACTCAAAAGATCTTTGACGTGTTTGTCAGATCGTATCGGCTTGATGGTTTTGGCTTCTAGCATCACGCTCGTCTGAGTTTTTTCGAGCTTGGTAGCTAAGACTTCTTTTTTTAGGTCTGCAGCCACACATTGTTGGCCATTTTTTGCAGGGTCCAGGACAATCTCACCATTCTTTGCCATAACGGCCGCATTTTTGGGCGCGACTTTACACAGTTCGAGTTGAGTCCTGGCAAACTCGTTAAAGCGCTGGGTGTCAAGACGAGTAACAATAGGTTGGTTTTTTAGCGCGCCTTTTATAAGCAAACTACCGGGCACGAGCCGTTGCCACCAAGGGTAGCTTTTCAAGCCTTGAATAATTTTAACCGCGTCTGGCTGCAAACCAGCGTCGACCGTTTTCACCTTGGAGGTTTGCTGTTTTACCGGCCCCTCTATGGTCACACTGAGTGGCAGGTTGCTGTATTCGTCGATGAGTACCTGTGTGAGCTGTGTGTCACTTTTGCCACCAACGCGCACATCATCAAGCCGAGCAAATGGCAAAACACGATTGCGCGGATAGGCAAACTGAACTATGAGCGTAACGAATAGGGTCGCAATTAGCGCAACCAGCACTATGTGGCGCTTACCCACGCCACGGCCTGACCCGTCTGTCTGTCCCTCGAAGAATCTATTCACTACAATCTATTTTAGCCGTTAGCACTTATACGCGCAATGGCTACACCCCAAGGCTGTCAGGCGGCTGACGAGTAGAAGTTTGGGTAGCGACGCCTTCTGGAAAGAATAGGGGCCTTGGTGTATGGGTTCATAATTGTTCCCGGGCTACTGCGGTCAATGTCGTTGAGTTGCCCAAACGGGCTAGCAATCCCTCCAGTCACAGGCATGGTATGAAATTGTTGCGATGAAGTCATTCTGCCCTGTTCAATCCCCCCATGCAACAAACTCTGGCGATTGCGCATCTCGAGTAAACGCTGTTGTACATAACTCATGGCGTTATGCAGGCGGTTGCGATTCCACGTGCTAAACCGTAGGTTGCGCGTGGGAGTCAACACGTCGAACGACGCCATAATAATATGTGCTTTGTAGTCGACCTCGGCTATCATATCGTAGCGCAAATCTTCAACCGTCAGCAGGAACGGTTTCTTATCAACTAAGAGAACTCTGTGATCCGTGACGCACAACAGTGCGAAACCACCCTCATACACACCGTTAATTACCGATGCGATTTGCTCCTCTGGCGTCAGCACTTTAGCAAGCTCGCTGAGTTCCGTAAAACCCCACAAATCAACTTGACAGCCAATTTGTTTTAGCTCTGCTTCTAGGTCTTTTAGTTTTACCATGGTGACCTCCTTGTACGTGCTATACCAGCGAGTTAGTTCTCGGGTAGTATCGTGACTTCATAGTCTCATGCCGTTTCTCCGAGCGCAGTACGTTTCATCACCGCTCGTGCGTGATATTTATCACGTTCTGAAAACACAATTTTGTTCTAGGTGTTGCGTCTGACCTGTGGGATACTGTAACTATGTTGGCTTCCGAGGAACAGCGCCAAAAACTCGCAGAGTTTTTCCAGACTGGCACTCGACGTGCTTACGATAAGGGTGAATTCGTCATCCGCCCGTACGAACCCGTACCGGGCGTTTTTTTTATTACTGAAGGCCTAGTCAAATCATACGACATCACCAAATACGGCGACGAAAACCTGCTGATCATTCGCAAAGCTGGTGAGATTATGGGCATTACAAAGGCCGTGACTGGCTCGAACCGACAGGTCATGTATGCTGCCATGACACCCGTGGTTGCATACGTTGTCCCTCACGATGTTTTCAATGAATTCCTGCACAAGAACCCCCGACTTGCCCTGCCCGTGCTCGACATGGTGACAGACATGTATGCTCAGCACAGCGAACGTGTGCTGACACTCGAATATCGCACCGTACGCGAGCGCTTGGCTTCTTTCCTACTTACCACCGCCAAACGTTTCGGCCACAAGACGAGCAAAGGCATTCGTATAGACATACCACTCAGGCATCAAGATATTGCTAGTTCCATAAGTGCTACCCGCGAAACTACCAGTCGCACCCTGAGCGACCTTGAACGCAAAGGCACACTCAGCCACGACCAGTCATTCATTACTATTTGCAACAAAGACGCCCTTACCAACTACATTGAGTAGGTAAAAGCGTTCGCGGTTGCCTTTACTACCGGCAACATCTGAGTCGGCTTTTTTCAGGACCACAAAATACTGTTTGGCCCAAAGTTCAAAGTCTTTCAAAATATCTCGACGCATACGATCGTTTTTAATAACGCCATGATGCTTTGCGCCAGAATGAATTGCCTCAAATTGTGGCTTCACCATCACCGCTAGCTGGGTTTGTTTGTTGCAAAGCTTTATAACCGCAGGCAAGATTTCGCGCAGACTAATGAAGCTGACGTCTGCTACTAGAATGTCAATGTTTTCCTTAGTGCGAAAGTCCCGTATGTCGGTCTTCTCATGTAGCTCTATCTGAGCGTGGCCATGCAGACTTGGGTGGAGCTGATCGGTACCCACATCAACTGCCAACACCTTCCGGGCGCCATGTTGCAATGCGTAGTCAGTAAAACCACCCGTACTACTGCCGACGTCCAGCACTGTTTTGCCAGCGAAATCGAGGTGTAACTCCTTCGCCACACTCGCTAGTTTGTGCCCAGCCCGACTAACGTAGCGTTCCGTCTCGGCGATTACTAGCTTGTCGCTCTCGCCCACCAACTGACCTGGCTTTTTAGCGGGCTTACCATTCACCAGAACCTTGCCCATGCGCACAAAGCTCTCGCCCTGACTGCGCGACGTCACCATCCCCCGCGCTACCAAAACCGCGTCTAGTCGCTTCTTTTCCAAACTATTCCTTTACACGCTCGCGGTAGGCGCCAGTGGCAGTGTCGACACTGATAACATCACCGGTTTTTATGAACGCTGGTACTTTTATGACAATGCCCGTTTCCAGCGTGGCGTCCTTAGTGATAGGGCTTGAGGTGTCGCCCTTGACGGCATTTTCGGTGTAGGTAACTTCGAGTGGAACGTTTTTGGGCAACTCCACGTTTATGGGCGCGTCGTTGAAAAACTGCAAGCCAACCATGTCACCCTCTTTCATGTAGCCCGCATACTCGCCAACCATGTCAGCCGAAACCTCAAATTGGTTGAATGTCTCCTGGTTCATAAAATGGAACGTCGAACCGTCGTTGTAGAGGTACTGCACCGTCTGCCCAGTTACGTCCGCGGTCTGGAGGGTTTCGTTGCCCTTAAAGGTCTTCTCGAGTACCTTGCCATCAAGTACGCTTTTGATCCGCACATTCACAATTGAACCACCCCGACCCATGACCTTTTGGTTGTAGTCCACCACCCGATACGGCACACCTTCTAGTTCAAATAAGGTACCCTTTTTCAGATTGGTAATGCTCAAGTTTGCCACGACCTACACTCCTTCTTGTAGTTACGATTATTCTATCTTAGATTTTAACAGATCTATATGCGCAGATATCTCTGCAACGTCAGCTGGGCCAAAATAGCTACCCAAGCCAAGTACATGATGTTCGAGTGCTCGAATGTTGTTCTGCGCAATCTTCGCCCATTTTAGCTGTTCGGCCCGCGTTTCGGCGTACTCATAGTCACGAATGTCGAGGCGCAAAACACTCAGGGCTTTTTTGCAGTCTTCGACATGCTTTTTCTCCCCTCGCCCGAGCGTATCTACCGGCAACTCCCGCAAACACGCCTTCACCCGCCTATCTAGATTTTTAACTATTGGATTCAGTACCATTATTTAAAACCACACTTCTTGCCATATGCAATTACTATTAACCAACTAAACGCTGAGAGCTAAAGAGGCTCAAGCTCCTCATCTATATGACCACATATCGTAAAAAATCCTTTTACACGAACCACCCTACCTTTTATCATTACCGCCTCTTGAACTCCGAATGCATCTCCAATTACCGGAGAGGATCCTTTCATCTCCTCCAATCTTCCATGAGGTACGTGTAAGAAAGTGCCTAAAGGATGAATATATGTATCCGATAATCGTGCGTGGATAGCCATTACTACCGTAAGTTTGGAGAGTGCATCTAGGTCAAACTCGTGCAGAGATGTGGCAAAGCGATCGATGATAGCAACCTTTGGGTACTCTTCTAGGGACTTTGTCATCCTGCATTACTTTTCTCTTAGAATGGGATGTCGTCTAAGTTAATTGGCTCATCGCCAACGTCTTCAATAACCACATCATCCTTCTTCTTGGGTGACGCTTGGCTACCGCCAGAACTTGCACCACCACCTTGGTAACTGCCGTTTCCACCATCACCCTGGCCACCACCAAGGAAGGTTACGTCTTGCGCATTAACTTCTACTTTGCTTCGTTTTTGCCCGTCCTGCTCCCAGCTACGTGACTGCAACCGGCCGTGCACGAGACATGGTCGGCCTTTGCTAAGGTACTGTGCGACGCGTTCGCCAAGCGGGCCCCAAGCTACAACGTCAATATAGTCTGTGGCCTCCTGCCAATTGCCGTCTGCGCCTTTGTATGAGCGGTTTAGGGCCAAAGAGAAACTACACACATTTTGCCCATTTGGTGTTTGTCGTAATTCTGGGTCACGCGTCAGGTTCCCCATTAGAACTACTTGGTTGAAAGATCGTGCCATAGTGGCTACCTCCTTGCAGGAACTATGTCCTTGGTTAGTTTGTACTACCCACACTACGCGCCAATCACCCCGCCGTCAAGTCCTCAGCCACTACAAGCACGAAACAACCCTAGACGAAATCCAGGGTTGTTTAGATAGTTCAGACGAAAGTCCTAGGCTTTGGCGACGAATGGAAGCAAAGCCAAGTGTCGTGCGCGCTTAATAGCCACACTCAAGTGACGTTGCTGGCTTTCGGTCAGGCCAGTTTTCTTGCGAGTTTCAATACGCCCATATTGGTCAACATAGCGCTGTAAAGTCTTGAAATCTTTGTAGTCAAAAAATGGAACGTCTGTCTTGTGTTTGAAGATCTTTGCCATACTTATTCTTCCTCTTCTTCCTTGTCTTCACGATCGGCACGCTTGGCTGCTTGCTCGGCCTTCACTGCCTTGGCAGCTTCGGCTTTGGCAATTTTCTTTAGGTCTGGGCGAACGATCAAGAAACGGATCACTTCGTCAGTGATGTTCAAAATGCCCTCGATCTTTCGCATGCTCTCACCCGGCACATCTGCAGTATAGAAAACATATACGGCGCTGTCGTGCTTCTTGATGGAGTACGCGAGTTTCTTCTTGCCCCAATTATCGGTGTTGGTTATCTTACCGCCGTTATCGGTAATGATTTTTTCGACCTTGTCAGTCGCTTTGTCCAAGTCTACTTCTAGATCTGGGTCAAACAAAATTGCAATTTCGTATTGGTTCACGAGATTACTCCTTTGGTTATAGCCTACACTCCAAAAGATGCAAGCTGAGTTAATAGTAGACCCAGTATATCGCAACCACCCCTGTTAGTCAAGCCACTCCTTGGAGTCGCTTCTCTAGTAGGCCCAGTGTATAGCTACGGTTTGGTCGCGTAACGATCTTTAGGGCACACCTACCCACAGTCCTGGGTGAACTAGGGGGAAGTAATTCTCTCCGACGACTACTCTTGTATGCAAGCCGGAGGCTTGCTGTCGTATCGTATACTGCAAGGCCTAAAAGGGTGTTACCAAGCTCGATGCGTCGCGTTCTGTCTTTCGTATGAAGAAACTCGTCGATTGTTCTTGTGTTTATGCCACCAAAATCTTGCTCTCCGAATGCCTGCTCAAGTAAATAATCTCTGACGACATTCGTGTTTGCTACCTTAATCTGCCTAGACCTCCAAAGATACTCTCTGTATTCATTTGGGATTTTTTGAAGCATGACATTTTCGCCATGCATGCACAGACCTCTTTCAGGTATGTGGCCTGCTGAAGCAAAAATAACTGTCCTGAGGAGCTCATTTCCCTTTGGCAATGCAGGCCCCTCAAACACTTTGTGATATGCGTTATGCTCCTCCCTATTCACCCATTGGATTCGCGAATTTCGAAGTGCAATTTCACCCGCGCCACCTGCAACGAGTGTGGCCCGAGGATGGAATGGATGGTGCCAATCAGCAACTACTTCATCAGCTTGCAAGCTACGACCTACGGCAGGAGGCTCGTAGTTCGAAATGATGGGAAGTGGTATTCCTGTACGCGCGTCCGATGGTGCGATAATTTCAGTTGCCACTACCAAAGCTCCGTACATAAAAACTCCTGTCGTGGTGGGCAGGAGTTGAAAAATCATGGTTAGTTGCGTGTCTTTGCTGAACGCCTGTTGAGGGGAGCTGGCGGTGTTCGCCACAGTCTCTCAATGTAACAAACTTTGTCGCCATACTTCCCCCATTTCGGCTGTTTGTTTTACCTTCATGTTAGACCTGGCATAGTGAAAAGGCAAGCATTTTCTGTAGTAAAATTTGCTATCCCAATCTGTTATTCAAATTCTTGGTGTTGTAAGAAACGTTACAATAAATATAAACGCCCCACAGATTTCTGTACACATTTTTTGTACAAACCGCATACATTATTAATCGAGACTAGAAATTGCGGAATTAATTTATTACAGAATCACCAGCCAACTCCGCTCGCCCTCCAACAAATAGTTAGCAACTAGGACGCTCCATATACGGCCTAGAGTGAGTGCTTTCACTCGACGCAACTGGACGTAGGGTTGCTGTCAGTCGGCTATGCATAAAAACTGATTACAGAAATGGTCCAACCCTCCTGGCGCGCGGAGGACTGTTTGAGCGAAATGAAATGAAGCGAGTTCCGCACAACCCCAAGAGGGATAGACCATTTCTGTAGTAAGCCGGTTTTTTGCTCCTAGCCGAGAGGTTTTGCTTACTTTTGGTGGTGCAAAAGTAAGTCAAAGTATGACCTGAAAGGGCATGGTTTGAAAGGTGATTTGCGAAGATTTATTTATTACCTGGCTAGGTACTCGTCCCGACCGTCGTCTGGGAAATTTTCGTCGAGCACGTCATCATCCGTTGCGCCCGCACCACCGCCAAAGACCTGATCCATACTGCTCACAAGCACCTCACGTGGCTTCGTGCCGTCCTGTGCCGATATAATTCCCTGCTCTTCCATTTCTTCAATCACACGCGCAGCTCGGCCGTAGCCAATGCGTAGACGTCGCTGTAGCAGACTGGTGCTAATCTTGCGGTTTTCTATAGCAACACGTACTGCGTCGTGAAACAGCTCGTCGTCGGCACTTCCCGCTTCGTGTCCGCCACTCGTATCACTCACTACCCGTCCATTACTACCAATTTGCACAGGCTGACTTACAACTTCGTCGTTATATTCAGGAGCTCGCTGTTCGCGCAGGAAGTCGTTGACCTTGTTCGTCTCATCATCACCAATAAAAGCCGCTTGTACACGCTTTGGCTTTGGCATATCCGTGGTCAACAGCAACATATCACCACGCCCGAGGAGCTTTTCGGAGCCAGCTTGGTCAATAATGGTACGGCTGTCGACCTGGCTCTGCGTCGTAAAGGCAATTCGACCCGGCACGTTAGCCTTAATCAAACCGGTGATCACATCGACACTTGGTCGCTGGGTTGCGAGAATGAGGTGAATACCTGCAGCACGCGCCTTTTGTGCAATTCGCACAATCAAAGCTTCGACATCGCGCGCAGCCATCATCATCAAATCGGACAGCTCATCGATCATAATAACCACATACGGCATGCCTTCTTCTTTCTTGACGGCGTTGTATTCCTCGATATTTCGCTTGCCGGCGTCGGCCATGGTGCGCAAACGACGCTCCATTTCTGCGACCGCCCACTTGAGCGCCGAGATACAGCGTTCTGGCTCATTTATGACGGGGGTCAGCAGGTGCGGAATGTCGTTGTACGGCGTCAACTCGACCTGTTTGGGGTCAACCAAGATCAGTTTGAGTTCGTTAGGGCTGTTCCTATACAGCAAGCTTGCCAGGATGTCGTTGATCATAACTGATTTACCAGAGCCAGTCTGACCGGCCACCAAGAGGTGGGGCATTTTGGCGAGGTCGGCAATAACTGGTTTGCCGGCAATGTCTTTACCAATCGCGAAAGTCAGTGGCCCCTTCGCATCTGCCCACTCGCGGGAAGTAAAAATAGAACTCAAACGCACAATAGCGCCCTTCACATTAGGTACTTCCACACCAACGGCTCGTTTGCCCGGAATAGGCGCTTCCATACGGATGCTTGTCGCAGCCAGGTCGAGCGCAAGGTTGTTTTCGAGTGCAGTCATTTTGGTCAGCTTTACCCCTGTTGGAGGCTTGAGAGTATACTGCGTAACCCGTGGACCAACATTCGCCCCTTCTACCTCAACGGCGATGTTGAAGTTGTTGAACGTATCACGAATAATCTGCGCGTTGTGGTCAATGTTGCCGGCGTCTGCCTTGTCTTGTCGCTGATCAAGCAAATCAATCCCCGGCAGCTTCCAGTCCGGGTCGCTTGCAGTGGTCAACGCTTCGTGGTTTTCTTTCGCCGTCAGCTTTTGAGCTGTGTTCTTCAGGCTGGTCATGCGCGGTTGTTCTCGAGGTGGTGGCGGGGTTGCTTCACCATGACGGACCAGAGGAACTCCTTCATTCAGCTTAAATCCGGTGTCGGTGGCCTTAGCCTTTAGAGCCGCCAACTCGCCCTCGGCTTCCTCACCTTCAGGTCGCTTGAAAATATCACCGATCTTCAAAATAACCTTAGGAGAAATCCCAAAAGCAAAGAAAAAGGTAAACAGCGCAAACGCAAAGAAAAGTAAGCTCGCCGGAATTTTATCGAGAGCCATCAGGACAAGATTGCCCACGGTACTACCAACGTGCCCACCTTCTGTACCGGTAAACTCAGCACTTCCGGCCACCTTTCGCTGTGCAAACACCGCGTAGAAACAAGCCGAAGCCATCGTCAGAAATATGTACATGTTTATGACCCGTGCTTTTGGTAGTTTATGATCTTCGCTAATAAACTTGTACGCGCCCCAATACACGAGAGAGACGGGCACAAACCAAGCGGCCCAACCAAACAGCCAGTTCGCAACACCGAAGAGCCCTTTTGGCAGTGACCCACCTGTGTTCAAACCGCCAAGCACCATAAACACACCGAGCAGTATAAATAACACCGCAAAGGTATAGCCCCACAACGGTGATGGTGCCGATGCGACTGCATCAACTTTTTTACTGCTTCGTGCTTTGGATTTTTTCTTTTTTGCCATGGTATTTATTTTACGATATTTTCCGCTTATGGTCTATTGTCTAACTCCACCCGATCAGCATCAAGCGCTAGCCGTTCAGCAGTGAGCCCGGTATATTCCTGTTGAGTTTTGCCTGGCTCGCTACGCTCTTCATCAATAACTCGAATCGCTTGCTCTACATTTGCAAGTTTCGCTAGCCTCCTCCTTCTTTCTTCAGCTTCACGAAGCGCACGCTGAGCATCCTCCCCAGCTTCAAGTCTCGCTTGAAGCTCAGGGATAGTATCGGCAAGTGGGACTGGGCCAGTTGACCCTTCCATTTGACTACCAGTGGTGTTTGGGCTGGACATGAATTATATTATAGCAAAATTTGCTACAAAAGTCAATCAGGCTTACGCTTTTGCGTACAAGTCTTTTTAGTCGACGCGTGGATCTTGGTTGAGGAGACGTTCGCGCATTTCCTGGAAGCGCTTTTGCTGTTCAGCGGCCATTTCCTCTGGGGTCTTTTGTGGTGCCTCTGGCTTGGTAGTCTGATCTTTGAGGGCCTTACCTTCGGCTCGACCGCCAACAACATTCACTACAGGGATGACGATTGGGCTACGACCAGTGTGTTCAAAGAGGTAGTGTGTAATGTGATCTTTCATTTCAGCCTTGAACCTATCCAGATCAATACGCTTAAAACGCTGGCCAACAGCTCGTCGCACCTCAGTACGCAAGCCGTTCATCAGCTCTTCTTGCTCACGCATGTATATAAACCCACGACTAATGATGTCCGGGCTTGTCACCAGGCTGCCACTCTTCTTGTCCACCGTAAGCACCACGGCAACCAAGCCCTCTTCGGCCAAAAGTACGCGGTCTTTCACAACCACGTTGTTCACAACTGAACCCGACTGGTCAACAAGGATAGTACCGACGGGCACCGTGCCGATTACTTCCATTTTGTCCTGTGTTAGAGCAATCACCTCGCCGTTGACTGCATTTACCGTGTTGCCCCGTGGAATCCCCTGCTCTATGGCCAGGTCAATGTGACGTTGCTTCACGCGGTATGCACCATAGATAGGAATGAAAAACTTTGGTTTCGTGTACTGGATCATTTCGGCATATTCGTCCTGGCTGGCGTGGCCAGAAACGTGCAGTGGGCCAACCTTGTCGAGCTCGTGATTGCGGTGTTCGAAGACATGAACGCCCTTCTTGGTCAGGTCGTCTACCATTTGGCCAATGAGCGCATCGTTGCCACTCTCGGGAATTGGCGTACTGGAAAGGATGACTGTGTCTTGTTCTTTTAGCTTAACGTGACGATGTTCGCCGTTAGCCATACGCTGAAGCGCACTACTTGGCTCACCCTGGCTACCTGTACAAACCACTACAACGTTCTGGTCGGTCATAGCACCAACCTGAGCGATTGGGATAAAGGTGCCTTTGGGAATTTTCATAAAGCCATGGCGCACAGCCATCTCGAGTGTACTCACCATGCTTCGACCGTCCATGGCAACCTTTTTGCCGTGGTGAACAGCAGCGTTCACGATCATTTGTACACGGTTCATGTTGGTGCTAAACAGCCCAATGAAAATCCGGCCCGGCGCCTGGTCCATAATGTCCTTAAAGCTCTGTTCAATGGTGCTTTCGCTCGGCGTTCGCCCCATACGCTCAACAGTGGTACTTTCGCTGAGGAGCGCCAGCACGCCTTCGTTGCCAAGTTCCTTTAGGCGTTCGATGTCACTGCGTTCATGGTCAAGTGGGTTTTCGTCAAACCGGAAGTCACCAGTGTTAATAATGCGCCCAACCGGTGTATCAAGCACTACACAAGTACTGCCAGGAATGGAGTGGGTAATACGCACCAGCTCCACATAGAACTCCCCAACCTTTAGGCGTTCGTGCGTGTTTTCGTTCATGGTGACGGTTTGCAGTTCGAAACCGTCGGGCATTGGCAGGCCAAAGTTCTCGAAGATTTCTTCTACGCGACCAATGGTGAATTTACTGCCATAGATTGGCGCTGGGAACTGTGGCACAACGTGTGGCAATCCACCGATGTGGTCAAGGTGACCGTGGGTGATAATGTAGGCCCGTAGTTTGTGGCGAATGCTTTCCAGATACGCCATGTCAGCAATGCCGTAGTTAATCCCTGGCAAATCGACACTCAGGTCGTTACCACAGTCAATAATAACGGCGTCGTTCATGTACTCGACGAGCATGGTGTTTTTGCTACCACCACCGTCCATACCACCCAAACCTACGATTTTGAGGCGTGGACTATCATCGATAAAGTTTGCTCGGCGGTTTTCGTCGACTTGGGCTGGTAAAAATTGGTTGGCCACGCGCTGAGCGTCCATTTGCGTACGCTTCTGAGCGCGCACCGCCGCACCTCGGCTTACTGCTGGCTTTCGCTCTGCGCTCTGCTGGCCGTTGTTACCATTTGGACGACCTTTTTGGTTTGATCGCCTCTGGGTGCTTGGCCGACCATTTTGTGGCCGTTTGGTTCTATTTTGATTTCTCTCCATAAAAATTTTCCTTCTTATTTCGTTTGATTATTACTTAATTTTCTTTAAAATTGTGGGAACATTCGCGAAATCTTCAAGCAAGGTTTCTCGCAAACTCCCGTTGTATAAGGCCGCCGCTGGATGATAGAGAGGCAGGATGACAACGGTCAAGCTGTCCTGCTCAGTGGCGGAGCCACTGACACCGACAGCTTTCTCGGCACGCTGCTGCGTTGCAGACTGCGATGCTCCCTTCAGTGTACCATTGTACACTTCGGTCTGCTTCTCGTCTGCGCCTTGCATCGTACTCGAGCCGTTGCCCCCTGCCCTCGACCGGAATGCTATCCGAATACGTTTTGGCTGACCATGATCGGAGCTAATGTGTAGGTCCGGCAGGAAACAACTTCCGCTGTGGCGACCAAGTGTTACCACTAGTTTTGGTTGAATTATTTCCAGCTGGGCCTGCAAATAGGGCAAAAAGGCCTTTTTCTCCTCCGGGAATGGGTCTCGGTTATTCGGGGGACGGTATTTGACGATGTTGGTAATGTACACATCTGCTCGGTCCATACCGACGCTGGCTAGCATTTCGTTCAGGAACTTGCCACTCGCACCGACGAATGGCAAGCCCTGTACATCTTCTTGCTTTCCTGGAGCTTCGCCAATAAAGACGATTTCTGCGTCGGCATTTCCCGCCCCAAAAACCAATTGAGTCGCTTGAGTAGCCAGGTCGGGCGTCACGCCCGACCGCTCGATCTCCTCTTTTAGTTCGTCTAACTTTTGCTGTTTTTGGCTCAACGCCATATACAACCCTCTGTTACTTGTTCATTTCGCGGGCAGCAGCTTTCATAGAAAGTTGCAGACGGCCACGGTCGTCAATCGCTACGAGCTTCACGGTGACTTTGTCACCCTCTTTTACGACATCGCTTGGCTTACCGACGCGCTCTTCGCTCATTTCGCTGACGTGCACCAAACCATCTTTGCCTGGCAAAATCTGCACAAACGCACCAAAGTCCATCACGCTCACTACTGGTCGATCGACGTAAATCTTGCCAACTTCAGGCTCTTCGACAATGCTCAAAATCCACTGGCGAGCCTTTTCGATCGAAGCACCATCTGGGCTGGCAATCATAACCGTGCCATCATCCTTAATGTCGATTTCGGTACCAGTTTCGCCAGTAATCTTCTGAATGGTTTCACCGCCCTTACCAATAATCTCGCGGATCTTGTCGGGGTTGATCATCACGCTTTCGACACGTGGCGCGTATGGGCTCATTTCCTTGCGTGGTTCGGCCAAAACGCTCAGCATGTGTTGCAAAATCTCGGCGCGACCTTCTTTGCCTTGTTCAAGTGCCTTGGCAAGTGTTGCAACCGGCAGACCGTGCACCTTCATGTCCATCTGGAGCGCCGTAATGCCTTCACTGGTACCCGTTACCTTAAAGTCCATGTCGCCAGCAAAGTCTTCGGCATCGGCAATGTCGCTCAGCACGTAGAATTTGTCGCCATCAACCATCAGCCCCATAGCAATACCACTAACTGGTCGCTTAAGTGGTACGCCAGCGTCCATCAGCGCCAAACAGCTTGAGCAAGTTGCGGCCATCGAGGTTGAACCGTTCTGACTCATAATTTCTGTCACGCTACGAATGGTGTATGGGAACTCGGCTTCGCTTGGAAGCACCGCAGTTAGCGCACGCTCGGCCAAGTAGCCGTGACCAATTTCTCGTCGGCCGGGGCTACCCAGGCGTCGGACTTCGCCCACGGTGTAGCCAGGGGCGTTGTAGTGGTGCATATAGCGTCGCTCGTGGTTCTTTTCCATGGTGTCAACGAGCTGGGCATAGCTGAGTGGTGCGAGCGTCACAATGTTCATGCCCTGCGTCATACCACGAGTAAAAATGCTCGAACCGTGCGCACGAGGCAAAAGCCCTACTTCGGAACTCAAAGGACGAATTTCGGTCAGCGTACGGCCGTCGGGGCGAACGCCATCTTCGACAATGCCCTTTCGTACGTCTTTGTGGAGCGCCATTTGGAGTGCTTCATCATATTCGGTCATGTGCGAGTCGTACTCTTCTTCGCCAACCTTTTCGGCGAACTCTTTGTGCATCGCCTCGCGGAGCACGCCAATCATTTCATTGCGCTCTGGGTATGGCGCACGGAGGGCGGTACCAAGCTTGTCGTGAACCCACGCATCAACCTCTGCCTGAACTTCTTCGTTTGGCAAAATCAGGTCAAATTCTTGGGCTTCGACACCAACTTTCTTGGCAAGCTCTACCTGGAGCGCCAACGCTGGTTTGACTGCTTCAGCAGCAAATTCGAGCGCACGCACAACTTCGGCTTCGGTCGCTTCGTTTGCACCGGCCTCGACCATCATCACACCACCTTCACGGCAGGCAACAACCAGGTCAAGCTTACTGGCGTCGAGGTCTTCAGCGCTCATGAAGGCTTTGTACTCACCATTTTCGTCCATACCAACGCGGACACCGGCTACTGGGCCGTCAAATGGTATGCCCGTCAGCATAAATGCCGCGCTCATCGCGATCATAGCGATCATGTCTGGCCGGAAGCTTGGGTCCATGCTGAGCACGCTGGCAACACCCTGGACTTCGTTGCGATATCCCTTAGGAAACAGAGGTCGAATCGGTCGGTCAATCAAACGACCAATCAAAATGGCGTCGTCACTTGGGCGACCTTCGCGCTTGATAAAACGGCTCCCGCTAATCTTACCGGCAGCATAGAACTTCTCCTCGTAGTCAATACTGAGTGGGAAATAGTCCATGCCCTTGATTGGCTTGCCAACCATAGCCGTACCGAGTACTACGGTGTCGCCATAGCGTGCAATTACGCTGGCGCTCGTCCGGAACCCAACACGGTTAACCTCGAGTGACAATGTACGACCACAAAACTCGGTCTCAACCACCACCAAATCCTTACCATAAGGATTAATTATTTTTGTAGTTTGGCTCATAAAGCCTCCTTTTCTCTTCGGAGTAACAAGGTTCAAGCATCCACGTTCAATTTCTAGTGGTTCCCGTGGAAACCTGCGCTCTGCCACTCCGTTAGTAAATAGTACGTACGCGCATGACCCCTCTAGAGGCCGTACGCTGGTACGCTAGTGCGCTGGGTGCTTGCCAGCGAACTAGCTCACTAGCGTACTAGTGAGCAGGTGTTATCGGCGAATGCCGAGTTTCTTAATCAAGTCCAGGTACGCTTGGCCGTCTTTGCCAGCAATGTACTGCAACAGGCGCTTGCGCTTGCCAACGAGCTGTAAGAGCCCGCGTCGTGCCGCGAAGTCCTTCTTGTTCACCTTAAGGTGTTCGGTTAGCTCCTTAATGCGCTCAGTAAAAATACCTACCTGCACCGCCGCACTACCGGTGTCGTTCTTGCCACTTTGCAGGTCCTTGACCACTTTTGCTTTCTTATCAGCAGAAATCATACGTTTACAACTTTTCCTTCCAAAATTAGAGATTAATAAGATGGCGTTACAAAGGAGTATAACAGATCACGACCCCTTACGCAATAGCTCCAGGATCGGTTCATTGAACTAAAACGGAACAACCCGCTAAAGTAGGTAGTGCAAACTAATCTACGAAAGGACGGGTTGTTCCAATGAACAGTCTAACAAATCTGCCAACAGAAACGCAGTGTCACAAGCAAATCTTTAGCGCTATCTACGGGACGTCAGCGTGTCCGAGGTGTACCGGTCGTCTCTTGTTTCGATCAAGCTATGCCTGGTGTAAGTTGTGCCGTAAGAAATGGTCGGTTAAGGCTATCTGCTGGCTCAGACAAAGTAAACTGTCTTTCCGTAGTCTTTGGCTACTCATCTGGTGTTGGCAACAACAGAAAGGTACAGGTACGACCGTAGACATCACGGGACACAGCTACCCCACTGTTCGACGGTGGATCCGAAGATTCCGTGCACACCTGCCTGCCACCAGCCTAGAACTGTCTGGCATCGTTGAGGTTGATGAGAGCTTCTTTGGTAAACAGAAGTACGGTCAGCAAACCATTGTTGTGGGCGCTATTGAGCGAGATACAAGGAGGGTGAGACTCCGTATTGTCGAGGATAGGTCACAAGACACATTAGAGCTATTCCTCACGCAGTGCGTGCGTCGCACTTCGCACCTCACCACAGACGCTCACGCTGGCTACTCTGACTTGGAGTTCTATGGCTATTCGCACGAACGATGTAACCATAGTCATGGGCATTTTGGGCCAACAAACATGATTGAGAACTTCTGGGGTGTACTGAAACGATCCTTACGCAGGCTCTATGGGAAACTAACCCTTCCTGATCTAGAAAACATATTGAAAGAATGGGAGCAGAGACAAAACCAGCCAGAACTGTTCTATACTGTACATAACTACTTACGAGCTACGGTTTGTTCCGTGTTAGTTGACTGAACCCCAGGATCTCACTACCTCAGACGCGGCACGGGCATTACAGTTACGCTCGTACCCGTCTCTGGGGCACTCACGCCAAGACCTGGCACCAAACCTAGTGTAAATGCAATAGAGCATACCACCTTAGAGATCGCCCGTACATGAGGGTCTCCACTTGAAGCTGGGAGCCGGTCTACTTCTACAGGAGGCACACCTGTCATTAGATCCGTTTGAACTAGTGGTACTGTGCCAATTACTTCCTTGCGTCCAAAATTTGAGCCAGTGGGCAAATTAGTCCCAGCTTGTTTGCGCAACGGTTTAGGTGAAAAAGCTCTATTTCTCATATGCTACTTATTTATACCTGTGAAGGTATGTAAGTCAATGTTTTCTACTTGGAATGTGTCCAGTATGGAAAAGTCGCCCACTTTAGTGCGACGGAGGTCGGACATGTAGGCACCGGTGTTAAGCGCCTGGCCGATGTCTTCCACCAGAGATCGTATGTAAGTACCGCTACTGACGTCGCAGGTGAAACGCATGGTCGGGTACGCATACTCAACGTCGCGGATGTCGTATATGGTTGCCTTGCGTGGCTCTAGCTTAACTTCCTGGCCCTTCCGCGCCAGCTCGTAGGCTCTTTTACCGTTGATTTTTATGGCCGAAAAAGATGGTGGCACCTGCACAATTTCGCCAGTGAATTGCTGCAATACCCTCTCGACTTCATCCTGGGATGGCTGTTTTATAGGAGTAAATTCATCGCCATTTGGTGCATAAGGCGTTATCTCGCCTTCTTGGTCGCCGGTCGTCGAGACTTCTCCGAGCTTTACGCTGACTTCGTAGGTTTTGTCGAGTTTGGTGAGTTCTGGCGCCCGTTTCGTATATTCTTTGCCCACCAAGAGCACTAAGAGCCCTGTGGCTGCGGGGTCGAGTGTACCGGTGTGCCCGACTTTGCAGTTTTTGGGCTTTTTGCCTTCGTGGGTAGCGACAATTTTGCGCACGTAATTCACCACGTCGAAACTTGTCCAGCCTTTCGGCTTGTCTACTAACAGTATGCCTTGCATGATGATTAGTATAGCAACCCTCCTCATGGGCAAGCCTTACACTAAAGCACTTGCCCCTGTTGTGGGTTATCTCCAGAGCTATTGCGGGAGCATGGGAGGTGCCATCGGTGGGGGTGCCATGGCAGGGCTAGGCCCAGCTGGCGGCTGAGTGACTGGCATTGGAGGAGCGATGTTGCCCGATGGGACCGGAGGGACTACCGAGGGAGCCCGGTCAAGATCTGCCGGAGGAAGCGGAGGTACACTGCCAACTTGTGGGGCTGGTGGTGGGGCGAGAGGCTTTGGTGGTACAAAACCGGTTGGTGCGGGAGCCAGCTTGGGATCTGGTACTTCTGGTAGCGGGGGCATTGGAGGCATTACACCAAGAGAAGGTGGTTTTGGAGGCACGAGTGTCGGGGCCTGATGACTAAGCATTGCGCCCGCGACAGGCTCTAGAGGAGGCTTGGCATCAGCACCACTAAACGCAGCATCTACCGCACTACGAGCATCTTCAAGTACATTCGTAGTGGGGGCAGATACCTCTACAGGCTCAGTTGCCTGGTCCGGTACAGGTGGTTGGAGCGACTCAAGTGGCGGATTGGCTGGAGCTGGCGCTACGGCTTTAGGCATAACACGATTTTCATTTGGGTTTAGGCCCGCAGGGCTGCTCGCACCGGGAAGTGGTGGGAATGGTGCGGACGAAAGTGGTGGTTCAGCGGGAGGTGGAGTAGGCGCCGATGCCTCTTCTGCCTTCGGTGGCAGAGGTGGTTCCACAGGCGGAACTGGTGGCTGCTGTGCTGAGCCCTGGTTGGGTTCGGATGGCAGAGACAAGAAGTCAGGTTCGTCCACATGAGCTGGCCCTGCCTCATCGACGTCATCGCCTAGTTCTGGCAGATCATCGACGTTGGTCGGTGTAGGCAAGGTCAGTTCGGTTGCCGGGGTGTCTTGCTTGGACTTTTCGGCCTCTAGTTCATCAACCAGACGCAGATGGCCGTCGTCGTCTACGGTAATTTCAGCTGGTTTGTTTGGGTCTTCTGGAGTAGTCTCACTGTCCTGGCCAGTGCCCTCCTGGGCATTTTCGGTAACCTTTTCTGGCTCTTCTGGGCTTGCACTCACTTCTGTAGTATTTGCACCTTCTTCATGGCCGAGGTCGAGCACAGAATCATCCGATGCTGGCCTTGCGCCATCGCTAGCCTGCTGCGTCACCGACTGACGTAGCTCTTCGGATATGAGCTGTTGGTTCGCGCCAGTTGCCATCAAAGCCGCGCTGGTACTCATGGTGCGTGGGCTTGTTTTAGCGTTGCTAAAGCGGTCTGTAGCCGAAACTATGCCTGTGAGTAGCGCTGTAGAAACTTGCGACTCGAGCGATTTACTATCGAGCTTGGCAAGCAAATCTGCAACCATCTCACTCAAAGAGCTCGCACTAGTGTCGACCCAGTTTTCGGCGCCAATGTCGGACCCCTCTTCGGTGTCTATGCTAATAACTGAGGCACTGTGGAAGATACGTCCGTGCGCACGAATTGCTTCGTCCAGGTCTTCCTGGCTCTTTACGCCGAGTGCAATCACCATGTCGACATTGAAGTCACCTTGGCTAAACTCCAGATCTTTCTCTGAGAGCGAAGTTCGATACGGCGTTACATATATACGCACCACATCGTCCTCGACTTTGTAGCGTAGTTTGTCAGCTTTGGATTTATCGAGTGCAATTATAAAGTCGCGGAGCGAGTCGGTGTTTTTCTCGAAAGTTTCCTCGGGCTTTAGAAAATCAACGGTGGTCGGTGTCTGACCACTATAGACTGCTGTAGCGTGCTTTTCGGTGTTGTTCAGGCCTACGGTCAAGCCAATTGCTGCGGCGACCTGGTCAATCGAAGGATCCTTGCTAACGGTAACTAGGACGTTCTTCGCGTCTTTAAGTTTTTCTACAATTTGAGACAGTTTATCGTTCATTTTTGTTCTTTTTGTTTAAGGGTTTCTAGCGCAAATAGTACCACAACCATAAACAGTTCGCAAGGAATATAGTGTTGCTTTTATTACAATCTTACCCCTGGAAGCCCTCGCCGACACACTCCTAGACTCTTTACAACATAGCTACCTCTGTTGTATAGTTGTCAGGAAACTAAGTTAGAAACTCTTATAACGAGTAAAGGAAGTTTTATATATGCCAATTATCAAATCCGCTAAAAAGCGTGTTCGCGTTGCTACCAAAGCCGCTATCCGCAACAGCAAAACCAAGCGAAGCCTAAAAGCTGCAGTCAAAGCTTTTGGCGCGGTGCTCGAAGCCAAAGACAGCAAAAAGGCCCTAAAGGCACTCGACAAAGTCCAGAGCGAGCTCGACAAGGCTAGCAAAAAAGGCGTCCTCCACCCTAATAAAGTCGCTCGCAAGAAAGCCCAGGCTGCCCGCAACGCCAAAAAGGCCGCCGGCGTCACCAAAGACTCACCTGCAAAAAGCGCAAAGCCAACCGTAGCTACCAAGCCAAAAGCCACAAAAGCACCTGCTACCAAGAAGGCTGTGGCCAAAAAGGCTCCTGCAAAGAAGCCAGTTGCTAAAAAGGCCCCAGCCAAAAAACCAGCAAGCAAGAAATAAATAGTTTTACTTTGCTTTTTATGACAGCCCTATTGGGCTGTCATTTTTAGTAAATAATATCGCAGTGCTTCGTCGGCGATAGTGCCATCGGTTTTTGTGCGTTCATCGAGCTCACGCAGACTAGTTACCAACTCTTTAAGTCGGACGTAGGCAAGCGAACGAGCAAGTGAAGCTGACTTTCGAACCACAAAGGGGCTGACTTTGGCTTCGCGCGCAATGTCATCTGGGCTTCTCTGCCCTGCAGTCTTGACGAGGGCCAGTACATGTAGTTGCCACGCCAACATAGCGACAATTTGCTGCGGCTCAACCTTGAGTGCCTTTTGCTCTTCGTACAGACGCGTAGTCCGCCTGGCGTCGCCTGCAAAGGCGGACTCAATCAAGTCAAATACGCTACTCTGGGGAGTAGGTTCGGTCATAAGGTCTATGGCTTGTCGTGTAATCTTCTCGTCGTATAAGGCCAGCTTTTCCACCTCGTGCTGAACCGCGAGCTGGTTCGCACCAACACGCTCTACCAAATAACGAGCATCTGCAGACGACAGTGTTGCGCCGTTTGCTTTTGCAACGTCAACTGCGTATGTTGCAACTCCATAGCCGTCGAGCAAGGCAAATTCTTGGAAACCCTGAAGTTTTTTCAGTGCCTTATAGTACGCCAGTCTTTTATCTAGCTTCACCTCTGTTATTACGACGTCGTTCGTGTCGGCAATCTCGCCTAGGAAGTCTTCGAATTGTTCGACAAATTCTTTGCAGACACTTGGGCTACGCAGCAGAACAAGTTTTTTACTCGCAAGGAAAGGTACACTCTGCACGGCTTCAAGTATTCGCTGGTAACTTGCTTCCTCGCCGTCGAGTTTTTCGACCGCCATATCGCCGTGTTCCGATTCGAAAGCATGCACAATCTGCGTCAACTCCTGCTGACGTGCTACATCATTTTCTCCAACAAGCACCGTTACCACTCAGTAATTATACTACTTAGGCTCTCATCTGGTGAGTTGTGATAAATGCGCTTTTAGATACGGCTTAAGGTTTGGGTGGCGGTTATACAGTATTTTATAGCTAGCGTCTAAGGCAGACTCTACGGCCGCCCTATCAGAAGAATTAAGGCCAACTATAAGCTCTCTCACTTCCTTCGGATAGCTCAAGCTAACGTCAGTCACAGAGGCAATCATCTCGCTTGCATTATCTCGCGAATGCCCTAAATAGTCCTTCCATACGTAGTCAGTCTTTACAAATGAAGATTCGTTGAGTTGTTTGAAGAGTGAATATTTATGGATGGCACCTATCCAAGCGTTGACAAGTCTATTAAAGCTCTGGTCTTTATCGTAAATATTCTGCATCTCTTCATAGATTTCAGAAGCCTGTTCATACCCGGAACTTTCGCCTATAACTTCATACATCATGTCTGCAAAATTAGCATCTGTGCACCGTGTGTCATTTAGGTCTTTACTGTTAAAATCAGCCTTGTACACAGTCTCTGCCATCAGATTGCTCAACTTGCCACTTTCTATTTGTGTCTTGAGGTACTTAAATGCCTTTTTTATGGGACCTTTTGAGCTTTCAACAAGCGAATCAAGCTCTTCTCCATTCATAAGCTTGACCTCTAGCTCAAATTGATTATATGCTTCTCGGCTCAAGGCATTACAAGCCCGGTTCACTGCAGAAGCCTCTTCCCGACTAACGGCTACTTCTTGTGAAAAAGCTGTGCTACTTAATGAGTGTACGGTTTCATGAACCAACGACGTGCGGAAAAGATCTTCCGAGAGCTCATCATATCTTGAGAGTCCCATAACAATCTCGTGTGTAGTCGGGTCAAAATAAGGCTCAAAGTCATCGCCAATAGTAAACCGTACGCTCAATAAATCGCCTTTGGCAAAGGCACTAGCCAATAATGGCTTTACATCATCAATTAGACGTTCAAGCTGAGCTCGTGCCTCGTCACTCAGGTTACTATCTTCATAAAACTCAGTCTGAATACTTCCATCTTGGGCATATATCTCTCCAAACTGATGCCACACCACGTCCTGATCATATGCCTCTCTATATGACTTATTGCCTACTACATTCGAGAGGTCAATTGCTGCCCAGGGCTGAGAAAGTTTAGGCAACATCTCTTTTATAGGCTCTGACTTAACCCCATTGTGCTCCACTATTGCTTTTCGAACTGCCGCATCTATTCCGCCTCTGTTCGTAAGCAATGATTTTGACTTTATATATGCATCATTGGCACGCCGAGCGTAGCGGGCAACTTTTTTCACTGCATCCCTATAGCGCGCGTATAGCTCCTCGTAAAGTTTTTGGCCAGGTTCTGAATATTGCACTCCGTCTCGAATATTTCGAGCATATTGTAGCGCCAGTGTTTTTGCCTCACCGTTCAAGTCCTTAACATCCCGCTCAATACCACTGGCAAAATCGTAATTGTCTATCACCGAACCGCCTGCATCTAAATCTTCGAGTACTGGTCGTATTGTTTTAGATAGTTTCGGGTTAACAATACGGATATTCTTCAGGGCTCTAACTGGCTCAATATAGTCAAAGCGAACCCCATCAAGACTATGCTCGATCACAGAGCTTGAGAACTCTTCACTAATAACCTTTCTAGTCTTTGGGTCTGCTACTCCTTTAATTGCAGTTTGTGCGTCTTTAATTTCCCCTGTTGTTACAAGTTCAATTTTGAATAGATCAGGTAGTTTGGCCGCCACTCTTTTGCCTTCGGACCACGTTTTTACGGCTCTTGAACCAACCATCTCGGCTGCTACCAGTGGTTCATCTTGCCCCTCAGCAATAGCTTCGGTTGCGAGACTAGTCTTAAGTATCCTGTTTGCGAGCTCATCAGTAGGTGAAGGGTGCTCGCCGTCGACTACTACCACTTGCCCCTCAGGAACCGTTTCTGACTGTTCGATTGAACAGGCACTAGCTGTCAGACCCAGAACGGCAACTGTCATTAAACCCGCTAGTCTGTTATGTAATGGAAGTCTATTATGAAATTCTGTCATTTATACTAATATCATAGCAAAATGCTTGTGTTTTGTCAATATTTATGTCTTCCTAACCCTTCCCCTTTACTAGCCCTTTGCTAGAGGTCAGACCTCTAGCAGTCGTTGTTTTGCTTCGTTGTAGTCTATCTTACAGATAAGCGCCTCTGTTGTGTCATACTGTAGGAATACATGGGAAAAACCATCATTGTTTCGAACCGTCTACCAGTGAGTGTGAAGAAGGTAGACGGCAAGCTCGAGTACTACCCGAGTGTAGGTGGGCTCGCTACCGGCTTGTCTTCGTACACTCAGAGTGGCTCTGGGCTTTGGATTGGCTGGCCGGGCATACCTAGTGAAGAGTTGACCGAAAAAGATAGACGAGACATAACTCGTGAGCTTAGAAAACACCGTTGTTTCCCTGTATTTCTCGACAAAGCCCTTCTGAATGATTTTTACAATGGCTACAGCAACGATGTCCTCTGGCCCCTTCTGCATACTTTGCCCGTCGAGCGCACTGAAACGGACAGACTCTGGAAAGCCTACAAAAATGCAAATGCCCTTTTTGCTGACGCCGTCCTCCACCAATCAAAACCTGGCAACACGATCTGGGTGCATGACTATCAACTGCTACTCGTCCCCGAACTACTGCGTATACAAAGGCCAAAAGACAAAATAGGCTTTTTCTTGCACATTCCCTTTCCCGAAGCCAAAACCATCCATACCAGTAAACATGCCGCAAAACTCCTCCGGGGTGTCCTGGGTGCCGACCTCGTAGGGCTTCATACGACCAATTACACAGAAAACTTTCTGAGTGCCTGTCGTCAACTCAACATCGGCGTCGTTGGGCCAAAACAGGTGGCTTTAAGCTACCGAACCGTGCGTGTCGCCGACTTTCCAATGGGAATCGATTACGATAAGTTTTCAAGTGCGACAAAAGGTCGCTCCGTTTCTGCAGAATACCAAAAACTCCTCTGGAAGTACCGAGGCAGAAAGGTAATATTAGCCATTGATCGTCTTGACCCGACAAAAGGTCTCGCCGAACGACTGAAAGCCTATCAAACACTTCTGAAGGAAAACCCAGCACTTCACAGTAAAGTTACATTTGTTATGTTAGCCATGCCTTCTCGTACCGAAATACCTGCCTACATCCGGCTAAAAGCCCAGGTGGAGAAGCTCGTCAAAACCATCAACAAAACCTATGGCAATGCACACTGGGAGCCGGTTGAATATATGTTCCAAACTTTACCGTTTGCAGAGTTTTCGGCACTGTACCGGCGCGCCGATGTCGCCTTCATCGCGCCAATCCGTGATGGCATGAACCTGGTGGCCAAGGAATATCTGGCCAGCAAACCTCAGCAAGACGGCATATTGGTACTGAGCGAAACTGCCGGTGCAGCCCAGGAACTCAAAGACGCCATCATGGTAAACCCCCGCAAACCACGCACACTCGTACAGGGCCTCACTGATGCTCTCACCATGCCGCCAAGTGAGCTAAAACGACGTGTAAAAAGTATGCAAAAGCACCTCGAAACCCACACGGTCGACAAATGGGCCGACACTTTCATGGACACACTCAGAAAACCCGTATCTGTACCACTCCCAAATATTGCGGGCTCCCTCCGCGGTAATTCTCTGCAGAGCCTATTTGAAGACTATCGCGGTGCACGACGTCGGCTCATCATTCTTGATTACGACGGTGTGTTGCAGGCTTTGGCACGTCGCCCACACGAAGCAAAACCGAGCCATGAGACAATCGACTTGCTGCAAAAACTCACGAGCGATCCTGCAAATAATGTCATTATCATAAGTGGTCGTGACCGAATAGATATGACAGAGTGGTTTGGCCGTCTCCCACTCACAATGGCCGCCGAACACGGTGCACTATTTCGCAAACATGGACAAAAAAAATGGGTTAAAACTACCTATGCAAACCGTGAATGGAGGAAAAAAGTTGACACACTTTTTCGCTATTTTGCACTAGAAACACCCGGTGCATTCATTGAACAAAAAGAGTGGTGTATAGCTTGGCACTACAGGGGTGCCTCGCCTTTCTACGCACAGAAAAACTTGGTAGGTATACGCCGTCTATTAAAACCAATCATAGCCCGTTACGGCCTTCAGATTCGTGAAGGACACAAAGTTCTAGAAGTCATACCTGGCGACGTTAGCAAAGGCACTATCATTCGTGAATGGCTCATCCACAATCACGACTTCGTGCTTTGTATTGGTGATGATCAAACCGATGAAGTCATGTTTCGCGAAGTTCCACCTGGAAGCTACAGTGTCAAGGTTGGCCCTGGACGAACCGCAGCAGCTTACCGCCTTCCTAGCGTCTCCTCCGTCCACAAACTCTTGAACCAACTGAGCAGCTAACATGCTTGGCAGTGCGGACAATAGTGGGTACCTCGACCGGCACAGCGGGTTTTCTCGATAATCGTACCGCAGCGTGGACACGGTTGGCCTTCGCGCCGAAACACGCGCGCAAAGTCGATGTAACTGCCCTTTTTGCCTTCGGCATTTACATAGTTGCGATCGGTGCTACCGCCCTTTTCTATACTCAGGCGCATGACAAATTTAATCTCGTCGAGTAATTTTGCTAGTTTTTCATCTGATACGTCCGCAACTTTGCATGTGGGATGAATTTCAGCGCCCCACAGAGATTCATCGGCGTAGATGTTGCCCACGCCCGCCAGCACCGTCTGGTCGAGAATGGCAGCTTTGATACTTGTACCTTTTCTCTTGCGGACACGCGAAATGAATTCGCTCGCAGTAAAGGTGTCTTCGAGTGGTTCTGGGCCGACCTTTTGCATAAACTCGATGTTCGGCACCTCTGTAGTTGGATAGAGCTTCACCCAACCAAACTTGCGCTGGTCGTTGAAGTAGAGGTGGCTTCCATCGACAAAGCTTATCGTCACACGCGTCGATTTGTCGGGCAAAGTACCCACTAGACTATCGTTTGGATGCCCCGCCCCAAAGGTTTGTTCACCACGATACACCAGCTGGCCAGTCATCTTTAGGTGAATAACAAGCGTGTACGCGGTCGACAAATCTATCAGGAGCACTTTGGCCCGACGGCGCACAGCCGTTACTGTTGCACCGATGAGGAATTGTCGGACGCTTGCGGGCTCGTTCGGAAAACTCTTGGGCGAATCGTGACACCTGGCCTCGCTAACCACACGACCAACAACAAGGCCTTCCAAACCACGTTTGACTGTTTCAACTTCTGGCAACTCCGGCACGTAGCTATTATCCCACACCTTAATCTTGCAAGGTCCGACCTTGCTACAAGGTCGGACCTTGCAAGTTTGGTTTGAGGTATGCTAGTAGGTATGGATCATTTGTCTGACATCCTCAGCCGAAAAGATTTCGACCAACCGGCTGAATCCGTAGCAATACGGTCGTATGTGCGCAGAGAATTCGATCGAGATGTCGAAGTACGGGTTGAGTTACGCACCATTATCATATCTGCACCAAGTGCTAGTTTTGTGAACGCTTTGCGCCTACGTATAGTTGACCTACAAAAAACCGCCAACACCGAAAAACGCATCCTCTTCCGTATCAAATAACCCCCTCCACACACCCAAAAATCCATGAATATATTTACCATATGTGAATTTTATTTAGTGTTTTTGTTGGGGTGAATTATGATCTGTCTCTGTTTTGTTGGATGCTTTGTAGCTGTTTTTACTACGCTTGTTCTGTGGGGTTCTGCATTAGCAATGCTTGGAGGTCATGACTGAACTGCTGAAAATCTTCGAATACAATCGCATGCATACCCACGCTACGCGCAGCTTCACAAAAGCCTTCGCGATCATCGGTAAACACACATTCTTTGGGCTCAACACCGAGACGCTCGGCCGTTATTTCGTAGGCACGAGCTTCCGGCTTTGCGTACCCAATCTCACCAGACGCAACTACTTCATCGAACAAACTGTCCAACTCTTGCTGGGTAAACCGCCGAAGTAAACTGCCCGCGCCAATATTACTCAACATAGCCGTTTTGTAGTGCTTCTTTAGTCCAGGAATATAGGCGATTAGCTCCTCATTTCGCCCTTCGCCCGAGGTTACTTCTTGCACGTACTCTTCCAGGCTCAGGCCGAATAGTTTGGCGAGCTTGGGCCGTGTTTCGACAGGATCCAAAATCCCCTTGTTCGCCAGGGCAACAAGGCCCATAACTTCGTTGGCAGCCTCTGGGTCCTTCTCTGCTAGTCGTGCGCGCATACGTTGCAAGTTGTCGGCAAGCACTACGCCAAAACAGTCAAACACAATTGCCTTAATCATATTGCCAGCTCCCGTTTTATCGCTCGGGTCGCCTGCTCGACATTTTGAAAATGCACCGGGTGCATTCCCACTTTCTGAGCCGCTTCTAGGTTACTCGTTTTATCGTCGACAAACAAACACTCGTCTGGCATAACATCTAGCCGTTCACAAGCGAGCGCAAACATCGCTTCGTCGGGCTTGGTGAGCCCTGTGTCGACAGACAACACCACGTCGTCAAACAGGGCAAGGTCTTCGGGTGAAAAGATTTTCTCCATAACGTGAGAGTTGGCGTTGCTTAACACCCCAACCTTATAGCCACTAAACTCATGTCGTATAAACTCGAGTAACTTGTAATTCGGCTTGGTGCCCTCCAGGCTTTGTCGCACTTCGGCGTGTGCGACACCACTTGCACGTGCAATTTCGTTTACAAGATCTTCGTACGAAGCTTCCCGAGCATCAACTGCCTGCCCAAGGCTTCGCAAAAGCTCCCATTGCACAGGGTCTTCACTAAAATGCTTGTGTTTGAACTCCTGCCAACCATTTAGGCCAAGTACACCATACAAATCAAACAACACTGCACGAATCATCTACCTAGTATACCGTAGCGAGGCTAAGAAGAAATTGGAACTTCGCTGGTGATCTCGTTGTAGTCAAGATGTGGTATTTGCTCGCGGAAAAGCCAGAGGGTATCTTCTTGGCTACCCTTGAACGTGCCCCCGCCACAGGTAGTAGTCCAATAGCGAAAGACGTCAGAGCCACCGTTTTGTAGCCGGTACACAAAGCGGTTCGACCCCGCACACTTACCACTTTCATCATCTTTGCCGCTCTTCTCACCATTCATAAAGTTCGCCTGTTCAAGCGCCTTTAGGAAGACCACATAGGAAGCCTCTGTCTTGGGATAGCTCCGCGCTTCGGCGACTTGGCCATTGTAGCCAGTCAGGCGCTCAATACGACTTTCTTGCTTGTTGACACTAATCCGAATAGCCACGTGCTCCTGGTCGGATACAATTGGACCATCCATGTAGGCAATTGCCGTGGAGTCCGTGTATGAGCTAAGGGGCGCACTCGTATCGGCCACGGTTGCTGTCTTGGTAGAACTGCCACTAAAAGCTTTGGCCAGTAGAAAAACAATCAGCCATATCAGGAAGACACAGGCCAGGACGAAAAGAATAAACCTTACAACTCTCATGCCTATATTATAGCATATCTGTCAATCTTTCGCAAAGAAAAATTGTTATTGCTAGAGAGGTTATTGTTTACAGTAACTTGTACCAGCTAGAAGTGCATTGTTGCACAGATCGTCTTTGACGTTTAAGGTGTCGGTGGTCTTGGTCTGGATTTCAGTAATTTTCTGTTGTGTAGTCCGTACAAATACGACGGTTTTGTAGGTAAAGAAACCAATAACCAGCATAAGTACCACTATAATCGACCCGAAAAAGGTGATCCAAAAGTTCATAATCTTCAGCTGTCTGGTCAGCTGTTTTGCGACTGCTTCGTCCATACCTACCCCCAGGCGTTCCCGTTTATCTGTGCTCAATTATACTTACCCTCACCTGTCTGTCCATGTTGCTCGAGCAAATACCGGAGCGCGTTACCGAGTTCGTCTACTCGCTCAAATTCGAAGTTCACAACCTCACCAAAGCGTTCTCGGTCTATGCGCAAAAGCACAACTTCAACCCGTTCTTCGCCGTGACCATTGAGCTCCACGGAATAGCCCTGGGCGTCGGCCTCGAGCATTTCGGCTTCTGTCTTTCTGCCTTCATACACCAGATCACCCAATCGGTGGCGATAGGCCGATGGCGTTTTGCAGTCAATGTTAATAAACTTGCCCGTCTGCGGATCGGTCACGACAACATCTATGCCCATTGCGTCCTGGTGACGACCGGTCAAATGCGCCTGCAAACCCTGCTCTTTTGCCCCATGATACACGGCGATCTCACGACTTAGGCCACGCACAATGGCGTCGTACTGCTCATCGCTAAAGCCCTGCACGCCAACTCGCTTACAGAACCAATCCATCAGCTGTCGCGCTTCACCCGAAAATTGTCCCAACTCTTGTTTGGGCAGCGCCAAAATGGTCGCAACGTACGCGTCGTTGAAGTCTATAAGTTCAAGTGTGCGTTGCTCCTTGCCTTTGAAACCATGCGGATGCTTGTCCATCTGTCGTTGCGCCTGGGCGGCGTTCGGCGCCTGTAGCACAAGTGCGCGAAGCCAAACCTTTGCCTGGTTCGTATGTACTGCCTCTGTTTGCGCTGCCTGATACATCGAACGTAAATAGCCCACATCCTGGTATGAGCGCCAACGTGCGCGAGACTTTTGCACGCTATTTCGGAGTTCGGTTTGCACTTCGGCATAAATACCACGAGCAGTCTCATGCGGATGGTCGTCGGCAAAATCGCGCTTCTTATACGCCTTGGTCAAATAAGCCCAGCGCCTAGGCCCAAACTCTTGTTCGCGATACCTTGTCCACCCACCCTTGAACACTACGGTAATTCCTCGACAACCTTACAAAAGTGTACTGGATACTTTGCGCTAAGTTCCTTTGAGGCTTCGGCTGTAGTAAACCACCGGACTTCAAGACCTGGTTCGCTTGGTTGTATCTGCTCCCGTTCGGCAATCACCGCACTATACACAACCAACAGCAGCGCAAACTCGCCCCTTTCTTCCACAACCCTTTTGTTCGAAAGAAGTGTTGCGACATGCCGAGGGGAACTAAAATCTTGTACACCAATTTCCTCCTTGAGCTCTCGCGAAAGTGTCTGTATTAAATCTTCACCCTCATCCATGCGACCGCCAGGAAGATCCCAATAGATCACCTTGTGGGAAGTTTCACGAACCAACAAAATACGACCTTGCTGATCGTGAACTAAAGCCTTCACCCCAACTTGAAATAACTGTTCCGCCATACTAGGTATAGTATAGCAGTCTCATTAGGCTGCGGCGGACAAATTTGGAGGCACAATATCACTTACCGGCAGGACCCATGCTCCTAGACTTTCTGCACGTATTAAGCCTTCACCACTACGTCGAAACTCCATGAGCGCTTGTACGCCAACCTCATTCTGCAGCATTAGCGTAAGTCTCTCTCGTTCAGCCCTGTATGCATTGACCACGCCATCCAACAGATCTTCGTACCGACTCTTAACCTGCAGCACACTCCAGCTAACCGTATCTTCACCGTTTGCAGTCAGCACCCTAAAATGATCCGGCGCATATGGAAACCAAATTTCGGCCTTGCCATTAGCATTTTTGTGTTTCATAGCCGGCAGAAGGATAGCGCCAACTTTTTCATATACTGTTACGCGTAGGTTCTTTTCGTCGGGATCTTCATCAACATGCAACTGAGCGTCAAGCAATATCCCGTAACCATCCATGGTCCTGACAGCCTGCTCCCCTCCAAGCGCCTCACGCGCATTCACCCGACTCGGAAAATGTGAAGGAACACGCTGTAGCTCAGGAGTTACCATTTTTATCCTTTGTTTTTGCTAGATACTATTTGTATATACCTTTCAGGCCCCAAAAGCAACAAAAAGTGATTTTTATCACAATTCAGTTTCGTGACCTTCACGATCAACACCTGCTGCGGATCAGTCGCTATAGCTTCTAACCTACCCTGGGCTGCAAAGCTCCAATGTATTGAATGATTTTTGCATGTCGACCCTGAAAATCCTCTTCAATCTCGTCTAGGAATTGTGTCTCGCACACACTATTCATGATGTCTCCCATATATGCTTTAGTGAATAAGCGTATGACTTGGCCATTTGGTGAAGCATATAAACCAGGCTCAATCTCATCTCCAGCATTGTGCAAGCTGTCATAGGATTTACACGAAAAACCAACCAGCCCATCGCCTTTAGTAACACGTATGACTTCCTTGATAATACTTCTAGTAGTTACATCGTCATAGTAGTGCAAACAGAGGTTCCCGTAGACCGCGTCAAACTGTGATGTTTCGTAGGGAAAGGGCTCGCGCATATCTAGTACACTGAAACTACTAACTTCAGCGAGGCTTTTGTCTTTTTCATTTTGACGTATAGCTATTTCTGAGCCATCAGTAGCAATAACTGTATGCCCTTTGGCAGTAAAAAAATTCGCGTCGCGACCTACCCCACACCCAAGCTCTAATATCTTAGCGCCTCTGGGCAGGTATGGCTCAAAAACTTCAGCGAATGGACTGGGGACTCCCTTCAACACATCGTGTTCTTGATTACTGTGTTTTTGGTCCCATACAGGGATTTGGTCAGGTACCCTCAGCATTTATGTACTCACCTTTCTAAAGTCTTTCGTTTTACCCGGTAAATAAATTTATTACAACTCTCCCCAGTTATTACCAATTGATGTGTCGACTGCTAGTTTTACGGGCAGTTCATAGATGGCCTCCATGGTCGATTGCATGACTTTTGCTACCTCTTCAGCGTCGTCCTCGCTACACTCGACCAAAATGGAGTCATGTATCTGCAAAAGCTGTTTAGCGCCCGCAAAATCCGCAAGCTTTTCGTCGACCGCTACCATTGCCAATTTCATAAGGTCAGCTTCTGTGCCCTGGATTGGCATGTTCATGGCCGCACGTTCGGCGGCACTGCGCAGGATAAAATTGCTCGACTGTATATCTGCCATCGGCCGTCGCCGGCCCAAAAGCGTTTCCACGTAGCCATCACTGCGGGCCTTTTCCTTCAGCCCCTCCAGGTAACCGAGCAGTGGCGCACGAAGTTTGAAGTACTCGTCTATGAATTGTTTGGCCGCGCCAAAGGTCATGCCGGTTGCCGCCGCTAGCCCGTGTGGGCTCATACCATATAGCACACCAAAGTTAATCGTCTTGGCTGCCGAACGCATCTGTTTTGTTACATCTTCCTGTGCCCGGCCGTAAACTTCCGCGGCTGTCGTCATGTGAATGTCTGCCCCGCGATTAAACATGTCTATCATGTCCGTGTCGCCACTCATCGCCGCGGCCAGACGTAGCTCGAACTGACTGTAGTCGGCGCTAACGAGCTTTCGACCCTTGCCGGCTACAAATGCCGTCCGAATGTGCTTGCCAAGCTCAGTCCGCACTGGAATGTTCTGGAGGTTGGGACCTTCGCTACTCAATCGCCCCGTCTGCGCCACCGTCATATTGAATGTAGTGTGCACGCGACCATGGCCATCAACCTGTCGTGGCAACGTATCGACGTAGGTGTTTTTCAGTTTCGTAACCTCGCGGTACTGACTAATCAAATCAACAATCGGATGTGTATGGCGCAATTTATCGAGTTCACTCGCGGCCGTACTATACCCCGTCTTGCCCTTCTTTACCCCTTGCGTGGGTAGACCAAGCTTTTCGAAAAGTACCACGGCTAGTTGGGCTGGGCTGGCAATGTTGAACTGCTCATCGGCATGCCCGTATATTTCCTGTTCCAGGTCAGATATTTTGTCTTCGATCTCTTCGGAAAACTTTGCAAGATAGCCCGTGTCGAGCAATATGCCTTCGTATTCCATCCGTGCTAGCACGGGCACCACCGGCAGATCAATCTCGTGAAGCACCCGAGCCAGGTCAGGCGTTTTTTCCAAATTCTTTGTCTGCTCTGCCCGAAGCGCACGTATCAGGCCAACCATTTGTGGCGCTCGCTCGACGAATTCTTCAGTGCTAGTTTCTTCGAAAGAACTACCGTCGTACCCAACATCTTCGCCCAGTTCACTCAGGCTCAAGTTGCGTCGCAAACTATTCTCTACAAACGAAGCCAGCAAAACATCGTGACTAACAACCGGCAGTTCCTGCAGGCCTAAGTCCAGTAGAACTTTGAGTGTCGACTTTACATCGTACCCAACCAGCTTGCACCGCGAAAGTCTTGCCAGCAATGCGTCGAGTGCGGGCGCCTCCTCAGTTTCAGTAGCAAGCACTGCCTCAGCCGAGTGAGTGATCTTTGGCAAAGCCAAGGAACGAGATGCTTGCGCTGAAGCCAAGGAGGGGTCGTTGCCGTGTAGTTTCATGCGTAGATCTATCGCATAGGTGTGCGCTGCATCGGTAGATATAACCAGCACCAACGGGTCACGACCAGCCACGCCAGCATTTCGGCTTGCCACGACTATTTCATCGCCATTTGCTATTTTTATACCTGACAGCTCATTCTCATTTTGGATAAACGTCACTGAGCCGGCGGAAAAATCCTGAGCTACTGCACCTGGCTCATGGCTAGCAAGCTCGACCCCCAACACCTCCGGCACTTGCCGTGCCAGCGAACGAAATTCGAGCTTTTGCAGTAGCTGAGTTATACGCGCCGGGTCGGCATGATGACCATCCATACGCGCCAAATCAAGTGGCAAAGGCGCATCGCACCAAATGGCTGCCAATTTTTTGCTCATGTAGGCTGACTCTTTGCCAGCTTCAAGTTTTTTGCGCACACTATCTTTAATCTGCCACAAGTTTTCGTAGACACCGTCGAGAGTTTTGTGTTCATTTAGCAGCTGCACCGCTGTTTTTTCACCTATACCTGGCACGCCCGGGATATTGTCCGAGCTATCGCCCTTAAGCGACTTGAGGTCCAGAAATTGATCCGGCTCTATACCATATTTGGCCGTAAAGCTAGCTGGTGAATACAATTCTATGTTGCTGAGGCCTTTCTTGAGCGCGTAGACCTTAACCGCGCCGTTGACCAGTTGAAGCATGTCCATATCGGAGGTAACCAGTAGAGTTTCGAGCCCCTCCTCGCGCGCCTGCACGGCTAACGTACCCATAATGTCGTCGGCTTCGTAGTCGTCGAGTTCGTACAGCGGCCAGCCGAACGCATCGAGCAGTTCGTGCAAAATGGGGATTTGTTCATAAAAATCAGGTGGTGCCGGTTTGCGCCCAGCTTTGTATTCAGGGTATATTTCGAGTCGCTTGCGAATGTTGGTCTTGGGCTTGTCCCACGCTACTGCTACGTAGTCTGGTTTGAGCTTGCGAATAACTTCCAGAGCCATGGTAGCAAAGCCAAATACCCCGCCTGTCGGCGTGCCGTCTTTGGTGCTGAGGTTGCCCATGGCGTAGTAGCCCCGGTAAAACACGCTTTTGCCGTCTATCACTACCAACCGCTTGCGCCCAGACTCTTTCTCCATACGTACAGTATACGCCCCCCTGTTGGCGTTCCCAACTCCCGTCTTTTTGACCGATCCGTAAATTTAATCATGCTTGTGGTTTGCTATACTGAGGGCATGAGCGAACCTAGTACTGCCTTTGCCACAAATTTTCGGCGAGCTTGCCCGGCTGTTGGGCGCTTCCTTTTGTGGGTAGTTGTGCTGGTCGCCTTTGCGTTTGCGGTTTTGTCACTCTTGCTTTTAGACGTTGGCAAGCTAGCCTTCGCCTTTTCCTTGGCAACCGTTCTCTTTGCGGTACTATTTTTTGGGCGTACGCGCTCTAGGCATGAGCGAATCGTAGCCGGCTCCCGAGCCATATGGCTTATTTTGCTCACCTACGGAGCTTTCGGTCTCTTCTTTTGGCGACGACACCTGGCCCTCACTGGCGTCGACACTTCGCATATCGTCGCCAAACAAGCCTACACCGTTATGATTGCCATGCTCCTGTTGTGTCTAGGCTACTATGTTGCCCGTGTCCACCCCGTTTTACGTGCGCATGGCAAAAGTGTTGCTGGGGTAGTAAAGCTACTGCTCGCATTTACACCATTTTTGGCTGTGGTGTGGCGATCTTCGCAAGCGAACCTACCAAGTTGGTGCAATGTAGCAAATATCGAAACTGGCGACTGGCTCGTTGTGGCGCTACTGAGCACTATTTTTATACTCGTTGTCGAAGTTCAGGAACGCACCGCGCACCACAGCCGTCACGGACTCATCGAGAAACACGGCCACGAAACCATTGGTAAACATTTGCCTACTCGGCGTTAGCCAACTGGTTCACATCCGCTTCAAGAGCTTCGGGTGTTGACTGGTTCATAAGCACTTGGTCGGATTTGGCTTTTACGCCTGACATGTTTAGGGTAGCTTCGTCGCCAGAGCTTTGCATTTCGGCTTCTTGTTCAGCCAAAAACTCTTGGAATGTTTTGCTATCTTCACTACCACGACCCCTGTTGGCGGACTGTATGCGTTCGTAGCGCACACGTGGGTCGGCATCTACCCACACAACCTTGCCACCTAGTTCGTGTACGCGATCGGCCTCGCCAGGATTGCGCAAAGAAGCCACAGCTAACCCCTGGTATTTTTCTACTGAACTCTCGTAGACGTCAACCGCCTTGTCGATAAGCACTCCCAGGCCACCTTCTCGACGCCACTCGGCGCTAATCATCCGCAAGTTCTCGCGCTCTACCGGCAAACCACGCCGACGGCACTCCACTCGCAACATGTCTGAACCCGACACAAACAACCAACCGTGCTTGTCGGCCAAAAGCTGACCCACACTATCCTTCCCCGCACCATTCGTCCCTGCTATACCTATTAGTTTCATAGTTTATTTTATATAGTCGTGGAGTTTGCGGGCATCTTTGTGCTTGCGCAGTTTGGCCAGGGCTTTGGCCTCGATTTGACGAATGCGCTCACGGGTTACGGAGAATTCTTGGCCCACTTCCTCGAGCGTGTGCTGTTTGCCGTCTTCTAGCCCAAAACGAAGCTTCAAGATCTTCTGTTCGCGCTCGGTTAGGGCACCGAGCATGTCCTTGACCTGCTCCTTTAGGAGCTGGCCAGTTGCAGACTCTTCAGGTGTGACGGTATCTTCGTCTTCGATAAAGTCAGCCAACACCGATTCTTCTTCGTCGTCGCGGATGCTAGCATCGAGCGATGAAATATCTTGCTTGATCTTCATAATGTGCTCGACCTTGGCAACTTCGATCTCCATTTCTTTGGCAATCTCTTCATTGGTCGGTTCACGGTTGTATTCCTGGGTCAAACGACGCTGTGTGCGCAGGAGTTTGTTGATGGTTTCCACCATGTGCACCGGAATACGAATGGTGCGCGCCTGGTCGGCGATGGCACGGGTGATTGCTTGACGGATCCACCAGGTAGCGTAAGTCGAAAACTTAAAGCCTTTGTCCGGGTCAAACTTTTCGACTGCACGCAGCAGTCCGGTGTTGCCTTCCTGAATAAGGTCGAGTAGGTCTAGCCCACGACCAACATACCGCTTGGCAATAGACACTACCAAGCGCATATTGGCTTCGGCCATTTGGTCTTTGGCGTCTTTTTCGCCAGCCACGACACGCTTGGCAAGCGCCAGTTCTTCTTCGGCATTCAGGAGGGGGATTTTGCCAATTTCGCGCAAGTACAGGCGCACAGAGTCGTCGGCGATGTCGTCGAGATATGTCTGGTCTTCGACGACGATCTCTTCCTCGTCCTCAATAAGCCACTCGTCGCTCAGCTCGGTCGCGCCAGGTTCTTCGGGTTGCGTGACCTCTATACCCGCTTCGGCCAGTTCCGCGTACAGTGCGTCCAAAATCTCGACATGCTCTGGGCCTTCAGGGATCTTGTCGGTGATTGTTTTGGCGTCGATCATGCCATCTTTTTTGGCGAGTTCTAGCAACTCGACCTTGAGCTCTTCAAGGCTTTTGCCGGAATCTTTTGCTTTCTTTGGTGCCACTGCTATATTTCCTCTCGTTTAGCGGTAATGTTTTTTAGTAGTTTGTCGAGTTCACCGGCGCGCGCCAACAACTGGTCGGCTTCGGCTGATTCGGCTGTTTGTAGTTTCGCCACGAGGGCTTGTTTTTCGGTTCGTACATATCTGCGTACCAGTTTATGCTGCAAACGAGTGGCTTCGTTGGCCAACTCGAGCGCTTCTACGTTTTGGTACAGCGTCTCATAAATTAATGACAATATTTTACCATACTCGGCAATACTTTTCACCTGTTCTGCGTCGGTACCGTCAAAATCGGGGTGTTCCTGCAAAAACGCAAACACCCTTCGGGTGTGCTCCCCGTAGAACATTTCGGGTTGGAGCGGGTATGCAAACTGGCGCAATTTTGGCTGAAGTAGCACCAATGCCATGAAATGCTCCTCTGTTTTTACCGCCTCCCGGATGAAATCCTCGTCTTTGGTTGTTTGCTCGGGGTGGTTTTTGGCGCGTCGGAGGGGACGTGTCGCTTCAGAAGTACCGGAAGCCAGTTTTTCTACCAAAGCCTTTTTGTTTACCTGCAGTAGCTCTGCGAGTTTGCCTAGGTAGTGGTCCTGTTCAACGGCGTCTGGCAACTGTCGGATAACTGCCAGGACAACGTCGCTGAGTTGGCGCTTTCCCACAGCAGTCGAAATGTCGAGCATAGTGGTGTAGCGGTCAATAAGCCAGTCCGCAGCGTACTGAGGCTTCTCGATCACTTGTTTCCAGGCTTGCACATCCTGGCGGACGAGCTCGTCGGGATCCTTGCCGCTGGGAATGGTCACCACCTGCAAGTTGACGCCCACTTTGCTGGCAACTGGAATAGCCCGTTCGGTGGCGGCCACGCCGGCCTTATCGGCGTCGAAACAGAGGCGAATGTCGCCCGTTAGGCGATTGAGCGCTTTTAGGTGCGGTTCGGTCAGTGCCGTACCGGCTGTCGCCACCACTTGCCTCACACCAGCCTGGTGGCTCGAAATAACGTCTAGGTTGCCTTCGGCCAAGACCACAAACTGCGTTTTGCGGATTGCTTCTTTGGCAAGATGCAGTCCGAAAACATGACGACTTTTGTCGTACAGTGGCGTACTCGGGGTATTGATGTATTTGGGCGCTTTGGGGTCGTCGGCAAGCAGTCGTGCCGTAAAGCCCACCACCCTGCCCTGTCCATCACACAGCGGGATTTGTAGTCGCCCGCGAAACATATCGCTGAGGCCACGGTAGTTTTTGCTACTCAGGCCTGCTAGCTTGATTTCTTGTTCGGTAAACCCTCGCTTTTTCAAGAAATCTACCAGAGCGGTGCCATTGTTTGGCGAGTAGCCAAGGCGCCACTGTAGGGCTGTCTCTTTGCTAAAACCCCGTTTGCCGAGTGCGTATTCGTATGCAAGTTTGCTTTTGCTGAACTGTAGCTGGTAGAACTTGCACGCCAGCTCGTTTGCTTCGTATAAACGTTCTTTGCTTTTGCCCGAACCACTCCCAGGCGTCTGACGAAATTGCTCCATATCGACCCCAGCGCGCCGAGCCAGCACCTCGAGTGCCTGGCGAAACTCAAGACCCTCCATTTCCATAACGAAGCTAAACATGTCACCACCTTTGCCAGAGGAAAAATCGTGCCAAATACCTTTGTCTGGGCTGACGACAAAACTCGGCGTTTTTTCGCTACTAAACGGGCTCAGGCCCTTCCAGTTGCGACCGGCGCGCTTGAGCTGGACGTATTCGCCTATGACGTCCTCTATCGCGAGTCTCTGCCGAACTTCCTCTTTCGCATCCATCACGTAGTAGATCCTTGATATTCAAAATGCATCTCTCTGGCCTCGACTAAATAGTCGCGAAGCATGCGTCGTATGGCTTGGTTGCCTTGCGTCGTTTTGAGGTATCTCTCGCGTCGAGTAGCATCGCTTTGTTTGATGTATGCTTCGTAGAAAATAACCCTCCAAGGCACATAGGGTTTTGTCGATGCATTTTGTCCTGCATTATGTTCGGATAGACGTCGACGCACATCGGAAGTCTTTCCGATGTACATTCTGTCTTTGGCTTCTGATTGTAATATATATACGTAGAACATACTGCTATCAAGGGCTCACTACATGATCCATACACCCTAAGTATCTAGTACGCCTGGAGAACGTGCAAGCATAAGGTGTTCAAGAGTAAGTTTAATTTGGTATGATGCTATATATGCATAACCAAAATCAGCCAAAGGCGCAGTACAATCCGCAAACACAACCCTACGCTACGGGCACACAGCCAAACAATGGGCATAACCCCTACGAATTTATCTTGCAAGCGGACACCAAACCGCCACAGCCACCCGCTTCTTTCGCAAAGCGTCTGCTTCTTGTAGTTGGCGGTATATTTTTGCTGTTTATGCTCCTTGCCCTAGCGCTTTCTTTTCTCTTACCAAAGAAAGGGGCGAGTGAGGGTGTAGTGGCGATTGCCGAGGAACAGCAGGCAATCGTAGCGCTGGCAACTTCTGTAGCAACCGATGCACAGAGTGACACACTTAAAGCTTTTGCGCTCAACACTCAGCTCGTTTTGCAGTCCGACCAAAAAGAGCTGACCGGTTACATAAAAGCTAGCGGTAGCAAACTAGACGAAAAGCGTCTCGTAAACAGTAGCGACGCAAAGGCCACCGCCAAGCTCGAAACAGCAAAAGACACTCCAAACTACGACAGTACCGGTCGGGAAGTTTTGGGTTCCGCCCTAGAAGCATACGCCGGTAACCTAAAGACAACCTATAGCCAGTCAAAGAACCAAAAGGAGAAGGCTATTTTGCAGACAGCGTTTGCAAATGCCGGGGTGCTTTTAGAGCAAAACAACCCCGTAGCTACTCCGTAACTAGCTGGTACCTGTGGCGGATGAGGTCTTTGACCACAAAGAGACAAACATGCGCAACCCCACCCGTCATCTGGCGGGTGGGGACCCATTGGCTTGTTTTTCTCTTCGCGCCGGCAAAAAGACGTGACTTTTTGTCGGGCTACTCTTTTCAAGAATCGCAAACAAGATTGTAGCTGTGGCGGATGAGGTCTTTGACCTCGTCTTCTTCTAGTTGGCCACTGAGGATGAGAGTATTCCAGTGCTTTTTGTTGAGGTGATAGCCCGGTAGCACGGTTTCGTATTTTTCGCGCAAAACTTCAGCCAGCCCAGGGTCGCACTTCAGGCTTAGCCGTAGTGGCTCCGACCCTTCGGCGATGAGAGCGAACATTTTGCCATCGCCGTCTTTGCCCTTGCCTGATTCGGATGGAATTTTGGGGCCTCCAGACGTAGGCAAAATTGATTCAGAAGACATTTTTTCTGGCGAAGAGGTAGTGACTACATCGCCGTCAGAAAAATGACTTGTGGACAATTTTGGCAAGTTTGGTGACTCAACAATTTCATCTGCATCAGGCACACTCCGTACTTTATACACCGCTACCCCTTCACCAAACGGATAGTCCAGGTACGAATTCGACATCGACAACAGATATTCTTCAACTTCTTTATGCGTCATGTTCGTTGAACCATTGTAGGTAGTGTTGGAGTTCGGCAATGCTGGCCTGGATGTCATCAAAAGCACGGTGCACGTCCTTTTTCTCGAAGTTCACACCATACCGACCTTGCATAAACACCTTCCAGGCACTGACATCAAGCATACGGTAGTGAAGTTTGAGGTCAAAAGCTGGCCACCACTGCTTGATGAAATTGCGGTCATTGTGGATGCTGTTGCCCGCCAAAACTGCAGGTTCACTTCCAAAATGCTCCTCCACAAACTGTATCAGCTCGCGTTCGACCTGCTTGCTTGGCGTGCCGTCGGCACATTTACGCAAAAACTCATCACGGTTTTCGGGGTAGTTCTGGTACCATTGGTTTTTGCCGAAGCGGTCTACCAGTAGCTCGTGTGGCTGGCGGACAATCGCCTCATAACTACCAAGCGTGTTGAACTGCATGTCCGTAACCTCGGCCGCGATCTCCAGGATGACATCGTTTTGTACGTCTAGCCCCGTCATCTCAAGGTCTACCCAGAGCAACTTCGTTGGCGCGGCTTTTTTATCTATCTCACTCATATCTACATCCTCTCCGGGGCGTGAATGCCCAGTATAGTTAGCCCGGCCTTAAGTATATCCGCATACAGCGCCACCAAACTCAAACGATGCGCCTCGTACTCGCTACCGATTACCTTGTTGGCCTCGTAGTAGCGGTTAAATTCCTGCGCCAGTTCGAACAGATAATTACAAATGTGGTGTGGCTCCAGGCTAGCTATGGCCACGTCAACTACGGCGTGATATTCGCCGAGTTTACGCACCAACATACGGTCTTCGTCATGAAGCTCGGTCGGTGTAGTGAAATCTGCGGTACTTTTGGCCAAAATGCTTCGCGCTCGGGCGTGCGCATACTGCAAATACGGCCCGCTATTACCCTGGAGGCTCACTGTTTCATCAATATTGAAGTTGATGTCACCGCCCAGGCGATATTTGGCAAAGGCATATTTGACCGCGCCAAGTGTCACTGCATCTACAAGCGCCTTATCTTGTACCAACTCCTCAACTTTGGCACGAACCACGTCAATAACATCCGCCGCCCGCGAAACATTACCGAGTCGAGAGCTCATTTTGGTGCCATCACCAAAGCGTACTGTGCCGTTGGTAAAGTGGGTCATCGTGTCGGCCAGTTCCGGCCGGAATGTCTCTGCAGCCGCAAACACCACCCGCATGTACTCCTTTTGGTCGTTGCCCGTCAGTAGGTAGCGATGATCAAAATTATAGTCGGCTTTCTCCAACCAAATTACGCCAATGTCTTTGGTTTCGTAGGTCGGGATGCCTTTGCTCGTCACGAAAACACGCGTGTGCAAATGCTTTGACTCGTCACCTTCAAACACAACCGCCCCTTCGGACTCCTTCAAATTGCCCTTGGCTAGTTGCTCGCGCACAACCTCCATGCCTATCGGCGCGGTTTGGCTCTCGGGATAGTAGCGCATGGGTACCACGTCTATCAGCTGATAAAACGCGTCAAAGTAGTCAAAGCTCCACTGCCTAGTCTGCCAATATATCTGGGCGAGTGGCGATGTGTGGTCATCGCTTTCGTGATAGCCATAGACTGTTTTGTTCAGTTCATCGATGTCGGCTTTGGCCGTTTCGTCGGATTCGTAAGCTCCAGCACCGCGCACATAACACTTGCTAATCCAGCTCGCCCGCACCATGGGGTCTTCGGCGATGTCAGCAAGTTTTTCGGGCAACTCCCCGCCCAGCTCAGCACGCATGCCCCACAAACACTTCGCGACGTGCAAGCCAACATCGCCCCCAAAACTGGTGCGCTGTAATTTTGCGCCACCCAAGAGTAGCAGGTTAGCCACCATATCGCCATAAACCGTCTGGTAGAGGTGCCCCGTGTGTAGTTCTTTGAACGCATTTGGGCAACTGTATTCAAACACAATGTTTTGGCCATCGTAGGCACGAGCTGGACGAGTAGACACCTCGCGGATGAGTGCGCTGTCGCTAAGGCGGATGTTTATAAATCCTGGGCCAGCGACTTCTACAGAGGTGATGTCATCCTCATTTTGCAGTTTCTCGGCAAGCTCGGAGGCAACCTCGCGCGGGTTTTTACCAACTTGTTTAGCCAGTTGCAGGGCGACATTGCTCGCAAAATCACCAAACTGCGCGTCCGGACGCGTTAGTTCGACAGTTGCAGACACATCGTACAAATCTTGCACCATGGCAAGAATTTTTCGTTCCAGCTCAGTTTTCATAGCACCATTGTAACAGATAGACCCCAGAGAAACGGCTATACGTGTTTATGCTTCGTATATAAACTTCGTCTGAACTTTCGAAAGAGTCGTAGTGTCCGACGGATCAACCCCGCTTGCCACCGCACAATACGCTGCAACGACATTGCCAAACACTCGCGCCCAGAGAAGCTGTTCGAACACCGTTTCACCTTCCGCCCAGATAGCGTGAGGATGCGGTCGCTTGCCAGAAAGTGCCTTGTTTACCACTTCGAACCGTTTGGCCACCACCGGCGATTCGTGCGAACTTCGTAGCTGATATACCACATACGGTCGAGGAGCCGAATGACCAGACCATGCCTGTAGGTCGTCGAGGACGTCGGTCGGATAATTGACTTGCCAAGCCGGCAGTCGAGCAAATCGATTGAATGCCAGTTTCCACATGTAAGCCGCGTGACCAAGTTCTGGACCGGCATACACAACAACCGTTTTGCCCACCGCCTCAAGCGCAAGTTGCTTGGCTACGTTATGCGCCGTCGGGTTGGTAGTCAGCCACTGCTGCGCTGCCGCCCGAACATTTTCGACGGCGCCCAGCATAGTGCCAGCGTCAACACCCAAGCGCCCGCACACTTCATCGACCAGTGGCTGAGGCACCTTACATGCACCATCGATCAAATCCTGGCTGTCCCTCGCATGCAAAGCCTTCAGATCATCTAACATCAGTTCTGTTCCATTCCGCTTATATTTGCTATAGTTACTATTGTAAATTGAAAATTGCCAATTTGGAATGACCGCACAAAATCGGTCAAGGGGGTGGAAATGCTTTTTGGGCGACAAGATTCAAACGCAAAGGACGAAAAACACAGTGACTATGTGTCGTCTTTAGGTACCCAAGACACGCCTCAAGATCAGACGGTCACAAGCAACCCTGCGTTGCCACCGGATGACAGTATTTTCGCACCACAGAAACCAGACGATGGAGGGCAAGACCAGCCTAGCGACACCCCTCAAGACGCGCCTTCACCCCAGCCCGAAGTCTCACCTTTTGCCCCAGCAGAACCCAACCAGGACAGCCCCACACCCGCACAAGACACAGGCTCAGAGCCAACTACCAGTGCAGACGATCTGCTCGGGCTAAAACAAGAAGCACTCGACCACCTAACTCCTCTGGTTGACCACCTAGAGCAAACCCCCGAGGAACGTTTCCGCACGACCATGATGATGATCCAGAGCACCGATAACCAAGCGCTTCTGAAAGACGCTTTTTCGGCCGCCAAAGAGATTAGCGACGATAAAGTCCGCGCTCAAGCCCTCCTAGACGTTATAAACGAAATCAACTACTTTACCCAGAAGGGTTAACTGGTTTTGGCCTCGCCAAGGCTGCAAGCCAGAATATCTCGGGCGGAACTCGTCGTATAATGGTAGTATGTCGACACAAACAAAAGTAGTCAAAGACAACCGCTGGCGCAACGCCAATCGCATACTACTGCTCGCCATAGTGCTCATAAACAGCTACATCATTACAGCCCCCATATTCCCCAACCTATCTTTTTGGTGGCAGACACGTAGTGGCAGCTCCGCCACCAACCCTCAGGTACGCCTTGCCAAGCAAATTGCGTCAGAGGCCAATGGTGACAGCGCAAAAGACGCCAATGGCGATAGATTATTCATTCCGCGCATGATGCTCAACGCTCCTGTCGTCGAAGGACCCATGCGTAACTCATACAACCTTCTCAACCAAGGAGCCTGGCGCCTCCCAATGGGTAGCACCCCTAAAGAAGGTAGCAACACCGTCATTGCTGGACACCGCTTTTCGTACACCGGCCCACGAGGCGTGTTCTACTATCTCGACAAACTCAAGAAAGGCGACGAGATCGGCTATCGCAAAGATGGTGTGATGTACCGCTACGTCGTCGATTCGATCAGAACTGTTCCGCCTACAGAAATTGCGGTCCAAGAACCAACCGACGACACCCGCCTGACACTTTACACCTGCACGCCTCTTTGGAACCCCGTCAACCGTTTAGTTGTCATCGCAAAACCTTTACCGGAGACAAACCCATGACCGAAAAGAAGAAGTTTTGGATATTGCTCGTGTTGCTTGGCTGTAGCATAGCACTACTTTGGTTGCTCAATAGTCGCTTCGGCCAAACCCTTATTACCTAAGACCTAAGGGGCTACTTTTGTCGCACGACTCCGGCATCATCCCATGCTGCGTCAAACAACGCCGCGTGGGCAGTGGCTACACCCTGGTTGTCAACCACGATGCCACTTGCCACATTGTATTTATCAACGCTAATTGTCGCCACTTTTGTACCATAGACCAAGATGTAGCACCCGGTGTCCAGTAGCGCACCTGGCAGAACACGTGCCTCGGACAGTGGAGCGTCTTCGACGGGCTTGCCACCCTGACGCAAGCTTTTCACAAACAAACCTTGCGTTATACGCTCCCTGGTGTAGTGCGGGAAGTTGGCGTATAAATAGGCGCTAACTCGCTCCGAGGACATAACGCGGTAGTCGCTAACCCCCTGCAGTCGGCACGTTGACAGCACGTCTCGCAAAATACTTGCCAGGCCCTCATCTCCCTCATAGAAGGCAGCAAACTGGCGCTCTTCATCGGCCACACGTTTCGGTGACAGTGACAGCACATAGTCATCAATTTCACTCTGCAGGACTCGTAAATCGCGCCGGCGCTCGGCCACAACCTCGTGAAGGAGCTCAGGACTCTGGGCTACATAATGTCGGCGCCTTCCTTCGGCAACGTGCGCCACTAGCCCAACAGTAACCAGCGCTTTTATAGACTCAAATACGCTCCCTCTATTTATCCCTGTTTCTTCCGCTACTTTGCGCACGCTCGAGCGTGGCACAGTCAGAAGTGCTTCATAAACTCTTCTGTCACGACTACTCAAGCCAATTAACTCAAAATCTAGCATACACACTAGTATACACCACTGCGGTACCTAAAATTTTGTCAAAAATTTGAAGCCATTTTAATGGCCCGTGTGCATAGTCTGCGAAGCTTCGTTGCCACTCAAACCCCAAGCAGACTGCCAGCTCTTCATGTCGGCAATTTCTTTGTTTTGGGCTTCGATAATCGCCATACTCAAAGCCTTCACCTCTTCGTGCCCTGCCCTGTCTGCCGACAGTTTTGCCATTTCAACCGCACCTTCGTGATGCGCAATCATCATCTCCACCCAGGCCTGATCGTACGCATCGCCACGTAAGCCCTTCAGCTGGCTTGTCATATCAGACATCGACATATCCTTGTGTGAGACCACCTGCTGGCCTGACTTTTCGTACTCGCTACTGCCCGTCAGAGCTACCACGCCCATAGTCAGAACAACTCCCGCCACCATACCTATAACTACCCCTGTTATCGTCTGTTTCATCGTCGTCACTCCCCGTGCTATGTTGTGGCCTTAGTATAGCAAAACGACCCCGCGAGAACGCGAGGCCGTTCGTATTGGGCTATGGCGTTTGCTACATGCCCATCATGCCAGCGCCACCTTCGGGAGCGCTCGGCTTGTGTTCTGGCACCTCAACCACGAGCGCACCCATGGTCATAGCCGTCCCAGCAATTGACACGGCGTTTTGCAGTGCTTGTTTGGTCACCCGCGCTGGGTCAACCACACCCGCCTGCTTCATGTCCACCAGCTTGGTCGGTTTTTGCACGTTTACACCCTGGCCTGCCTTGGCTTTTCGTACTTGAGGAAGCCATTCGTCGGCGTTGAGGCCACTATTTTCCATCAAAATCCGAAATGGCTGTTCTAGCGCTCGCTTCAGGAGCTTATGACCGGCCACAAACTCTTCATCACCCTTGCCATCTAGCCCATCAGCAAGGTTGACCAATGTCACACCACCACCAGGGACAATACCTTCGGCTAGGGCAGCCTTAACGGCGGCTACCGCGTCGTCTACACGGTATTTTTCTTCCTCGATCTCGGTTTCGGTCGCGCCTCCCACTTTTATAACGGCAACTTTGCCATTGAGCGCAGCTCGGCGCTTCTCCAGAAACTCGCGGTCATACTTCGAAGCTTCGGCCAACTGACTAGCGATCTGCGCCACACGCACTTTGACAGCACTAGCCACACCTGCCCCTTCGATAATCGTGGTCTCGTCCTTGGCTACAATCACCTTGCGAGCCGTACCCACTACATCCAGGTCGACGTTTTCAAACGTCATGCCTCGGTCTTCGGTAATAACTTGCGCCCCAGTCAAGACGGCAATGTCCTCGAGCATGTCCTTGCGTCGATCGCCGAAAGCGGGTGCCTTTACCGCTACCGTGTGGAACACACCCTTCAGACGGTTCAAAATCAGCCCGCCGAGAGCATCGCCTTCGACATCTTCGGCTATTAGCACCAGCTCTTTCTTGCCCGCCTGCATCAGCTTTTCGAGCAATGGTGCCACTTCTTGCATACTACCGACCTTCTTGTCAGTAATAACAATCGCCGGCTTGCTGTAGACTGCCTCCATGCGTCCCGTATCTGTTACCATGTACGGACTAGCGAAGCCTTTGTCGAAGGTAAAGCCCTCTACCACTTCGCTTTCGAGTGCAAGCCCTTGGCCTTCTTCGACCGTGACAACGCCGTCGCTCCCAACCTTATCCATAATGTCAGCGATCAGCTTACCAATCTCTTCATCGCCAGCCGATATTGTGGCGACCTCCGCCACGCGCTTTTTGTCGTTCTTAATATCTTCGGCAAATGTTTCCAGTTGCTTCAGCACTGTTTGCGCTGCAACCTCAAGCCCTTTGCGCAGAAGCATGGGGTTATGGCCCGCAGCAATCAGCTTGTTGGCTTCGTTCAGAATGTGATAGGTCAGTACCGTCACCGTGGTGGTGCCATCGCCTGCCACGTCGTTCATCTTGTTGGCGGCTTGCTTAATCAGCTCAGCACCCACTTTGTAGCCAAGCGTCTCATCGTCGACATCGGCGATATCGACGCCTTTAGCAACCGTCACGCCATCGTGGGTAATGCTTGGTGCACCGTACGACTTACCAATAACTACATTCCGGCCCTTCGGCCCCATGGTCGTTTTGACTGCGTTGTACAGTATTTCAGCTCCGGCCAACACTCGTCGGCGCGCCTCTTCGTCATAAAAAACTTTCTTTGCCATTCCTAGCCTTTCACCGTGGCGAGCACGTCCTCTTCCTTAACCAAAATAAACTCTTCGTTACCCACCTTTACGTCGGTGTTGCTGTAACTTTTGTAGATAATCCTGTCCCCAACTTTCAGCTGGCGAACACCCTCGGCCACGGCCACAACCTTGGCAACTTTCGGTTTTTCCTGGCTGCTGGACGGCAAATACAGCCCGCTTGCAGTTTTGTTACTGGCCTCTTCGGCCTGCGCCACGACATAATCGGCAAGTGGCTGGATCGGTACCTGCGTACTCATATAGACCTCCTTTTACTGTTCAAGCATTAGCACTTACATAAAAGGAGTGCTAACACGCTAGCACTCACTATACCCGACTGCCAAAACCCGGTCAAGAAATTATCTATATGCTATTGCTTATTTTGCAAATTTAGTGTACTATCTATATATGTCCCTTCTTAGGCAAGTTCATGATCAGAACCCCCTTTTTGAGTGTCGTTCCAATGGTCACGGCGTTCAAATGTTCACCCCTTCGTCTCCACGTGACTTTGGGGAGGAATTTGCCTTAGCCGATTACACTATTTTTCCCGAGTCAGAACACATTGCAAGACTTGCCCTTGGTTCACACAACCAAGCCCTTTTAGTTACTGGCGAGCCTGGAAGTGGTAAAACTCACTTGGTAGCCGATTTACTTATGGCCTGTGCGGCTGACAATAATGCACCTGCCATGTCAATAGCGCTACACATTGCTGGAGGTTCAAAAGAGGGTGCAAATAATGCTCGCCGCTATGTACATGAATTTAAGGAAAAAACTCAGGGCAAAAAAAGCTTGGTTATTTTTGATAATATTGATTTTCTAGGCTATAGGGGTAAAAGTCGTAGACTTGGCATGACTAAAGATTTCGCTCAAAATGTTGCGGATCTTGTAGAGGAAACTGTGTGCGACAAGTCGACAGTTGTGATCGGCTTGGCCCATGATGAGGACTGGCGTAGAGGTCGCTGGACTTGGCAAGATGATGCTATAAATCGCAACGCCTACAGGGCGCTAAAAGTTTTTGGCGATGAAACGTATGAGTTTTTGGGCAAATTGACCGTACCTGGCCTTGTGCAAGTTGCGATGGAAGCAGGCCATGAACGCCCAGAAGCAGAGAAGTTTATCGGGGCATTAGCGTACGATGGCCTGGCTGATTTTTTCCATACACGACATGTCGACCCGACAGAATTTGCAGAAGATCCCGAAGCTGCAATTGCGAAGGCCGTTGCAGGTCGCCAACAACGCAAATCAGGCAGCTAACCATCGCGTTGACTTATTGCCTCCAAATCTCTTACATAAAGTTAGTATGAGTGATTTCCCGAAAGTTTACCTGTTTAAGCTATCTGCATGCCGTAAGCGTGGGGGTCTTTCAAGATATTAACTACGTCATTAAACTGAACACGGCCTTCCGGTGCAGTTTTTGAAATGATCGCCGTGTAAACTATTCCAAAAATTATCTCAGCCAGATAAGGCGCCTCGTCGAATAGTTCAGGACGCGCATGATGAATTGACGATGATAAAGTTAACAGATCACTCTGAGCCTTGTCATGTGCATCAAAGGGGTCATATTGACCATTTCTTTTCCTAAAAACTCGTAATTTTTCAAAATCTGCAATGAATGGCTGTAGATGATTGCTAACAAACATATTTTTAACTTGAGCGTCAGAATGTGCAAAACCTTCAACGTGCATACTCCCAAGCAAAAATGCACACTTGCCGACTGCGCTTGCCATAGCCTGACTCTTGTTGGACAGGTCTGTATTGTAGAAATCATTGTCTAAGCTCCTAACTCCGTGATCGTAACTTGCTTACTAGGGATAGGGTGCCTGATGATGTCCTAAACGCGCCTAGGGGCCTAAACGTTTTGAAGGGGGTGGGGACACCCGATTCTCCAGAAAAATAACGCGCCAAAGAAAACTCTTGAGCCGCAATATTCACCATATTGAACGGCTTACAAGCTACCAACTCTGCACGTTCTTGCCCGAACATAGAAGTCACTATAAGCTGACCAAATGTGACTTCATGCATGCTGGCGGTGCGTGTTTTTGCTAAATCTGGTACCTCATTGAATACGGCCGTATTTCCTACCAGTTCAAGCACTTCCTGGTCTAATGCTCCACCCACAAGTGCCAATGTTCCGTCTTCCAAATCACGCAGCTGGTTTACGAGTTCGGTGGTATAAAGTGCATCATGAATGTCAAACGTATCTGAAGGCACAAACAACTCTACATTGTTAAAATGTGTCTCATCGCCACCTGCAATTTTAACCGAAAACGGGTTATGGGCCATTTGCATATTATAAAACTTTTTGTTGTATTACTGCAACCATTTGTTATACTTCTGTTAATGCCCGCAAACATAAACAGTACTGTACTCATGAGTGGGGTGGATTATTTTGATGATTCTGCCGCTATTAACCCCTTTATGGATAGTTCAGTAGCCGTCAACAGAGAAGAAGCCGGCGAAGAACACGTAGCTATCAAAAGTGCCCTCCAGCAAGCTGGGGTAAATGTTATACAGGTTCCGCCTCCAAAAAACTGCCAAGACGGCGTATACACCGCCAACTGGGCGCTGGTGCGCCGTGGTAAAGCAGTCATGGCTCATCTGCCAAATGCCCGCCTAGCCGAAGAACCCTACGCAGACCAGGTGCTTCGAGATCTTGGTAAAAATATCGTTGAAATCCCAGAGGGTCTCCGTTTCAGTGGCCAGGGAGATGCCTTGCCGTGTGGTGATTATCTCTTCTGTGGCTCAAACTACCGAAGCGACGTTTCTGCCCAAGAGTTCGTTGCGGATAAGCTGGGTTACGAGCGCATACAGCTCCAGACCGTACCACAGACAAATTGGTTTGGCCGTCCAGTAACAAACAAATTCTCCGGTTGGCCCGACAGCTTTTTCTACGATATTGACCTGGCGCTATCTGTTATCCGTGGGCCAGAAGCCGGCAAGAAGGGCATTATTGCTTGGTGCCCAAAGGCCTTTACCAAGCAAAGCCAGCAACGTATGCGCGACTTTGACGGAGTCGAGAAAATTGAAGTTAGCATGCGCGAGGCCAAGGAGGCCTTTGCCTGCAACCTCGTCAGCACCGGCAAAACCGTCGTGATGGGCGACAATGCCCCTGACCTACGCAGACAACTCGAAATGCGCGGCCTCACAGTGTTCACCCCCCACGTTCGCGAGCTCCTCAAAGGTGGCGGCTACATCCGCTGCACCACCCTCACCCTCGATAACTAAAGCTAACCTACCAAAGAACGAACCTAGAGCCACATTAAGCCCTGCGCCATATACACCCCATCTACACCCATCCCCTTACCCCCTGATTAACCTCACCCCTTGCCGTGTAATAGATTACGCGATAGCGTTGGTTTATTACACATATGAGCATTTGGGTGGCGCTTCAGATGCACAAACCCGTGAACATTGCCCGCCTAGCAACAGGTTCGGTGCTTTTGACCCCACTCCGCCATGGTGGCGAGCACCGGGAGCAAATCCCTGCCCTTCTCTGTCAGTTCATACACCGGACGCTGTGCAGTACACGTGCACGTAATCTGTACTATCCCTTTTTCTTCCAAAAAATCGATGCGCTGAGTCAAAATACGCGGATTTATACCTTCTACGTCGCGCTCTAGCTCCGAAAAGCGTCGAGGCCCCTGAGCAAGCGACTTAATAACGAGTGGCGTCCATTTGGCACTCAAAATTGCCATAGCACCAGCTATACACCCGATCTGGGTGGCTGGGAGGTCGGCCTGTGTTGTGTTAGGTATATTTTGCATAAATACTTTACTTTATATAGCATTGCGCTATACTGCTTACTATACAAAGTATAGTTTAACACAGGAGAACAGAGTATGAAACTAAAAATCGTCATTGGAAGCACTCGCCAAGGTCGTAGCACCGACAAAGTCGCCGGTTGGGTCACCAAGCAAATTGGCGACCAGGCTGACACCGAAGTCCTTGACCTAAATGACTACGCCCTTCCCTTCTTCGAAGAAGCCGTTTCACCTCAGTTCAACCCTGACCGCAAACCCGAAGGTGCCGTAAAAGCCTGGCTCAACAAGCTGTCCGAAGCAGACGCCCTCATCATTGTCACCCCCGAATACAACCGCTCTATACCAGGCGTGCTCAAAAACGCTCTAGACCACGTCGGTTTCGAGCTCAGAGGCAAAGTTGTCGGGCTTGTGAGTCACGGTTCATCCGGTGGTGCGCAGGCCATCGCTCACCTCCGAGGCATAGTGCCAGGCCTACTTGCCTACACCGCGCCAACAGCCGTTATGATGCCGGGCATGGCAGGCATGCTTTTCGACGAAGACGGAAACCTTACGGCAGATAACGCCTCCCACCAAGACCGCTTACACGGTGCCCTTATGTCACAACTCCAAGAGCTTAAAGCTACTTGCACCTGCAAAAACTGCAAGTGCTAAAACCACTCCGTTGTAATTTTGTGAGGACAGTCCTCCCAAAATAGTCGGGATTGTATGTCTGTATCTGTTTACTTGTTGTAAATGCTACTTTTCGCTAATCTGATCTGTTTTTGTCACCCAGTAGTGTTCGGAGGGCTTCGCGGGCGGTTTCTACTTCGTCCCAGTTGTCTACGCGGACACGGTCTGGGTTGGAATCGTCCTGTGGCAAGTGTCGAAGCTCGGCAGCGCGTGGGCCATTGCGCTCAATCGTCTTTTCGTGGCCCTTACCGAGCAGAACGGCCGTGTCCTTGGCGCTCTGAGCGCGCGTCATCGCAAATGTGATCGCCTCTGTACGGTCATGGACCAAAAAGAGGTTTTGGTCACGTACCTTGCCAGCCTCTTCCGCACCACCGGCAATCTGCTCAAGTATCTCTAGCCCGTCGCAGTCACGATCGTCCTCTTCTGTCACCACAACCTCGTCGGCGTATGTGCCCGCTAGCTTGCCCTGAATGGCCCGCTTGGCCTCGTCACGCCTACCGGCCGAGCCAAACAGCACTATCAGCTTGCCCCGCACCATCGGTCGGAGATCTTTAAGAAGCTTTTCAAAGCTATCAGGCGTATGGGCAAAGTCGACAATGACCGAAAACTTTTGCCCCTCTTTAATAGTTACCATGCGCCCTTCGACACTCTCGAGCGCAGCAATGCCCTTCTCTATCTGTGACTTTTTCAGCCCCAGAGCTCGACCGACACAGACTGCGGCGAGCGAGTTATACACGTTAAACCCACCGGGTAGATGCGTCCGGATGTGGTACGTCTCTTCGTCGTCGATAACCACCGTGTAGCGCACGCCATCAGGCGAAAGCTGTACGTCGGTAGCTCGAACCAACCCGTCTGTCATACCGTACAACATGGGGTGTTCCGTCTGGGATGCAAAATCCACCCCTGTAGGATCATCGGCATTGGCGATCCCCACATTCAGCCCGCGGCGATTTCTTCCAACGAGTGTAAAAAGCCGTTTTTTAGCCAGCATGTAGCGCTCGAATGTCTTGTGGTAGTCAAGATGTTCGTGCGTCACGTTCGTTAATACCGCCACGCTGTAGGGCACGCCCCACGTACGGTACTGCGCCAAAGCGTGCGACGTCGTTTCGAGCACCAGCCAGTCCATATTTTGTGCCTTCATGGCTTTCAGCCGTCGCATAAGCTCTCGTGGCCCTACACTGGTCATGTGATGCACCTGAGGCGCTATATGCCGGCCCACGCCATACCCAACGGTCGTCATCAGCCCGGCGTTGTGCCCTGCTTCGATGAGCATGCGGTGGATCAGGAACGATGTGGTGGTCTTGCCGTTAGTACCCGTAACACCAATAACCTTCATGTTTCGCGCCGGAAACCCATACACCACATTCCATAACACCGCCTGTCCCAAATGCCACACCGGCACAACTCGCTCAAAGAGCCCTTTTGGCACCAAACCTTTCACGAGTTTTCGCACATTCATACACCAGTAGTATACAGAAAAAGCCCCTCATTTGGAGGCGTTCCCTTGCGTGCTACACTGGTGGGTATGAAAGTTCTTGGGATTGAGTCGAGTTGCGACGAGACGGCGGCGGCCGTTGTGGAAGATGGGTTTCGCCTGTATAGCAACGTCGTAGCCAGTAGTATGGACCTGCACATGCAGTACGGTGGTGTGGTGCCAGAGATTGCGGCCCGAAGCCATATAGAGTGCATAAATTCGGTCGTGGAACAGGCGCTGACAGAAGCCAGTTGCACCTGGGATGATATCGATGCCATCGCCGTAACGTATGGCGCCGGCCTAGGCGGGTCGCTCGTAGTCGGTGTGTTGACTGCACGTACCCTGGCGATCACCCACGACAAGCCCCTGTATGCCTGCAATCACGTCGAAGGACATGTCTACGCCAATTTTTTGACTTCTGTCAAAAAATTACGAGCGCACAGCGCGAGCGAGGAGCGAAGCGAGTCGGGGGAAGGCGGGCTGAAATCAAGCAACCGCGAGATTTCACCCGAGAAGGGGCGAGCCCCTTCTCAATCAACACAAAAGGACCCTTTAGAGGACTATGTCTTGCCAGCCGGACAGCCCCAATTCCCCTTGCTGGCACTTATCGTCAGTGGTGGCCATAGCCAGCTTGTGCTCTTCCGCGATCATTTTGATTACACCCTTCTCGGCCAAACCACCGACGACGCCATTGGCGAAGCTTTTGACAAAGTCGCAAAAATCATTGGCCTTCCCTACCCTGGTGGTCCGAGCGTTGGGCAAAAGGCAAAAGATGGTGACCCTTTCAAATACCGCCTGCCCAAGGCAAAGATGCCCGGCAAATACGACTTTAGCTTTTCTGGCGTCAAAACAGCCGTTTTGCGCCTATGCCAGCAGCTAATAGGTGAAGATCACACCTTCCCTTCCAAAAACATCGCTAGCCGCCTTTCTGAGGCTCAGAAGGCCGACATTGCCGCCAGCTTTCAGCAGGTAGCCATAGAAACGGTCGTCGGTAAGGCCGTACAGGCCTACGAAGAGTTCCAGCCTACTTCAGTCGTTATAGCTGGTGGTGTAGCGGCTAGCCCCGAACTCCGACGGCAACTTGCCGAACGTCTTCCCTGCCCCATCGAATACACCGACCCCAAACTCTGCACCGACAACGGCGCCATGATCGCCACGCTCGGCTGTTTCCACATGAAACACGGCACCACCCCGGCCGACCCCTACACCCTCGACATCAAACCTAACTTAAGTATGTAACGCTATCACACCACTTTTACAATGGTTAACAGAGGTGATATACTATAGAGCATATGAGTTTAGCGAAGGCATACGAACCAAACCAGTACGAAACAGACATTTATGCACTCTGGGAGCAGAGCGGGGCGTTTGTGGCCAACCCCGACGCGCCAAAAGAGCGTTTCTCTATAACCATGCCACCTCCGAACGAAACTGGAACACTCAGTCTTGGTCACGCACTTTTCCTGACCCTGCAAGACATTATGGCCCGCTACAACAGAGAGCAGGGCAAGGACGTTTTGTGGCTTCCAGGTACTGACCACGCTGCACTGGCGGTCAATGCCATCATCGAGAAACAACTGGCCAATGAAGGTAGTTCTAAGCACGAAGTTGGACGTGACGAGTTCTTGCGACGTACTCGTGAGTTTGTCGCTGGCAGTCGCGATACCATGCTGGGGCAAATGCGCGCCATGGGGGCCAGTTGCGATTGGTCACGCCTGAAGAACACCCTCGATCCAGCACCATCACGAGCTGTAGCAGAAGTTTTCATGAAGATGTACCATGATGGCCTTATTTACAGGGGTCATCGCATCGTGAACTGGGACCCAAATCTCGAAACGAATGTCTCTGACGACGAAGTCGAATACGAAGAAGAGCGGGGCAAGTTCTACACTTTCAAATACGGGCCGTTCGAAATCGGCACCGCTCGCCCAGAAACCAAGTTTGGCGACAAGTACGTCGTCATGCACCCAAACGACGAACGATACGCACAGTACAAACACGGCGATACGTTCGAAACAGAGTGGATTAATGGCCCAATCACGGCCACAATCATTAAAGATGAGGTCGTAGACCCGAACTTTGGTACCGGTGTTATGACCATTACCCCTTGGCACAGTATGGTCGACTTTGACCTGGCCGAAAAACACGGCCTAGACAAAGAGCAAATTATAGATTTTCACGGGAAGCTCCTGCCCATCGCCGGCGAGTTTGCAGGCATGGATATAGCCGACGCCCGTCCGAAGATAGTCGAGAAACTTACCAGCAAAGGCCTGCTGATAGGCGTAGACGAAAATTACGTGCATAACGTTGCCCGCAACGAAAGAGGGAAGGGTGTTATTGAGCCACAGGTGCGCCTGCAATGGTTCGTCGACGTCAATAAGCCTGCAGTGGATTGGAAGGGCGAAAAGCGGAGCCTTAAAGAAGTTCTGCAGACGGTTATAAGGGAAGGGGACATTCAGCTCGTACCTAATCGTTTCGAAAAAACGTACTTTCACTGGATCGATAACCTGCGCGATTGGTGCATTAGTCGCCAAATCTGGTGGGGACACCGTATACCCGCTTGGTACCGAATGGACACCGATGGCCGCACTGAAACATACGTCGGCCTCGAGGCGCCAACCGACCAGAGCGAAGGCTGGCACGAATGGGAGCAAGACCCTGATACACTTGACACCTGGTTTAGTTCAGCACTGTGGACATGGAGTACCCTTATAGATCCAAGCCTGGCCGAACGTTACGACTTGTCGCTTGATGATCTGCTAGCAGAGAGTAAGGATTTTCAGGCGTACCACCCAACATCAGTCATGGAAACTGGCTGGGACATCCTGTTCTTCTGGGTCGCTCGCATGATTCTTTCGACAACCTACGTTACGGGGGAGATTCCCTTCAAAACCGTCTACCTACACGGTCTCATTCGAGCCGAAGATGGCAAAAAAATGAGCAAAAGTCGTCCAGAGTCAATCATTGATCCACTCGACGTCATACCCAAATATGGCACTGATGCACTCCGTATGGCCCTGATTATGGGCGTAACCCCTGGTAACGACCAGAACTGGGGCTGGAGCAAGGTAGAAGCCAACCGCAACTTCTGTAACAAGCTTTGGAACATGGCGCGTTACACCGAGGCTAACGTCCCGGGTGAAGCTATCTTCGGTAAAAGCACCGTCCAGGCTGAAACCGTGGCCGACGCCTGGGTACTGCACAAGCTGAACGAAGCAATTGAAAAGATCAGCGACCACCTCGACAACTACCGCTTTAGCGAGGCCTACGACCACCTGTACCACTTCGTCTGGGATGACGTGGCCGACTGGTATATCGAAGCGAGCAAAAGCCAAGAGAGTAGGGAAGTACTAGGCTATGTCCTGCGCCAAATCCTTGCCCTCGCACACCCGTTTGCACCGTTTGTTACTGAGGCAATTTGGCAAGAACTGCAGGGTGACACCCCAGAGAAAACACTACTTATTACCGGCTCATGGCCAGAGGTGATTGATGTTGATGCGCGAAAAGCTCGCGCCTTCACAGAGGTGCAGACGATTGTGACTGAATGTCGCGCCATAACTAAGGCGCTCAACCTGCGTCAGCCTTCGCTGTACTTCAAAGATTCTGAACTCTTAGGCGAAAATGCCTCCTTAATCGCACGGCTGGCTGGGCTGAAAGATGTTCAAGAAGTTAGTTCTGGATCCGGTCTGAACCTAACCGCTACCACCGAAAACTGTTGGCTCGATGTTGATCGCGCCAGTGCGGCTTCGTATCTCGATGATCTCGAAGGTCAAAGGGCAGGGCAAGAGAAGTTAATTGCGCAGTACGAGGCGCGCCTACAAAACGATTCCTATGTTCGCAATGCGCCAAAAGATGTAGTGCAACAGACCCGCGACCAACTCGAGGAAGCACAGGCCTCACTCGAACGCATCCAACGCGAGCAAGCCCGCTTCGCGGAGCTATAGATACGTCAAATCTTTTGTGAGTATGTTTCAAACCATGTCCTTCCAGGTCATGCCCCAACTTACTTTTGCACCACCAAAAGTAAGCAAAACCTCTCGGCTAGGAGCAAAAAACCGGCTTACTACAGAAATACCCTAGTTCTCTTGGGCTTGTGCGGATGCGCTTCGCTTCCTCAAAGTCCTCCGCGCTCCATGACAACCAGGGCATTTCTGTAATCAGTTTTTATGCATAGCCGACTGACGGCAACTCACGTCCAGCTACGTCGAATAGGAATTCTTGCTTCAGACTGTATGTGCGGTGTCTTAGTTGCTGGCGAGCGGAGCTCGCCTCGTAGATCTATGAGTGCGACTTCGTCGCACATATCTTCCTGTACGGCTATCTGAAGCCTCCTGGCTCAGTCTAATGTGTGCTTTTACAACTTCCGATAGGCAATGCAAGTTGTTTGACGAAGTTACACTATGCCCTGGTGGCATAGTGTAACTGAGGAGTTCTTGCATTGGTTGTAAAACACACATGTGCTGACCAAGAGGTGGAAGCTAGCCTAGGGTTTTTGCCTTCTTTTGGACTATGCCAAAAGAAGGTCGGGCCAGGCCCGGAGGGGCTGGGTTGAAAGGTGTTGACAGAAATATGGTTAAAGGGGTTGTCTGCGGGGCGAATCTCGCAAAAGATTCTTTTACACTAGTTTAATTCGAGGGCTCTTCGGACAGAGGCAATTGACTCTTCGGGATTGAAGGCATCAAAGCTCATAGTATGCCAGCCACGTCGGCCAGCCGCCATAAGGTTGGGGCGATCGTCATCGATCAGAAGGATTTCGCTTGGATCAAGTCCAGTGCGTTCCTGGGCAATTTCAAACATAGCGTCTTCGGGCTTGACGGTGTGCACTTTGGACGAGTCCACAACAGATTCAAACGCCACTGGGGGCAACTTACCCGCCTCGCGGAAGGCCGCTACGAGCTTTTCTGCGGTGTTTGTAAGGATCCCAACGTGATAATGCTCGCTAACCCACTCCACAAGCTCAAAAACTCCCGGAGTGGCCTCTACGGCGTCCAGACAGTACTTTGCGTAGTCGACTGGCATGTTCAACTGAGCAGACAGTGCTTCGTTGAGCTCATCGAGGCCCATGGCACCCCTACACAGGTCATCATTAAACTGCCAGTAAATTGTCTCGACGATGTCCTGCGAGACACCACTGTCCCGCGCCATCATTCCCAGTGCTCGACTGGCGTTACGCACCAAGCAACCATTCATATCGAAATACACGAAGCGTACGCCGTTTTTTGAGGTCTTTTTCTTCGTAGCAGGTACCATAATAGGCACGTTTTCCATCAGTTCATCTATACCCATACCGAGGTTCAGGGCGATGTTCTGGATAGTAAACACCGAAGGAGCCTTTATAGCACCTCGCTCGATCTTGGCTAGGGTTGAGTAGCTGAGGCCGGTTTTATTGCAAAGCGCCTGCTGGGTAAAGCCTCGCGCCTTGCGTGCTCGTCCAATTATCTTGCCCAGTCGTTTTTCGTTCATATGCCCACACCTACCTCTTCTTGGCTTTATAGTACCAATATGTTGGGTATAATGCCACCATTTTAGCCGTTTAGTACGCATACGGCTGGATAGATGCCTGAAATAGCTACATAATCATGGACAAGATGGAAAATGCCACCAAAAACAACAGCCCAGCAGCCACTGCCGAACCAATGTAGGCGTTTTTCTCGTTGCCATAGCCAGCACGACGGCTGAGCTTTGTATAGACCCACACTCCGCTACCAATAGCCACTAGTAGCGCCGTAAAAAATGCACTCATACTTCATCCTCCATTCGTAGTTTTTCGGCCAGACTAGCAAGGCTGGCGTGGTCGGGTTCGCTCAGATCTGGTACGTGTCGGTATTGTTCCATCGTACTAAACGGGAACACTTTAACGTGACAGTGATTTGCTACATCTAGGCCTTCAATCATAACCCCGACACGCTTGGCCTTGGGAAACACTTCGCGGAGCCGTTTACCAACTTTTTGCACTGTTGCCATAAGCGCCTGGTACTCTTCGGTGCTGAGATCCCAGACAAAGCCAACTTGCCGTTTCGGAACCACAAGGACATGGCCCGGTTGAATAGGCTGAATGTCCATAAAAGCCAGTGTTTGTGCGTCTTCATATACCTTGTGACAAGGGATTTCGCCCTGAATGATCCTCGTAAAAATACTCGCTTCTTCCATACTGTCAGTATAGCGGAATATTTACAACGGTTTAAAATTGTTTGCTAATAGTGTAAACTGGCCACAAATGACTGAGATGGAACCAGCTATAGGTCAGGGCGCTTCGAGGCGTTGGGTGCAGCGTGCAGGCTTGTCTTTGGCTTCGGTAGCTTTTGGTGCCGGCGTTGCTTTGGGCGCTTTTGCCAACTCAGAAACTACAACTGAAGTTGCGGCCACAGAAGTGAGCATTTCGCCCACATTCGACGGCAAAATAACAATACACGATGCGCGACTTCCCGCTGATGCACCACTCGGCCTCGGAGCGAAGATACGAATAGGCGGGCCTCTTAAGCCCAGTTCGGGAAACGCCGCAAACGACGCGCAAGAACTCGCAACAACTTATGGCGCCCTTTTAGCGCAACCAGCCGCTGAATATCGGCGGATAGTCGACGTGCTTCAAGAACAGGCCTTACTGGCAGGTCTATTAGGGGGTGGTGCTACGTTACTGCCAATTGGTCTTTGGACCTTGGTAGGGAACATCCGTCGACAAGAACTCGCCTCTAAGTACCCGGCTCTTGTGAGCACCCTCGTGGCCGGAGCAATTACGACGCCACTTGCTACTGGCTATCAGGCGACACATGAAGCGGAAATGGGGCGAGATGGCCTAGAGTGGGCGTCTCTGAACAGTGTCGTGCCCGAGAGCGCTACAGTTTCCGGGCTAGAAAAAGTCGAGGTGCGCAACACGGCCGTGGTGGGTATTCTGGGGGAGCTAACACGAGGTATTATCCAGACATATGAAAAGTCTACGTTTTTTTATGCAGACCTCTTGGCAAAAGTACCCGTGGCAGCAACCAATCTGCATAAGCCAAGCGCCAACCAGGTAGTCGCGACGTTTTTGACTGACCGTCACGATAATATCAACATGGACCCCATACACAAAGCTATGTCGGACGAAGCCGGTTCTACCATATTGATCCTCGGCGGTGATGACACCGCCTCAGGGCAACCGTGGGAAGATTTTAGCCTGCGCTCAATTCTTGAACAGTTTCGTGGCTATGACGTACAGATGGCCATCGACGGGAACCATAAGTCAGACGGTCACATTATCACATACTACAAAAAAGAGGGCCTATATGTGCCCAATGGGCGTGTGCAAGAAATTGGCGGCATACCCATTCTTCTCGCAAATGACCCGAGATTTAGTAGTTTTACCCCAGAGCGCAAGGAAGGACAGATTAGCTTTACAGAGGCCAGTGAAGAAGTCGCAAATATTGCCTGCACCAGCCCCGTCCGCCCCGAGCTTTTAGTCGTACACGACATGCATATGGCGGACGAGACAATGAGACGTGGTTGCGCCCGACTCGCTATTGCCGGCCACACCCATGTGTTAACTAGAATAAAGTCTGAGGTGGCAGACAACGGACAAATAGTCTACAAACAGACCAATGGTTCTTCCGGGGGTGCTGTGTACAGTTTTGCACTAGTAGGCAAGCTCCGTCGGGAAGCAACTGCGCTGTACTTGACCCTTGATAAGACTGGCGTGGTTGCTGGCACGCAGGCCGTAACATACCAAACCGACGGCACGATCATCGTAGGCCCCTACACCGAACTCGAGAGATAGCTGGCCAACCTACCTGCAACTTCATGTGATAATTCTCACAACGCTTTTCTTGGGGTTGACCTGATTCATATGGCGTGTATAGTGTTTTGTAGGTTTGCAGTAAAACAAACACGGAATCATGTCAGATACTTTTGAAATCCCCGGCTCCGGTCGCAACCATGTGAACATTAGTTTTTCTCCGCAAGAACTAGCTGGTATTGATGTTCGTATTGGACTACAGGATGCATTTCAACCAATTGCATGCCTCACTTTTTCTAGCTTTGAAATCACTTCGTTCGATGATACCCAGCGCCGTTGGGGCAGGGGTCGAACGAAGCGTCTTGGCCAAGAGTGTTTGTCGTTTACAGCTACGGATGTGTCTGGCTTTGGAGCTTTCGAAGAAAGATCTCAGACATATCAGTATCGATTACCCCTTGGAGGGCAGTTGGTGTTTGGTAGACAACACAACCAACTACCCGTAGAAGGGGAGGCAACAACCTCAGAAGTTGCGCTGATCATAGGATTTCTGGCGCACCAATCGCAGCGCCTTATCACATTTCACGACCCGGGTTCGAGAAACGGTTCTAGGTGGATTACTGACGCTGACTACGCAAAACTAATGACAAAACAAAAGAGACCCTCTACTCCATTATCAGAGGTTTCCGCCTCAAAACCTAGCAGCCCGTACGAGTGGCTTTATGATCCTCGAGTAGCCGTGCCTAAAAACGGTAGCACGCCTAGTCTGGTTGGACGTACGTCTTTGGAATAGTCAGTTTTGGTACTGTAGCACGTCGTAGCGTAGGAGGAGTGTTTGTGTACTCTTGGCACCATGCCACATATTGTGATGGGTAGTCCATGACGAGACTGTCTGGGTTGAGTGACAGAGCGTATAGCCATTGATCGGGTGTTTTGGCACCACGAAGACTGACGTTCAAGCCAAGTGCATGAGCCTGATCCACGAACTCAGTGTTAACACTATTGAATCCAACGTTTGCGTACTGTATTCCTCGCGCCTGCAAGATTGGCAATAGGGCTTGTGGCGTGGGTGATTGCAAAGATATGTAGGCACGGGCGATGCTTGGCCGGGCTGCATGGATTTTATCGAGCATAGACATGCTGGTTGAGGTAGCAACAACCTGGCTCTCAGGCGCATTTGCGGTCAAAAGGTCTAAAGCACGGGCAACGTCCTCTACTGTTGCGCGTTTGCTCGGCTTAAACTCAACCTGATATCGCAAGCTAGGATATTTTTGGGCCAGCCCAGTCTGCATGTTTGTGCCACTGCCATTTATAACTTCGCTCAAGAGTGGAGCATGGAGACGCATGCCCACAACACGACTATCGTTAGTGAGATATCTACCTGTGATAGTGCTTGCGTAGCGTCGAGACACATAGCCAGAACCATTGGTCGTGCGTCCAACAGTAGCATCGTGCATCAGCACCCATTGGCGGTCCTTACTAAGACGAATGTCAAACTCGACACCACCAGCCCCGTTTGCAGCTGCGTATTCTAGAGAACGAGCCGTGTTTTCAGTTCTGTCACGCGCAATTTCTCCTCGGTGACCGACGGGTCGTATTGCACTACAGTCTGTGGCAGCTAGGGCAGGAGCTGGATTAACAACCGAGGCAATGATGCCACCAATAACTAGAGTGTTTAGTGCTTTGCGGGTACTGGATCTGAGAGACTGTATAGTGTTCATAGGCGAAAATGATTTAAAGTGTCTTCTTAACCTTTAAAGTTGCTATTGACTGTATTATAACACGTCAAAAAATAAAGTCAAGCGTTTTGAGAGTCAGTTGGGTAGGGTGGGGCACTCCCCATATCTGTTACAATAGTTGCAACGGAGAGGTCGCATAGTCCGGTCTAGTGCGCCACACTCGAAATGTGGTATAGGGGCAACTCTATCGAGGGTTCGAATCCCTCCCTCTCCGCCAAATACAGAGCCCACCGCAAGGTGGGTTTTGTATTTGGTCGGACACGATCAGGCGAATCGAACCCCGCCTTTTGCGTTAGCAAAAGAGGGTTCGGTGGAGCGAATGGCAGAAAAGAAAGCAAACCAAGGGTTTATTTTCTTTTCGGAGTGAGTAGAAGAGCGAAACGAAGTGAAGTGATATCCCTCTCCGCCAAAATGCCCCTCTAGTAAATGTTCTTGAGTTATGTTAAACTTACCCCTGTTCGCGCACCCGTAGCTCAGCTGGATAGAGCGTTGGCTTGCGGAGCCAAAGGTCGTAGGTTCGAATCCTGTCGGGTGTACCAGTAAAAGAGTCGGTCTTATGGACCGGCTTTTTTACTGGTTTGCATGCGCCTGCATGCGAGAACCTGCGAAGTAGGTATGGGCGCCAAGGAGTCGCGCACAGAAACTAACTCTTAGTTTCGAGCACGATGACTGCGCGTTGCGCTAGCAAAAGAGGTTCGGCGGAGGTGAGCTAAGAAAAGAAAGCACGAAGTATTTTCTTTTTGTGCGAGACGGAGGAGGGCGAAGCCCGATATTCTGGCGGGTGCGTATATCTATCAATTTGTTCGGCCATTCTGCTATGCTACCTCTTATGAATATTGCTCGCGAAGCCAAGCAGTTTGTCCAAAAACATGCCGATGCGCTCACGCTATCGATCGCCTCTGGCTTTGTCTTCCTGTGGACGACATTTCGGTTTCTGACCAACGGTGCCAATTTCGACGTCGTAGGGCAGATAGGCCTGGCAGGACAGTGGGCGCATGGCCTGCATGGTGGCGCACAGTTGGGCGCTACAAACTACCTTCTGAAAATGCCCATTTACGCCCTCGCAAATTCACTGTCAGTTATTTCGCCACACCTTCGCCTCTATCTTTTGGCTTGGGTGTTTAACCTCATAACGTTCTGGGCGCTCTTCTGGCTTGGAAAAAAATATTTGCGACTTGCCGGAGTGCGACAAGCCTTGTACTGGCGCCTGGCTGTAGTTTGGCTGTCGATCATAGCTGGTCGTGTCTTCTGGATGGACTACGCAAACTCACGGAATCTCGAGGTTGTGGGGGGTGTAGTAGTGTTATACCTTGGCCTAAAGCTCCTCGACTCTTGGTCGTGGAAGCGATTTTGGGCACTTCTTTTGCTGTCTGGTGTGGTCTTTTTCGCGGACCCACTCCAGATGTACATTATGGGCAGTTCGTTGGTTATTAACAGCCTTGGAAGCTGGTTTAACCACACCCGTCAACGAAGGTTTACGCAGGCACAGAGCTCTGGGGCAGTTATGGGCGCAATGGTTGGTGCCGTATTGTTTGCTAAAGGGGCGACTTGGCTTGCCAGCCACATTCTGCCGGTTTCTTTCCTAGCGGCACCCGAAAAACAGCTCGTACTATCCACCGAGGGAGTATGGCGGTCACTCCTCGGCATCGTGCGAGCTTCAGCGCGAATTCTGGACCTAGACATCTATACTAAAGCCTTTGGTGTTGTTAGCTTACGTCATGCGGTGGCATGGATGCTATTTTGGAGTGTCGTATGGGTAATTCTGCGCTCAGCGCGGAAGCTTGCGACCAAGGAGGCAAGTCTCTTGGTTCTAGTATTGTGCCTATCCTACGCTTTATATGTAGTGTCGGGACACGCCCTTCAGATCGGCACGGAACGATATCTCGTGATGGTTCCTATCGTGTTGGCGCTACTGTTTGGACTGGCCGGAGATGCACCCAAACGGTCACAGAGAGGCTTTTTACTCAATATTTGGGCTATCGGTGTAGTTATTAGCTTGTGCTTGCTCACTGGCGCTCTCGTCCGCGCCTGGCCCAGTCGCTTTAGCGTAGATAAGCCGATGTTTGCGCTCGCTGACTATGCGACCCGATCGCCGGCAGATGTCGTCATCTCGGGCCGACAGTATGTTTTGCCGGCAAACTATTATGCCGGATATGGGGAGAAAATTGCCCCTGTTATTTGCACAAATGAGGCGAAAGTCAAACTCTCGAACCTGTTCTATGACCGTTCCAGTTGGCGTGGCCTCGACCGACCCAGCAATACTATAGCCATTGTGGTACAGCCAGGAGGCATCTACTCAGAACAATATGTTTGTCGTAGCAACGACATCCTGAAGCAACTTGGCCCACCTGAGCGCAGGCTAGAAGAAGCAGAAGTTGGAACAATTCTTTTTTACCAGGGAAGTGTGCGCCTCAAAAACCAACTTAGCGAATAGGTAGTTGTCGAGAATATAGCCGTGAATGGTAGTCTTCGTAACTGTCAGTGCCACCATTGCAGTAACTCATAGGACAAATTACGTCATCGTAGATAGCGTAGGTTAGGAACAGTGATCTTTTCATGTCCTGATCGGACGCGCTCAGGTTTGGCTGTTTCGATCGGATGGGGTACCCAACGTAGAGTTGAACTTCGAGGGGCTTTCCTAGCTCCGGCCGATACATTCTGTATTGTTTTGCCGCTCGAACAGTCAACCTACCGACTGCCGTATGGTCACTGTGGTCCCCTTGAGATCCGTGAGCTGGCGAAACCTCATGCGTCCGGATACGTCTCGGCTGAGTAGCCTCTATAGTCGCCATAAGCGTGCGTACCAACTGGGCGCGCGAGTAACTTGCCTCGCTGCCTACGACGGCCATTGCTCCGTCGTGTTTAAGTAGGTGCTCCAGGCTCTTCGCTCGATCACTAAAGCCCAGGCCGTTCACCCCACCATCATGCAGTCTTAGAAACATTAGCAAGACTTTCTTGTTTGCTTCTGGCTGAGCAATATGGAGTTGTCGGCCGTTCAGCGTCAACGTAGAGTGACTCCACGGCATAGTCTGGTTACCGAGCATGCTCCCATATGCAACCTGAGCTCCGAGCTCCCTGCCCTCGACATAGGCCTCTCCGCGACCAATATCCCCAGCGGTCATATAGACTGTTACAACACACGTGCCCTGTTGCAGGTCGGTTAACGTGTGTGGATTCATAAAAAGTAGGTCATCATCCTGGTGAGCGATAACCTGAAGTACGGTGTTCTGCACGCAACTCGTGTCTACACGGCTAGCTATATTCGACTCTTTGGCCAGCTTGTCAATCTTGCCACGTTCACGTGCTGACATACCTACAGAAGTTGGCTGACGAAGGTTTTTGTGCCACATTTGACTATTGCTCAGTTGGGCACCGGCCAGAGTCGAGCTGAGCACCAGCACTACTCCAACGAGATAGAGGAAACTTGAGCGCTTTGCCGACGTTATTCCTGGTGCTTTTGCTTCGTGAGCATCTGCGGGAGTGTCCGGGCTAAAAATACGCGTTTTATACAAGTAGAAGTTCCATATGGTGGTTGCGCCGAGAGCAAACGTCCGAATAACAACTGCCGGTAGAAGATTTTCGAGAACAGCCGTAGCCAGAAGTGTAAAGCCAAAGTTAAATAGGACCAGAAGGGTAGTGGCCAATAGTTGCACGCCCACCACTTTATGATGCATGCGCTTGTCACGAAATGTAACGAGCTTCTGCAGAAAGAAGGAAAGCAATGTGCCACTTACATACGCCACCGCTACTGCGCGGACGGCCGACAAGCCCGCACGCTGACAAAGCCATATAACCAAAAGCTCGAATAAAAATACCGAAACGCCAACCACAAGATAGTTTCGGAACCTTTTGGAGATCCGCTTCATGCTTTTGATTTGTCTTTCTCGATAATGTAGAGTGGACGATTTTTGGTTTCGGTGTGAATATGTGACATGTAAATACCAAGTATACCCTGAAAAACCAGGGTTATCCCAGCCAGCAATAGAACCAGTACGAGCGCGTATGCACTACCGCGAGCGTGTAGGGCAAGCGGATCGTCTAGCAGTAGATTTATAACCATTCCAATACCGGCAGCCGTTGCCAGAAAGGTGATAAACGCACCAACATAGGCGGCAAAATACAGAGGCGCGTTGCTCAGAGAGATGACACTGTCGACCGCAAGCTTGCTGAGTTTCCTAATGGTATAGCCGCTTTTGTCATCGGCTCGTGCTTTAGCTACAAACGGTATGTAAGCACGCTCAAACCCGAGCCAATCAATCAGCCCACGGGTCATACGATTGTGTTCTGTGAGCTCCGTAAACGCCTCACGCACCTGGCGGTCGATAAGACGAAAGTCGGTAGAGCCATACGGTATTTTGACAGTCGAAAAACGGTTGAAGATCGCGTGGAATACACGCGAGCCGTAGCGTTTTATTAGACCTTCGCCACTATTCTGCTGGCGTAAGCCTATTACTACCTTAGCGCCCTGCTTCCAGGCGCGCACAAAATCACTTATTTTCTCAACTGGGTGTTGGCCATCTGCGTCAATAAGTAGCGTGGCTTCACCGGTTGCATGATGAATACCCGCTGTGGTAGCCACTTCTTTGCCAAAATTCCGTGACAAGTTGAGTAGTCGAACCGTTTGGTCACCTTGGGCGATCGCCTGAAGCTTGACTTTGCTGCCGTCAGAACTACCATCGTTTACAAAAATAATCTCGTAGGGCAGTCCCAAGCCAGTCAGAACCTTTTGTAGAGAGGCATAAAACTGCTGTATACCCTGTGCTTCGTTATACACTGGCACAACCACAGACAAAATAATCTGTTTGGACTTCATTTGCTTTCAGTATAGCAAAATACTTGCAAAATGTGTAATACATTTTTTGCTATGGTTTGTGCCTCTTCGTCTGTCTTGATTTGAAGCTCTTAGCCTGCTGGCCCAACAAGTCCATCACCTCATCTACGAAAACTTTGGCCGAATTTGGTAGCCCAACCCCCGAACGGACCACAAACTCTATTGGCCGATCGACTGACACCACGCCCTTTTTATCTGTTAAAAGGGCTAGAGTGCCTTGCTCAAGACTCTCCTGGACGAGCGAAAAAGGCAAGACTGCGGCACCACGACCACTCCGTACGAGTCGAAACATAACGTCTGGACTAGTCGAAAAAGAGGTGTCACGGACGTGCAAGCCCCGCTCAAAGAACGCTTGGGTCACGATTGCCCGCGTCCGTGAGCCTTCGTCGTACGAAATAAACCGCGGTAGTACTCCACGCAAGAGTTCCGCCTCTATTGCAGGTTTGGAGGCATGCGCGCAAACAAGTACCAGCTTTTCTGTGGCAGAAGCAAGCGTATCCAAATCCTCGCCCGCACCACCAGCAACAATGAACGCCCCATCAAGCACACGCGTCATCAAGTCCTGGGCAAGCACCCGAGAGTTATTGACCACAAGAGCAACGTCTGCGTGTTTCTCGAGCCGTTCGAGCGCCTCTACCGTGTCGCCAACTGCTACCGCAACACTATCAATCATCCCAATGGACAGCACAGGACGTTCTTCGGCTATTTCAGTGAGCCGTGTGGCTAGGTTTATGCGTGCCACATACTGCGCGCAGGCCGCCCGATAGGCCTGCTCCCCAGCTGGAGTGAGCCGAAGCCCACGCTCGTGTCGCACGAGCAGTTTAAACCCCAGTTCTCTCTCGAGTTTTTGTATGGACATGCTGAGGGCAGGCTGCGAAAGACGCAGGGCAGAGGCGGCGCTCGTGAATGTGCCGCTCTCGACCAATACCCGAAATTTATCAAGGCGTTCTTCCATAAATATTATTTATCCCTATATAAAAAGTATATATTGGAATTATACATGCTAGCACCGTATGATTGAACAGTAATAAGGAGAAACCATGTCGGACCGTTCTATAAAAGTGGCCATTGTAGGCCTCGGAAACTGCGCTTCATCGCTCGTGCAGGGGATTGAATACTATAAAGATGCAAAAGACGATGAGTTTGTACCTGGCGTTATGCACGCAAACTTTGGCGGCTATCGAATCGCCGATATCAAGATTGTAGCGGCTTTTGATGTCAACGCTGACAAGGTAGGAAAAGACGTTGCAGAGGCAATTTATGTGGCCCCAAACAACACGGCTATATTTGCCAAGGTTCCAAAAACAGGTGTCAAGGTACTGCGTGGACCACGACTAGACGGCGTCAATAAGTACACCGCAGAAGTTGTGCCTGTCGACGACACACAAAAGCCCGTCGATGTCGTACAGGCCCTAAAAGACTGTGGCGCGGAGTTGGTCATAAACTATCTGCCCGTCGGCTCTCAGGAAGCGACCGAATTTTACGCGCAGGCAGCGATCGACGCTGGCTGTGGTTTCGTTAACTGTATACCAGTGTTTATCGCTAGCAACGACAAATGGGCCGAGAAGTTTGAAAAAGCCGGTCTGCCGGTAATCGGTGACGACATCAAGGCCCAGGTTGGTGCTACGATCGTACACCGCACACTCACCAACTTATTCCTTGACCGAGGAATGAAGATTGAGCGCTCGTATCAGCTCAACACCGGCGGCAACACTGACTTCATGAACATGCTCGAGCGTGAACGCTTAGCACACAAAAAGCAGAGTAAGACCGAGGCGGTAACGTCACAGATCGAAGCCCGCGGTCAAACCATCCACCCAGACAACATCCACGTAGGCCCAAGCGACTATGTGCCTTGGCAAAAAGACAATAAAGTCTGTTTCTTGCGCATAGAAAGCAAGCATTTTGGTGACGTGCCGATGAACCTTGAGTTGCGTCTGAGTGTCGAGGACTCTCCAAACTCAGCTGGAGTAGCCATTGACTCAATTCGCTGTTGCAAGCTTGCACTCGACAACAAGCTAAAAGGCGCCATCATCGAACCGGCAGCATACTTTAAAAAGCACCCACCAAAACAAATCGAAGACCGTACAGCGCGTGAACTCGTCGAAGAGTTTATCCGCACCTACGGCGTAAAGAAATAGTTGCTAGCTAGATAGCATAAAAAGAGCCCTCTGTGCAGGGCTCTTTTAGGTGCATATTTAGTTTCTAGTTGTCGTAGGCGCGAAAAGGGCTAATTTTGCGACGATTGGTTACAGCATAGTGCACAAGGGTACTACCGACAACAACTGCGCTCACAATAGCGAAGTTATCGGCTGGGCCGGTGTTAGTCAGCTGTTTGCCTTGTGCCTGAGCATTTGCGGCCGCACTTTGAGTTGTCTCTGTTGGCTCCTCACCGTCTTCTTCACCCTCTTCGCTCTCAGCCGCAGAAGCGTTGCCGGGCAGGGTAGTGGCTGTGCGTGATGACTGGGTAGTTTGAGTGGTTTTTGTGGTGGAACCCTGGCCAGAGTTCGTATTAGCCCCGGTCTTTGCGGCAGGAGATGGTGATGTGGTCTTTGCACTACTGGTTGCCTGGCTAGTCGTACTGCCGTTTTGTGCGGAGCTCGTGTTGGTAGTTTTTGCCTTGTCTTCGACTTTTTGCGTGCCTGTCTGTACGGTCTGCTTGACCTTAGACGTGGTATCTTTGGCCTTTTCGGTCACAGCTGTAGTACTTGGTTTGCGCCAAAACAATAGCCAAAGTATGAGCCAAACCAGACCAACTATCAGCAAGATAGACACAATAAACCAGATAATCCGGCCTAAAATTGAGGGACGTGGTTGTTCATACATCTCCGTAGATACTCCTTAACTGTAAGCATTGTAGCATGGAAACTACTTTTTTGCAAGGGTGTCAAGCTTTCAGGGGAGCGCGACTGCTAGAGGCGGATTTTCCGTACCAACGCATCAATCAGGTCTGTTTTGTGCTGTTCAAATGGAAGAAACATCGTGAGCACCTTTACGGCTTGTTCGGCAGTCTTCTCCTCGAGAGGGATGACTAGCGGAGGCATAAAGCGTTTGAGAGGCAATAGTACCGCACTCGTTTGACTATTATTTTCATCAACACTAAACGACTTGAAAAGGTGCAGGTTGTATTCCTTCTTGCCTACCCGTATTGTGTCTGCCTGTAGTTCGTATGCCTGTTCGCTCGGCTTTCGTGCAGCGTAAGCCAATAAAACAACCAGCGCTAGCAATACCGTAGCAGAAGAAGCAATGTCACGAGTAGCGAGAGCAACGAGGGCGCTAACAATCAGGCCAACCACACTCGCACTCAAGTACCACGTCAGGGCCTTTGGTGCTACGTGTTCGGAAACGCTCCACGTCAGTGTTTCGTGCGTAGTTATATCTGATCTGTAGTGCTCGAAGTCTGTTGTCGGAGCATATGAAGAGCTTATATCACCACTGTAAAAGGACTCTTGGCCCTCGTGGTGTGGTGCTTTCTTGCCCATATGTTCACCCATATATGTGTATTGTACTACAGCGCACTGGTTGGGCGAGAATGAAAGTATCTGCTAAAATAACTTTGTTTTCTTGGAGAGATGTCCGAGTGGTTTTTTGGGAACTGTCTGGCCGAAGGGTTGCCGACAACGCAACCAAACCAGCCCTCGGGCAAGGCCCGTAGCTGGTTTTTAAGACAAAACATACACCAATGCTCGTTTATAATTTAACTGAACGCAGTTTTAAGGAGAGATGTCCGAGTGGTTTAAGGAACTGGTCTTGAAAACCAGCGTGCCGGCAACGGTACCCAGGGTTCGAATCCCTGTCTCTCCGCCAAATACAGAGCCCACCGCAAGGTGGGTTTTGTATTTGGTCGGACACGATCAGGCGAATCGAACCCCGC
>WBZP01000219.1_pt1 | contig 76104 bp, 67 predicted proteins | sample 5204301 | NCBI WGS metagenome assembly WBZP01 (sample SAMN12412401, study PRJNA552823) | activated sludge metagenome | isolation source: activated sludge from nitrification reactor of wastewater treatment plant... | place: USA: Pennsylvania | collected 2017 | reverse complement strand
GTCCCGGTGCAACATGTACCAACTCTCGTGGATACGATGCCATTGACCGGTCGACAACCCGGCAGCCAGTGCGATGAACCCACCAGTCAATCGCGCCGGCACCCAATTCATCACGTCATCGAGTCGGGCGGAGGCCCACCCGAAATACTCATAGCGGGCATCCAGATGGCCGATCATCGAGTCCAGGGTATTGACCGCTTTGTATGCCAACGCGAGCGGCGCCCCGCCCAGGGAAAGGTAAACCAGCGGCGCAATGATTCCGTCGGACGTACTTTCTGCAATGGTCTCTATGGTGGCGCGCGCCACTTCAGGCTCCGTCAGCGCCGCACTGTCGCGGCCGACGATCCTGCCGACGGCCTCACGGGCTTTCGCCAGATTGCCGGCAGTCAATGCCTGGCGCACCACCTCCACATGCTCGAAGAGATCGCGCCCCGCCAACGTCGTGTAGGCCAATCCAATACCGACTGCCTGTCCGAGCCAGGGGGCAATCTCTGCGGCCTGGGCAATGATCCAGGTCGCAGCGGCATACACAGCAGCGGGTAATCCCAGTGCCAAGACGATCCCGACTATCTGAAGCGCGTGGTTGCTGTGACAAAAGCTTCTGATGTGATGATCGACCCAGGCAATAACAGCCCCCATCCCCTTCACCGGATGGGGCAGCCAGCGGGGATCCCCCGCCGCAACATCCAGCATTGCGGCCAACAACAACTCGACGCCGGTCATCGTGTCATCACCAAGGCGGGAATCAGCAGGAGGAAGAGCATTTCAATCACTTCATTCGTCGCCCCGAGCAAGTCCCCCGTCACGCCCCCGAACCAGATCCGGCATCCTTGCCGCACCAACAGGACCAACACAATTCCCATCCCGATTGTCGCACAGGCCGCAACAGCGCCCACTCCGATTGTCAGCGCGGAGGCTAACACGAGGCTCGAGAGCAACACATGGTGCCAGGAGAGATGGGTCAGAAAGGCCGCTGCCAATCCGCCTTCGCTCCTCGCATAGGGAGAGGCCCATGCCACGCTCACCATGGCCCAGCGACCGAGAGCCGGCATGCACACCAGTACTGGTAGGCGCAGCGGTTGAGGCAAGGCAAGCAATCCGGCATAGCGCAGCATCAACGAGAGAAAGAGCCCCGTCGCGCCCAGTGCCCCGACACTCGGATCGCGCATGATGCGTAACCGATCCGCTGCCGTCCGACCGCCCGCCAGTCCATCCAACGTGTCCGCGAGCCCGTCTTGATGCAACCCGCGCGTCATAAGCACCAGCAGCACGATCAGCAGGACATTCACCACTTCGGCCCCCAGAAACAGGCGTAAGCCCTGGTCAGCCGCCGCGAGAAATCCGCCGATCATGAGCCCGACCGTGGAGTACCAGGCCATCGACGTGGCCAATTCCGCAGACGACGGCTCGTGGTGAGTCCGGCTGATCGGAATCGCCGTCAGAAAATGCCAGGCGAAGACAAACGGTCTGGTCATGGCGGCGATTTCAGCCACGTTCCGATACCCCGGCCTCATCGAACGTGGCCATCTCGGTGAGGATCTTGATCGAGGCCTGCACAAGGCCCATCCCCAGGCAGGCCCCCGTCCCTTCACCCAGCCTGAGATCAAGGTCGAGCAGCGGCTTGAGTCCGAGATGATCCAGAATGGCCTGATGACCCCGCTCCACCGATCGATGCGAGGCAATCAGGTAGTCACGACACAACGGCTGCAGACCGACCGCAATCAATGCCGCCACGCCGGCAATAAACCCATCCAATACCACAGGAACACGCGCGGCTGCCGCACCGAGGATGAGCCCAGCGAGCCCGGCTATTTCCAAACCGCCCACCTTCGCGAGCACATCCATGGCGTCTGCCCGGTTCGGTCGATGCCGGTCGAGTGCCTGCGCAATGACGGCGACCTTATGGGCATGACCTGCTTCGTCGATACCGGTTCCACGCCCCGTCACTTCAGCCACAGGCCGGCCGGTCATCACCGCTGTGATCGCCGCACTCGGCGTCGTGTTCCCGATGCCCATCTCACCCGTCCCGATCAGGCCAATGCCTTCCCGCGCAGCTTCTGTCGCCAGTTCAACCCCGACCTGCAAGGCCTGCCTGGCCTGCTCCCGATTCATGGCCGGTTCCACCAGGAGATTGTTCGTCCCCGGCATCACCTTCTTGTGAAGGAGCCCCGGCACCGATCCGAAGTCGTAGGCCACACCGATATCAACAACCCGAACCTCGACGCCTGTATGTCGCGCCAGCACATTCACGCCGGCGCCGCCGCGCAGGAAATTCAACACCATTTGCGGCGTGACTTCACGGGGATAGGCACTCACCCCTTCGGTCGACACGCCATGGTCGGCGGCAAACGTGACGACAACCCCGCGCGGCACGTTGGGCTTCACCTCGCCCGTTATTACGGCATATCGAACGGCAGTCTCCTCTAGCCGCCCCAGACTGCCAAGTGGTTTGGTGAGCCGGTCAAGCCGTGCCTGAGCCTGCGTCGCAATCTCACGATCGACCGGTTGAATGAGCCGTACGGCGTCATCGAGCGTCATTGGCATGTCTCCCATTCATTTGAGCCTGAGCGGTTGACCGCTGATGACAAAATAGACCTCGTCGGCGGCTGCAGCAATCTGCTGATTCACCCGTCCGGCGACATCACGGAAGGCACGCGCGCTGCGACTGGTCGGTACCAGGCCAAACCCCAGCTCGTTGCTCACCAGGACCACCCGCGCCGGCGTGCGGCGAATCGCCTGCAGCACCTCGTCCACCCGCGCACTCATGTCCACGCCCGCAATGCGGCGCCCGCAGACGTTGCTGAGCCAGAGCGTGAGACAATCCACGACGATCGTGCGATAGCCCTGTCCGTCCGACCGAAACCAGGACGCCAAGTCACGGGGCACCTCGGCAGTCACCCACTCAGCGGAGCGGGTTTCCCGGTGCCGCGCAATCCGCGCTTTCATTTCACCGTCCAACGCCTGCCCCGTCGCAACAAACGCCTTCGGGGCCTTGTTACCGGCGCGCTCCAAGGCCGCCTGACTTTTCCCTGACGCGGCTCCGCCCAGCACAAGAATGAGGCGGGACCTTGTCTTCGAGACCTTCTTCATCGGCTCACCTGACGGTCGACGAGGACTCGCGTTGCCAAAGAAACTCCGGCTCTCCCTGCGTCTTCGAGACCCACCGTGCCCAGACGAACAGCGCATCGCTCAACCGATTCAAGTACTTATTCAGCTCAGCCGCCACCGGTTCCTCGCGGCTCAACCGGATGCAGATGCGTTCGGCGCGACGGCAGATCGTTCGCGCCTGATGAAGCGTTGCGGACACCTTCCCTCCGCCGGGCAAGATGAATTCTTTCAACGGCGCGAGCTCTTCCTGGCAGCGGTCGATGATTTCCTCAAGCTTGCTGACATCCTGAGCCGTCACCGTCGGCATATTGGGAAACGTTTGGCCCGGTGCCGTGGCCAGAATGCTTCCGACATCGAACAATTTGTTCTGCACCCAACGCAGATCCTCTTCAAGTTGCGTGGTGGCGGCAGTCTTCGCGGCAACGTCGGCATTCAATGCCCGCACGAGTCCTATGGAGGCGTTGAGTTCATCGACCGTGCCATACGCTTCGACCCGCACACAGTCCTTCCACACCTGCTGCCCTCCGGCAAGCCGCGTTTGGCCCGCATCTCCGGTTCTGGTATACACCTTGGTAATTCGCATCCGATTGTCCTTTCACTCCGGGCCAGCAGCTCCTACCGATCACACCAGGAGGGCCTACTCCCGACAGTCTATGTTCCGTGATTCTCCTGTGGCGTCACCGTTGGTCCAAGCGTTCCATCCGCCACCTGCTGCAAACAGACGAGGCAGAGGCAATCTTGATAACGCGCCGCAATCCAATCCATTTGTGCTTCCGTAATCCCAATCTTTCCGCACCAGCATTGATATCCGACACACTCGAATGATTGTCGGCAATGCTCGCAGGTTTTGCGCACCGGCCCTCTCAAAACTCTACCCCCGGTTGCGCCTTGATCCCTTTTCGAAATGGATGTTTCACCTGCTTCATCTCCGTCACCAGGTCTGCGGCCTCGACCAATTCAGCCGGCGCCCCTCTGCCGGTGATGACCACATGTTGCATCACCGGCCGCTGCTGCACATAGGGCAGCACGTCCGTCACGGATACATAGCCCTGGTGCAAGGCAATATTGAACTCGTCCAGGATCACCATCGCATAGGACGGATCGCGCATGAACTCGCAGGCCTTGGCCCAGGCTGCTTGCGCATGGCTCGTATCCCGCTCACGATCCTGTGTCTCCCAGGTATACCCTTCGCCCATCCGGAGAAAGGTCACGCGGTCACCGAAAGACTTCAGCATCCGCTCCTCAGCCGTATCAATGGCGCCTTTGATGAACTGCACGACCGCGACCTTCATCCCGTGCCCGAGGCAACGCAGCGCCATGCCGAGCGCAGCCGTAGTTTTGCCCTTCCCCGCACCGGTGTAGACAATCAGCAGACCTTTTTCATCTTGGGCAGCCTCGATCCGCCGATCCACCGACGCCTTCAGTCGCTGCATCCTGGCTGTATGGTCGTCCTGGTTCGTCATGTCATGTGTCCTTCACAGCCTGATGAGCGTGCTCTAGTCGCATAGCATTGAGCAAATTCGCCACGACGTCCGGACGGCTCCCGAAATGCTGGTGACTGTAGAGCGCGAGTACATTCCCACTCGTCAACCCGTCGTCCCCGACCGGTTTGCCGGCCGCATCCAATAATCGACAGGAGTACTGCAGATCACCCGTCGGTTCCAACATCGAATAATGGAACTCATGCCCGCGCAACGTCGTGCCGGACGGTCCAAGGAGACAAGGCCGCACCGTTTCAATAGTCCGATACCCCAGCGTCATGCCGGCCTTGCGCATGATCGCCTGAGCAGGAAAAACGCCGACCATCTCGTACCGCTTGCCTTCGCCGTCACGAATAGCCTCTGTCAAGTACATCAGCCCGCCGCATTCAGCATAGATGGCTCCGCCCTGCTCGCTGAATGCCTTCACGGCCCTTCGCATACTCACGTTGGCCTCCAGCATCTCTCCGTAGAGTTCAGGATAGCCACCACCGAAATAAAGCAGGTCAACATTCAGCAGCTTCGTATCACGCAGCGGTGAAAAGTTCACGATGTCGGCTCCGGCCGCCGCGAATAATTCCAGATTGTCCTGGTAATAAAAACAAAACGCCGCATCATAGGCAACGCCAACACGGATCAGCCGCTCCTGTCCTGTCACGCCAGGCTCGGATAGATCCTCCGCACACCATTCTCCGGCTGATCGAGCCAGCGTTTCCACCAGGTCCAGGTCAATGGTCTCCGCGGCAGACTGCGCCAACCGATCATAGAGATCACTCTGCCCCTGTTCGATGGCGGTCCTCAGACCGAGGTGCCGGTCCGGAATCGTGACTGCGGCATCAGGCCGGAGATACCCCACCACTGAGAGATCCGTATCAGCCTCTACCGCCTCCTTGAGTAACCGGTAGTGGCCTTCGCTTCGCACTCGATTGAACAAGACCCCCATCACAGTGAGAGCCGGATCAAACTTCGCATATCCTTGGGCCATGGCCGAAGCCGAGCGCGCCATCGCACTCCCGTCGATCACCAGCAACACCGGTGCGTTCAACTGCTTGGCCAACTCGGCGGTGCTCCCGTTCTCATGCACCGGCGAACTGCCGTCAAACAATCCCATCATCCCTTCGATGATGGAGACATCCGCATCCGCGGAGGCCCGGGCGAAGATGGCACGATTTACATCTTCACCCAGCATCCACCCGTCGAGGTTCCGCGAGGGCCTCCCTGTCGCCGCCTGGTGGTGGCCGGGATCGATAAAGTCCGGCCCCGCTTTGAACGGTTGAACCAGACGCCCCCTTGCCTTCAAGGCCGCCATGAGCGCGAGACTGACCGTGGTTTTGCCGGCACCGCTATGGGTGCCGGCTATGACGAGACGAGGACGTGACATTACAGGACGGCGCTCATCTCTTCCTCACGACTTTCCGCCAAACGTGACCCGCACACCGCCAAAAATCGAGCGGATCGGTGTACCGGCGCTGGCAATTTCTTCGTATTTCTCATTGAACAAATTTTCCGCCCGGAGATACGCCTGGAGCTGCTTCGTGACATCATACGTGACTGCCAACGACCACACATCGAACGCCGGCAGCGACTGCCGATCCCCGGTGGTATTGTATCGGGAACCCACGTACCGTCCGATCAGCGTGATCCAGAGCGGATCGATGGGTTGATAGCTGACCGAGGCACTCCACTGGTCAGTGGCCCAACGCGGCAGACGAGTCTGAGTGACCAAATCCCGGGTCATGGTGTTGGTATAGTTCGCCTGCACCACCACGCCCTTGAGGAACGGACGGTCGCTGGAATAGGTGTACGAGAGTCCAGCCTCCCAACCCTTCGTCGAGGCTTCACCGATCTGCTGAGGGCAAAACCCGAACGTGCTGAACGGCGCGCAAAATGTCGGATCAAACGTCGTGGTGATGAGATTCCGGTAGCGGTTCCAGAAAAACCCTCCCGTGAACTTCAGCTGCTTCGAGAAGAAATGCTGGTCGATCCCTACATCCATGCTCTGGCTTTTCTCCGGCCCCAGGTTGGGATTGCCGAAATTGGGAAAGAAGAGTTCATTCATGCTGGGTGCCCGGAATCCGGTGGAATAGCTGGCACGGAGTTTGGTGTCGGTTTCCGCATGATAGTACCCGCCAGTGAGGCGATAGGTAGTGGCATCACCGAAGACATTGTAACTGTCGTGCCTGACGCCTGCCGTGGCAAAGACCCGGTCCCACAGGTTGAATTGCGCCTGCGCAAAACCGGCATGAGAACTCAGGATACTGTTAATCAGGCCGGTATCATTCTCTCCCTGCTGTTCGCGAAATTGATAGCCCGCGCTGAGCAACAGCAGCTTCGTAATCTGGAAATTGTGCTGCCACTCCAGGCGATTGGCGATGACGCGCGTTTCATTGGGACTCCCGAACGGCGTGCTGAAGGTGCCGTCAACAAGACTCCGCTGCAACGTGCCTGGCAGAAACAGCGACGCTTCCTGCGATCGCGCGAGCGTGAGCTTCTGCGACCACCAACCCGTGATCGGCTGCTCATAACTCCCGCTGAACACATACTGCTGACTCCGCATTTTCGAGCCATACACATCGGAGGGAAACGTCGCCGAGACACTGTCGAGCTGCGTATCGGAGTTCATCCAGCGCATGTTGAAATCGAGACGTCCGTCCTTTGGAAGGTCTACCCCGATTCGCCCTGATCCCTGCCAGTTACGATAGGAGTCACGCTCGGTCGCGCCTCGACGATAGTTGACCGCCGAAAAGCTGGAGGTGTCCCAGCGCGACAGCGAGAGGCTGTAATCGACAATGCCCTGCTTCCCCGACACCGTACCACCCTCGCGCAGAGAGGCAAACGATCCGTACTCCAGAAAACCTGTCGCGGAGAAGGGCCCTTGCCCTCGTTTGGTGACGATATTGATGACGCCGCCCATCGCGTCCGATCCCCACAACATGCTTTGCGCGCCGCGCAGAATCTCGACCCGTTCGATGTTGTCGGTGGTCAGGTTGGCAAAGTCGAAACTGCCCAGGGTGCCGCTGTTCATGATGGCCCCGTCGATCAGGACCAACGTCTGGCTTGAATTGGCTCCGCGAATGCGCGCATTGACCTCGGTCCCCGGTCCTCCGCTCGAGAATACGGCGAGCCCCTGCGCCAAGCGAAGGGCATCGGCCACATGTCGGATATTTTGTTTTTTCATGTCTTGCGCGGTGATCACTTCGACCGCACTGGTGACATGACTCACCGGCACCGGCGTTTTGGTGGCCGACACCACGACTTCTTCCGCCTGCACAACTTCTTCGGTCTGCGCGGCCGGATCGGACGTGGCCGGATCAGGCTTGGTTGGTTCATCAGCCGATGCTGCGCCTCCCCATACCGGCGAGGCACAGATCAGACACAAAAGGATCACACGGACAGACCATTCCCTGGCAATACGCAACATCCTGACGTTCCCTTTCGCTCGAAGGGTTCAGTTGTAACAGCCGTCAGTTGGGTCTCCTGACTTGCGGATCCTTGTTCCCTGCGCCTTCCCATGTCCTAGGCACACAGTGGCGTCATGCAGGATCACTCCCCGCTTACAGTGGCGGCACCGTGATGGTTTTGCACCATCTTCCCCGACGCTGACGGCGTCTTCCTGACACTTCTCCCCCTGGTTGATCTCGCGCCCTGTTCTTTTCACGGGTGGGCCGGGCGCGAACCCCTCCCGCAACGATCGAATGTCTTACTCGTGGCGCGGCAGGAATTGCCGTGGCAACGTGATACGCGGCAACCCGGACTCGGGGTGCCCGTCGATCAAAACCTCGCATCCATAGACCTCGCGCAGCAGATCCACCGTCATCACGTTCGACGGAGCCCCGAGTGCGCAGACCCGCCCTTCTTTCAGCATCGCGACCCGGTCGCAATATTGGCTGGCAAGATTGAGGTCGTGCGACACGATCACCACCGTCAACCCCCGTTCCTCCCGCAGCCGTCGCAGCACTGAACAAATCCCGAGTTGGTGCTGAAGATCGAGAAAGGCCGTCGGCTCATCCAGCAGCAAGACCCGGGGCGATTGGGCCAACGCACGCGCAATCATGGCTCGCTGACGCTCCCCGCCGGAGAGGTCCGTCACCGCACGCGACGCCAGGTGGATGATGTCCATCGTGGACATCGCGTGTGCCGCCGCCAGACGGTCGTCGCGATCCTCCCACCCGAAACCGAGGGTCCAGCGTGACCGGTGCCGATGGGGAAATCGTCCCATTAAGACAGTCTCCGCCACGGTGAAGGGAAACATCTGTGCGCTTTCCTGCGGCACGAAGGCGACGGTGTGAGCCGTCTCCTGCTGAGAAAGACCGGCCAGACTGCGGCCGAACAATGTGATGTCCCCTTGTTGGGGAGATGTGAGCTTCGCCAACAATTTGATCAGCGAGGTCTTGCCTGATCCATTGGGACCAACGATACCGAGGATTTCACCCGCCTCGACCTGCAACGTCACATCTTCGAGTACCCACCGGGCATGCTGAACGCTGGGTGTGCCGTAACAAAAGTGCAGCCCCCGCACCTCATACGCATGGGCGGCATTCCCCTCTGCATTCCCTCCGGGAGCAACGATGACACTCTGCGCGCTAGCCCTGGTCATACCAGCCGATCCTTTCGCCAGACCAGCAGATACACAAAGAAAGGGCCGCCGGCCAACGCGGTGATCACCCCGACCGGGACTTCCGATGGGACAAATGCCGTGCGGGCAATGGTATCCGCCACCATCAAAAACATACCCCCGACCAGTGCTGAAGCTGGTAGCAGCAATCGATGATCAGCGCCTAGCACCAGGCGCACCGCATGCGGAATGATCATGCCGATAAACCCGATCATGCCGCTGAAGGACACGACAGCCCCGGTCATCAGCGCGGACAAGAGAAAGATGAAGCGTTTCGCCCCTTCGGTATTGATCCCCAATGACCGAGCCGGCTCTTCCCCCAGGGCCAGCACGTTAAGCACCCGTACTTGTTTCAACAGCAGCACAAGACCGAGCAGCAGGTAGGCTGAGAGCGCACCCAGCACCGGATAAGCCGGCGCGGTAAGAGACCCCATGAGCCAGGCCATCATGCCGAAGGACCGGTTCGGCTCCATGATGGAAGTGATGAACATGATCAAGGCGGAGAAAATGGCATTTAAAATGACGCCCGCCAACAGTACGGAATGGATCGGCAGGCGATCAGAGGTCGCCGCCATGCGATAGATCACCAGTAGCGCCACGAGGCCGCCCGCAAATCCACACACCGGCAACAATGACAGTGCGAGGACCGTGGTGCCGATGCCGAACAGAACGGCAATGGCCACACCCAGCGCCGCCCCGCTTGATACTCCCAGCACATACGGATCGGCCAGCGGATTTCTGAGCAGCGCCTGCAGCGCAACACCGACGGAGGCAAGACAGCTTCCCACCAGGAATCCCAGAAACACGCGCGGCAGACGCACCTGCAGCAGAATGACGCCGGCCGTTCGGAGCGCTTCGTTGTCGCTTGCCGGACCAAAGACGGATGACGACAACAGCGCGAGGATCTTGCCCAAGCCGATGTACTGGGTTCCGAGTTGTAAACACACCATGGCCAGGATCAGCGCGAGGATCGAGAGCGTCCCCATGACCGCGCACCAGCGCGAGGGTGTCAGGATCGCGCCTTGAAACGGGCGGTCATACTCACTGACTAGAGCACTGGTTGGCGCGATGGTCGGCGATGGAGATGTCAATGCAGGGGCAGGTGAGGTGGAGTGACCGGCCGAAGGCATCATGGCTGTACCGGCGTCGATTCGGAAAGGAAGGCCTCGGGGTGAATCACCCTGGCAAGGGCTTCCAACCCCTCCATGACGCGCGGGCCGGGACGATTGAGCGCATCCGCCGATACTTCGCGAAGGCGGTTCTGCTGCACGGCCGTCAGCGTGGTCCAGCGTCGCCAAGCTTCTTGTTCTTTTCGCGGCACCGTCTCCACCGACCCGCGCGGAAAGATCAGAATTTCAGGATCTTCCTTCAGGACCGCTTCCATCGTCAGGCGCGGATAGGGCGCTGCCGCTTCGGAAGCGATATTGAGTCCTCCCGCCAGTCCGATCATCTGATGGATGTAACTGCCCGGTCCCACCGTGATGAGTGGCTGGCTATTGATGACGTACAACACTCGCGTGCGCGGGAGGTGCTCCGTTCGACGGCTGATCTCCGCCATCTGATTGCGCATAGCAGCAGTCATCGCATGGGCGGCCGTCGACCGCTCAAAGATCCGTCCCAACGTATGAATGTGCGCAAACACCTGTTCCAACGACGTGGCTTCCAGCAGGAGGACCGGAATCTTCAGTTCCTCCAGCTTGGCCAGCACATTGGCGCGATGAAACTCCAGCGGCGCAACGATCAGTTCGGGCCGCAGGGCGATCAATGATTCCAGGTTGGGATTGCTATATCCGACTTTGGGTTTGGCAGCAGCGGCCTCCGGAAAATTGCAAAAGTCCGTGACCCCGACAACCTGCTCGTCCAACCCGAGCGCAAACAACATCTCGGTAATACTCGGCGCCAGCGAGACGACGCGCGTAGGAGCCTTGGCGACATAGAGCTTTCGTCCCGCATCGTCGATGAACGTGCGCGGGGTAATATTGGCCATGAACGGCATGCCGGTCAGAATGCCCTGCTGGCGGCGTTTCATCACCGTGTCCTCTCCCTGGGAATCTGCAAGCGCGAATAGAAGGCAGGGCAGCAGGACATACCAGAGCGCTCCAATACATCCGGCTGCGAACCGACGACGGTAACTGATTCGAACGGCGCGCAAATAAAAAAATCCCCAGGGCCAATATGGAACCCTGAGGATTGCACCCGCAATATCATCCTCGCCTATTCCCCAGCCCACGAGGGAATAAAGGGTCTCTCCCTGGGCAGGTCTTCTGGCTCATGGTTCATCCTACTCCCCGCGCCTTCCCGCTCACCGAAGTGAACAGTGGCGCCTGCGGGTTTCGTCCCCATTTACAGCGGCGGGACCGCGAAGGTTTTTCACCCTCTTCCCTTGACCCAAGGTGTGTCAATACGAGGCAAACTCTAGGAGACAACGGACAATCTTGTCAAGGTGAAACTTGACCGACCGGAGCAGCCCAAGCGACGCACCACTCGCGACGTCGATGACATGCTGCACGGCGCAATTCTACGAGCGATACCGCAGCTTCAGAATAAGAATGGCCAGCGTCAGCACCAGGGTCACGAGATTCGCCAGAATAATGGGCAAGGCGCCGAGCATGATCCCATAGATCAGCCAGAGAAAGACTCCGGTGACGAACGTGAGTAACATCCCCAGCGACACATCCTGGGCGGAACGGGTGCGCCAGGTCTGCTGCAGTTGAGGAATGAAGGCAATCGTGGTAAGGGTCCCTGCCAGCAATCCGATGAGCGTGACCTGATCCATATCTGCAACCTCTGTGGAGTGAGCAGCGCGAGCGGGAGAGGGCATCCTGGTAGGGAGAATTCACCTCAGCAGCTTGTCATGACCTGTGACGCTATGGTAGCATCCCCTCCCATCTGAGGACTAGTCGTTGAAAGACGCCGCAACAAAGGAGTAGGGCCGTGGCATTTGCCTGTGATCTCTGTGGAAAAAAGCATCAAACCGGTAATAACGTCAGCCACGCCAATAACAAGACGAAGCGCGTCTTCAATCCCAACCTGCAGCGCGTGAAGGCACTCGTGAACGGGTCGGCCTTGCGCATTCGGGTATGCACGCGTTGTTTGCGGTCCGGCCTGGTCAAAAAAGCCGTCTGATTGCTCCGCATTTCTCCCCCTCTCGTCAGCCCGTGATCTGATTTCACACCCGAGGTGCGCCCGCTCGCGCCTCGCTTTCCTATTTCCTCAGCTACCAATAACTGCCCCTTCTAAGCATCACTCCGGGCGAATTATTAGCCTCCTCCTACGCCATACCCACGCCTTGGCCGTAAGTATCCGTGCGAGTGCAGAAATAGGCACAGAGGAGACGGATCCGCGCTATCGGTGTACAATCCCGCATGGTAGCGTAAACCGCACAGACCGGATCACCGTCGAATCTGGAGGCACTATGAGGACACTTACGTGGACGCTCGGCCTGCTGGCCATCTCTATCGGGATCGCCGCATGCAGTCATTTTCAGAATAGAGAAGCGGCTTATTTGAATTCGGTGAAAGGGCGGGCGACACAAACCGAGGTGAAGCAGGAACTGGGCGCTCCCAAAGCAGTTCGTAAGAGCGAGGAAGGCGAGACGGTGTGGGTCTACGAAATCCGCGAACAACAGGCCGGCAACCGATTTACGGCGCCAGGCATGTGGTGTGAAGAATATCTGCTGACGTTCGACAATACAGCCGTTCTACAGGGATGGAAGCAGATCTCCCATTTCCATGGGGGCGAACTTATGCCGACGGAATGTATTCCGGGAACGGCGCCATAGGAACCTGGGAATAGCTCAACCATCTGCAAGAAGCCATCCGGGCTTCCCAGTAGAATCCCGCGACGATGTTTATGATCGAGAAAAAAATGTGAAGAACAGGGAAGAATTCAGGCTGGAAGCGGCAGAGGATTTACAGATGGGGTTGGGTATCGGTGAGCGTCCTGGAAGAGAGTACCTCGCGATGGTTCCGAGGAATTCGCCCGTAACCCCACAGAGTGAGGCCTCCGCAACTATGTGCGGTGCTTATACGGTGTGATCGGGCAGTGCGAACGGGATGTGAACAACTTAAGAGCTATTGCACACCTCCTCATTCAAGGCCACACATCCATAGCCACGCCTTCCTCGGCCATGCTTTCGGACAATCTCATACCGTCAGCCGTAACCTGGGCTTCTGACAAGTTGAGAGTAATGCCTTCAGGCTGGATCTCAAAACCGTCCCACGGAATGCGAGCCACCTGGCCGGTCTGAATCACCACCACATCGGCAAAACTGATCTGCCGGGTCACTGAATCAAGAATCAAGCGCCTGATCAGTCCCCATTCCTCCCCAGCCCGGTTGCTGACAATCCAGTGGTCGTTGCCCATCATCCTGCCTCCTGTAATACACCGTTTCGATGTGTGACCTACACCATTTCCCTCACGGCAACGCCTCGCACGCTCGTGGTGACCAGCGGCAGGTCAGGCGCTCCCCTTCAAGCGTCCGCGCGTACCCGCGACTTGCGGCTGCGCATATTCATAGACATAGGATGGTAACGACTGACTCCCGACGGCATTGAGCACCACGTGGAGAGGCTTGCGGCTTCGCAGTGAACTCACGGCCCGCTTCACTACGTCGTGCGGTGTGGAGTTGGCCCGGACCACGAGCAGCAAGATATCTGAATGCCCGGCCAGCACGTTCATCGTGGCTTGAGGGAGAATCGGAGGCGTGTTCAGAATAATATAGTCGAACTGGTTCCGCAGCCGATCGAACAAAGCCGCCAGTCGATCTGTCCTGAGCAACTCCGTCGAATTAACGACCGGATTTCCCACCGGCATAATCCAACAGGGCACCTCACCAAAACCCGTCATACAGTCGTCGATCTCCCGGTTGCCGGCCAGATAGTCGGCCAAGCCTCCGTCGGTGCTGCCTTCCATAAAAGTATGAAGCCCGGGGCATTTCAGATCACAATCTACAAGAAGCACCCTCTTTCCCAGGTCGCGCGCCAGCGTATAGCCTAGATTGATGACCGTCGTGGTTTTCCCCTCGCCTTTGACTGCGCTGCTGACCGCCACGACGGTCGCTTGATTCTCCGCGCCAAGGAGAAACAAACGTGTCGCCGCCACACGATACTGTTCCGAGACGATGGCATTGGGCATCCATTTGACGACAAAACTGCGATCGAACGATTGACCCCCGGAAGCGTTGACGCCCAACTCTCCGGCCTGAATCGGCACCAGGCCCGGAGTCTGCTGGAGTGATTTGGCACCGCGCCCGAAGTGATAGGTCGGAAAGAACCGCCTCCAATTCGAATAGGCATAATCCAAGGCAAAATCGGGGATAGCGGCCAGTAGTTGCGGCCCGAAGACCGACTCCACATCCTCCGGTCGGCGGAACTGAGGATTGAGCTGTTCAAGCAACACCGCCAACCCGACTCCTAATGCGCAGCCAACAAGAAATCCAAAAATGATCACGCGGGGCTGGTTTGGTTTTTCTGGGGCAAGCGGGAATTTTGCACTTTCAAGGATTTTCAGCTGTGCGCCTTTCTGCCGTTTCTCCAGATTTTCCGCAACGGATGCATGTAGCCGCTTATCCAGCAATGATTGATAACTCCCTTTGAGATTCTCATAATCCCGCATGAGAGTGAGCAAGCTCTGTTCGACCGCGGGTGCGGTCTCAACACGGCTGTCGTATTCCTTTTTCTCACCCCTGAGCGTTTGCTGTCGCTGTTTGAGCAACACGAGTTCGCTCCTCAATTCGCTTCGCTGCTTTTTGAGATCCTGATAGTAGGGGTCTTTCGTTTGCTCGTCTGATCCCGTGGAGTCCGGACCATATTGACGACGCAGCTTCTGCTCGAGCTGATTGATTTCCTCCTTAGTTAAAGCAACCTCGGGATATCCGTCCCAGAATTCGGCCTCCAGCTGTGCCAACTTATTCCTCAGTTCATTTAGTCGAGCGAACGATGGATTGGGTTGGACCGGGCCGTTGACGAGCGCAGGAATCGTGACACCGAATTCAAGGTACTTCTGAATCGCACTCTCGACCAGCGCAAGCCGGTCCGACTGCCGATGGATGCTTTCGTTCACAACGTTGAGATCATCATGGAACCGATCCAACGCGCGCAGATTGGCCTCCATCTGCTGAGGAAGTTGACCGACATGCTGTGACTTGAACTGGCTGATCTCTTCCTCTTTCTTGTCAAGTTGGATCCGTGTCCGAGTCACTTCGTTGTCCAAGAACTCCGTAGTGCCTTCCGCGGCATGCGTGCGATCCTTCAGATCCTCATCGATTAACATGGTCGCGATTTTTGAGGCGACATTCATAGCCGTAGCCGGATCTTCATGAGCAAAGGAGATTGTAAAAGCTCCGATATTATTCTGACCAGGGGCATTCCCCTTGCTGATGGTCTTGACCTCAATGGCCCCATTGATGATAGCCAGCACCCGTTCCACACCGAATTCCCCAACTAGATCTGGGTAAAGATTCAATTCCTTTCGAATCTTATCGAGTCGGGTATGATCCCGAATCTGGGTCTCGATGACAAAGATGCGACGTTCAAACTTGCTGTTGCCTTCTGCATTCGCCTGCACATAATTTTCGGGAATTTTCTGCTCTTCGAGCAAAATCAACACATCAGATCGAAACACCTTGGTCGCAAAGGTGCAATACAGCATGGCAGCTGCAAGAGACATGAGAACTGCGCCCCCAAGAATCCATTTGCGACGTAACGCCATACCCCAATATTCCTGAAGCATAGCAACCGTCGAATTGCTAGTCTGTGGCATCACGTTACTTGAACCCATAGCCTCCACCTTGCAGATTTATTTCCATTCGACCACACCTACGCTTTCAGAAATGAGAACCCGCGCAGGAACCCGATAAACCAAACTCAACATCATCGCTTTGCTGCAGTGCTTGATTATATGTGAACACTACCGCTGTTGCAGTAGGTCCGCTGGCTCCTCTTCAACCCACTCAGTGCCTAACACGTTCACGTCGTCGACCTTGTCGGGTTGACGAAAATCAGGAACAAGTTCACGCAAACGTTCGATCGCTTTTGCAGCATTATTCATATAAGCCGCGGCTTCCATCGCCATCATCATGCCGGCAACCCGGCCCACATCAACTCCACCCAACCGGCGAATCCGCAAAATCTTGCCCAGCGACGACGGTTCTGAAGTTTCGTCCGTTCCGACCAACTCTTCGTAGAGTTTTTCGCCCGGCCGTAAGCCGACAAAGCGAATGGGAATTTCACGCCCCGGCACAAACCCGGATAACCGAATCAGATTTCTGGCCAGATCCAGCACCTTGATCTGCTCACCCATATCCAGTACATACGTGGCGCCCTGTTCACCTAATGTCGCAGCCTGCAAGACGAGATGGACGGCCTCGGGAATCAACATAAAGAACCGGCGAATATCGGGATGCGTGACGGTCACCGGCCCCCCCGCCCGGATCTGCTCCTGAAAGCGCAGCAAAACACTGCCGTTGCTGCCCAGGACGTTGCCGAACCGGACTGTCAGAAACCGTGTCACACTCCGGTCGGCTATATCCTGCACAATGAGCTCGGCTGCACGTTTCGTAGCGCCCATCACGCTGGAAGGATTTACTGCCTTATCTGTCGAAATCAGCACGAAACGCTCCACCCCACATCGGTCGGCCGTTTCGGCGGCGATCCGTGTCCCTAGACAGTTGTTCTTCAGCGCCTCCGATGGATTGAGCTCTACCAGAGGTACATGCTTATGGGCTGCCGCATGGAACACGATCGCGGGTCGATACCGGGTCATCGTCTCCATGAGACGGCGCCGGTCCGTCACATCGCCCAGAACGGGGTGAATCATCGATGCCAGCCCTTGATCCTCCAACTCTTTGGCGATGGTATAGAGGCTGTTTTCATGGCGCTCGTAGAGCACCACACATTCCGGCCGCATGGCAGCGATCTGCCGTGACAGTTCGGAGCCGATTGAGCCGCCGGCACCGGTAATCAACACACGCCGGCCCGCCACCATTTCGACCATGGCATCGGTCTTCAGATGCACGGGCGCCCGCGCCAGGAGATCTTCGACCGCGACGCTTCTGATTTGACTCACTACACTGCGATCCCCCAACAGATCCTGCATGCCTGGCAACATCTTCACCGAAACTTTGAAGGGACCGATCGCAGACATGATCTGGCGTAAGACATCCGGCGTCACGTGCGGAAGGGCCAGTACCACCTCATCAGGGCGTTCGGTCGACAGGATCGGCCCTAAATCCTCGCGGGGACCGAGCACCTTGACCCCGTGAATTCGCTTGTACCGCAGGGAGGCATGGTCGTCGATGAATCCGATAGGCTGGTAGCGGGAGGTGGGATTCAGTTTCATTTCCCGTACAATTCGTTCGCCTCTGTCTCCCGCACCGATAATGAGAACGGTTTTCCTCGGACGGTAAATGACCGCTTCACGGAGCATCCGTCTGGGAAGTCGCACACCAGCGACGAATCCGATCAGCAACATCGTATCGGTGATGAATATCGAACGCGGATATCCCGTCACCTCCATACCCCAGCGTGTCCATGCATAGAGGACTAGGGTGCTACTCATCACCCCGACAATGATGTTCCGGACATCCCAGAGACTGGTATATCTCCAGAGCCCTTCATTGAGGCGAAACATGAAAAAGGCCGCAGTGCGAATCATCACCAGCCATGGCAACACCAGCAGAAAGGTACCCCACTCCGCCTCCGGAATCTTTCCATCGAACCGTAACCAGAATGCCAGGTAATTGGCGAGGACCATCAGCCCGACTTCGAGCAGCACGATCAGCGGACGCCGCCATTTTAGCACGAGTGCAACCAGTCGTGGACCAAAGTCCGATGCTTGCGTTGGTCGAGTGACCTGGAGGTCCGGCAGATCGCATACCACCAGGGGGATCTTCAGCAGGCACAGGACCGTTTGCGCGACGATCGCCAAGTCCAAAAGCGTTGAGGCATGATGAACGTAAAATCTTGCCAACTTTATTTTTTCCGGAAGAATGACCGTCACGTACTTTTCGTCCGGACTGTTAGAAGCAGCTAACACCGTCGCTTCGTCGATGTATTTCAAGGAGGCGAGATCCGTCAGCCCTGGACGTACTGTGAGGATATCGGCGTAGGCATCCGCAAACATGTCCACATAGCGAGGCACTTCCGGCCTCGGACCGACCAGGCTCATGTCTCCGATGAGAATGTTCCACAATTGCGGCAACTCATCGATCTTGGTGCGTCGCAGAACCGCGCCGACCCGCGTCACGCGAACATCCTGCCCGACGGTCAGTTGACCTCCCCTCGAGGGCGCATCTGCCGTCATCGTGCGAAGCTTATAAATGGAGAACGGGCGGCGGTCCCGTCCCATACGCGTCTGTGTGAAAAATACCGGTCCCGGAGAATCCAGCTTGATCAACACCGTCGCGATCAGCCAGAGCGGCCATGTAACCAGGAGTCCGACCATGGCACCAAGAACATCAATGGCTCGCTTCATGATTGCCTGAACTCGCAAATGAGTTCTCGTACCGCCTCGATGGTGCGGAACACTTCCGTTTCAGACATTTTTGAATACAGCGGGAGCGAAATCATCCGGTCAAAAGCATGCGTTGCTACAGGAAAATCGGCGGGACCGTAGCCCCAAGTGTTTCGGTAATAGGGATGAAGATGAAGGGGGATAAAATGAACACTGCAACCAACCTGCTTTTGCTGCAGGCGCTGCATGAATTCAGCCCGTCCTATTCTCAACCGGTCTAAATCCAGGCGGATCACATAGAGATGCCAGGCGTGCTGCACCTCATTCTGCGTCACCAACGGCACAATCTCGGGCAGATCCCGAAATGCCTCCGTATAGAGGGCAGCGTAACGTTCGCGGGTTTTCCAGAACCGGTCGGCCTTGCGCAGCTGAGACAATCCCAGCGCGGCCGCCATGTCGGTCAGATTGTATTTGAAGCCCGGCGCGACGATTTCGTAGTACCAGGACCCCTGGTTGGTGTAACGCTTCCAGGCATCGCGGCTCAGTCCATGCAGGCTCATGCGCCGGATACGGTCGGCCCGATCAGGATCGTCCGTCGTGACCATGCCGCCTTCACCGGTGGTGATATTTTTCGTCGCGTAGAACGAGAAGCAGGTGTAATCTCCGATGCTGCCGATCGACCTGCCCTTATACGAAGCCGGAAATGCATGGGCCGCGTCTTCAATGACCCGCAGATCATGACGACGGGCAATCTCAAGGATTTCGGTCATATCGCAGGGCTGACCGGCGAAATGCACCGGGATCACCGCTTTGGTTCGAGGGGTGATGGCCCGCTCGATCAAATCAGGATTCATGTTCAAGGTGGTCGGAAGGCAATCGATCAGCACAGGCTTCGCCTTGAAGTAGGTGACGACTTCGGCCGTAGCAGCGAACGTCATGGTCGGCACAAGTACTTCATCCCCTTCTTGCAGACCAATCGCCTCTAACGCCAAATGCAGTGCCGCGGTGCAAGAGTTCAACGCAACGGCGTAGCGCGCACCGACCTTAGCGGCAAACTCCTGTTCAAACTGCCTGGCTTTGCTCCCGGTCGTCAGCCAGCCTGAGCGAAGGACGCCGACAACCGCGTCAATGTCCGCTTGGTCGATGTCCGGAACATGGAACGGCAGATAATCGGACATAATAGACTCCTCTCTAAGAGAACTGGCCACGTTCGCGGGCACGACAGTTCATGAGTGCGAGGGGACGCGAACGTTGAGGCGGATTCCAGCCGAACGCTTTACGAGTTAGAAATCGGCCGCGATGTGAACGGGAAAACCTGCCATAGAATTAAAGAAAGGGGGGAAGCACCACCACAACAAGGCGCGCCAGAACAATTATGCCCACTGCGCTGATCGACACGAGCACGACCTTACGGGAGTCAAGCGGAAGACCTACCACGCCCGTGGCTGGTATTGGCCCACGGTCCTCCTCCTGCCATCGATGACCGAACCAGAGCAAGGCAGGCATGGTCAGCCCATAGATCGTATAACTGAAAACTCGATGATCGGTACCGTGTGCAATGCCGATATGGTTTCCAAAAATGATTGCATAGGCACGCGCCCCGTTAGCCAACATAAGTACGATAGAACAGAGGAGAAGAAACGCGATCCGATGGGATAGCTGGCGATACGTCACCGTCACGAATGCATACGCGAGAGAGAGGCCCGGCAGAAGGTACCGCAAGCCCGCGCAGTCCCGGGCTACCTCCCATTCCCCCGAAGACACGTAGATACGATGATCTCGATACACATACGAGATACCTGAGAAATCGAGCCCGTGAAGGATCATCCAGGCCGTGAGGTCCTGAAGCCATGGTTCGAAGGACGTTCCGAATGGAATGAGAAAGATGAGAAATCCCAGCGGCCAGGCCAACACCCGCAGAACGGCCGGACCGAGAATGGTCCATACCAGCCCAGGCAGCATCCCCACAACGGCGGCCTGCTGGAGCCAACCTATATGAAGTGCATGCCCGAGAATCCACCCACTGGCGACACCTATTAACGCCAACAAACCATGCGGGTCAGGCATTGGGATCAATAGAATCCAAGCACGCCGTTGACACCACGCGAGGTACCCGGCTGCCGGAAGCACAAGAAACCCGTGAGAGAACGTCCGCGAACTTTCCCAAACCTCGACCATAGATCTGACCGTCGGCCAAAACACGACAATGACACATGATGCCGCGATGCTCAGTAAGCCGCCAGCAAACCTCCAAGAGTTCTTCAACGAGGAAGCCCTTCGAAATATGGGTGAATTCGAAACGTGCTAGCTCATCCGAGACTTCCGATCGGGGAACAGGGCACTGTGCTGTAACCCTTCTCTGAGAAGCGGAGCCAAACGAATAACGATCAAAACATCAAGCTGTTGGAACCCGCCGCAACCAACCAGGAGGATAACACGCACGGCGCCGCCCGCCGAATTGATACGCGACGAGCGGGCACCTGCATGTGTGAGAGGGATGAAGCCAAGCCACAACTACTGCAAGAGCGCTCCCTGGAAGCTAATTATTCTTGGGATCGCTTTACTCTCCATGCCGCAAACCCCACGAAGCCGGCCACAAACGCCAGCAGCGTGCCTGGAACCGGAACGGTTCCGTTCTGGTACCCACCATAGTTACCGAAAATACCCTGCAACCAATTGACGAAGTTGCCCATATGCCCACCCGATGCCAGGGACGTCATCGTCCCATGCTCGGCTGCCATGGCCCCCGTCCCAAACGTGCTCACCGTCAAAACACCTGCAATCAACACGAACAGTGCAGAACGTGACATACGTTCCTCCTTTCTACTGCCTGCATTTCCCCATCCCCCCCCCACAATCGTCTCGGTCACAAAGGCGTTCCAGCCCTCTGAGCGCCCCCCCTGCCCACCTCATGTATGTCGATGCAGACTAGAATCCTTAGCGATTTCGAACCACTCGAATAGTCGTCTCTGCCTCAGATCAGACGCTTCCTGCCAAGCACTGGCGGACCTAAAGCGCTTCCACTTCATCTGAACATCTTTTCACGCTTGATCTGATCCTCTAGCAGGTCAGGGGAGAACGGCGATGATCAGGCATGCCATAGATGGGGCAGACTTGAACGTGGGGCTTTCTTGTTTCCAGCACTCGTCTTCAAGGAGTTGAGCAGAAACGGTCAGCAGTGCGCCATCAGGATGCTCGGACATGCAGGACGGCGGGGCCGGGAAATGGCGCAGTGAAGGTCACTCTGGGTCCTGGATGGGCTGGCCCCTCCGAAACAGTTTCTCCTGTTTGGGGGTTAAACCATTCCACATTCATGGGTCGACGACCTTCAGACAGATCAACAGTTGCGGAATGTCGTATTGAGTTATTGACCCACATCTCTGCTCTGTGGGGTAGCAGTTCAATCCAAGATCCAAACCGATACGAACCAGCCGGAAGGTAAACGAGATACTCCTTCCCAGGATCGGCCAAGCAATACCGACTGGAACACAGTTCTCCGTGAGGAATGGCCGCGGACAGATTCATACGTGAGGCAAACCATCTGGTCTGCCCCATTGCGATTCTCGTATCTTCGGCTCCGGGAGGATCTTCCATTCCATGAGTCATGAACTGCAACGGGTCCATATAGATAGGATTGAGGCCCCGAGTGAATGTCTTCCACACCCACGCACTGTCCCCCCCTATCCCCCAAAGATGATCGGTATCACTGAGCACTACCTTACCGATCTCGGTCGACGGGGGATCCCGGTCATATCCATCACCTATTGTAGGTGAGATCCAATCCGCCGGACTTTGGAACAAGGTACTATTGGAGCCATTGGGCCACTGGACTGTCATTCCAACTGGGTGCTGCTTGGGTTTCGTCCGTTCATAAGCCCGGACGTATTCAATCATGTAATACTGCCAAGCCGTGTTCTCAGGCGTCGGCGCATTCTCATTTTCTATCTCGTAGAGTACGTTGTCGAACTCATTCAGAGTCTCAATTACGCGTTGAACATAAGCCTCCTGGTAGGCTTTCACCAATGGGACACGCAGGGTGTAGATTTCGCGCTGTTGCCCGAACGGAATGCTCCCATGGATGCGGTTCACATTATTGGCGTCATGGAAGGGATGGAGCGGCCAGGGATCTCCTTGCTTATTGTCATACACGCTCCAACCGTTGAAGAGCATTACGGACACATAGATGCCTCGAGTCTGTGCGGCTGCAACGCGTGATCGCATGCGATTAAAGTAGGCGTCGTCGAATCGATCCAGATCAAATCTTGGTTGACCATCCAGTGCGATCCCAGGTCCCGTTCGGGCATATGGGAGTTGGGCGACGTACGTCCCGTTGACGCCGCCAACCCAGGCCCACAAACGCATGAAATTGTGATTGTGTGAGGTCAACACTTCAAGATACTGCCCGTAATCGAAAACCAACGGAGGCTGATCGACCACCCCCGTATCCAACAAATTGTTCCAATGATGCGAGCCGGTCAGGTAGACCACATTCCCGCTCCCATCGACAAAATATCGCGGATTAGCCGCATGGACTTTTAGCGGTCCTCCTGCCGGCCCCACTGAATTCACCCCATCCGGAAATTTAAGTTTCATGGCCGACGTGGCTGAATGTCGAACGGTCTTCCAGAGCACTAGTGTGACGGCTGAAATCACTAGCATGGCAAACACAAGTCCGAGGATCGCTCCAGATCTCAACGCGCGACCAGTCCAGGAATTTTGCGTGACGGAGTGCACGTTTGCATCACAACTCGCTATGCGCTTCCTGCTCAAAGAATTCACTCACGATTCTCGCCACATACTGCTGTTGGTCTTCGCGAAGCTCGGGATAGATCGGCAGTGCGACTAATTCCCGGCACGCCCGCTCCGCCTGAGGATAATTCCCTGGCTTGTGACCGAGCTCACTGAGACAGTCCTGCAAATGGAGGGGAACTGGGTAGTAGATCTCAGTGCCGACTCCCTTCTCCTTTAAATATTCCCGAAGTCGGTCCCGATTAGGCACTCCGATCACGAACTGATTGTAGATGTGATAGTGACTTACTCCGGCCTGCTTGTAGACCGCTTGCGGGAGCCGGATACCTCGTGCCGCAGCCATGCTCTGTCGGAAAAGGGATTCATAGAGCTCCGCATGATGCTGCCGCAAAGCCGTCCATCTGTCCAGATAGGGGAGTTTGACGTTCAACACCGCGGCCTGCAGGGTGTCGAGGCGAAAATTCCCTCCGATGACGCGGTGATAGTATTTGGGCTTACCACCTTGGACGCGAAGCACGCGGAGCCGTTCCGCTAATTGCTCGTCATTTGTGACGACCATGCCGCCGTCTCCGAGACCGCCAAGATTTTTACTTGGGAAAAATGAGAAGCATCCCATTGTACCCATGCTCCCTGCTCGCCGACCATGGAGGTACTCTGCCCCAATGGCTTGCGCCGCGTCCTCGACAACCGCGAGACCATGCCGTGATGAGATGTCAAGAATCGGGCTCATGTCGGCACACTGGCCATACAGATGCACGGGAATAATGGCACGAGTCCGGGAGGTGACAACCCCTTCGATCTGGCGGACGTCCATGTTGTACGTGATCGGATCTATATCCACAAACACCGGCTTAGCACCAACCCGGACAATAGCGCCAACGGTTGCAAAGAAGGACAATGGGGTCGTGATCACCTCTTCGCCAGGCTTGATATCCAAGGCCATCAGCGCCGCGAGCAAGGCATCAGTTCCGGAAGACACACCTATGGCATGTTTGGTGCCGGAATACTCCGCCACGCGCTGTTCCAACTCGGCGACATCGCGCCCCAGAATAAAGGCATTCTGATCAAGGACCCGTTCCATAGCGGCAAGTAAGTCCTTGCGAATCGGCTCATGTTGTGCTTTCAAATCAAGAAGCGGAACGTTCATAACATCCTCCAGCTCTGTAGAGTGACGTATCGCACCTTACGATACGTCGGTCATGGTAATTCGTGCCTATGACATGCCCGAGTGACATGTAAATGTTCCATCTGCCCAAGGCATCGCTGATAGAAGGCGTGGCTTCTCTGTGCCACTACCCGCAACTGCCCCAGCCAGGAGTATTTCGACTTTCGAAACCACGGCACAAAAATATCTCGGCCCCCATACTTCCTCTTATACTCACCACTTCCCCCCATGTCATAAATACGCACCCCGAGTTCCCGGGCGCGTTGAATCGCAAACCATTGCAAAGCCTCGTTGGGTCTGCAGGATTGATGCGCTCTCCAGCTGGCACCTCCCCAAAAAAACATGGTCCCATTCAGGTGAGGAAAGATTCCAGTCGCCACACTGCGTCCCTGACGGTCTCGCGCTCTGAGTAACAACAGGTGTCCCGTGGGATACAATTGGTGGATCAGTTCGCGAACACGACCGAGTTGGTAGGGCGGTACTAAGCGCTGCTTAGCAAACACATCCTTCAGCTGGCCGTAATACTCTTCGGCAAACGCGTGGGGCTCGGCATACTCAATGAGGACTCCCTCTTTTTCGGCCTTGCGGATACATCGTCGGCACGCGCTGCTCATCGCCGCAAACAGTTCGTCGTCCGACTGTGAAAGGTCCAGTTCGAAGGTATGGTAGAGTCGATACAGACACCCAAGCCCTTGCAGATCCGCTTCACTGATGTGCCGATCCATCATTTCAAAATGGACGCATCCTAGCTGCCGGAAAGCCAAGTCGATCACAGCCTGCAGCGCTCGTCGGCGGTCAGCCTCGGCACTGAGGCTCAGGCCCATGTAGTCCGTCGTCCAGCCTGGAAATGGGCTTCCGAGTATCTTCAACCCCAATTTTTGTATCACCAGGCCCGTAAAATATCCAACCGTCTTAGAGCCATCCATCAAGGCTGCCCGCACAGGATGCCCAGCCTGTGTCTTGGCGAGAAACGTCAGCCAGGCGCTGGTCGTATACACAGTCCGCTCTCCCATAGCGAGAGGTTCATTCAGCCAGTCGGTAGCCGCCAACGTTACGCATTTGTACGCCGATGCCATGGGATACTCCAACTGCGCGGTCCCTTGCACTCCCCTGATATTAGTAAACATAGATTGCCGCTCTTACGAATCAACTTCGCCCGTGTGTATGCACGACCTTGTGCCAGAGCCAGCGTCGCTCCAACGCCCCTCTCTGTCTTCGTGAAATGATGCAGGCACCTTTTTGAGCTACCAAATAGTCCAGAAGCTCGGTCACCGGAACAAACCAGCCATTCATCTGACTCAATCGACGCATCAGCCGTTCAAACTCCGAATTCAGTTTTCCCTGCTCGACGAACCCGGAGGCCAGGTGTGTGTACATGATACACGCGCCCCCCTCTTGCAGCAGCTTGTCCTGGTTGGCTTCGCTGAGCAAGGCCTTAAATGATCGGACATCTCGTCCCTCTGAGGCGGCGAACCAATTGTTCACGTAGGGGCGATCGGGATCGTTATAGGGCATATAAGGGCATTGTTTCAGCGTATTGATGTCGCCATAAGTGAAGTTTCTGACATACTTCACGCGTTCACGGCACAGATCTCCCCAAAAAAGTGGACTACTTTCCACGTGTCCATAATGACGCGGCTTCCCGCGGCCGAGGTGTAGGACGTTATACAGCGATCTCTGAACTCCAGACAGACGAGAGCTTCCCCAGTAGATGCTTTCGTCGCATCCTGAATGGTTGGCCATTGAATGGGGATGGTGCCCAAAGAGTTCATAAAATCTGTCCATCCCGCGAACCGTGTCCTGTCGGCAAGACGTATGATACGTCACGTTGTGCAGCGCGATTTCGAAGCCTCTTTTTTGCAGATCAGTCACAAAGCGGATGTACGCCTTGTCTTCACAAGTAACTCCCCCGAACTTAGGCATTTCATTACCACGGACCGGCCAAACAGCCTTTGTTGTGCGTATGCCCAACTCACGGAGAAACGAATACACCAGAGTCGAATTCACGACGGTGTCCAAATCCGGGTCATCGAAAATCGTGAAGGCGAATTGTTTCCCGGCCGGCCATTGAATTCGCGGGAACATGGTCTCACCTCAATTCGGGTGCCACTCACGGCACTTCTTGCGGCATCTCAATGAACAAGGATGCTGACACACCTCAAGATATCGGCCATCACTCGGCGGATTGAGTGATACGTCCAGCCGTTCTATTAAACTGCTTTCCGCAACTACAACAGGCTTGGTCATCTTTCCACTCCAACTTCACACCACACTCGCACATCCAGCCTGACACTCTAGCGGGGGATCCCATCACCAGGGCGTAATCTGGCACATCTTTGGTTACGACGGCACCGGCGCCGACAAACGCATACTTGCCTATCGTCGTCCCGCACACGATCGTGCTGTTGGCTCCAAGCGTTGCTCCCTTCTTCACTCGCGTGGGCTTCAGTTCATGCATGCGGGCGATTTCGCTTCGCGGATTAAATACATTGGTAAAGACCATTGAGGGACCGCAGAAGACAGAATCCTCGAGGATAACCCCTTCGTAGACTGAAACATTGTTTTGAATTTTGACGCCGTTGCCGACAATCGCATTCGGCCCAATAACCACGTTCTGCCCGATCTTGCAGGACTTTCCGATCTTTGATCCTTTTAGAACGTGGGACACGTGCCAAATACTCGTCCCATCCCCTACTTCGACGCCGTCATCGATAAATGCAGAGTCGTGAGCGAAGTACTTTCGCGGCGGAGCTACAGGGGTGGCTACCGCATGGCGATTCTTACCCTCCAGGGCTTGCTGGCACTGCTGGAGAACCGACAATACTCGGAGTCCCTCCTCGCCGTCCGTACGCGGTCGGCTGCTCTGTTGAACGGACTCCAAGAAGTGGCGGCATTCCTCCCGGAGCGGCTCCAGACTATCCAACTCCACCGACTCGGCGTCTGCCCGATTGGCGATGGGAATCTGCCCCTTCCATTGAATGGAGTGCGGGAAGAGCTGTAATTTATCCTTCTTCTCCATGTCGTCGAAGACAGCCATTTTACGATCGCCAACGACGATGAGTTTCTGTTCCTTGAAGGGATGCAGCCACGACACAAAAATGTGAGCCTTGACACCGCTAGGAAATGATAAGAGCGTGACCGTGATATCTGCGATCTGTTCATGCAGATAATTACCACCCTGTGCTTGGACTGCGTTGGGCATCTCCCCCACCAACCCCAAGATGACTGAAATGTCATGCGGTGCGAAACTCCACAAAATATTCTCCTCCCGCCGGATCTTTCCAAGATTGAGCCGGTTGGAATAGATATATTGAATACGGCCAAGTTCCCCGGTCTCGATCAGGCTCTTCAGCTTCAGGATGGCCGGGTGATACCATAGCAAATGTCCCACCATCAGGATGCGTCCGCGCTCCTTCGCAAGTGCGACCAGAACACGCCCCTCCTCGGCCGAGAGACACAGCGGCTTTTCCACAAATACGTCCTTACCGGCAAGCAAGGCTTCGCGAACCATACTCCCATGAGTTTCTGCCGGCGTCGCAATAGCGACGGCCTGAATCGAGGCATCGTGTAGCACTTCCTGAAACGACGTGACCGTTCGGCATTGTGGATATTGCTCCGACAACATGCGAAGCGTATCTGTATGACTGTCGCATACCATAGAGAGGGCGCCCAAGCCGGAGAAGTTGCGGACGAGGTTCTTACCCCAATATCCCGACCCGATTACCGCGACGCTCGGCGGCACGATCAAAGAATCGGCACAATCGAGAGCATCCGTCCCCCCCTTACCAATCGTCATCGTATTCAGCATTGCAATCACCTTCCTTTCATCAGGCTCTCTTCAAGCCAGTGATACATGTGGTCTTAGTCATGTCTCTCACAACTAGTCCAGACTCATGCGTGCTCATCGGTGCACAGCCAGATCACCTCGTGTGGACTTATAGCGCCGGCTCAAACAGAGTAGAAGCGACGGGGGGGTGCTCAGCGGAGATTCTTTAATTTGCCAGGAGTAGGCGACGGTACGGACCGGTTAGACGCCACTGCGTTCTTAATCGCTCCCCATCCAAAGCCTGCAGCGTAGGCAAAATGCATGGTTGCGGCAGCAACGGGGAACAGCACCCCGACTTGCACCCCATGTTTCAGCCCCTGATGCGCACCGGCGCTCAGTAGGAGGAAGACGTAGGAGATAGCTGGGGCCAGTGCTGCCAAACGCCAGGAATCCGGTCCGAGCCACGCGAAAGCGAATGAACACAGGAGGCCGCCCAAGAACGCTGCGGGTACCAATTGACGAAACGAAGCCGGTCTACGATGTTTTTTCAACACCGCCACACGCCAATACCCGTATTCAAAGTATTGGCGAAAGAGCGCTTTGGCCGTGTCCCGGACAAAATACGTACACTGTGCCCGCGATGTGAGAAAAACTCTCCACCCGGCTTTGGTCAGTCGATAATTGAGTTCGTCATCCTGATTACGGATCAATGTTTCGTCGTACATGCCAATTTCTTGGAACACTGTCCGTCGGAATACGGGATAGCACGCTCCCTCGGCATACCCTTCATACTGAGGGTGCCTGTGCCGGGCATTACCAATGCCCACGGGATGCGACATTGCAGCCGCCACAGCTCTCCCGAACCCGCTTTTCCCTCTGCTGTTAATCGGCCCCCCCGCACATGCCACCTTGCGGTTCCGATGCAGTACATCCACACATGCCCGCAAATAGCCAGGATCATATTCTGTGTGAGCGCCCAGTATCGCGACGTATTGTCCTCTGGCAGCGCGGATACCCTCATTCAACGCACAAGGTGTCGTACGCTTCGGATTATCGATTATGCGCACTCGACTGTCGGCATGCGCCATGGCTGCAAGGATGTCTCGCGTGCCGTCTTGGGAGAGCCCGTCAATCACCAGTAATTCAATTCGGGCATTTGGAAGATCTTGCCTGAGCAAAGACTCTACGGCCGTTCGGATGTACCGATGTTCATTTCGACACGGCATCACAATGGAAACAGCTGGGACTTCGAACTGGGTCATGGGAGTTGTAGTGATCTGTGAAGCGGTATTGGAATTCAATACAATGCTGCTGATGAGTCGCCAGGTGGACAGCCACGACCCTACGTATTCGTCCGCTGGACGAACGACCTTGGGACTACGAACTGGAGGAGTGGCTACTACTTGGACGGCTTGACGAGCACGACCACAGATAATTCAGCCTTCATTCTTTAGAAGTAGGGGGAGCCTTGTGCTCGAGGAAAAGGGAGCATCCGACTAGCTGCGGAGAATCGCTAACATCCGAACCGTATCTTTTGCACGGGAGCCAGCCCGGGGGATGGGCCGGCTCCTGGTGCTGAGGAATTGACGGTGAACACCTATTTACTATCTGCAGCCCCACGTGGCTGATGAATGCTCAAATCACGGAAAGAATGGTCGGCCGTGCAGGAGGATTCGTATCGGCAGATCCCGAACCAGCCACTTCCTGAATAGTCGCTGTAACATCGACAGCCGTTCGGCCAGACTGCCTTCTCGCATCAAGAATTCGCTGATTCATCGGCCAAGGGAACAACGCCTGGGCGGTTTTCAGTCCATTTTCGTAACGTTTCATGGACGTGGCAGATGTGACGGCGGTGGCTCCCTCTGCAAAGTTTGCCGTAGCCCATCCCGAAGCGATGGAAGAAAAGGTTCCATTGTTAATCGAAGAGCAATCAAAAATTGAGTTCGTACCCGAATAGGTCGGAGCACCAGCTAGGAAAGGCTTGATTCCACGATGGGCTGTACCCGGCTCAATGCAGGCCATGGTGTCCCGCACTTCAACATCTCCCAAATACCCGGGGAAAAATACCATCATGCCCGCCTCACATCGCTGCCCCTGGCGCAAATAGGCGATGCTTCCCAACAATTTGACATAGCGAGGGGAAGCCGTCCCATCGTGTCCAAAAATGTCGTATGGATTGTTGGGACTGTATCCGCTCTCAGTATTCCAAGTCCCAATCAAGTTCTCCGCAATGACATTCGTATACCAATAACTGATGGAGAAAGTATGTTGAGGCCCGAAGGCTGTGGTGCCAAACTTGTTCCACTCACCCCAACATCGGCGAAGCGTCGCCCCTCCACCGCCAAATCCACCGCCAGTCCCGCTGCCTCCATTGAACACTTCGAAAATTTTCCGTCCGCTGCCCCAGCCGGCACAGTCTTCCACAAGGATGTTGGTGCCACCATTGATCGAAAACACATGGTGATTAGTTGTGGTAGGAGCGTCCCATGCGCAAATTCTCTTGAACTGGATCCACTGACAGGGGCGATTGGTCCCGCTCGAGAAGGCCGTCGCGCTCACCACTGCGCCTTCGGCACTATTACAAGCATTGAACCCCTGCACCGCGATGAACTGGTTGGCAGCAAGGCGAATCGGAGCATACGTCCATTGGCCATCGAAGGTGACCTGTCCCTCAACCTCCGCACGCATCGTAATCCACGCACTGGCGGTTCCCGATACACCCTCTCCCGCTCCATATGCCACATCCAACATCGACGTAGCGCCTTTGTAAACTCCATTCAGGAAAACGAATTCATCTCCAGGCAGAGCATTGCGCCAGATCTCGCTGACTTGAAATGGGTTGCCCAGCGTCCCATTACCACCGGGCGAAGTGCGGTTTGACACATACTTAATGCCCGCCCCCAGGGCAAGCGACGTTCCCCACGCAGGGATATACCGGGAAACTGGTTGAGCGAGTAGAACCAAACCAGCGCCAGCCGCACCAAGAATGAATTGCCGACGACTTAAAGACATTGGGTATCCTCCCGTGACTGGATTACCATTGAGACATGTCCAAATGTCATCAGTGGTTGATACATCAATCCGGGATGAATTGCAACGATCATGCCATGGCAAACTGGCTCGTTAAACCTATTTTACAATAAGAGTCTCATGAAACGGACCATCGTTGTGCTAAGAGCTGCACCCTCTGTCATACATCTTGTTCACTAGTGCACCCAGACGCACGCACGCCCGCACGAGTTCTCGGCCTGACCCACACCTCCTTATTCAACCGGAATATCGTGATAGGTGGTCAATCGAGGGCTCACCGTGTACAAGGCCTTACGAAATTCCGGGCTCAAAAGAATCTCCCGCTCAGTTACTCGCTGATCCAGATAACTCGACCACCTTCGCAACTGATCGTCCACGTACCCAGGATGTGCCACGAACTCGCTGATTCCGAGGGGGAGATTTCTTAACATCATGAGATACGACTGCACTGAGAGGTGAGCTCTCTTCGAGGCCATATCCGTAATCTCCACCCGACGATCCGGCATAGCAAAGCCACGCCCCAAGGCATTCCTCCGCAACCAGAGGTTCCAGGCAAACTTCGGAACCCGCGTGGGACTCTTAAACATATGCACTGCATGGGTGAGCCAAGGATAGCGGCTCTCCATTCCGACGAGATAACGGTGGGTCCTCATTCTGCGAACGGAGCTGCTCTCGACGATATCTAGAAACTGCTCATGAAGACCGGGAAGCCGGTGGAGCCCCATGTGAAAATCAATATGTGAAAAGGCGCTTCCCGCAAAATCTCTCGTTTTCTCGATCTGTGCGACCATTTCCGCACGGAGTTCCGCCTTGTTGATATGCCCGGCCAGGAATCTCCGGGTAAAACTCTCATAGAGAAACTCTCCTGAATCGTCCAGGAGTGTCGGCACTTTGGTTGCGGGCAGAACCGGCCGCCCTACGACCGGATTCACATGACAGCCTATCGCAAGATCCGGATAGTTCCTCACCAACGCAGGCAGACGGTTCGCATGATCGAAATTCACGTTCGCAGAGAGACTGCGGACCGTGCCAAAAGCGATACATTCTTCGATAGCATCAGTCACACCGGCTGTGAACCCGTACCCGTCGGCATTAATGATCAGATAGCGCATGGACGCCCCATCAGACGAAGATACAATGAGGAAAGCTTGTCCGCCTCGGTATTCCAATTCATGTGTACATGGGCGAAGTGAAAAAGCCGCCCTCCTGGATCCGCCCCTTCGTCGATCGATTCGACCAGCGTCAGAACGGCGCGGGCATACTCCGAAGGATCGACGCTTCGCAAAATTTTGATTGATTGTTCAAGCGAATCGGCCTCAGGCCCTCCAAGGATTTCGTCTAAGACGGGCATGCTCGAGGAAACCACGGCGCACCCGCAGGCCATGTACTCGCACACCTTGACCGGAAGCGCGACCTTTAAATGCGGTCCAAGCCATGGATGAACGTCGATCCCGACTTTGCAGTCACCCACCAGAGCCGGAATCGTGTGATGTTGTACTTTCTCCAGCAGCGCACAGTGCTCAGGCACCATCGCGGTCATCAAAGCTCGATGCTCGGAAGTTAGTCCGACGACCAGGGAACGCGCCTCCGGTCGCATCTCATGGAATGCACGAAGGGTATCAGCTAGAAACAGCGCCCGCTGACTCGTCAAAGTTCCAACGTGGACCACATCAAACTTGCGTTCTCTCGCCGGAACCACTACTTGCCGGGCACCATCAAAAAACTGCGCGGATGGAAAGTTATATACGGCCACCTTGTCGGCATTACCGAACTTCTTCGCCAATGGTGCCGTCACCCCCACAATGGCATCAGCGCAGGCAGCCAACGTTTTTTCCACCAACTGCACGGCGGCCTTTACCATCGGTCGCACTTTTTGTGGGAGCCAATCGCGTATTAACAAGAGCGAGGAAAAGTCCTCATGAACATCATAGACGAACTTGCTACCCCACCACCACAGCTTTGCCGGTATAGCTACAATCAACATTTCAGCATCGTGGACATGAATTATGTCAGCCTGCTGCCAACGTGCTTTCCAGAGGCATATCCAGGGCATCAAGAGAAAGCGCGCCAGCCTGGATGACACGGCATCGACCGCAAGGATGTTGACGTCGGTCGGGCTCCCCCGTTCGACCTTTCCGACGATCGTGACATTGGCGCCGAGTTGCGACAGTGTCTTACCCTGCTTGTGATAAATGCGATGGTCCGTCACGTCATGACCAGACGTGAGGATCAGGACGTTAATCCCCGTCAATAGAGGCTGCCCAGAGGCTGTCGTGCTCACAAAATCGCCTCACCAAGTATTAATGCATATCTCTCAGCCACTTCAGGTCTTTCATTTAGCCGTACGACAAGTCTGGTCTTCCCCTGCGCCGTTCTCGGTATTTCCGGCACCTCGACGATGTCAATATGAAAATTACCGATGCGTTCGAGAATATCTTCACGCACCGCTTGGGCGTCCGTCGTTCGGTAACCATCTGATGGCCGGACCAGGAGAAACGCATGTCCGGGGCGATCCTGGACGATTTGGGCCGAATGAATGGAGGGGCTCCGCTTGGTTGCAGTAGAAAGTCGACCGATGTGCCGTCCATCTTCGGTAATCAGGTAGTCGTCCATGCGGCCCTCGATGCTCTCGATGATCGGCTCTGCGCTGCCGCAAGGGCACTGCGTCTCGGTGCTCCAAGCCGCCATATCTCCAAGGCGATACCGCACCAACGGCATAGCTTCGTTCATGAGGCCGGTTGCCACCATCTCGCCAATCTCGCCAGGCAGACAAGGAGATCCGTCTTCACGAAGTATCTCTAAGATTCCCACTGACGACACGACATGCATCCTTCCACATGGACATTCCATGGCCACACAGACGCCCTCGCACTGACCGTAACTGTCAAAACACTTGCACTGAAAGAACTGTTCGATGCTGTTGCGCATGCTTGCGGTTAGCGTGTCTCCGCTTACGATTGCGGTCGTCAACTTAATCGGCGTCACGTTCGCGTCCACCGCCCCCTCAGCAAGAGCACCGATGGCCGAAGGGTATCCTGTGATCCACTCCGACCCATAAGTACGAATTGCTTCTGCATAGCCAGGGGCTGTCTTCTTCGACACGTGATAACTAGAGAGATACAGCTGTCTCCAGTACCTGTTATATCTCCAGTATGGTCCTGTTTGGCTGGCTCCTGGAACGATGGGACGCCCTCCCATCATGGCACGCGGAACATTCTGACCGACTCCGGCAACATTGCGGACGGTGACCTCGGTCATAGCCCACCACTTGGGGACCATTGTCATGGGCCAGTAGACCCGAATGGACGTGCCGGTACTCCCGCTGGTCTTCTCCACCCACAAAGACCGAGTATCCAGACCCTCGACGACGAAAGCCCCTTCGTGGCGACGCAGTTCCTGTTTCTCCAAGCGAGGGAGGAGAGGCAAGTCAGCTGCTGACTTCACATTGCGCCATAATACCGATTCCCATTTTTGCCTATAGTAGGGCACGTGCATGCCGGCCAGGTGCACGATTTCCCGCAATCGGTGATTTTGATACGAGACGATGTCTGCACGCGACCAGGTTTTCCATGTTTGCAGCCATTGACGATGCGCTTCATAACCGGAACCGTAATACAATTTCTCCAGTTTGCGGGCATAAAAGGACAGCCCGGCTTCCTGAATGAATACCGGCAACTTCCAATACAGAGCCATCTTCCAGTGTCGAATCATTCAGTCCCCTACACCACTGCTAGACCCGAGCAAAACCTATCAACTCGACTCCGAGCGATTGGGCACGTCTGCGCAAATCAGTGCGTCGCAGAAGCGCAAGCTCAGAGGCACGGGCGTCGCAGTACCAAGCCCAGCGCCGAAGGGTTTCGTCTGGATACGCTGGGTGACAATAGATCTCATAGGTTCCGGATGGCAGATTATCCAAGACATGCTCCCACGTTTCGTTGTTGGATTTTCCGCCAAGACCAGCATACCCGACAGTAACCAGACGGTCCGCCATGCGCATGCCAGCAGATCGAGCTTTCCCCATCTGTAGCTTGCGGTACTGGTGCATTACCCACACATGCGGTTTCGTCACGTATGCGGTGAGGCGTGACCGGATCGGGTTGGGTGATTCGAGGCAAATGAGCGAGGCATTATTTCTCATCTGCCGAATTTTCCATTTGTCAGCCAGCCGCAGGAAGACGTCCCAATAGTCCAGGTGCAAATTTTCTTGGGAATCCAGATGTGTCAGTCGCGCCCCGATCAGCCCATGCACGAGAGCTATTTGAGCATCCAATTCTGCTTCTAGTTCGGCCATGGAAACTTGTGTTTTTCGCAGCAAATCCGGGAACCGCTCATTGTGAAAATTCCCGTCCTCATCTACTAAGCTGGGGACCAGATGCGCCGGAAGGCAGGGCTTGCCGGCCAACGGATTTAGGTGGACGCCGATGCTGATATGAGGAAACTCATCCACCAATTCACGAACCCGCGCGGCGTCTGGAAAATTGGCGTTGACGCTCACGCTCGAGATGAACCCCCCCTCGCGAATGGCATCCAATATCCCCTGGGTTGCACCTGGTCCAAACCCAAATCCATCTGCGTTCACGATGAGTCTCCGTGAGCTGCTCACCTGTTTCTTCAATGCCATAATGCTTTCTGGGTTCCACGGCGGTCGGACACGATCGCCACTTCGGACGGATACACTCAAAATGAGGCCGTCTCGGGGTACCCGTTAGGGGTGTGCGCATAGCTCCGGCGCTGACTCCAAGGGGGAAAAGGTCTGGCGGGACCACATATCCCACTCCCCCTCCTTAGACATCCACCGAGGGGTTGCAAAACCTACCTTGTCCTTCCTCCAGACGATGTCTTGAGGAAGAAGATCGTTGATGGCGAGCCGGAGCAACCACTTCGTCCAGCCATTGTGAATCTTGTAACTTGCGGGGATGGCGAACACATAATCGACCAAACGGTAATCGGTGTATGGCACTCTTGATTCAATGGAATGTGCCATACTATTTCGATCTTCTCCGTTGAGGAGTCGCGGTAAGGTATAAGCGGTAATGTAGTTGAACAGTAGTTCGTTTGGGTTTGCACAAAACTTACCATCCAGCAGTGGAAGTATCCCTGCAACATCCGCTCCATTAAGACCGGCCATCCGCATTTGGCGGCGATACCGCCACCGATAGACCCTACCCTTCCATTCCTTGTTTAGGAGGAAGAACGGAAAACTTCGCGTCTTCCGTAGAATGTCTGCAAGACCAGAGGACTGCCTGACAATCTCGCATACTTCTCCAAACCACCGTGGGAGTCGGCCGGTCCTTAGCAACCCAGCTAGCAGTGAGATACGGTACTCGTTGTAACCGGCGAACACCTCGTCTCCACCTTGGCCGTCCAATATTACCTTGACGTGGCGCGAGGCTTCTTGCATGACTGCCCACTGCGAATAGATCGATGAACCTCCATACGGCTCATCCTGGTGGTACAAGAGGTGAGGCAACGCCTGGTGGTATCCCTCGCGGCTTGGAAAGGTAAGATGACTCAATGAGTTCGTTGCAGCGACCACCATTTGAGCATAGCGTGTTTCGTCTATCGGCAGATTTGGAAATGACGCAGTGAATGTATGAACCTGCGAGCCCGACTCCTGCTTCAACAACTTGGACATGATTGCGACGATGGTCGAGCTGTCGAGTCCTCCGGACAAACACGTTCCGATTGGGACATCGGCCCTGAGCCTGAGCTTCACTGCGTCAAACAAAAGAGATCGGATATCGCTGGCATACTGAAGGGCCCTGCCATGCTGGTATTCTCCCAACTCTGTCGTCCACTGGGGTTTGTAATACTCATGTGTCCGCCCGACACCCGTGCGAAGGTCCACCCTCATACAATGACCGGGACGCAGCTGAAAAATATCCTCATAAAGGGTTCCGGACGTATGATCACGGCATGAAAGCATGCGATAGTCCAACGTGCGGCTCGCATTGAGCACGCGTGGCACGAATGGGAGGGCAAAGAGCGCCTTGACTTCAGAGGCAAAGGCCAGTTTGGTCGGCGATTTCCAATAGTAGAGCGGCTTAATGCCGAATCGATCGCGCGACAAAAACAAGGTATTGTCCCGCGTATCCAAGATGCAGAATGCCCAGTCACCATTAAAACGCTTGACACAATCTTCTCCCCACATGTGATACGCAGCAAGAATGACTTCGGTGTCGGTTTGGCTAACAAACTGGTACCCGGCAATGCTCAATTCAGACCGCAATTCCAAATAGTTGTAAATCTCGCCGTTATGAACGAGACAAAGATCTCCATACCTCATCGGCTGATGCCCGGCGGGAGAAAGATCGAGAATCGCAAGGCGTCTGTGCCCCAGAAAAAGATTCGCGCGGACCGGACTCTCCAACAGCTGTGGCCCCGATCGATCAGCGGACTGCTCTCCGCCAAGTAACATGGGGGCCCCATTCCCTGCGAGTGCGTCGTACGCGAGGTAGCCTTCATCATCAGGACCCCGATGGCGCAAGAGGGTCGTCATCTTCTGGATAAAATGAGGATTACTGTATCCTTCAATGCTTAGAAAACCGGCAATTCCGCACACAATGATCCTCGCAATGGCTTGAGGTGACGCTTGCGAATGGCGATTAGCCCGCCACTTTTCGGAGATTGGCTAATTGTCCTAACTGCTGGAGGACAGCCTGCATGTTGTGAGTCATACTGAAATGAGTCTGCACCACTTCTCTTCCCCGCCCCCCGATGGCTGCCCGCAATTCGGCATTCTGAGACAATTCGTTCAGCGCATTACAGAATTCGTCGTAGTCAAACGGTTGTATCGCCACAACCGCTCGAGGATCGTGTTGCACAAGCTCACGCACAGCGGGAATATTGAACGTCACACAGGGCACACCTGCAAGCATGGCTTCCAAAAGCGCGTTCGGCATACCCTCTTTTAGACTTGGAAATGCGAAGATGTCAGCCCCCTTCAGGTAAGTCCACACAAGCCCGGGTTCGCACGCCGGGAGAAGTGAGACGCGGCCTACCAACTCCGGATGACATTGAAGGAGATCCTTTACTCGTGCAGTATGGTCAAAGGCCGGATTGGATCCAAGCAAGACAAGTCTCAGCCGCTTCGTGCTTTCAGCCTGCCTGCCCAACGCTTCAATCAGTCCCAACAATCCCTTTTCGGAGACCACTCTTCCCACATACAGCACCATCGTCTCATTGTCGTGGATCCCCAACTCGCCACGAATTGCTTCTCTTGATATAGCCCGGACAGGCGTTGGGAGATCAGAGATCCCCCGGGACAAGACTTGGTGCCGTCCCGACTGGCGGAGCATTTCGACTGATGATCCTAGGAGCCGTGCCCCAATCTCCATGAGTTCCTGGGTTTGGTAATACACCAGATCCAGATTGCGGAGTGTCTGTTTCACCTTCTGCCCATGAGACGTTGCCTGGTCTCCACGGATATCATCGCCCGTCGCCCACCCGGCCACGGGTAGAGCCAAATCTCGGGCGAGTCTCCAGGCGACTCCCCCGCCTTCGGATAGGTCAAACGAAAGAATTGCGTCGAAAGGTATTGCTTTGTGAAGTTTCTGAGCGAGCGGCCACGCCATCACGGAAGCCATTTCATTCGACCAGAAGGATGAAAAAAGCCCCGGAATGACAAGGCTGGCAGGTCGATACACCAGGGCCCTGCCAACCTGCTGAAAAAACGGGATCGCCGCATAGCTTCTCCAATGAGGTCGGAGGGCAAGCCAGGCAGGCACATACGGCCTTGGCGCGATGATGACGAGCCGATCGGCAAGGCGCTCAAGTACACGGGCCGTTCGAGCATTTTGCGGCGCGGTGTGAGGAGACGCAGGATGCGGGAATGCAGGAACGACCAGTAAAAGATTCATAACAGACGGGCCGATACGACATACTTGACTCTCGGCCTTCGTATCCGGCCAAGTGCTCGGAAGTAAGCGATTTGAGACCTCAAAACCGTTTATGCAGTCCCAGGCAAATGATTTTGGAAGGAGAGAGATTTCCAGGCCACGCTCTCAGTGTCGCTAGCTAACGCATACGCCAGCGTCATCCAGAGCAATTTACGATCCAGCCAATCGCCGCTCAGGTTCGCAATCAACATCAGCACCAACAAAGCGAGCGGCAAAACCCCATAGGCTCCCCCGCGATTTCGCCAGGCCGATTGGAGGCATAACCCCAAGGCGATAAAAAACGGAACGGCACCCAGAAGGCCAGTTTCGATCAGTAGAAAGAGGTAAAGATTATGCGCCCCACGGTAGGACACCCCTGTTCGCGACCCAAGTTCATAGCCGTAGCTCACAGGACCCCATCCAGTGAGAGGTCGGTCCAAAAACATCTCCCATGACGCGGTAAAGATCCTTTCCCGCCCTGCGGTGTCGCCTTTCTGAATTGTATTCTCCCACCGACTCCTCGCTGAATCGGTTGAGTACACCATCCACACTAAAGCCGCGATGCAAAGAACGGCGATCACGAGCACTGAAAATTTTGACGCCCAGTCTCCCCTGTCGAAGCACAGGCCCCAGGTCAACAGGCCAGCCACCAAAGCCGCCAGTGCCCCTCGCGATCCCGTCGATACCACGGCGAAAGTCAGAACACCGAGAGAGCTCCATAGTGCCAGTCTGATGACAAGCGAGTGGTCTTGCCGCTGAAATGCATAGCCTACAAGCGCAACGAGGCCCAGCCCCAGCACCATGCCCAACTCATTGGCGTTAGCGCCCTCGATACTGACGCGCCCTTCTCCAAGGTCTTTCACTGCTGACACGCCGAGTATCATCAGCATCGCTAAGGTGGCACATCCGAGGATTAACACAAGTAACGCACGTTCTCCCGTCTGCCGATCCAAGAGCAAATTATATGCAATGAGGAGCAACAGCATGAGTTGGAATCGCGTGAGGATCCGTGGGATGAAAGAATCGGCATCATTGACATCCTGCATCACACCCAACGACAGGTACACCCACTGATAGATCGCAACGTACCAAAAAGCCTTGGGGATATCTTGGAAACACACCGTATGCTCACCGAAGGCTGCAAGGATCAATGCCGCCCCAATCATTCTCGTCACGGTGAACTGGTTGCTGCCGATCCCAAGATTCTGCGAGATAATTTCCAGTGGGATCGAAAACACGAACATATAAAATAGAACTTGGAGCAATTGGGACGGCGCCCGCCAGAGTGTTCGAGACCGTGACTGCTTAGCTGGCCCAAACGCATGCTCTCTAGTGGGAAGGTCTCTTATGTGATCAGTGGTCATTGCAGTGTCTTTTGGCATAGGCGCAGTTTCGCCGTACAACGGCTTTCTCGAGCGCGAACAAATCGCCCTAAGCCGCCCAGGGAATCGTGTGCACGTGCTGTCGAAGCCAAAGCTCTAGCACGACGACATACCATAGAATCTGCGTGGCAGCGCCGCGGCGGACCGATAGTTCTAGCTCTTCCCTGATCCAGTCAGGGTTAACCATGTCGTACCGAACCACCAGAGAGTCGACCATAAGTTCCCTCACGAATCGTTCCCAGCGGCTCACCACCCAACGGTGAACCGGAATTCCGAAACCACGTTTCTGCCGTTCGGCGACGACTCGGCCGATCTTTCTCGTGGCAAGTTCCCGTAACACTGCCTTGAGTTGCCATCGATGAAGCCGTAGCCTGAAAGGCAATTCTCCCGCAAAATCCCACAGTTGGTGATCAAGGAAAGGTGAGCGTCCTTCCAAGCCATGATACATACAGGCCTCATCCACCTTGGTCATGTATTCCCCAGTGAAATAGGTTCGTTGTTCGTATTGCAACAAGTCCGCTAAGCTTGCAAGCGCAGGATCCTCTCCCTGTAGAATAGCGCAGGATTCCAATCGGACTTCTGAAAGCCGATCCCCTAGCACTGGCTGCGCACTGTGACGTGACTGCCCCTCACAGGAGGAAGGAGGACTAAATCCTCCTGCAGCATAATCCATAAGGGAAGCGGCTCGACGAAGCACCGATGGAGTGGCAGCGGAGGGACGGTGCCGTTGCCATAAGGTCCTTGCAAACCTTGGAATAGCGTGAGCCATGGACTGGGCCAATAACATATGCCGGTGACGGGGATAGCCAAGAAACACGTCGTCCCCTCCATCGCCGGTGAGAATGACTTTCGCGCTTGGTGTGATGGCCCGGGCTACGCTCAGCATGCCCAAGGCGGATGCGCAGGCGAACGGCTCTGAGTAGGCCGTGCTCAGATGCATGAGATCCTCTGTGCCGCCGCCTGCCACTTCGACGATCCGGTGGTCAAGACCGAGGGCTCGGGCTGTCTCGGCTGCCCCTTCTGATTCATTCCAGATATCCCCAGGCGTCCCGACGGTGTATGCGGTTATGCTTCGTCCAAGTGCAGCGGCCGCCCAACAGACAAGCGCGGAATCGATTCCGCTGCTGAGAAGCACACCCACCGGCACGTCCGCGTCAAGGCGCGATGCGACCGCCCCCAACAACAGTTGCTCCGTTCGCTCAACTGCCTCATCGAATGACAATGATACGGTGGCTGACGGAAAAGGGGGCACCCAGTAGGTATGGGTGTTGATTGCCCCATCCGACCACTCTAGAATCGAGGCGGGTGGAAGTTTGAACGCTCCGCGATAAATGACGCTCGGATCAGGAACAAAGCCCAAAGTCAGATATTCGGCGATTGCAACCTCATTGAGGTCCGACACAAAACCGGATGCTCGAAGGGCTTGAGCCGTCGACGCAAAAGCGATCGCGCGGTCCTTGACGGCCACGACAAGCGGCTTGACGCCAAGCCGATCTCGCACAAGATACAACTTCTGCCTCTTCTCGTCCCAAAGCCCGAACGCAAACATCCCCCTGAGCCGTGTTACCAGTGCTTCCAAACCCCATTCCCGATACCCATGCACCAGCACTTCCGTATCCGTTCGGCTCTTAAATCGATAACCAGACTGTTCAAGCTCTTTTCTCAACTCACGATGGTTGTAGATCGCGCCGTTGAACACCACTCCTATTGAGCGCTCGGGGTCGACCATGGGTTGCTTTCCCGAGATGGTCAGGTCGAAGATGGCAAGTCTGCGATGGCCCAAAACAGCTTGGGTCCAACGTTCCAGCCCCTCTCCGTCTGGCCCTCTGCGGGCAAGAGTTTCCATCATGCTTTTCACTTGAAACACCACGTCGTTGCAGCCATGTATCCCGACGATGCCAGCTATGCCACACATACTTTGACTACTCGCAGATGCATTTCAGTTCCTCTAACGTATATCGGAACTAGGGGGCTGTCACAGGCGGTACCGGCCTCAATGTCGGTGCCGATCCTTAACCAGCAGCTACCGAATTACGGGCCTGCTCCGAGAACCCTGCCGTCGAAAGCTGAGAATCACCAGAGCCCTGCCGGAGACAAGCACGCAGGACCGCATCCATGTTTTTTGCCAGAATCGGCCAGGAGTATGCGGTGGCTGGCTCGCCCCTTTGCGCCCCATCGACAATCAGCCCAGTCAGATAGCGCTCCATACCTGGAGTATCCTCGCCAGAAAATCGGGCGATATGGCGATAGTGCTGCGATAGCGCATGGGCTTCCGATTGTTCGGGAGTCACCAGCATGATGGGGGTTCCGATCCCCATAATTTCATACAATTTTGAAGTCAGAACCCCTCGGTCGGCTGCGTCGAGTGATGGCAACACGGATGTTACGACCACGCACGCGTCGGCCCCCTTCGCTGCGGCAACGGCTCGCCGCCGATCCACCATGCCGTGCACCACCACTCGTTGCTCGATTCCGAATCGTCGAGCTTCTTCCCGCACATGTTGCTCGTCTCTTCCATAGTAATGAAAATACCAAGTGTGGCCGATCACGGCTGGGTTGGCCTGGCATCGTTTGAGCGCGGCAAAAATTGGAGTAATAACTAGCTTAGGGGGATAGAAGCTCCCCGCATACACGATACTGCGATGGGCGAACCGTTCCGGTTCGACCGCATCTAGAATATCCGGGTCATAGCCATTGGAAATAACGTGCGCCATCGACACGTTGAAGCGCGACCTTAACACTTCTGCCCAATTATCCGAGACGACGGTAAGTGCACTGCTGTTCGCCACGAGTTCGGCTTCCCTTCGTTCGACCCGGCCGGCGTACCGCGGTGCGGCATAGGGATTGCCCGAGAGGAGATCATGATAATCCAGCACATAGGGACACTTGAGTCGTCCTGCTAATCTGCGAGCAAGATTGAATGATGCCCACGGCTCGCCGCTGGCGAGCACGAGATCTACTCTACCCAACGAAGTAGTATTGACCACCCTGGTTGCAGATCTGATCCATCCCGTCGCGCGATCGATTCCGGCATAGCGAGCTATTCCACGAGACACCTTCCCCAGGAAACCGCGCATCCCTTTGACATCACACTTTAAGAATCCCGGTGAAAGTGCACGCCAGGCATGGTCTGTATATAGTAGGCGAACACCATCGGAAACCGCCTCTCGTTTCATCCATAAGTCGACCGCGTCCTCCCTCCAGATCGCTGGGTTAGGGGTAAGTACGGTAACGTTCCAGTTTAGCCTGGCCAGGTACTTCGCGAGAGGTCCCGTCCTGACACAGGCAGTTGCATTGACCGGCGGATAATAATATGAGAGCAGGAGTAAATGCTTTTTGTGCGTCATGGGGATTCCAGACATCATGGTACGCCAAATTGTCGATCAGGGCAGCACACAAAGCCCGTCCTTGACGTGCCAGGCGACTGCGAGTCAATGCTTCGGCCTCCGGCAGCAATGCGGAACGGGGACTGCTAGTCGGCACGGACCCTCCTACCGCCGATATAGTAGGAGGTCTTCTCCTTCGATCTGACGACCTGAAGATCCGCCGCCCACCCGCATAAACCGTCGCATCGCCCCGAAGGGATTCAATCCGATCTCGACGCACTCTTTGACTATGGCCATTGCTAGTTGACCCTTGCTCAATGTGTGTCCGAGTCGGCGAAGTGTCGCGTCATGGTAGGACCACACCGCGGAGGCACGGTTTAGCAGGACCATTTTTGCCATTGAGGCGTAGTATTGCTTCCACTGTCGCGAGAACACCCGCTCAAATTCCTCCTGGGAAAGATAGTCGGAGCCGTACTTTTGCAATATCTCCAGATCACTGAGCCAAAAGGTTCCACTAGCTTCCGCAGCCACAGACGCTGCCCCTGCGTGAAGACGCATGAAAGTCAGCACTTGATGGACGAAACCAAAGTCCGTATTCCGTAATACTTCAAAGCAAGCTTCTTTGTCGGCATGGGGGTTGTCCTCGTTGAAGAACTGGGGTCTCCTGCGAATAATCTCCGCGCGGAACAAGAGGGACGTGGGAGATCCGAAGATGTAGGGCCCCCCCAGCAACGTCCGTCGACCAATCTCCCTTCCGCCGGTTACCGTACCGGGATAGGCCAACCCATCGGAAACGACCTTGTCATTCGCCAGAGCGTATGCACCGACGATTCCGACACTGCTGTTATTCTGCATGATCGCAACCATCTTGCTCAGGCACTCTGGATAAAGCCAGTCATCTGCGTGCACGACCTTGCAGTAGTCGGCCTCAGGCGGCAGTATTGCGAATGCCACATTATGGTTTGCATTTCGCCCAACGTGTCGTGCATTCAGGTGGACCCGAATCCGACTGTCCTGCTTTGCGTATCGTTCAGCTACCCGAAGGGAGTCATCAGTGCTGCAATTATCGATGATGTCGTATTGCCAAACCGGGTACGTCTGAGCGAGGACGCTTTCGATGCACTCAGCCAGGTACTTACCGCCGTTATAGACGGGGGTAACGATTCCCACCAACTGACGCGATGGCAATGAGATGTCCACGTAAATACTCTACTTAGAGGCGCTATATGTTTGTATGCGTGCGCTCTGCCATATCGTCCTGGCAAGGCGGTCGCGTCAGGAGTAGACGAGCGAAATGGATTGTCTCGAACTAGGATGGAAGAGAAATTTGAAGTTTGTTCGCGACACACTGTTTCAGGTCACCGACACATTGCAACCTCGCAAGCTCCCCCGTGGTAAATCGAATGCCGAATCTCTGCTCAATTTGGAAGACCAGGTTGATGTGCCTGACAGAATCCCAAGCGAGAATATGTTCCGAAGTCATATGATCCTCGACTGTCAACTCCGGATCGTCGAACACTGTCCGAAATACTTCGACTACTTGATCATGAAACGGCATTGCTAGTCTCCTCCGGATAAACGATACGAATGAACTCGGCAGAAATGATTCCCTTTGCTTCCAGATCGTATTGCCACACCGAGTGATCCACGACATGTTCTGCAAGAGCGAACCCATACTGGCCGTAGACCGTAGCGGCAGCTGCATTCTTGTCCGTGGGCACGTACCTTCCCACAATCGCCGTACAGTGCCGCAGCTTGGCCTCGCGGCACAATACGGACAACATTGCAGCTTCGACGGTTCTTCCCATGACCCGACAACTCATAAGCCACGTATCAATGACCAACTTAGTTCCTTCCACTACAGCAATAATCACGCCAACGAGACCGTGGTCGGTCAACCGATCTCTTAGTCGCAATGAGAAATGAACGCAGCCAGGCCGAAGCATAAAATCGAGCAGTTGCGCGGTACTATGGCGTCTGGTGGTGAGATTGAACTGATTAGTTTTGCCCACCAATTGGGCAATCCGAGGGAGATCAGCAGCGTGGAAAGGCGACACTACTGCTTCCATGAGTAAGCCGCGATGAAACTCCTCGATTGAGCCGGCTTCCGCTTCCAGCTGACGAACTTGCTCTCTGGCTTGATACTGCGCCGTTCGATTCGCGTCTTCCTGCGTCACCCAGGCACTCTCGAAGAACAGATATTCGGCCAGGGTCCTGACAAAGTCTGCGGGATCAGGCGGCAGCTGAATTACATCTACCTCAGGCAGCGCTTGCCGAACGGCCGCACACTCCACAGGATTGTCATCTACGAAAGCAACCGCTTCCATTCCAAGATTCAGCTGCGCTGCAATCACTCGAATGTTCTCAACCTTGGAATTCCAGTTCGCCACGAACATTGCAAAATCATCCAACGTCAGGCGCATATCGGGATGAGTTGTGAACGGCTCGATGGCGTCGGGGTAGTTGTTTTTTGAACAGACCGCGAGTATAACGCCCTTCCGTTTTAATCCGAGGACATATTCCTGAAAAGCCACGTAGGCCTCTCCTTCGGCGCCCTGTCCCAGTACGAGGCCCGCTACTCCATCTTCACCGATGACTCCGCCCCAAAGCGTATTATCCAAGTCCAAGACTAGACACTTGCGATTACGCCCCATACCGGCGCTGATCACTGAGGCCGTATGCTTTACAAGAAGGGGCAAAGCTTCCAGCGCAACGGCTTGCTTTGACAGGTGCCAGTAACGAGGATCGAAATATTTGTATTTTCCGATCCAGGCGGATAGCCGTTCGCAATCGACGATCGAGACATCGGCTCCTGCCTCTTCGCCCAACTGAGCATTCAGAGCATGAAGCATTCGGTAACGAGATCCAAGAGCCCTTGCACTGAGATGTCCCATGCTCACTTCGCCGGTCACTGCAATATTGTGCTGAACAACACGCGCGTTGCTCCGACTTCGAAGCAGACTCCAGAGATTAGTCCACCGCGCAACCTCCGACGCCACGGCATTACTAGGCGAAGTACTGAATTCAGGAAGATGCGTGGCCCCCTCGTGAAGCACGACCACCACTACGTCTGGGCGAAACCGATAGAGTCCGCTGCCGGAGTCAACAATTTCCTGATCCACCTGCGCGTAGGCGCTCTCGTAGATTTCTGATTCCAATCCTTGACGCCCCAGGGCCATCGGCAGTAATTGGGCGAACTGAGCTGTGGTGTAACTTCCTAATACCGCCACGCGCCATAGTCTTTCGCCGCTGCTGGCGTGAGCCTTTCGGCACCGCTCAAAGATCGCCGCCGCCCGATGCCACGAGGAAAAATCGTCCGCCAGGTCGACTACGCGACAAGCCCATCGGCAGGCTGAGGGATAATCGCCAATCCGCTCATAGCAATTTGCCAAGTCCACACACACGCCAGCAGAAGGCGAGGATCGAGCGTATATCAGAAAGGATTCGATGGCCTCTTGAATCCTCCCCTCCTTGAGAGAAGCCCTTCCCGAGGACAGGTGTCCATCCAGCAGGCTCCCCAAATTCGCCCCCCCTCTCGAAATGTGAAACTCGTTGTTCATGTATGCTGATTGGCCCTACTACGATCGTGTGACTTCACCAGTCCGGGCGGAATCTGAATTACCCGCGGAGGATCAACGAAGACTTTCGCACCTGGCGGCACGTCGCTCATCACCACCACATTGGGACCAATGACGGCGTTGGTGCCGATCTTTACCTTTCCAAGAATGACCGCGCCACAACCCACCGACACGCCTCGCCCAAGCATGGGAGCGTCGTCGAAGCGTTCATCACTCACCGCTCCGATCGTCACATTTTGACGGATAAGACAATCATCCCCGATCTGCGAATTGGGATGAATGACGATACCTGTCTGATGTCCAAGGATGACTCTCCGCCCTATGGCAGTCGAAAAAGGTACTTCGATGCCATAGTGGTTGCGTATGTACCGAAATAAAGGGAGGTATGTGAGCCAGAGAAGTTTGCGAACGACGCGTGACTTTGACGCAAGCGCCCAATTGCCAAATCGATGAACAGCAATCGCTCTAAAACCAGGCTTCGTCCAGTCTCGACCATGGGCACGCCAATCCTCGCAAAGCTGTTGCCAAAACGTTGTTTGGTTGGATGACATGAACTTCTACCGGTTGGCACTTCAGACGATGCCGAGGATCTTCTTGGCAATCTCGTGATATGCTTTCGCGTACTGATCCCTGGTGTAGTGTGCCCTGGCATACTCCCAATTGGCACGCGACTGCTGCTCGCGTTCAGCTGGCGTGAGATGCACTACTCGGTCCACGGCGTCCTTAATGTGGTCGACCGAAGACTCTCGGAGAAGAATCCCCGACTGGTCAGGGATGTCGACACCGCATTCATAACTGATGATCGGAATGAGTCCCGCGTGCATACAAGTCACGACCGCGCCAGCCTGTCCCTCGGATGCTGAGGCATAGACGAAGCCGGCACAGCTCTTCACGAGCTCAAGGAACTCAGGCCCCATGACGTCGATCCAACCGATGGTTTTGATGTTGGAAGTCTGGTACAGCTCTTTATGATAGGCTTCCACAAAATCCGGCTCGTTCCGTATCGGGCCGCATACGGTAAGATGGTACTCCGGCATTTGCGCGAACGCCTCCAACACAAGATCCAGCCCTTTATGGACAAGTCCGTAGCTGCCGAACCAAAGAAAGTTCCTGCGGCACGCATCAAAGTTCTTGTCTGTCATCCAGGGCAGCTCTTTGCAAGGTGTCATAGGAACGGCATAGATCGGTTTGCTGGCGTACTCGAAGGTCTTCCGGGTGAAGTCATTTCCCAACATGGTCGCACAATCAGCACGTTCGATTCCAAGGTTTGGGGTTTCAAACCGCCGACATTGCAGGGTGACACCGCGACGCTGCTGAAGGGCCAAAAGCCGCTGCAGCTCGGCCCATGAGTTGAAGATGGTATGCGCCACGTCAATGTAAAATATTTTGGTGCAATCCTCGGGAAGCATCGGAGCCAAACGCTCCATATTATGTCGTGGGTCCACAAAGACTCGATACGGCTTCTGTGGCATGAACACGCGATTGTCCCAATCAATTACGTCCACCGTGTACCCCAGTCTAAGGAAAGTGTCAGCGATCTGATAGGATTCCCAGTAGCGACTGTGCGTAGCAAGAATTCCCTGTCCATTGGCCGCGCGAAAAGGCTGCTGAAAATACGAGAGCAGCACATCGCCCTTTGAACGACCTTCAGGACTGAGGGAGACCGGGTAAGCAAGTGCAGCCTTGGATACGTATGCACGGATACGGTTGTGTGTCTTCCTAAAAATCGTCGGTAGCATGATCTCTTTACTTAGCCCATAAATTGATGAGCGTGTGAACGAGATTACTAAGGAATGCCTTGGTGCTATTCCTTAGCATTAATAGCCAAGATCTCTGCCAGCTGCGCGAACCTCGACAAGAACGACATAGCGCAACTGGTTTCGAAGACTTTATTCCTACCATGAATTACGTCCACAGCGTGGCCGAAGGCCAGAAATCTCTGTGCTCTCTGGTGCGACTTCTCAATAGGCGGTCGCGTGGGATCACCTCAAGTATTCGCAAACGGTCAGAGAGTAGACAGATCCGCTGATACAAATGTGATTCATCTCGGCCCACAGGGCGACTTGCACTAATCCCGCCATCATTCTGCCATTAAAGCGTATGGGGTCGTGTGGCGTAGGCTAACAGACACAAATAGATCTCATGGCCAGCTGACTGATCGGCAGGGACGACGCGACACTGCTCACCGTTTTGATCCATGCTGCAATGAAATTGACGCCTATACTTTGAGGTGAGTTTGCGGCACAGCCACATCAGGAATCCGAATGGGGTCCTTCTTGGTAGTGAGATGGTTGTATACAGATATCGTTCGACCAAGAACGCGACGGCTCTTAACCCGGTAGTCACCTTATAGAGGGGGCCAACTGCAAGACCCGATTTCTCGATATCACGGCGCAGCCCGTCTGCAGTCCAGCGCTGAAAGTCGTATGGACATCCGTGGTCTTCGTACGTTCCATGTGTCGTAAGCACCAGAATCCCGCCTGGTTTTAATAATCTATAACATTCGGACAGATAGACGGACGGATCACCGACATGCTCCAGCACCTGGGATGAGAGAATTAGATCGAAGGTGGCGGCCTTTTCCGGAATCGTTCCATCCGGAGCAATTAGGTATTCGCACTCTGTCGTTGCCAACACATCGGCACGTCGATAATCACTCTCCGGAAAAAGAGGACGATATGGCGAGCCTCCTGCTCCGTAATCTAAGACCGTGAGGCCAGCCGGGATAGATAATTGGTTTAGCGCGAGCAGCAAGTCCGACAAGTGTATGTAAAACTCTTCGCCAGGCCGTGGATGAATTCGCTCCCGATTGTACTCAACTTGCGTAAGAGCTGTTCCGATATGTTCCAGCGCAGCACTTTGTTGCATAGTTCCTCTATTGTTGTGCCATTCTCAGCCGAGCGAGGGCTGCACATGCTGACTGTGCCGGACAGTCTCCGTACTCCATTTCAGCAGTGGTCTCACTACCCCCCCGAAAGGCCCGGCCCAGTCACCACGCGCAGTATCCCCCTCAGTGCTATCAATGATTTGACACGCCACCGCTTGGCGTTGGAAAAACTGGTGGATCATGGGCTCCAACGTTGTACACCCAACGTCGAAAAACATGGTTCCCTCCGACAGCAAATTACCTGGAATTCTGACTGTCGTTTTGTAGCGTCCAGCCGGCCTGGGTCTTCCTCGCCAGACTGGATCCTGTTCCACGGCGGAGAATACGTGCACTCCATCCTCGTTGTACATATGGAGGTTAGGCATCAATTTGTATCCTGGTCGGAGGACCTCATACTCTATCTCCAGATCCAAAGGCCTCCGAATATCGATGGCATCTGTGCATTGATTGGTCTCGCTCCGAATGCGAATGGCACAGAGTCGAGCAATGTCACCAGATGGAGCCCTATTGGGATCCTGCCACTCTCTCGAAGCCATAGTGCCAAGGCCAGACTGGAGATAAGTTCTGACTACTTGATGCGGGGTACCATCCTGCTTAAGCATACCTCCCTCCAGGTAAACTGCGCGTTCGCATAATCTTGTAATGGCAGGCATGTTGTGGCTTACGAACAGAACCGTTCGCCCCTCCTTTGCAACGTCCCCCATTTTCCCCAAACATTTCTTCTGGAACGAGGCATCGCCGACAGCCAGCACTTCATCCACTATCAGAATTTCTGGTTCTAGGTGAGCTGCGACCGCGAAGGCAAGGCGTAGGTACATACCACTCGAATAATGCTTCACTGGTGTATCTATGAACTTCTCGACCTCAGCAAAAGCAACAATCTCGTCGAATTTCCTAGAGATTTCGGTCCGTCTCATACCGAGGATAGCCCCGTTTAGATAAATGTTATCGCGGCCGGTAAGCTCGGGATGGAATCCGGTTCCGACCTCGAGCAGCGATCCAACTCTGCCGTGGAGTTCAACCTGCCCTTCCGTCGGATCAGTAATCTCAGATAAAATCTTCAACAAGGTGCTTTTTCCTGCCCCATTTCGGCCGATTATCCCAACTACCTCACCCTGCTTGATCTCAAGGGAAAGGTCTTTAATCGCCCAAATACAGTGATCGGCCAAATTAGTCGCCCTCTGATCAGGGGAAAACACTTCCTTCAGGCGTTTCAAGGGAGAATGTATGACTTCCACGATACTTTCTCTCAATGTACGGTAGCCTGAATCCCCGCCACCCGCTCCAATTCTGTACCGCTTCCCCAGCCCATCAATCCGAATAGCAAGATCTCCCATGACTGCCTCACACCTTGTCCGCAAATGATTTTTCCATGCGCTTAAAATAGTAGGCCCCAGTAACCAGAACCGTCACCGCCGCAATTCCTGATACCAATAGCAATGGCCCTGGAGCTGGGTTTGTGCCTAGTAAGGCCCACCGGATTCCTTCTACAACGCCCACCATGGGATTGAGACCATAGAGGCTCTTCCAGGGTTCTGATAGCAGACTGCTGGGATAGGCAACAGGTGTCGCGAACATCCAGAACTGTACTAGAAAGGGAATGACGTAACGGACATCGCGATACTGAACGTTCAATGCCGACAACCACATGGTCACACCGAGGGCGGTCACAAGCGCTAAGATAATGAATATGGGCACAAAGACGACCATCGGCGTGGGAATGACGCCATACCAAAAGGTTAGTGCCAAGAGGACCCCAAACCCGATTGAGAAATCCACAAGTCCCGATAAAACCGCCGCCAAGGGGATGTTAAGCCGAGGAAAATATACTTTCTTGATCAGATTCGAATTTGAAACAAGGCTTTCGGACGCCTGACTCACTGCGTTTCCAAAAAACATCCAGGGAACCAAGCCTGCGAAGGCGAACAAAGGGTAGGGTATGCCGTCGGAAGGCATTTTGGCTAGACGCCCGAAGAAGAGACTGAATACAACCATGGTGAAGAACGGCTGGAGAATGGCCCACCCTGCACCAAGGATAGTTTGCTTATAGCGAACCTTTACATCTCTCCAAACAAGAAAGTACAACAGTTCACGGTAGGCCCAGAGCTCATGCAGGTTGAGAGCAATCCATCCCTGGGATGGTTTGAGCACTTTCTTGGGAAGAGTTAGCCCCGCGCTCTCAAGCGAACTGTTTGCTGCCGTGCATCCGTCCATTTAGATCGTTCCCCTCTCTGTAAGTCTAATGCGATCCATCCACGGGCTGAGTACATTTTACCCCTAGATTATTACCGCTATAACCCAGCTCCCAGCGACCTGCTGACTGAGCTAGGTTCAAGCCCTGTGCGCTGCTTGCTGAGCGTTATCTCAGAATGAGCCCAGGTCATATCCGATCCCAGTTTGGCCTCCTTCATTCTCGGCGCAATGACTCTAGCCATGAGCAGGTCGGCTATTTCTTCATTCCCAAGGCGATTGAGATGACAGCAGGCATCAAAATAGTTATCGTTCCTTAATAGCTCTGATAGATCGACAAAGCACTCCAACCCCTTTGCTTTGTCCCTCACCTGTGAATACACAGCCTTGGCGCTTTGAGCCAATCCCTCTGCATAGAAGTGCGGTTTCATGCTCAGAGTGTATGGATTCGGCTGGAGAACGCAGGCAAAATGGGCTCCAGTCCGTTGGGCGATAATCTCTGCGGCCTTCCAACTTGTGACCAAAAAATCTGCAACCTCCTCCGCCTTGGCTTGATCATCACACACAAAGTTTTCCGCACCAGGCGTAGTATCTTCGACCGCCACCTCGCCGCTCAGCACCTTCCGCTTAGCCTTCAGGATCAGCTTGTACGTATTAGTCCTTTGATAAAGTGCCCAAAGGAGCTTCCCCGCCGAGACGTCTTCCGCTGATCCCTCCTCCAACATGCGCGCTTTAAGTAACGCGTCCCTGATGTAGCGCTCTCTCACATGACCGTTCGTGGAATTTTCTTTCATGCAATTGTGGGAGTCATTGACTCCATCATAGAAAATAACGAAATCTCCAGCAGCAATTGCGCCGATATTCTCTATGAGCACATTGAGAGACTGCCTGCTGTTATACGCCTGCTCTGCATAGTTCACCGCATTCAGGCCAACCTTGCCCCCAATCAGGACTGGTATTGTCGATTGATCGGCAACGCCATATCCCCACATGGTCGACCCACCAAAATATCGTATAGTCGGCACACGGGGATTTTTAGCTTCATATCCCGTCACCCTTCTACCATTGACGTCGATATTCAGATACTTCCCTCTAAATTGTGTATTTTTCCATTCTACAAATGCCTTGTAGTGATAGTGCTTGAAGTTCATGACTTCAGAAAACACCTGCTTTTGCTCTTCACCTTGATTGAAGCCTAACAGCTCCTGACTGTTTCCCAGGGCCGGTCTTGCCAGATCCCATACATGAAGAACGATGAACGCGAACGCTTCAACCGCAAACATGAGAAACAGGAAAAGAATCAACCCGACCAACACAACTTTGGCTCTTTCAGTCATGGGTTTTCTTGGGGTATTTTAAAGAAGGACATGTCCTCGATGCTCAGACTGGGCAATACTGCTCGCATTTCAGACAATCAGTGATTACAAGTTGTGCTGCAAGAGGAGCTTAGGATGGTATGGCCTCACGGCCATCTTCCGGTAACTGAAAGCATCGTTGCGTGCCGGTCAACTACGTATGGCTGACCTTGAAGATCTCCGTCAAGCTTGCTGTATTCGTAAGACAGGGTGGTCGCCCACGTTCGAGTTACCTTATACGTCAGCGCAGCGGACGTTCCAACCGACTTGAATGTGGTGGACTTAACGGGAGCCGATTCGTTGACCGCATAATTCGCGCTGCCGGTCAGGCTCAGTAACCGAGAGAAATCATATTGGCTCGAGACGCTGACAACGTTGCTGACCATCGCTCCAAAAGTGCCGAAGAACAGCGGGGCGACGGTGCGAGTCAACATAAGTTGCACGGTTGGCATCTGGGGAAATTTTCCCGTCACGGAGACAGCACCAATGGGAAAGACACGATCGCCAGGATCGAGCAAATTCGCCCCGACATTTATTTTTGCGGTCCATGTCGGAGTTCGAATCTGATACTCGGCCGCAAGCCCCCTTGTCTCAAACTCAAAGCGGCTCCCGGACCCTGCAAAATCCGTCCTGCTCGATAGATAAGACAGATTAAAGTTCTGATGGTCGGTGATTCTAAATCCTGGTCCAACTGACCAACTATGGACGTTTGTATCAAAAAAGCCGATGCCCGTCCCAAGCTGCGGGGTCCCAAATCTGATGAAGGAGAATGCATATTCTCCACGGAGGTCCAAGGCTCGAGCCAAGGGATAGGCCGCACTGGCGCTGAATGTATTTGTGATGCTGTTGGCACGATATACCTGAATACCCCTAATGAACGGGTCTGTCACACTGGGAGCTTTATCTCCCGACAAGAATCCGGGCGGCTGCGGGGTATACCGAAAGTTATCTGCGAGTGTCAATCTCGCCCCGTCGATCACTTGGCCGACGAGGTCATCGAGCTTGGCTACACCATCGACTTGAGTAGCTACGTAGTTAAGCTCCGGGTTGTTTGCATACCCAGTTCCGGTTACCCCCGCGGTAATCTTGGTGAATCCTTCACGCCTCGTTTCGATCAGCTGTAGTTGAGTGCCAATAATCGTGGCAAAATCGTCACGTTTGACTCCCTTCGGGATAAATTCTGGCGGAGCAAAGAAAATATTCGTATCGTATCGCTCCGAAAGACTTACCGAGGGAATAATCCTGAGCTCAGCCTCAGCAACCGAGATCAGAATCATGTCCCCGAAGGCAAGGAGAAGCGACAGCCCCACAAGAAATCTTGCGGAGCTCACTCCTCGCAAGATGCACATTTACGGCACCACGACGGTGTCACCGGACAGCAGCACGATGTTGCCTGGCCCGCCTTCACCCTGCAAGAGATCATCGTAGCGAACGGGAATCCTGGTTTCATGTAACTTATTGTCACCATTCAGCCTGTTCCGGACAATCTGCAACTTATTTTTCTTAGCATATTCAGTAAACCCACCGCTCATCGAGATCGCCTGCAACAGGGTAACGTAGGATTTGGCCTGGTACTTACCTGGCTTGCTCACCTCTCCCAGCACATAGATAGAGTAGCTATTAAGTTCCTTCACGCTGACGGACACGGCAGGGTTCGCAGCCACGAATTGCTTCAGCCGCTCGGCTATACGATGGGCCAAACCGTCAGCCGTGAGACCAGACGCCTGCACATCACCTATCAGCGGCATGGAGATCAAGCCATCCGGACGAATGGCCGTCGTCCTCGACAAGTCTGCATTCTTCCAGACAGTGATCTCCAGGAGGTCTTCTGGTCCCAACAGAAAGCCACTCGGAGCCTCATATTCGCGCTCCTGAGCAACCGTGGCACATCCCACCAAAGCGAGGCCAATAAAGCTCGCTACGCAAAGCAGCACGATGAAATGGGTCACGTATTTAATATGCATATCATTTCTGCCTGAGTGAATGATGGTTTATTGTTGCTGTTGACCTGGGAATACCACCATGGATTCGCTTGGGACCACGATAGTATCGCCTGACCGGAGTTCCAGATTCCCTGCGATTCCCCCGCGCAAGACGATGTCATCGTAACTCGACGTCACGGTCTGCATCGTTGATCCGTTTTCTCCGAACCGGAAAATCACCACCTGGTTCCGGGCGGCCACCGGCGTAAAGCCGCCGGCAATCGTAATTCCCTGCAAGAGAGTCGTCTTGCTCTTGAGCGGGTATTTACCCGGCCTCACGACTTCGCCCAGCACGAAAATGTTGTAACTATTTACCTCCCGAACACTGATGGCCACGACGGGATTTTGAACGTATTCCTTCAGCTTACGGGTAATTTCATCTGCCAACTGCGACGGAGTTTTTCCTACGGCTACAACATCCCGAATTACCGGCAAAGAGAACTTTCCGTCCGGCCGAACTTGAACGGTCTTCGATAAATCCGTGTTTCTCCAGACCGTGATTTCCAGTACGTCTTCGGCGCCGATCGTATAGGCATCCGTGACGATATTGGAGAGTGCATGCCCGCCGGTATGCGCCGGAGCGGTCGTAAAGGCAGCGGCGCCGTCTTTCCCTGCGATTTCAGAAGAATTTCCCTGCGCGAACGCACCCGATGGTTCCAAGAACAAGGGAGCAACGCCCCCAACGAATAGTAATCCAATTGTCCAGGCGATAAACCCACGCATTGTACGCCCTCCAGCCTATTGAAAATTTCAGCGAGACGAAGTCCGACCGACTGAGGTACCTAACACTCTTTCTTCACGTCTTCCACTAGAGCCGCCCGTAGCGAAAGGTAGTCTAGCGACAGCTCTGCAAATTTGCTCTTTAACCGTCGATGTTCAACTTCCAATGAGCGAAGCCGTTCTCGAGCAATTTTTTGATCATCAACCACCTGCAGTTTCCAGCGATGCAACGTCGCCGTCGAGACCCCATGCTTTCGCGCGAGGGTTTTCAAGGGACGAACGTGTTCCATTTCACGCACGATGTCCATGATTTGGTTATGAGAAAAACGGGATTTGGGCATGGTGCTCAGGTGCGGGAATTGGTTCACGGCCGGAGGCGTTGCATGGGAACGCGGTATGAGGGCTACTGCACTGAGACCACTTCGTTTATGTCGATATGCACAGTAACGGCTTGTTGAATCAGATGTACACGAATGACGATGCAGTCTTGACCTGACCGTCTGATGAGTTGCCCCCGTAATCCTGTCAGTGGACCGCGTACGACCTCTACCCATGCCCCCTCACTCAGATAGTCCTGGGACTCAAGCGAGCGCCGGCTTGCTGTGAGGGTCTTGATGGCGGCCACTTCCTCGTCGGGAATGGGTTCGGGCATGATCGAGCCTACGATCCTCACAATACCTGGTGTTTGAAGCACGGGGTGGCTGTGCAGAAGAGAAAATCGTGCAAAACAATAGCCTGAAAAAAGCGGCGTCTCGGTCCAGACCTTACGATCAGACCATTGGCTGAGCTTGCGAGCCATAGGGAGGAATGGTTCGACCCCGATTCCTGCCAAGCGATCCCGCACCTGCTTTTCATGCCGAGAACGCGTACTGAGCGCATACCATCGCAGATCAATGGTCAGGGCAGGATGTTCGGGAACCTGAACTGTCGGACCACACTCTGTGCTCTTCAACATAGCTTCGCCCTCTGAGTCCCATGAACTTGGGCGCTGTTTTAAAGTTTTTTTCGTTGGTTTGCATCGGACATTGGTGCCGCGCAAAGCAGGGTTCCACAGCGCACCTGACTGGTACATTTGTGCCGGATCCTTTGTGCATTATTGTTCGAAGAGCCAGGACAAAAATAAACCAGTATTTCTATTTCAAGGATTCACGAGGAAAGCTCATGTATTGCCCATGCAAACCTGCATGCGATACGAGGGATAAACCTCGTACATCAACGGGTGAACATTTTTGAACACCTGCATCTTTAGTATAAGTAAAACTGTCAATCTTGGTAAATCCAATACCAGCAAGGCTTTGTGACCGTTCACTCCTGGCATTTACCGATTGCCGGAAGCGCTCTGGGTGTGAGAATATGCGCCATCGAAGGCATCAGGAATCACCTATTTAACTTAGCTTTCATTGCGTAGTCTTTTCATTAACTACGTAGATACAGTTTGATCTGGCCTGTACAGACTCTGCGCAGTACGTATTTTGAGGAGGATTGATGAGCGGAATAGAAGAGTCGACAACGCCGACGGTCGTAGCGATCGTCAGCAGCAATTACCTTCTTTGCCTCGGATTGCAGAGAATTGTCGAAGCTGAGAAATGGATTAGACTGGTCGGTCAAACTATTTATGGCGCCCACCTAGACGAGATTCTGGCGATCGAACGCCCGGACATCGCGATTATTGATACGGAAAACGGTGCTTCCGTACCGGATCTCATCCAAAAGCTTAAAGCTGCAATTCCCGGCGTGAAGACAATTCTGTTAAGCGGCTTCGAGGATGCGGAATGCACGCGACAAGCTTTTCTGTCCGGCGTGGACAGCATTGTCTTAAAAGTCCAACCCTCGACGGTTCTCATTGCCACGATCGCCCATCTGACAGGGTCGAGCAAAGAGGTCGCATTGACATTGGGAGGACAACCGGATCGCCCAAGGCCGATTATTCAGAAAGACCTCCCTGGCTTGAACCCGCTGACTCCCACCCAAGCTCACGAGCCAGATGGCTTGACCGAGCGGGAACGTGAGGTAGTCCGATTGATCAGTGAAGGCCTGTCCAATAAAGACATCGCCCACCGTCTTTGCATCTCCAGCATTACAGTCCGGCATCACCTTACGAGCATCTTCGACAAACTCGGCGTCTCCAATCGCCAGAAATTGCTCATCCGGGCGCACCAGAATGGATTGACCAGACCGCCTGCCTTGGCCTGACACGGCCGCTCTGGTCACCCGCATATTCGCACCACCCTGCATTGATACACACCTACGCACTCGGCAATTGGGCTCGCGTTGCCATACACCGGCTTTCTTGCCCAGGATTCCTTCTGATCGCCGGAAGAAACGGGCCTCCGACTGCCCATGAAATGGATGGGCAAGGCCCAGCAATATTGCAAGGGGATAGTCCATCCCCCAAGACAATTCGCAGCGCTTCCAGCAGGAACAGGAAGGGACTATGGATTTCCGAGTAATAATTGCGTGGTTGGGAGCAAGGAGTGAGACGAAGAGATGAAACTACTGGAATGGGGTGATTTTGGAGCGGGCGATGGGATTTGAACCCACGACAACTTGCTTGGGAAGCAAGGACTCTACCACTGAGCTACGCCCGCCCCTTGCTGCAGGGATCTTGGATCCTACGCCGGCCTTGGTGCTAAGTCAAGGCAACTGATCACACCGCCTCAAGCTTTGTACTCAGCCACGGCGAATTTTCGTCGACCGACACGCAGATGCAGGAGCTTGCCGGCGGCCAAAGAAACACTGGCATTCGCATCGGTCATTTTCTGCTCCTCAACCTCCACTCCACCCTGCACAATCAGCCGGCGCGCCTCACTCTTGCTCGGCACAAGGCCCGTCTTCGCGATCAAATCGACCAGGCCAATCGAGGGAGCCGTGGCATCCTTCACATCGGATACCGTCAGTACCACATGGGCGTCGGGCTGCTCCGGGAATTCTCGCGCCTGAAATTTCTGCTGAAATGCCCCCCTGGCTTCTCGCCCGGCCTCTGCCCCGTGGTAGCGCGCAACGATCTGCTCAGCCAACCCCTGCTTGGCCTCCATAGGGTGTGCACTTTTCACACGAGCCAAATCCTCGGTTGTCAGGAGTTCGTAGTATCGATGCATGAGCGTATCGCTGATCGACATGAGTTTGCCGAACATATCGGCAGGGGTATCCTCCAGAGCAATGTAATTCCCGAAACTCTTGCTCATCTTCCGGACACCGTCGGTCCCCTCCAGCAACGGCATGGTGATGACCGCCTGCGCCTCCTGCCCATAGTCCCGCTGCAGATCCCGCCCCATCAGGAGATTAAATTTCTGATCCGTGCCGCCCAACTCGACATCAGCCTTAAGCGCGACGGAATCATACCCCTGGATCAAGGGATACATGAACTCATGGATGCTGATCGCCGTCCCCTCCGTGTATCGCTTGTGAAAGTCTTCCCGTTCTAACATGCGAGCGACGGTATAGTGGGCGCTCAGCTCGATCAGTCCGTCGGCCGTCATCGCACTCATCCAACGACTGTTAAATTCCACCAGGGTTTTTTGGGGATCCAGAATCTTAAAGATCTGGCGCTCGTAGGTCTTGGCGTTCTCCAATACCTTTTCTTTCGACAGCGCGACACGGGTTTCAGACCGCCCGGTCGGGTCACCGATCATCCCTGTGAAATCGCCGATGAGAAAGATCACCTGATGCCCGAGGTCCTGGAAATGCTTCAACTTGTGGATCAAGACCGTATGGCCGAGGTGCAGATCCGGCGCCGTGGGATCGAAGCCCGCCTTGATACGGAGCGGACGGTTTTCCTTTATCGACCGGGCCAGCTTCGATTCCAATTCGCCCTGCTGAATAACTTCAACAATCCCTCGAAGTATGAGATCCAGCTGTTGCGTTAAGGGAGTCACAGGGTTCCTTTGTGTCTGGCCAGCGATCTGGTATTGGTTACCAACACGTGAGGGCGCAGACGGTCAAATTTCTTTCGTCCAATACCTCTGACCTGCCGCAGGTCCTCAACGGTGCGGAACGGGCCGCGCTCATCGCGATGTTCAATGACCCGTTGTGCCAACTTGGGACCAATGCCGGGCAAGGCTTCTAAATCGGAGACCGTCGCCTGATTCAGATCAACCTGTCGCGCACCCGCGTGGCGAGTAGCACCCGATTCGGCTGGAGCCTTTTCCCGCAATGCTGTAAGGCCGCTCTCTTCAAGAGGCCTCGACAGGGGCCGGTCCGGAATGGCGACTGACTGACTGGCACTCGCCGGAGTTGGCCTCGAAGCTGAGACAGTCAACGGTTGCGGCGACGACACCGTCGCCACGGGACTTTTCGGCAGCAGCTGAGGCTGACCGGGCATCACCTTCGTGACCGGGGTGACCGACGCGATCCAGATCAGCGACCCCAGAGTCACGGCCAACATCGCCACTTTAATCAGCAAAGATTGCATCATGACGTCGTCGGCTTCCGCGCGAGATGGATCGCATGGCCATGCACATCCTCCATAGCCTCCATGAGCCCTTCAGCGAGTGTCGGATGCGCATGAATCATCTCGGCGACTCGTGAGACGGTCGCGCCAACATGCATCGCCAGCGCAGCTTCATGAATCAGATCCGTAGCATGGGCGCCGAGAATGTGAACACCGAGTATCCTATCACTCTCTCCATCCACCACAACCTTCACGAAGCCTTGAATATCCCCCGTCGCCTGCGCCTTCCCTAATCCGCCGTAACGGAAACGCCCGACCTTCACAGCCTGCTGCGGATCTTTCCCCGCGCCGACACACCGGTCGCGGGCCTGTTGCTCCGTTAATCCCACACGACCAATCTCAGGTAACGTAAAGATGCCGGTCGGGATGATATCGTAATCAATCGCACGGGAGTGGCCCATAAAATTCTCGACCGCCACCTTGCCCTGCTGCGAGGCCACATGCGCAAGCATGGCTTTTCCCACGACGTCGCCAATGGCATAGACTCCCGGGACATTTGTTTCCATCCGCTCGTTGACGACGATCTCGCCCCGCGCGCCCACCTGCACCCCGGCCTTTTCCAGTCCGATTCCGCGCGAATTGAACCCCCGCCCCACAGAGACCAAGACCTGCTCCACGTTCAACGAGAGGCCATCGCGAAGGTGGGCCGTCACCACATCGGGCTGCCAGACGATCTCGTCCACCGTGACGCCGGTCCGAACATCCACGCCCCGCTTCTTCAGCTCGCGCTCCATGGTCTGACTGATTTCCTCATCCTCAAGCGGCAGGAGGCGCGGCACCAGTTCAACCACCGTCACCTGCGTGCCCAGCCCGCTATACAGGGAGGCAAACTCACAGCCCTCCACTCCCCCACCCACGATCAGGAGGCTCGCAGGAATTCGCGCGAGATCCAGCGCTTGTTTGCTGGTGATGATCTGGGTGCCGTCGATGGGGAAGAGCGGCAGGTTCGGCCATGACGAACCGGTTGCGATGATGATGCCATCCGCCGCCACGTGTACTTCGCTGCCGTCGCGCTTGGTAACGCGAATGGTTCGCGCATCCAGCAGCTCGCCTGTGCCTTCCACATGCTCAATGTTCCAGGTCTTGAACAACGTGGCAATGCCCTTGACCAGCGTGGAGACCACCTTGTTTTTTCTGGCCACCATGACCGCCGGATCATAGGCAACCGGGCCATTGAGCAGAAGACCGAAGTCCTTCGCCTTCTTCGCCTTGTCGCCAAGCTCCACCACCGACAGCAATGCCTTGCTGGGAATGCATCCCCAATTCAGGCACACACCACCCAACGCCTGATTCTCAATCACGCTGACGCGCGCGCCCAATTGAGCCGCACGAATTGCCGCCACATATCCGCCGGGACCGGCGCCGAGAATTGCAAGATGCTTCATAGATTGATGACGTGAGTCGGTCGTTGAGGGCAGCGTACGACAGGCTGGAGCGATCCGGCTACACGCCGACTCGCTCCATTCACCCTATTTCGTAACGACGCCTCTCGAACGGCCTAGTGCTTTTGTTTGCTTAAAAACTCTTCGTACTGAGCGGCCGTCATGAGTTTCTCGACTTCACCGGCAGCGGTGAGATCGACCACTGCCATCCATCCCTTGCCATAGGGATCAGAGTTCACTGCCTCGGGGTGATCTTTGAGGTCCGCATTGATCTTCGTGATGGTTCCACTGACTGGGGTATAGATGGTCGACGTGGTTTTGGTCGACTCCACCTCGCCGATCTGCTGACCGGCGGTAACTTTGGCGCCCACCTTAGGAAGATCAATAAACACGATATCACCCAACGCATCCTGGGCAAAATGGCTGATGCCGATCGTCGCCTGCTGGCCTTCGGCGCGGACCCATTCGTGTTCCTGGTGGTAACGGAGATTGGACGGTATCATGACACTCCTCTTGACGGCCGCTCAGGCGCGACCTACGTGAATAAAACGCGATCCACACACAAGTGGCGCGATCGTAAAAGCTGCCGAAATCTTTGTCAAGGAATCGCTGCCGGCGCGTCCGGCACAAACACCAGGTGGCGAATATCGGGCGTGCGCAATTCGTCCGCCTGTTGAGCCAGCCCGGTGAACATGCCACCTCCATGTTCGGCCGGCGTGCGAAGTAGCACCCATCCTTGTGGGAGCGTCTGGGGCTCACCCTTCTCGGACTGAATCACATCCCGGCTCCAGCCCTTAAACGACCCGCCGAAGTTCCGCACGTCAGACGCCTCGCGAGACGGCCCTCCCAGCAATAAGTCGAATCCACGGCGGCGCGCTTCGGCGGCATCTTCGCCGTAATTCACCAGAGCGGAGGTCGGATTCGACAGGGCTTCCGGATGAATCTCCAGCACCATCCGCAACCGTGGCACCGCCTTCTGTAGATATTTTTTGAACCGCGCCAACGTCTCAAGTTCCTGGCGGGCCTTCCAGCCCACCCAGCGCCAGAGCGTCTTATCTGAAGCGATCGCGCCGGCATCCTGGCGAACGGTCATACGATCACGCAGGGCCTGCGCCACCTCGGACGAGGGCTGATGGACCTGCGTTTCAAACTGACGCAACACGCCGTCACTCACCTCATAGGCGAAACTATTCTCCGCCCGCGTGCGAAAGACCATTCCATCGACACCGCTCCTGAGCAGATCACCTAACAGCTGGGCCATCTCCTGCTGAACTGTCGGCGCGAGCAGGTCGAACTGGGTCCAGGGATGGACCTTGCGCCTGGTCGGATCATACAGCAACATTTTGGATTCCGGACGATGATCGGTCATCGGCGCATGGAACAGATCCAGCACCGCAAAGACCGAAATGCCCAGCTCATGCGCCTGCGGCACCATCACGCTGAACCAGTCCGTCATCACCGGCCCGCGGGAAGTCGAAAACAACGCGCCTGTCGGCAGGTTCGGCAATGGACTACTGGTGGGGGGAACGGTTGGAGCCGGCGGTCTTGTAAATGACGATTCCAAACTTCCATCCATGAGGATGGCGCTGATGCCTTGTGCGCTCAGCTGCCGCACCCAGGACTCGACCTGAGACATCGGCGGCAGGTTGCTGAAAGAGACGTACAGCGCGGTGTGGCCAGATCGCGCCCCAGCCGGCAAAGCCGGTTGATTGCGCAAGGCCTCGATTCGATGCTGCGCCCGTTCAGCATAGGCGCTCTGCGTGGACACCGGCGCCCCCTCAGGGCCGGTCAACGCACGGTACTCTTTCAACGCCCCCGTCACTTCGCCCATTTGCTCATACGACTGCCCCAGCTCCCAATGAGCTTCATTCGCGCGACGGGATTTGGGATAGGTGGTGAGATAGCGCTCATAGAGATGGATCGCCGCGGAATACCGGCCGTCAGAAAAGGCCGTCGAAGCCTGATACCACAGGCGTGTCTCGGCCTCGATAGTCGGATTTTCGATGGGCTGAGCAACCGGGACAGGCGGTGATCCGGCGCAACCGGCAGCGAGTGCCATGAGCAGGATCAGCAGGGAAAGAGACGCACCGGCTCGACGGCCCGAAGGGGGCCGCCGAGGATCGATGACGTAGGGAAAGTCTGCGCTCAATGTGCGCCTACCCGACCAACTCCATTTCGGGAAAGAAATATCCGATCTCGAACTTCGCCGTGTCCGGCGCATCCGAACCATGAACGGCGTTGAATTCGATGTTTGCCCCATGGGCCGCGCGGATGGTTCCGTTCTCCGCCTTCGCGGGATCAGTCGCTCCCATCAACTCACGGTTCTTCTTCACCGCGTTGTCACCCTGGAGCACCAACACCACGCAGGGCCCCGAAGACATGAACGTGCAGAGGCTGTCGAAGAACGGGCGTGCCTTGTGGACCGCGTAAAACCCTTGTGCCGTGGCTTTGGACAGGTGCATCAGACGCATGGCGACCGGCTTCAACCCCGCCTTCTCATATCGATTAATAATGTCGCCGATGGCATTCTTCTTCACGGCGTCCGGCTTGATGATGGCAAGGGTTCGTTCACTCATGGATCGTCAGGCTCCTTCAGCTAAGAAAAAATCGCAACAGGGGTGATTAGAATACTCTCGCGGCATTATAAAGAAGCGGCGGAAGTGCTGGCAAGATAAAGGACTGTCAAACTCGTCGACGGTTCAAGGCCGGGTGCCACCGGCCAGCACAACGATCTGCCTACCGGGAAGACAGCACTCGATTGCGCACACCCGTTACGCCCGAAAGGCTCGGGCAAGATCAGCCGGCTTGAACACACCCCGTTCGGTGATGATGCCGGTGATGAGATCCGCCGGAGTCACATCGAAGGCAGGGTTGAACACTTCCACACCCTCCGGAGCTACCGGATGGCTACCGTGAATCGCGGTGACCTCCAGCGGGTTTCGCTGTTCGATGGGAATGTCGGCCCCTGATGCTGTGTTCAGATCGATGGTGGAGTAGGGCGCGGCCACATAGAAGGGAATGTTATGCGCCCTCGCGAGCACGGCCACCGAGTAGGTGCCGATCTTGTTCGCCACATCGCCGTTGGCGGCGATCCGATCCGCGCCGACGACACAGAGTTGAATCTTGCCCTGCCGCATCAGTGCGCCGGCCATGTTGTCGGTGATCAGCGTGACGGGAATCTTGTCCTGCATGAGTTCCCAGGCCGTGAGACGCGCGCCCTGGAGGACCGGTCTGGTTTCGTCGGCAATCACTCGAATCTGTTTTCCCTGCTCCCAGGCTGCCCGGATCACGCCCAGTGCTGTTCCATATCCGGCTGTCGCGAGCGCACCGGCGTTGCAGTGAGTCAGCACCGTCTGACCGCTGTGGATCAAAGTCGCACCATGCCGGCCCATGGCCTTGCAGAGCGCGATGTCTTCCTCGAGGATGGCTTGCGATTCCCGGACTAACTCAGCTTTGATCTCCGCGACCCTCTTGTTCCTGAGCGCCGCAACCGTGTCCTTCATGCGCGCAAGTGCCCAGAACAGATTCACAGCGGTCGGGCGCGACGCAGCCAGGTGATCGCAAATCTTCCGGACCTCGTTGGCGAATGTGTCATAATCCGTATCGGCCACGGCCTGCGCACCCAGCGCTACTCCCATGGCGGCAGTCACACCGATGGCGGGAGCGCCACGTACTTTCAACTCACGAATCGCCTGCGCCACCGCGCGATAATCCCGGCACTCCACGAATTCGACGTGCGTCGGAAGTCGGCTTTGATCTAACAGGCGAACGGCTCCGTCTTTCCACTCAACAGTGGGCACCATACAAAAAGTCTCCGGTTTCACATAGGGAAGGAATTGGCGCCGTCCGACCACGGCCTGCACCGTGCGCCCATGATGCCGATCACGCAGACGCGGGTCAAGGGCAGGATGTCATCGGCGTGCAATGACTGTGTTAGTGAAGTTCTTCCTGAAGCATGTGCGCAGCCTGCCTGACCTCCTCCTCCGTCAGCGAAGGATGAAGCGGGAGAGACAGGGCTGCACCATCGGCCTCATCGCTGGCAGGATACTCCGGCAGGTCGAGATACCGATGCAGGGGGCGAAACACGGGCTTACGGCATTGCAGCCCACGATGAGCCAGGCGTGAGAGATAGGCAGTGAATTCATCGGGCGACTGCAGGCCTTTCAGTAGACGCACCACAAAACGATAATACACGTGCGTCCGACCGGCCGGAACAACGGGTAAGGTGAACAACTCCGCCGGCAACGTGTCGCGATAGATGGCAGCCAACATCGACCGCTTGTCGAGAAACTCTCCCAACTGATTCAGTTGAGCCACGCCGATCGCCGCCTGCAGATCCGTCATCTTGCAGTTGCCTGCCGCCGCGTTCAGTGACGGGGCCTGGTCATATTCACGAAGCGCCCGCACCCGTTCGAGCAACGCCTCATCGTTCGACAACACCATGCCACCCTCCCCTGTACAGAGCAGCTTGGTGGCATAGAAGGAACAGACCGTCAGGAGACCGACCGTGCCGACTGCACGGCCCTGTTCCGTGGCGCCAAGTGTCTGTGCGCAATCCTCAATCAATGGAATGCCCAGGGACTGTAGGCTCGTCAAGTCGGCCGGGAGCCCGAACATGTGCGGGACGATCACAGCGCGTGTGCGAGCCGTGCGGGCCTTGCGAACTTTTTGCGGGTCGAGATTGTAGGTGGTTGGATTGATATCGACAATTCTGGCTTGTGCGCCGACGCGCTGGACCGCCAGCCATGGAGCCGGGCAGACATAACTGGGCAAAATGACGTTGTCGCCATGTCCAACTCCCAGGGCACGCAGGGCCAGCTCCAGGGCGACCGTGCCGGAACTTACCGCCACACCGCCGTGCAGCCCGATGTAGGCGGCCATGCCCCGCTCAAACTGCGCGACGACCGGGCCGCCGGTGATCTGGCCCGACCGAAGCACTTCGGTCACCGCGCGCAACTCTTCTTGGCCCAGCGAGGGCCGGGAGTGCGGAATCATGGTCATCGTGCCAGGGGATCAGTCTTCATACACTGTCGTCGTTGGTGCGACTCGTACTGGGGAAAAATTCTACGTGGAGTGCCGTCAGAACTCAACACATTCCTCCGCCCAGGGTGCTACGCTGGCTTGGCGTGATCCATTCCGGGATGCAGCATGTGGTGGTGGACATCAACAGGCAACGGCCTTCGGCGCGAGCAGGTTCTGATAGAGGGGCTCCAGCGGCCAGAGACAACGGCTCCAATCGTACCAGATCTCCGCCATGTGGCGTGCTGCATGCGCAAAGCGCTCCCGATCCGGTTGACTCGCGAGCAGCGTTTGAATCGATTCAATCATGTCCGTGGGCTGATCGGCCACGAGCAGGTCGCGGCCGGGTTGCACCTTCATGCCTTCGATTCCCAGGGAGGTGGTGATGATCGGCAATCCAGCCGCCATCGCTTCCAGAAGTTTCGTGCGTGTGCCGGAGCCGGTGAAATGCGGTGCGACATAGATCGTCGCGGCGCGCAGATGAACCTGCATGTCCGGGACGGCACCGGTAACCATAATGCCCTGGCCGGCTAATCGCCCCACCCGTGGATCGGGATTTCTCCCCACCAACCGCAGTTCCGCTTTGGGGAATTCCCGACGGATGGCGGGAAACACCTCCGTGGCGAGAAACATGGCGGCCTCGACATTGGCTTCAGTGCCCATGTCGCCAGTGAACAACAGGACAGGTGATGTGAGCGCATGATCGGGCTTGGGACGAATTGTCTGGCAATCGACGCCGTTGGGCACGACTAACACACGTTGCCCAGGATGCGCACCCTCGCACCGGATCCGATCTTCCTCGGACACGACCGTCACGCAATAGGCCATGGGCCAGCACCACCGGTCAAAGAGACCGAGCTTGACCCGCCGGATAAGTTGCTTCGACCCACCGGCCACCCCGCCGGCATTGCTGAGGATTCGCAACGGGCTCGCCAGGCCATAGGACCAAATGTCCAGCACCACTGGCACGGCCATCTGTGCCGGCAGGTAGGGGATCATCGAGAGCTTTTCCACATGGATCGCGCCATAGGCACCGCTCGCCACCCGCTCGTGCACGACACCAGCCAATGCCCGGTCTTTCGCGTAGGGGCTCACGTGTCCGATTCGATCCAGTAACCCGGGCCTCTGCGGCATGACAAACGTCATATCCGCGCAGACATCCTTCAATAATCTCCGCGCGTCGTTCGCCCCTTCAAGCTCCGGCGCAATCAAGTCTACCAGGAATCGGCTCCCCAGAAAGCGGAGCACATGCAACATCCGCAATGCTCCGCCGCCTTGCCGATCTGAAGGGGGCGCCGGAGCCAGAAACAACAATCGATTCGCCATCATCCTCCTGCCCTTTTCCGACCATCATCAGATTACAAACCACCGGATGCCGCTAGAACAAGTGCACGAGCTATGCCTTACCACGCCTCGAACTCACCCGCGCAATATTGCCGACTTATGCCGGAGGTTCTCCGCTCTGTCGGCAAATTTGACAGTGTGGAGTGGTGAAAAAAGGGGCACTCGGCAAGATCGGCAACTAGGCGATGGGGAATTTCTTCCCAACGGTCAAGACCACAGAAGGAAGAGAGGCGAACGGGATCGTCGTCGAAACTATTCCCAATTCCAGCGACGCCACAGACGCTGTACATTGTCCTGCTCAATGGACCAATCGGGCAACGGCGTGAGGGCCCGCTGAAGCTGCCATTCTCTCGTGCTGTGAACGGACAGATGCCGACGAGCCAGGTCAAGATCCGCCCAGACGGCGCCGTCCTGATCCGTTCGTCGTACCTGCGACTGCACGGACTCATACGCCGCCAACACCTCCCCAGCCGGGTGACCATAGGGGTTCCGGCGGCCGGCGGACACCACGGCCACATCGGGCTTGACGGCATTCAGCCATTCACGCTCCAGCGAACTCTGTGCCCCATGATGCGGAACCTTCAGCAGGTTGAGGTGGCCGAGATGGCCCGATTGAACGAGGCGTGTCAGAGTCTCCCGCTCGATGTCCCCGGTGAAGAGCATCCGTTGATCTCCACAGATGAGTTCACTCACCACGGACAAGTTATTCAGCGACGCCTGTTTTCCTGACGTCGGCGGATCCCGCTGCGGCGGTGGGTTCAGCACGTCGATGCGACAGTCTGCCTCTTCAACCATCAGCCGCCCTTCCTCCGCCACCCTTTCCTGAAGGTGCCGGTGTGCCAGGGCCCGCTCAATCCTTCGCCAGAACTCTTCGTTCCGCCTCACGCCGTTAGTCCAGAAATTCTCAACCTGAAAATGTGCCAGGATCCAGGCCAGCCCACCGACATGATCTAATTGCGGATGCGTCCCGATGACATGGTCGATCCTTCGAATACCACGATTCCAGAGAAAGGGCGCCACCACACTTCGTCCCATGTCGAACCGCTCATAGGTCGCGCCGCCGTCGATCAGCAGCACCATCCCATGCGGCAACTCGATGACGGCACTGTCTCCCTGCCCTACGTCGAGAAACGTCACTCGCACCTGCCCTTCCCGACTGAAGGGGCGCGGAGACCATAACCACCAGATGACGATGGCTCCAATACCCGCCGCCATCACCCCCCTCAGCAGAGGTGACGCCTGTGCGGGCCATCCGGTCAGCATCGCCCAACCCAACAGGTAGAACAACGCCATCGTAGGAACGGTCGGTGCGGCGACAAACCATTCCGCGCCAGGCAGATCAGCCAGCCACTGTGTCGCGGCAATCAAACCCTGGCCAAGCCCCGCAATCAAATCGGCACCGGGAAGCGTACTGCTTTGCGTGGCAATGACCCAGACCGCGGACAGCAAACTGATCGGCAGCAGGATGAAGCCAACGAAGGGCACCACGAGCAGGTTCGCGAACAGCCCCATCCAGGAGACTTGATTGAAATAGCAGGCCACCAGCGGCAAGGTTGCCAACGTAACCCAGGCCGTCAGCCGCACGGACTCCAGGAGCCAATAAACGGTCCTCCCGGCGACACTTGCGGCCAGCGGAGGTAATTCATCTGTGCGCCCCTCCCGCTGGACAGCCAATGCCAGCACCCACACTGAGACATAGGAGAGTTGAAAAGAAATGTCATACAGCGCGGACGGATGCACCAGGATGGTCAATCCGGCTGCCGCCGCCAGGGCATGGATCAGAAAATGGGGTGCGCCGAGCCATATCGTCCAGAGGCCGACGACAATCATGATGGCCGAACGAATTGTGGCCGTCTCCGCTCCCGCCAGCAGGGTGTACCCTAGGACAGGCACCAGTGTCAGCACAGCCGCCAATCTACTTGGTATGAGCCATCGCGAGAGACCCAGGAGAATCATGGATGGGAGGAGAAGGCAGGCCCGTCGGACCAGAGCAAACGACAGCAGCGCGATGAGACCGAGATGCGATCCGGAAATGGAGAGGATATGCACCGTCCCGGTCGTCATGAACCACTCACGGACTTCCGGGGAAAGAAAACCCTGCTCGCCGATTGTCAGGCTTAGGAATAAACCCCGGGCCGGGTCTGGTACCGATTCGGCCGCAGTGCGCACCCGACTGCGCCATGTTTCGATCCGTGATGAGAAAGGATACGACAACAGTCCTTGCCCGACACCAAGCACCTCGATGGCTCGGGATCCGGACACGGAGCCCACCGCATCCACGCCTTGCGCATCCAGATAGGCCGCATAGTCAAAGCCCTTCGGATTCATGGTCCCGGATGGAGGGTGTACACGGGCCCGAACACGAATCTGCTGGCCACGCTGGAGATCACCATCCGGCTCGCGCCAGGTCAGACGGAGTTGGAAGGGTGTTTGCAGCTCAGGATCATCGCTAGCCGTCACCTGTACCAAGGCTGTCACTCTGCCTGGTGCGTGATGAACCGATTCAGCGATCGTTCCGACGAGGACGGCCGGAAGAGCGTCCGGATGGTCCGGCACGGGAATATGACCGGAGAACCACGCGAACACGGTCCAATAAAGACAGCCACCGAAGAGACAGGCCAATAACAGGCTACTCTGCCGTGACGTGAGCAGGCCACGCTTCTCCATTAGCACGCCGGTAATGGTGAAGCCCGCAAGGAGGATCGCAATGCCGAGAGGGAAAAATATGAGATACGAACCGAGAGCAAGTCCGAGGATGAAAGTGATCGTCAGAGACGGCAGCATCCATCGCCTCGGGTAAGGAACCGGTGCTACCCGATGCGGGCACGAACGATATCTGCGAGGTGATCGGCCACCTCGCGGATAGTAGAATCGCGTTCGCCTTCGACCATAATCCGCAAGAGTGCCTCGGTGCCGGAATACCTCACCAACACACGGCCACTCCCGTTCAGAGTGGCTTCGGCACTCTTGATGGCCTGCTGAATATCCGGAATTTGATTCAAGTCCGGCTTATGTTTCACTTTCACGTTCAGCAAAATCTGCGGCACGGCGGTCATGGCTTTCGCGAGTTCCGAAAGCGGCTTCCCGGTACGTTTCATGAGCGAGAGAATCTGCAGCGCCGAAATCAACCCGTCCCCCGTGGTGTTATGATCCAGGAAAATGAAGTGGCCGGACTGCTCTCCGCCGAAGTTATACCCGTCAGCCAGCATCCGCTCCATGAGATAGCGATCGCCCACCGGGGTCCGCATCAGTTGAATGCCGGCCTTTTTCATGGCGATTTCCAACCCGAAGTTGCTCATGACCGTTCCCACCACCGTCTGAGCAGCCAGCCGGCCTTGGCCGTGCAGGTCAAGTCCCAGCGCGGCCATGACATGGTCCCCGTCGATAATCTCACCCTGCTCACAGACGAAGATCGCGCGATCCGCATCTCCATCCAACGCGATACCAATATGGGCGCCATGCCGACGCACCGCCTCCTGCAGCCGCTCCGGATGCACAGCGCCACAGTGATCGTTGATGTTCATCCCGTCCGGCGTATTCGCAATGATTTCAATGTCGGCGCCCAATTCCCGGAGGACGGCGGGAGCCACTTTGTACGCCGCGCCGTTCGCACAATCCACCACCAGCTTGATTCCTTGAAAATCAAGGTCCCGGGGCAGCGACCGTTTGACGAATTCGATATAGCGCCCTTCGGCATCACCGATGCGATAGGCCTTCCCGATCGCATCCGCCGTCGGCCGCAGGTGTTTGATCTCGTCGGAAATGATTAATTGTTCGATGCGCGCTTCAACATCATCGGGCAGTTTGAATCCTTCGTTGGAGAAAAACTTGATCCCGTTGTCCTGGTAGGGATTGTGCGACGCCGAAATGACCACACCGGCATCCGCGCGCAAACTTCGCGTCAGGAACGCGATCGCCGGAGTCGGTAAGGGCCCGACCAGCAGAACGTCGACCCCCATCGAACAGATCCCCGAGGTCAACGCCGATTCCAGCATATACCCGGACAGGCGTGTGTCTTTTCCAATGACGACCTGATGCCGACCGGCCCGCCGCATGAAAATGTGGGCGGCTGCACGCCCCAGTTGCATCGCAATCTCGCTGGTCATTGGTTCGAGGTTCGCGACCCCGCGAACGCCGTCTGTGCCGAACAATTTACGCATTGGATACCTCTACTGAAGAACGCGCGTGACGTGAAATGGCTGACACGACCGTTGCCGTGTCCTTCATGGCTCGAACGTCATGCACACGAATGATGTGGGCGCCTTTCAGGACGGCTACTGCGATCGCCCCTGCCGTACCGTAGCCCCGTTCCTGAACCGGTTGCCGGACCAGGTTCCCGATAAACTGTTTCCGCGAGACCCCGGCTAACAGGGGATAGCCCAGTTTCGCGAAGGTCTCAAACTCAGCAAGCAATTGAAGGTTATGCTCTTGGAGCTTACCAAAACCGAAGCCTGGGTCAAGGATGATTTGACTTGGCCGGATCCCCTGCGCGATCGCAAACTGCGTCCGCTCCCGCAAAAACCGCGCAACCTCTTCCACCACATTGTTATATCGTGGCGCCTGCTGCATAGTCTGCGGCGTCCCCTGCATATGCATGAGCACGACTGCGACACCAGTCTCGGCCACCAGCCCTGCCATCAAGGAGTCGCCCTGTAACGCACGAATATCGTTGACGATAACGGCGCCGGCCTGAACGGCCCGTCGGGCAACCGCAGCTTTGGTTGTATCCACTGAAATTGGAAGCGCGACCGTAGCCCTCACCGCCTCCACCACAGGAATGAGCCGGCGCAGCTCCTCAGTCTCGTCGATCGGTCGGGCGCCGGGCCGGGAAGATTCCGCCCCGATATCGATAATATCGGCACCCTCGGCCTGCATCTGTCTGGCGTGATTGACGGCCTGCTCAATCGTGAGGTAGGCACCTCCATCCGAAAACGAGTCAGGGGTGACATTGAGAACACCCATGAGGAGAGGACCCGATTCGAACGTGATGCGAGTGGAACCAGCCGTGAGGACAAGCGGGCGGGAGGAGCTCTGGTTCGTCAAGGTCAAGGCAAGTCTCTTTTAAACCTGGAGGAGTTGGGTGTCTTGAAACAACGTGGGTCAGCTACGGAAGGGACCTGGGGTAACACGAACGACGCGGGTAGATGCTTTCCCCACCCCTGACGTGGAACTGACGAGAAAAATACTTCGCAGGAGCACCATACCAGGCACTCCTGCGAAGTCAGAAGTATACAGTTTAGGCGGGAACCGTCTGCGAAGAGGATCCCTGAATGAGGATCTGGTCGATCTCTAATGCGTCTAACACTTCTTTTTCCAACAAGGCCTCGGCAAGCGCCTTCAAACTGGTCATATTGTCAGTCAGGATCCGCTTGGCGCGCTCGTAATTTTCGGTGACCAGCCGTCGGACCTCATGATCGATTTCCAGAGCCACCTGCTCGCTGAAATCGCGCTTGGAGCCGATCTCGCGGCCGAGGAAAATTTCCTCTTCCTTCCGGCCAAAGGTCAAGGGACCCAGCTTTTCACTCATCCCCCATTCGCACACCATTTTTCTGGCGAGATCCGTCGCGCGCTCCAGGTCATTTCCGGCCCCGGTCGTCACATCATGCAACACCAACTCCTCAGCCACTCGCCCGCCCATGAGAATGGCGAGATTGTTGTAGAGGAAGTCCTTTGAATAATTGTGGCGATCGTCGGTCGGAAGCTGCATCGTCACGCCAAGCGCTCGACCGCGAGGTATGATGGTGACCTTGTGCACGGGATCCGTACCAGGCAAAAGTTTCGCCATGAGTGCATGCCCGGCTTCATGGTAGGCCGTTGTGCGTTTTTCTTCGTCGGTGAGCACCATGCTCTTGCGCTCTGCGCCCATCAACACTTTATCTTTCGCCATTTCAAAGTCGATCAGTTCGACCTCTTTCTTGTTCAACCGAGCCGCCCACAGGGCCGCTTCATTGACAAGATTTTCAAGGTCGGCACCGGAAAACCCGGGCGTTCCCCGAGCGATCTTCTCGAGTTCGACGTCCGTGGAAAGGGGTACTTTCTTGGTGTGCACTTTCAGGATTTCCGAACGGCCACGCAAGTCCGGACGGTTCACGACCACCTGGCGGTCGAAACGACCCGGGCGCAACAGGGCCGGATCCAACACGTCAGGACGGTTGGTGGCCGCAATCAATATTACCCCTTCCGTCGTATCAAACCCGTCCATCTCTACAAGCAATTGGTTCAGGGTTTGCTCACGCTCATCATGACCCCCGCCAAGACCAGCGCCGCGCAAACGACCGACTGCATCGATTTCGTCGATGAAAATGATACAGGGAGCATGCTTTTTCCCCTGCTCAAAGAGATCCCGTACACGAGATGCGCCGACCCCGACGAACATTTCGACGAAATCCGAACCGCTGATGCTGAAGAACGGCACACCGGCCTCACCGGCAATAGCTTTGGCCAGCAGCGTCTTTCCGGTTCCGGGAGGCCCGACAATTAGCACGCCTTTAGGGATACGACCACCCAGCTTCTGGAACTTGCGCGGATCTTTCAAAAACTCAATGATCTCGAGGACTTCTTCCTTAGCCTCTTCGATACCAGCAACATCAGAGAACGTCACCTTTTTCCGCTCTTCGGTCAACATGCGGGCGCGGCTTTTTCCGAACGACAGCGCTTTGTTGCCACCAATTTGCATCTGGCGCATGAGGAAGAACCACAGACCCAGGAACAGGATGAACGGTCCCCACGTCACTAAAAACGTGATGTACCAGGGACTCTCATCAGGCGGTCTAGCTTCAATCTGCACATCCTTCTCGCGCAAATGCTTCACCAATTCCGGATATTCGGCCGTATAGGTCCGAATGCGGCTCTGGTCCTTGAGGATGGCGCTGATGTGGTTGGCTTTGATCGTGACTTTCATGATCTCGCCCTTGTCGAGCTTGGCCATAAAATCGCTGAATATGACTTCATCTTCCGGCGCATGGGTCGGCACGCTAAACAAATTGAACAGCAAAATCATGAACAGGCCGACCACGACCCAGAACAATAAATTCTTTACCCGTGAATTCATCCACCTCTCCTTTGAGGATATTAGGCAGACCGAAAAATTAGCTAACCCTGCAGAATGTTACCATAGGTTCCGCAAAGGGAACAACCTTTCATGCAGACTCCTGCTCCCCTTCTTCTCCTTGATCAAGGGCTGCGAGGTACGGCAGATTGCGATACTCCTGCCGGTAATCGAGCCCATACCCGACCACAAACTTGTTC
>WBZP01000237.1_pt1 | contig 76614 bp, 118 predicted proteins | sample 5204301 | NCBI WGS metagenome assembly WBZP01 (sample SAMN12412401, study PRJNA552823) | activated sludge metagenome | isolation source: activated sludge from nitrification reactor of wastewater treatment plant... | place: USA: Pennsylvania | collected 2017 | reverse complement strand
CTCAGGCGCTGGGCAAGCCCAAGCCGCAGAAGAAGGCCGTGCTGGCCAAGAGCGGATCGGTGCAGGGCGGCTCCAAGAAGGAGGTCCGCACCGGCCAGGCGCTCAACCTCGTGGCGGCCACCGGCGGTGCGCACGCGCTCTACCTGACCGGCAAGGACATCGCGCACACCGCCAAGCACGGTGTGAAGACCGGCGCGCACGAGGCGCCCGCCAAGCTCGGCCGGGTCGGTCGGGCGGCGAGCAAGGTCAAGCTGCTCAAGCCCATCGTTGACAACCCGACCCGCTCGGCGCTGGCCGTTGGCGGGGCCTGGGGCGGCCTGCACACCGCTGAGCTGGTGGGCGACGCGATCGCTGCTCGAGCACTGCACCGCCAGTCCAAGGTGGCCAAGGCAGCGGACGCCGCCGACGTCGAGTGGCGCGCGACGATCTCCAAGGTCGACACCGACAAGCGGCTGGTGTTCGGCTGGTGCTCGATCTCCAAGCTGGACGGCAAGGAGGTCTACGACCTCCAGGGCGACTACGTCCCGATCGAGACCACCGAGGACGCGGCGTACCGCTACATGCTGCACTCGCGCAAGGGCGGGGACATGCACCGCCGGGTGACCAAGCACGCCTTCGGCGTCAAGGACGAGCCGCTGCACACCGCCGACCTGGTCGAGTCCATCGTGGTGACCCAGGAGAAGCTCGACGCCTGGGGGCTCACACAGGAGCAGCTCCCGCTGGGCTGGTGGGTCGGCTTCAAGATCAACGACGACGCCCAGTGGGCTGACGTCAAGGCGGGCAAGCGCCCCGCGTTCTCCATCCACGGATCCGGTGTCCGAGTCCCTGTTGAGGTGCCCGCATGACGACCAACGCCTTCGGTGTCGACCACGGGGACGCGATCTCCAAGTCCGCGACCGGCAGGACCCTGCGCGAGCTCAACGAGAGCCAGCGCGACGCCAACCAGTTCCGCGAGGACCGCAAGAAGAAGGGCCCGCTGGGCTACACCTCCAAGGAGGGGAAGAAGGCCTACGTGCAGGACTACCGGCGCGAGGCGGCCTTCTTCTCCCCGCGCGGGGTGAACCGCAAGGAGAACCTGGGCACCTACGCGCGCCACATCGGTCTGGGCACTGCTGCGGGGACTGCGGCCGGTGCGGTCGGTGGGGCGGCGTACGGGGCTGCCCGCGGCGGCAAGACCGGGGCGATCATCGGCACCGGCGTAGGCGCCGGGGTCGGGGCGAACGTCGGCTCCTACGTCGGGGGTGCCACCGGGACGACCGTGGTCGCCAGCCGGGCGCAGAAGAAGGCACTCAGGCGTGCGGAGGCCAAGGGCCACATCCGCCGGGCGAAGAAGAACGAGAAGGTCGGCTTCTTCTCCGGTCAGATCAAGCCCCGCAAGGACAAGGTCTCCAAGGCTGACTGGAAGACCATCGACCAGCGCGAGCGGGCCCAGCGGGCCAACCGCAAGGTCAAGCGTGCGGGCGAGAGTGCAGCGACACTGGGCGGTTCGGCCCTGGTGGCCAACGAGATGCACGCCCGCAGGACGGGTGTCCCCTCGCCGCTGCGCGGCGCTGCTGGGGACGCGCGGTGGGTGGGCCAGGTGGCCCGGGGATCGCTCAAGGAGGGCGCCCAGGTCGCCGGGGGCATCGCCCGGTCCAACCCGCGCTCCGCGCTCACCGCGGGTGCTGTCGGCCTCACGGCGGGCGGTGTGGCCCTCGCTGCGGGCGCGCGGGGCCGCGAGGCCTACCACCAGCAGAAGATCAACCAGCGCCGTCGCGCGAACCACAAGAGGAAGGTCGTCATGGCCAAGTCCGCGTTCGGGGTCGAGCACGGCGACTCCATCTCCAAGGCTGCCCCGACCAAGCAGAAGAAGGCCTCCGCCGGGCGCCAGGCGCTGGGCACCGTCCTCCCCGGCTACCACGGCCTGGCGGCAGGCAAGAAGGGCCACAAGCTGCGCGCGGCGGGCAACGAGCTCGGTGGTCGGATCGGCGGCGCCCTGGTCGGCCAGGCCGCAGCGGCGCCGCTGGTGGCCGGAGGGCTGGCCCACGCGACCCGTCCCGCGGGCATGGCAGCGCTGGCGGGCGGCACAGGCATCTCCGTGGCCTCGACCCTCTACGGCGGCGTGAAGGGCACCCAGCGCGCGCAGCGCATGGGGCACTACAAGCCCGAGCGCTGAGATGCCCGACGCCTACAAGCTGCGCAAGAAGGCGCAGCAGACGGTGAAGGAGCACCCCGAGGCCACGGCCGTCGGGGTCCTCGCCGCGGGCGTGGCGGCCAGGCCGTACTACCGCGTCGCGCGGGCAGCCAACAACGCCCGCGTGCTGGCCAAGCCCGGGCGGATGAAGGGTCTGGTCGAGACCCTCGAGCACCACCAGGGTGCGCCGTCGGGGGCGGACTTCCACAACATCAAGGAGCTCTACGGCGGGGTCGGCGCGCAGCGGCGCGCCTACGACCGCGCAGTGAAGGCGAACAAGGACGTCCGACGGATCAACCCGACGGCCGACCGGTGGGCCAACACCTTCCGCGGGGCCAAGGAGATCAAGAGCGCGGACCCGGCCAAGAAGGTCCGCCCGCACGAGGTCGCCTTCCGCCCGCGCAAGGTCGAGGACCGGATCCACCGGCGCATCCTGGACCGTGCCGTGGACACTGCGCCGAAGAACAAGCAGACCCTCTACCGCGGTCAGGTCAAGGGCAAGAAGTTCGACGGCACGCCGACCTCGTTCACCACCGAGCAGGCCTTCGCCCGCCAGTTCGGGGAGTCCAAGGAGAACAACGCGCGTCTGGTCGAGATGCAGCTCAAGGGCGTCGGCGTGCCGAAGAAGGCGCGCGCGAAGTACCTGTCCTCGCAGGGCCTGGACCACGACTCGGTGCACGGCGCGCACGAGACGCTGCGGCTCAAGCCCGGCTCGGCCAAGGCGGTCAACATCTCCGGGGCGAACAAGCGGGTGCGTCAGCGCGAGTGGGTCGCCAAGCCGGTGAGCAAGGCGCTGCCGCGCACGATCTTCCACGCCGGGAAGCACCGGCGGGTGATCGACTACGACCACACGACCAAGCAGATCCGTCTGGACGGGGGCTATGTCGTGTCTCGAGGCGGCCAGCGCGTGCCCAAGGAGCCGGAGGCCGGTCCCGAGCAGCTCACCCTGTTCAACCCGGAGAAGCACCGGCTGGCCAAGCGCAAGCAGCCGCTCACCGACGTCCAGCTCGGGCACCGCAAGCGGATCCAGGCGCACATCTCCCAGGCGGGCTCCACTGCGGGCCTGACCTCGCTCGGCCTGCTGGGTGCGAGCGTGGTGGCCGGGCGCAAGGGCAAGGAAGTCGCGCACAGGCTGCGTGCAGCCTCGGTCAACACCGGCATCGTCGGTGCGGGCATCGGCGGGGTGGGCGGCTTCAACTTCGCCCGGATCCAGAGCGAGGAAGCGAGGAAGCGTGAGATGCCCCAGCAGCCGAAGAAGGTGAAGCTCGCCAAGCGGGCCTACGACCCCGAGCGCAACCGGCAGAACCGGCAGAAGGGCTACGCCACCGGCCTCGCGGTCGGCGCGGGCGGTGCCGCTGGCGCCTCGGGTGCGAACGCCACCGTGGGCGGCTACCGCCTGGTGCAGGCCCGCAGCGAGGGGAAGCAGGCCCAGCGGTCGACCGGTGCGGCGTGGGAGGCCAAGGCCGAGGGTGACCGCCACCTCGCTGCCGCCGCGCGCGAGGCCAAGGCCAAGAAGTCCGGCTCGGCCGCTCGAGCACGCGGTGCCCGGGTGCAGGCCTACAACTGGCGCGAGGGAGCCCGGAGCGAGGCTGCGGTCGCCCGTGGCCACCTGGCGAACAAGAGCATCCGTCTCGCCCAGGCCAAGGGCTCGGGGAAGAAGGCCGCCGTCGCACTCGGCGCCTCGGCCGCCCTGGGCGCTGGATCGTACGCCGTCGAGCGCCACCGCCGCCGTGGCGGTGCGTCCTACAACGGCTGGTGGGAGCACCGCTACTAGGTGTTCGCATCTAAACCCCCGTTGCGGCAGCCCCCACGATGGACACAGAAGGAGGCGGTCGTCGTGGCTCGCAGGGCACAGGTCGTGGACATGGAGATCGATGAGATCTCCCTGGTCGACGTCCCCGCTGCTCCGGGAGCCAGGGTCGCGATTGCCAAGCGGGCCCCCGAGGAGGACAACGTGCCCGAGATCTACGACGAGCAGGGCAACCCGGTAGACCCGGACTCCCTCGAGCTCGGCATGACCGTCTACGACGCGCAGGGCGAGGCCTACGAGGTCGTGCCCGACGACGCGTCCGAGCTGGAGGACCTCGAGGAGCGCGAGCTCGAGCCGATCGGCAAGGGCTTCGACGTCGACGCGTTCCGCAGCGAGCTCTCCAAGAGCATCACCGACATCGAGCGCGACGAGGTCATCTCCAAGGCGTTCGGCCGCGTGGCCGAGCTCGAGGAGCAGCTCTCCAAGGCGACCGAGATCGCCAAGGCCGAGCAGAGCATCCGCCTCACGCGCGAGTACGTCGAGGTCGCGAAGGGCTACAACATCCCGACCGACCCCAACACCCTCGGCCCGGTGCTCATGCGCATGGCCGAGACGATGTCCGACGCGGACTGCGCGGTCATCCACAAGGCGCTCTCCGGCGCGGGCAACGCCCTGTTCCAGGAGGTCGGCTTCATCGGCGGCGGCGACAACGTGGACGTCATGTCCCAGGTCGACGCGGCGATCGACGCGGCCATCTCCAAGAGCGGCGGCAAGGTCGACCGGAGCGAGGCGGTGGCGGAGTTCTTCGAGCAGAACCCCGACGCCTACGACGAGTACCTGGCCGCCCAGGCGCAGGGCTGAGGAGGGTAGGTCATGGCATTCGACGACAGCATCCGGTCCATCACCCTGGACGCGGACGCCTCGCTCGCGGTCTACACCGGCGTGTCGGGTCTCCCCGGCTCCCCGGCCGACCACGGCGGCCACCAGTACGAGTTCGTGAAGGTCACCGGCAACCGCACCTGCGGTCTGGCCACGGCGGCCGCGAACGAGGTCGTGGTGGGCGTCCTCCAGAACAAGCCGCAGTACACCGGCAACGCCTGCACCGTCGCCCTGAGCGGCGTCTCGCAGGTCCGTGTCGGGTCCGGCGGCCTGGCCGCGGGCAACGCGGTCAAGGTCGACGCCTCCGGGCGCGGCATCGTGGCCACCCTCCCGGCCGACGCCGCCCTCGTGGTCGGTGTCTGCCTGGTCGGCGCGACGACGGCCGACAACATCGCCACCGTCCTGCTCCGGGTCAAGGGCTGAGAGGGAGAACAAGCCATGCCGAACCCCACGCAGTCCGATCTTCACGTCAACGCACCGCTGACCAACGTCAGCGTCGCGTACATCCCGAAGAAGTCGGACTACATCGCCACCCAGGTCTTCCCGGTGGTCCCCGTCATGAAGCAGTCGGACCTGTACCACAAGTACACCAAGTCCGACTGGCGCCGCACGGACGCGCAGAAGCGCGCGCCCGGCACCCGCGCCGTGCGGAGCTACTACAAGACCATGGCCGACACCTACTACGCGCAGGTGTACTCGGTCGCCAAGCCCATCGACGACCAGACGCGGGCCAACGCCGACTCGAACTTCAAGCTCGAGAAGGAGGCCACGGAGTTCGTCACCAACCAGCTCCTGCTCCGCCGCGAGCTCGACTTCGTGGCGACCTACCTCTCGTCCGGCTCGGGCTGGGCCGTGACCCAGACCGGTGTCGCCTCGGGCCCGACGACCAACCAGTTCCTCCAGTGGAACGACGCCGCGAGCGACCCGCTCAACGACATCGCCACCTGGAAGCTGAACTTCCGGGAGCTCAACGGCTTCGACGCCAACACGCTGGTCCTCGGCCCGCGCGTGCGCCTGGCGCTGAAGAACCACCCGGACATCATCGACCGCATCAAGTACACCCAGCGCGGTGTGCTGACCGACGACCTGCTCGCCTCCCTCCTGGACATCCCGCGCATCTTCACGATGTACGCGACCCAGGCCTCCGGCGCGCAGATCAACGACCCGGAGGACCAGGACGCTGCGGCGACCTACTCCTTCATCGCCGACGCGGCGGGCAAGAGCTGCTTCTTCGGCTACGTCACCGAGACCCCCTCGCTCATGGAGCCCACGGCGGGCTACACCTTCACCTGGAAGGGCTACGCCGGGAACGACCAGGGCATGCGCATCAAGCGCTACCGCGAGGAGGACATCGAGTCCGACACGATCGAGGGCGGCATGGCCTACGCCATGAAGCAGGTCGCGGCCGACATGGGCGTCTACGTCGCTACGGCGGTCGCCTGACGGATGGCGGGCGGGGGCTCCGGCCCCCGCTCGACCTCCCTGACCTCTAGGAGGAGGACAGATGCCTTCGCTCGGCTACCGCAAGGGTCCGGCCCGCGGCCCGCACATCCTGCGCGGCACCGTCTCGGTCACCCCGCCGTCGCTCACCACGGGCCTGATCACCACGAGCACGATCACCATCGCCGGTGCCAAGAGCACCGACATCATCGTGCTGGAGCCCCCGGACACGCTGGAGGCGGGGATCGTCCCGCGCGGCGTCACTGCGACCAACGGCGGCGCCAAGGTCAACTGGTACAACCCCACCGCGGGCACGGTCACCGGTGGCGCCAAGACCTGGGCCTACAAGATCTACCGTTCGGTCTGAGCCATGATGAGGGGACCGGGGACATCCGTCTTCGGTCCCCTCGTCGTTCAGGAGTGACCATGCCCTACGTCGCGCGCCGTCCCCTCACCGTCCACGGCCAGCAGGTCGGCATGGGCGAGGAGGTGGACATGTCCGCCTTCGCCCGTCCCGAGTCGATGATCCGCTCGGGCAAGGTGGTCTGGGTCGGCGACGGCCCTCGGGACAAGATCGTGCCCGAGGAGTTCACCAAGCCCGCGGCCAAGACCGTGGCGCCCAAGGCCGAGCCCAAGCCGGTCGAGGCCCCTGCCAAGACTGCGCCGATCAAGACCGCGGCCAAGAAGACGGTCGCGAAGAAGACCACCACGAAGCCCCCCGCGAAGAAGGCAGCGGCGACATGAGCAACCCCTTCGGTGTCGAGCACACCGGGATCTTCAAGGCCAAGGGCGCCAAGCAGGGCCTCAAGCTCATCCAGGCCAACGCCAAGGCGGGCCGCAAGGGGCTCCGGAACAACACGGACCTCAAGCCCGAGCCCAGGGCCTCCGGCGGGGTCCGCTGGGTCGACGACCCCGAGACCCTGCGGCGCAGGGTCGCCAACAGCGGCCAGGCGGGCAACCGGATGGGCCAGGGCTGGAAGGACCGCATGAAGCGCGCCCAGACCGGCGACATGGACTGACCGTGGCCAACGCCTTCGGTGTCGAGCACGTCATCGCCAAGCGCAAGACGGTGCCCGACTACCTCACGCCGATCCTCCCAGGGTCGACGGTGAAGGCCTACGACCGCTCCGAGCGGCACAAGTACAAGGCCGCGGGGACCAACCTCGCGACCCGCCTCGGGGCCGGTGCGGTGGGCGGCGCCGTCGGCCTGGGTGCCGCTGCTGTCGCCGGGCGCAAGCTCAAGCCGCTACGCGAGGGGCTCAAGGTCGCCGGGAAGCACGTCTCGGGCGGCACGCTGCGCGGCTGGACCGCCTCCACCCTGGCCGGAGCGGGCGCCACCACCGCGGGCGGAGTGGCCGCGGGCGCCCACCTCGAGCACGTCAAGAAGGACCCCAAGTACCGCTACCGGTGAGAGTTGCCGGGCTGCCTACGATCGAACCAGAACCTCACGAAGGAGAAGCACATGACCGGCATCGACGCCTCGGTCGGGATGTCCGGCGACCTCGTCGCCGATGTCCTGCGCCAGCCGAACGTCAAGAAGGCCCGGGGGATCCGCACGCCGTTCGGTCGCATCTTCTTCACCCGCGACAAGGGCGAGTCCACCCTCTTCGCCAGCCAGTGGTTCATGACCAACACCACGGCGCGGCACTTCGGCCCCGACGGCCGTCTGATCGCGGAGTACGACCTGGGCTCGGGATCGGTGACCAACGTCGGCGTGCTGAGCATGGCCAACGACTTCGCCTGGCCCACCGCCTCGGCCACCATCGCGCAGAACACCCTGCGCGGCGCGAACTTCCAGGCGACGGGCACCGGCTCCACCGCGGCGGCCTCGACCGACATCAAGCTCCAGACCCCGTCCACCCAGGGCGGTGCGGCGGTCGTCACCGGCACCCAGACGCTGGTCTCGGCGGCCAACAGCCAGTCCTACCGCTCGGTCGCCACCGTGTCCTACACCGGCACGGAGACCGTGGCGGAGTGGGGCTTGTTCACCAGCCTCGGCGCGATCGGCGGCACGGCGCTCTCGAGCGCGACCGGCTCCCCGTTCACCGCAGGCACCGCGACCACCGGCACGGTCACCGCCACGCCGCTGACGGCCTCGGGCAACGGCACCCAGGGCCAGACGATGACCATCGTCGAGAACACCGGCAACGCCACCCCGCACTGGGGCCTCATCACCTCGAACACGACCTCGGTGGTCACCGTCCCGGCCTGGTACAAGGTCTCGGACGGCACCGCGGCCGGTACGACCCCGGCCAACACCAACACCCTGGTGTTCCGTCCGGTGATGTGGGACCACAAGGTCTTCACCGGCATCGGCGTGAACAACGGCGACTCGATCCAGTTCACCTACACCCTGGCCATCAACTCGGGCGGCTGATCAGCAGGAAAGCCTGTGGGATGCGGGGCCGGGCCTAGGGCCCGCCCCGCATTCTCGTTGGACGGGAGAATCTAGATGGCCCACATCATCGAAGACCGCATCCGGGAGACCACGACCACGACCGGCACGGGTGCCATCACCCTGGCTGGTGCGGTGACGGGATTCCGCGCGTTCTCGTCGGTGATGACCTCGCCCTCGGACACCTGCTACTACGCGATCGTCGGCGGCGCGGAGTGGGAGACCGGGGTGGGCACCTACTCGGCGGCCAACACCCTGACCCGCACGACCGTGCTGCGCTCGAGCAACGCCAACGCAGCGGTCACCTTCTCGGCGGGCACCAAGGACGTCTACATCACGATCCCGGGCACCGAGGCCGTCTACACGCAGCCGGACAACTCAATCCTGCTCCCGGGGATCTCGACCGAACCCGCTGCCCCGTCGAGCGGGAACCTCGCGTTCTACTCGAAGTCGGTCGCGGGCCGGATGATGCCGAAGTTCGTCGGCCCCGCTGGCATCGACACGCCGTTGCAGCCGTTCCTCGGGTCGAACCGCGTGTGCATGTTCTACCCGCAGACCGGCACGACGGGCACGGGCGGCGCAGGCTTCGGACCCGCCTGGACGTCGAACGGCACGGTATCGCACCCGACGCCCGCTACTACCGCTCCCGCCATCGCCAATCAGATGAAGCGGACCCGGTACGCGAACGTCGTCACTACGACGAACCAGCAGTTGGGGCCGCGCTTCAACACCGCATCGGAGCAGCAGTTCTGGCGCGGGAACGCGGCTGGGCTCGGCGGGTTCTTCTTCCAGGCCCGGTTCATCGTCGAGCTGTACCCCGCGTCCACCGTCCGCATCTTCGCGGGCCTGTCGTCGACGTCGACCGGTTCGGTGTGCATCTCCGACACGGTGCTCGCGAACACCTGCGGCCTCTGGCACGACACGACAGACCCGAGCAGCGGTGCGGGCGCGTTCAACTTCGTCACGAAGGACGCGACGACGGCGACGAAGCAGTCGATCACGCTCGCCAACGCGATCGCGGCGGGCAACGCCTACGAGTTCACGATGTTCTGCCCCCCGAATGGGTCGTCGATCTCGTGGCGCCTGGTCGACCTCGTCAACAACGTGACGTACTCGAACAGCACCTCGACCACGCTGCCCGCGAACACGGCGTTCATGCAGCCCCAGGTTCAGATGTCGAACGGCACCGCGAACACCACCGTGACGACGGTTGCGATCGGGGTCTGCTTGATCTACGTCGAGTCCGATAACTAAGGGGGAGCCGTGCTGGGCTTCTCCGCCGTCGGAGAGACCGCGGTAGCCGCTGCGCTGCCCGCGGACTACACCTTCGTCGAGGCGTTCGACTCGGGCACCTCGCCGTGGGGCTTCGACACCTTCAACGGGACGGCGGGCACCCTCACCCTCAACACCGCCAACCAGCTCCACGGCGCGGGCTGCCTGGACGTCAACACGACCGCCAACGCGGGGCGCCTGCGCATCAACGCCGAGAAGCTGCCGCTGTCGGGCCAGCTCTGGATCCGCTTCTACCTCTACGTGGTCGCCGCCCCCTCCGCGACCTCGATCGTGTTCAAGCACTCCGCCCCTGCGGGCGCGAACCTGATGCAGATCGGCTACAACACCGGCCTGGGCCTGGCGCTGCGCGACAACGCGGGCGCCTACGGCTCGAGTTTCACCCTCTCGACCGGGGCGTGGTACCGGGTCGAGGCCATGCACGACATGGACGCCAGCAAGATCCAGATGCGGGTCTGGTCCACCCCATCCTCCACCGGCACGGCGGACTTCGACTCCGGCCTGGTCGCCAGCACCGGAACGCCCGACCTGCTGATGTTCGGTCAGGACTCCTCGGTCAACTCCCACCACCGCATCGACTCCATCGCGCTGTCCAATGCGGGCTGGATCGGCCCGTTCGCCACAGCGACCAACTTCTCCCAGCCGCTGTCTGGCACGCTGTCCTTCACCGGTGCCCGCACGTCCGCGACCAGAAAGACCATGACGGCCGGGGTCGGCTTCGCCGGGGCGATCACCCGGCGCACCGCCAAGACCCTGGCCGCCACGCTGGCCTTCGTCGGGGCCTTCCTCCGGCTGAGCCGCAAGAGCGTCGCGGCTGCTCTGTCGTTCGCCGGTTCCGTCTCCCGGCGCACCTCCAAGAGCCTCTCCGGAGCGCTGTCGTTCACCGGGGCCCTGCTCACCGGGCTCCGCTTCACCAAGGCGCTGACCGGTGTCCTGAGCTTCACCGGCACGGCGCTGCGCCGCACGGCCAAGAACGTCTCGGGCGCCCTGAGCTTCGCCGGATCGACCGCCCGGGCCTTCCCCAAGGCCCTGACGGCCAGCCTGTCCTTCACCGGCTCCCAGGCCCGGCGCACCGCCAAGGGAGTGGCGGGCACCCTGTCCTTCACCGGCAGCCAGACCCGGCGCACGTCCAAGGGGGTCTCGGCCGCCCTGTCGTTCACCGGGACCACCACCAAGCGGACCTCCCGGGCGCTCTCGGGCGTGCTGTCGTTCACCGGCTCGGTGACCCGCTCGACGGCCAAGGCGCTGACGGCCGCGCTGTCCTTCGTCGGTAACCTCGCCACGAGCTTCATCTCGGGCAGCCACGCCTTCACCCAGGACCTCACCGCCGCGCTGTCCTTCACCGGGTCCCAGACCCGGCGGACGGCCAAGACCCTGGCCGGAACGCTGTCGTTCACCGGCTCGGTGTCCCGTGCGGTGTCCAAGGTGCTGTCCGCCGCGCTGTCCTTCTCCGGGGCCCTGGCGCGCAGCCTCGCCAAGACGCTGACCGGCGCGCTGACCTTCACTGGTTCGCTGCTGCGTCGCACGTCGAAGGGCCTCTCGGGGACTCTGACCTTCACCGGGAGCATCGCGCGGGCCTTCCCCAAGGCCCTCTCGGGTGTCCTCTCGTTCACCGGCTCGCAGACCCGGTCGGTGTCCAAGCAGATGTCCGCCGTGCTGTCCTTCTCCGGGAGCATCGCCCGGCGTACGGCCAAGAACCTCGCAGGCGCCCTGTCGTTCGCCGGGAACCTGGCCCGGGCGTTCCCCAAGGTGCTCACCGGAACGCTCTCGTTCACCGGGTCCCAGACCCGCGTGGTGACCAAGGGGGTGTCCGGTGCGCTGTCCTTCGCGGGGTCGGTCACCCGCTCGAGCACCAAGAGCCTGGCGGGAGCGCTGAACTTCACCGGCTCCCAGACGCGCGCGGTGGCCAAGCAGCTCGCAGGAGTCCTGACCTTCACCGGCAGCGTCGCCAGGCGGACTGCGCGCTCCCTGAGCGCCGCCCTGTCCTTCACCGGGTCCTTCGCCACCCGGCAGACCGCCAAGGCCTTCGCAGCCGCGCTGACCTTCACCGGGACCCAGAGCCGGGCGATCCGCACCGGGCTGTCCGGGGTGCTGTCCTTCCTCGGCCAGATCAACCAGGGCAACCAGCTCTTCACCAAGGCCCTGAGCGCGACCCTGACGTTCACCGGCAGCCAGACCCGTCGGACCGCCAAGGGCCTGTCCGGCGCGCTCTCCTTCACCGGCTCGATCGCCAAGCGGGTGCCGGTCGCGCTGGCCGGGGCCCTGGGTTTCACGGGGAACCTGCTGCGCCGCACGTCGAAGTCACTGGCGGGCGCGCTCTCATTCACCGGCACCTTCGCGCCGGTCAAGACCTTCTTCCGCAGCCTCTCGGGGGCCTTGTCCTTCACCGGGTCCCAGACGCGCAGCACGGCCAAGAGCCTGGCCGCCGCGCTCACCTCGAGCGGGAGCCTGGCGGTGCGCCGCGCGGCCTTCATGCTCTCGGCCGCCCTGACCTTCACGGGGACGACGACCAAGCGCACCGCCAAGAGCCTGGCGGGCGTCCTGACCTTCACCGGGTCCTTCCTGCGGGCCTTCCCCAAGGCGCTGAACGCCAGCCTGTCCTTCACCGGGACGCAGACCAGGCGCACCGCCAAGGGGCTGAGCGCGACCCTCACCACCGCAGGAGCCCTCACGCGGCGCGTCTCCACGGCGCTGGCGGGCGTTCTGAGCTTCGCCGGGGGGATCACCCGCAGGCTGCCCGGGAAGGCTCTGAGCGGCTCCCTGGGCTTCACCGGGACGCTGCTGCGCGGCAGCCTGTTCTCCCGGGCCCTGAACGCCACCCTGACCTTCACCGGCTCCCAGACGCGGCGTACGGCCAAGGCCCTGTCCGGGGCGGTCTCGTTCACCGGCACCCTGCCGCGGCGGGTCGCCAAGGGGCTGGCTGCGACGCTCGCCTTCACCGGGCAGGTGGGCCGTGGCTTCGCGGTCCGGTTCACCGCCGCGCTGTCGTTCTCCGGCGGCCTGACCAAGCAGGTCGTCGCCACCTTCGTGGCCTTCGCCGGAAGGATCACCAAGGCCCTGGGCGGCGGCTCCTCGCAGGCCCGGGGCAGCGCCGAGCGCACCTCGGTGGAGAACGACGGGCCGACCACCTCGGCGACCGGGAAGCCGGGCCGCAGCCGCGCCCGCAAGCCTTGATGCGAAGGGGACGATGAAGGCATGACGCCGGACATCCTGATCCGCGCCGGTGACCGGCTGCCGGTGCTGCGCCGCACGCTCGAGCTCGACGGCGTGCCGGTCGACCTGAGCGCGGCCACCAGCATCGTGTTCAAGGCCCAGGGCGCCTCGGGCACGGTGATCAGCGGTGCGTGCACCCCGGTGAGCCCCAGCATCGGCGTGGTGGACTACGCCTGGACCACCAACGACGCGCTGGTCCCGGCGGGCTTCTACGCCGCCTGGTACGAGGTCACCTACTCCGGCGGGACCCTCACCGTCCCCAACACCGGCTACCTCGCGCTCCAGATCTCCTCGGTGGCGCAGGGGACCTGGACCTACTCCGGCGACCCGTCCTCCAGCCCGCGCGACACGGTGCGCTACTACCTCCAGGACACCGACCCCGACGACCCGCAGATGAGCGACGCCGAGCTCGACTTCCTCATCCAGGACTGGTACTCGGTCACCGCCTCCTACATCCTGGTCGCCGCCACCGCGGCCGAGATCCTCTCGGTGCGCTACTCCGGCGAGGTCACCGTCTCCTCCGACGCGGTCATCGTCGCCCTCGAGCAGCTCCAGGAGAAGTGGGCGGCCACCGCGGCCCGGCTGCGCGCGATGCAGGCCCGCAAGGACGTCGGGGCGCCGGACGCGGGCGACATCGACCTCTACGAGATCAACGACCCGTCGATCAAGCCGCTGTCCTTCGACAAGGGCATGCACGACAACCGCTGGGCCGGGCGGCAGGACTACGGCGGCGACCTGCCCGACCCGGTCTCCCCGCTCTACGGCGACCCCGGAGGCTGGTGGTGAGCCGGTCTGTGACGCACGCGCGCGCCATCGCCAGGCGGCGCGCCGAGCTCGACATGGACTGCACCGTGACGATCACCCGGATGGACTCCCCGCCCGACTACGACCCGACGACCCTGATGGTCGAGGCCCGCACCGCGCTGCCGGTCTACACCGGCAAGGCGTTCATCCACGCGCTGGGCGGCCAGGGCGACACGATGATCGGCGACGCGGGCATCCCGCTGCGCACCACGACCATCTCCATCCCGGCCGCCACCCCGGAGTGGTCCACACTGGTCCCCCGGGTCGACGACACCGTCCTGGTCACGGTGTGCGACCACGACCCGGGGCTGGTCGGCCGGGTGTTCCAGGTCGTCTCGGTGGACGGCGGCAACCCGGTGCGCGGCACCAGGGCGCTCTACTGCACCACCTGGGGCGACTCGAACAACTGGGAGCAGGAGGGTCGGGAGTGATGGGCGAGATCGTCTGGCTCGGCACCCGGGCCTTCTCCTACGCCTTCGCGGTGGTGTTCGGCGTGGCCATCGTCGCGGTGATCGCCTACGACCAGATCGCGAGGTGGCTCGATGACCGCCGCCAGCGCTGACCTGCGCAGCCTCGCCGCCGACCTCGCCGACGCCTCGGGCCAGGGGATCGACCGCGCGGCCGCCGAGGTGATCCGGGCCGCGGCCACCGGGATCATGAACCAGGCGCGCCAGTTCGCCCCGGTCAAGAGCGGGAAGCTGCGCGACTCCATCCACGTCACCTTCACCGGCCCCACCCAGGCCGCCATCGGCCCTGCGGTGCCCTACGGCCCCTACCAGGAGTTCGGCACCGCCACCCGGGGCGAGTACCCGGGGCCGTACTACTTCATCCGGCCTCGGAACGCCGCGGCGCTGTCCTTCATCGGCAAGGACGGCAAGCGGGTGGTGACCCAGCAGGTCAAGCACCCCGGCGTGAAGCCCAAGCGCTACATGCGCCGCGCGGTGGAGGTCGAGCTCGCGGGCGTGGCCGACCGGCTCGCCCAGCAGGGCGCGCTGATCATCACGAAGGGCCCGAACGGATGAGCCACCAGCCCCTCCAGCGCGGGCCGATCACCAAGGCGGTCCTGGCGGCCGCGCGCTCGACCGACTTCCCCGCCGAGGTCGCGCTGATCCCCAAGGACGGCGGCTGGCGCGACGGCGCACCCGCGGGGGACCGCAGCCTGTTCACCCCCTACACCGTCGTGGTGCCGCAGACCGCGTCCTTCTCCACCGGCGCGCTGGACTACGGCCAGGACGACTGGCACCTGCCCTACGCCTTCAACTACTACGCGATCCAGAACACCCAGATCGAGGACTTCGCCGACCTCGTCAGGGTTGCCGTGGCTGGGATCGTGGGGAGTGTGGTCCCGATCCTCTCGGGGCCGGACTACAAGATCATCAAGGTGGCCTTCCCGTCCGTGGGCGGGGTGGTCAGGGTGGATCAGAGCGAGCCGCCCTTCTACATCCAGACCGACGCCGTCGAGGTGTGGGTCAGCAGGGAGTTGTCGTGAGCGAGGAGCAGACCTGGGTGTACCACGCCGGGCTGGACCGCTGGTCCGAGGTCTCCGGGACCTCGCTGGAGGCCTGGGCCGAGCTGGGCTGGGAGCACCGCCCGGAGGGTCCCGTCGTGGACTACGGGGACCGGTTCAGCGAGTGGGAGCTCGAGCAGCGCGCGCAGCAGCTCGGTCAGATCGCGCCCGCGGGCGACCTGGGGATCCAGGTCATCCCGGCCGCGCAGGAGGTTTCGATCGAAACTCCGGAGCCGGAAGGCTCGACAGACCCCGGATCATCGAACCAGGACAGCGGAACACCGCAGGAGGACTGATCCATGGCCCGCATCATCCCGAACGACGCGAGCTACATCGCGTTCGCGAGCTCGGGCGGCATCGCCTCCGCCTCCCTCGTGCCCACTGCGGCCGAGGTCACGGCGGCGGTGAACCTGACCTCGTTCACCATGAGCATCACGGCCAGCACTCAGGGCAACGTGCTCCCCACGCCGAGCTTCGACACCCTGTTCGAGACCTCGACGGTCGGCACGTCCTCGGCGCAGTTCAGCGCCGACTTCTACCGCGACGACACCGCGGACACGGCGTGGACGACCCTGCCGCGCAAGACCAAGGGCTTCATGATCATCAGCCGCTTCGGCGGGCTGGGCGCGCTGCACAAGCCGATCACGGGCGACACGGTCGAGGTCTGGCCGATCATCGTGGTCTCCCGCTCGATGGCGGGCATGGCCAACAACACGCTCCAGACCTTCCAGGTGACCTGCGCGATCTACAAGGAGCCCAACGAGGCTGCGGTCGTCACCTGATCTCCCTGGTGGGGAGTCTGCACAGGGCCAGGCCGCGACGGGGAAGCGCGGACCTGGCCCTGTGCGCTGCCCGGGGTCTTGACAGGGCGACACAGATCCAAGATGCTCCTGCCATGTCGCACACTTAGGGCTCCGCCCACCACACCCAGTCGCACGACAGCTCCCGCCTCTACGTGGCGGTCCGAGCAGATCTCCCCGTCGGCCTCCAGATGGCTCAGTCCATCCACGCCGCGTTCACCTTCGCAGACGAGAACCCCGAGACGGCCCGCACCTGGCACCGGGAGTCCCAGTTCCTCGTCGTGGTCTCCGTCCCGGACGAGACCGCCCTCCTCGCGCTCGCGCAGACCGCTCTCGGCCTCGGCATCGAGACGGCGATCTGGCACGAGCCAGACCAGGACGGCGAGGCCACCGCGATCGCCCTGGGGCCCGCTGCGGTCACCAAGAGCCTCTGCTCCAGCCTGCCGCTGGCCGGGAGGGTGCCTGTGTAAGGTCGTGCCCCGCGTCGTGGACGTAACTCGCTTCGGCGAGGAGGGAGGCTCGAGACCTCCCCGGGGCTCCAAGCCGTCGTAGCTCAGTGGCAGAGCGGCCCGTTCTAACCGGGTGCGACAGGGGTTCGATACCTCTCGGCGGCGCAAGGGCGCACAGACGTGCGCGCTCTGAGCCCGGGTGGACGCGCCCGGGCGCCAGGCTCCCGCCTGAGTGGTGAAGCGGTCTCTAAAACCGCGGACAGGGGTGCAACTCCCCTCGGGAGCTCGACGGCGCGCCAGGAGACAGCCTGCGCCTCTGCCGTCTAGCCTTCGGTCCAGGTCTAACCCCACCGAAGGAGAACCATGGCCGTCACCGAGACCGAGGTCGTCGCCGCCCGCACCGAGCAGTCCAAGGCCGCCAAGCGCGCCACGCTGGACCTGCTCAAGAGCAAGAAGCGCGCGGAGCGCGAGGTCACCGTCACCATCCCCGGGTCCGAGGACCCGGTGTCCTTCCTCTTCCGGGCGATCAGCCGCCGCGAGTTCGACGCGCTGGTGGACGAGTGCCCGCCGAACAAGCAGGGCATCGCCAAGGGCGACGTCTACGACCAGGACAAGCTCGCCCCGGCGCTGCTCTCCCGCGTGGTGATCGAGCCCAAGATCTCCGAGGAGGACTGGCGCGAGCTCTGGAAGTCCCCGGACTGGTCCTCGGGCGAGCTCGGCGGCCTGCTGGTCACCGCGATGGGGCTGTGCCAGAGCGGGTTCGAGCTGGTCCCTACTACCGGGACCGACTGAGGAGGGACCGTCAGTTCGAGGTCGAGCTGACGATCTGCGCCGAGTACGGCATCTCGCACTCGGAGTTCCTCGGCTGGTCCCCGGCCGACCAGGCCAAGGCGATCGCCATCTTCGGGCACAAGAACGACCGGTGTGCCTTGTGCGGGACCGCAGAATGGGAGTGGGACCCGCTCCAGGGCGGCTCGCGCCATGCCTACGAACCGGTGGAGAAGCTGTGTCAGGGGTGCTACGTGAAGCACGACCAGGGCACTGATCAGCCCGGCACCTTCGTGGTGCTCGAGCCCACCAACACCCAGGCGGCCGCGCAGCGCCAGCTCGCCATGGAGGCGGCCCACCGCGAGCACCAGCGCCAGGTGCTCGAGGCCCGCGCGGCACGCCAGGAGGTGACGTGAGCCAGGACGCGTCCCGCGACGCCAACGTCAACCTCAAGGCCGACGTCACCGACTACCGCACCGGGGTCCAGGGCGCCACCCAGGACACCAACACACTGGCCCAGTCGGTCGACGCGCTGGCGTCCAAGCTCGACGGCCTCCAGCGCCGGGTCGGCAAGAAGATGACCCTGTTCGCCGCGGCGGACCTGGCGATGATGAGCACGATGGTCGCGATGTCGGCCAGCTACGAGAAGCAGCTCTCCACGCTGTCCGCGCAGGCGGCGATCACCGGGCGCTCGGTCTCCGGGGTCAGCGGCGAGCTGCGCCAGATGTCGCGCGAGATGGGTACCTCGCGAGCGGAGATCGTCGCCACCGCCACCGCCATCTCCAAGATGGGCCTCTCGGCGCAGTCCCAGATCGGCGGGATGACCGAGGTCTTCATCAAGACCGGCAAGGCCGCGGGCGAGAGCGCCACCGGCATCGCCAACGCGATGATCACCCTGAGCCGCCAGATGGGCACGCTCGACGGCGGCGCGGCGACGATGCAGAAGTACACCGACTCCCTGCTCAAGGTGTCCTCGACCGCGGGGGTCTCGGCGCAGAGCGTGGCCGAGTTCGCGAACTCCATCGCGCCGATCTCGAAGATGGCCGGGATCAGCGAGAAGTCCGTCCTGGGCCTGTCGGCCGCCTTCGTCCAGGCGGGCAACGACGGATACGTGGCGGCGAACACCTTCAACTCGATGCTGTCCGACATCGTCCGCCAGACCCAGACCGGCGGACCTGGCCTGGCCAAGTACGCCGCGATCGTGGGCAAGACCGTCGACCAGTTCAAGCAGCTCGGCAAGGCCGACCAGGTCATGCAGGTCTTCAAGGCGATCAACTCCGCCGGGCCCAACGCCATCCAGATCCTCGACCGGATGGGCATCGACGGCATCCGCGCGGCAAAGGCGATCCAGACCATGGCGTCGCAGTCCGGCGGCCTGGAGAAGCTCGTCCAGACCGCTATGGGCGGCTACGGGGACGGCAGCACCGACACCGGCTACAGCGCGACCAAGGGGCTCACCGACGCCTTCGAGGAGTTGCGCAACATCACCCAGGACATCGGCACCTCGATCGGCCAGTTCTGGCTCACCCCGCTGACCAAGAGCCTGGGCGTGCTCAACACCATGCTCGGCCAGGCCGCCAAGCTCTCCGGGGTGTTCCAGGCCGGTGGAGCGCTGGCGGGCGTCGGAGGCCTGGCGATGGGCGGGGCGGGCATCTTCGCCCAGATCGCCTCGTTCTTGGCCCCGGTCGCCGCGCTGAACTGGCTGCGCAACTCTCGCGGGGCCGGAGCGTTCAAGGACGCCTTCGGCTCCGGGCGCGCATTCGCTGGTGGGAACCTGGGGGCGCTGCGCGACACCAGCACCATGACCCGCTTCGAGCGGTTCGCCTACGGGATGGGCGCCAACCTCGGCGGCATCGTCGGGCCGACCGCGCCGGGCGGAGCAGGGCCGGGGATGCGCGAGCGGATCGGCGGGATGATTCCCCGGCTCTACACCGCGGGCATCAACGACATGACCCGCTTCTACAGCGAGTCCTCGACGCCCAGGTACCTCCAGGGCGTCCAGAGCGGCAGCATGTCGCTGACAGCCGCCCTGCGCGGCGCGGTGACCGGCACCGAGGGCTTCCGGGCCTCGATGTGGGAGGCGACCAAGGCCACGGGCAACTTCGTCCGCGCGCAGGGCGTCGCGGGGCTGCGCGGCGTCGGGCAGATGGGCGGCGGCGCCCTGATGCGCGGCCTCGGCTCGGCGGCCGGGTCGATGATGAACTTCCTGGGCGGGCCGGTCGGGATCGCGCTCATGGCGGGGATGGGCGGCCTCCAGCTCAAGAACATGGCCGACGAGAAGCAGGACCAGATCCGGGCCAGGACCAACGCCGACTACTCCTCGGCCATCCCGTACCAGAGCCTACTGGGCCAGACCACCACCGCGCTCCAGGGCTTCGCCAGCGCCGTGGCGAGCTCGGCTGCTGCCGTCGGATCGCTCGAGCAGGCAGCGCGCCGGGTGACCTCCAACCCGGCGGGCGGGACGATCACCGGATCGGGCGCCTACGCGCTCAAGACCGCAGCGCAGGGCGCGGCCTACCTGCGCTCGCTGGGCACCACCGACCCGGCCACCGTCCAGGCTGCGATGCGCGACGTGAAGAACCAGCTCGGCGCCGCCGAGGGCAACGCTGCCATCGCGCAGTACATGGCTGGACCCAGCAAGGCGCCGACGCTGGGCGACGTGAGCACTGCTGCCGGGGCGATCGGCAGCCAGGGTGCGGTGGGCATCGGGGACTTCCTCAACGACTTCGTCGGCACCGGGATCAAGATCAACGACGAGAAGGCCCTGGACAACGCCTTCTCCTCGGCCAACGCCTACGCCGACAGCATCCGCAGCAAGTACGGCGACAAGGCGGGCAACCAGGCTCAGCTCCTGGCCTACCAGAAGATCCTCGACCAGGTCGGGACCAGCCGACCGGCCATGCACAACGCTGCTATGCAGCGCATCGAGGCCACCTCCGGGATCCGGTTCAACTCGACCTTCGGAAGCAACCAGAGCGCGGGGCAGTGGACCGGATCCGAGCTTCTCGGGATGGATGCCGTCACCGGTGTCTCGGACATGGGCAAGACCGGCGCAGCGGGCGAGAGCAACCTCAGCAAGCTCATGGTCACCAGCACCAACCCGGTGGTGGCGGGGCTGCGTCGTCGTGGCTTCGACATCAGCAGCGGCATCCTCAAGGACGTCGAGACCGGGAGCCAGGACTCCGGGACGCTGGCCACCGCCGTCCGGGTGCTCTACGCGCGTGCTCGAGACCGGGCCAAGGGGGACGTCAACAAGGTCGGTTCGATCCTCCAGGGGATCAAGGCCGAAGCGGACCAGTCCGACCCGCTCTACGCCCTGGCCAGCCAGGCCCAGGGGCTGGCCGGGGTGGACCAGCAGTACTCCGACGTCTACCAGGGCCGGGTCGGCCGCCTGCGCGGCGTCCAGGCCCGCTACAACGCCGTGATGAACGAGGCCCCCACCCCGGAGAGCGGCGGCCGCCAGCAGGCCGCCTACCAGGAGCTCCAGAGCTCCAAGGCGTCCTACTACCAGTACCTCCAGGGCATGGTGCGCACGCAGGAGAACTTCGCGCTCCAGATGAAGCGCAGCGACGAGGACTACTACCGCCAGCGCGGCTACGCCCAGGCCGACTTCCAGACCTCCTCGCGGCACTCCTACGAGGACTACGCCAAGAGCGTGCTGCGCATGCAGCAGGACGCCGCCAAGACCATCTACAACCCGTTCCAGCGGGTCTACTCGACCTACACCGCCGACGTGGGCACGGTGAAGCAGAACCTGGCCGACCAGACCCGGCGGATCCGGGCCCAGGTGGCCAACCTGCGCAAGCTCAAGAAGCTCGGCCTGAGCCAGCAGGTCATCGACATGCTCGACCTGGCGAACCCGGCCAACGCCCAGCAGGTCGAGGAGCTCGCGCAGGAGATGGGCAAGAACGACATCAGCTCGTTCAACACCCTGGCCCGCCAGCGCCAGGGAGCGACGAACTCGCTGGTCACCTCCGACCTCAACCAGTCCTACACCCGTTCGGCCAAGGACTTCCAGACCGCGATGAGCCGCGGCGTCGAGGAGTTCAACAAGGGCATGGCCCGGATGGCGGCCGCGCGCAAGACCCAGCAGGCCCGGGCCAAGGAGGACCTGGACCTGATGAGCAAGGAGTACGTCGGGGACTTCACCACGATGTTCAACAAGGCCCAGACGCTGGTGAAGAAGAACCTGGGCAAGACCGGCCAGATCACCATGGACGAGCTCAACACGATCAAGAGCGCGTTCCCGGAGTTCTTCACCTCGATGGACGGCACCGGTCCTGCGTCGAACTCCTCCAACGTCCCCGGCGAGCACTCGGGCTACCGGGCCTCCACCACGTCCAGCGTGCGGAACACGACCACGAACACCCGCACGGTGAACAGCCGGACGGTCTCGACGACCAACTACAACATCAGCGGCCCCATCGCGGTGTCCGCCGGGGACCCGGCCACCCTGGCCGTCAAGATGGCAGCCCTGGCCAAGGCCAAGAAGCTGCGCGGATCCAACGCTATCTAGGAGAACTCATGGCACTCGGCAAGCAGGTCACCGTGACCACCACGCCCGCCAGCCTGCTGACCGGGCTCGGGGTCACCAACATCCTCCAGTACGTCGCGCACGGCGGCGGCAACGTCGTGCTGCGCAACAACGACGCGACCAACGACATCCTGATCGCGGGGTCGTCGGCCGCGGCCTCGACCGGCTACCGGCTTAAGCCCGGCGCGGTCATCACCCTCGGCGAGGTCGAGGGCCTGAGCAACATGTGGGTGGTCTCCAGCGCCGGTTCGCCGGTCCTGGACGTGCTGATCCACTGAGTCCGGACATGGCAAAGCCCCCCGGCCCCCGAAGGGGCCAGGGGGCTCTGTCGTCTCAGGACGCTGGTGGTGTCATCGAACGGAGGTTCGCAGTCGTTCTCCTCCACCATGGCTCCGTAGCCGGTGACCTTGACGCCCCTCGACCCCTAGGAGTGGGTGCCAGCCCGCCTCGTGACGAGCAGGCTGAGCATCCCGATCCCCAGCGCGATCAGCGCCAGGCCCAGGGTGGTGCGGACCTCGTCCGGTCCGGTCTTGGGGAGCACGGCCGGGTGAGGGGCCGTGGTGGACGGTGCGGGGGTGGTGGGGACGGGGGACGCGCTCGTCGGGGTCGGCGTGGGCGTCCCGGTCGTGGGAGTGGGTGACGGGCTCGGCGTCGACTCGGTGGGGGTCGGTGTCGGAGTGTCCGTCGGGAGCGGTGTCGCGGTCGTAGGGGTCGGCTCCGGCTCCGTGGGGGAGGCAGATGGGGTGCACGTCGGGCTCGGGTGCTCGTGCGCGCTGGCGGCCACCGGGGTCCCCAGCACGAGCAGAGCCGCCACACCGAGCGCGGCCAGGATCTTCATGAGAACGGGTACTCCTCGTCGTCGTCGATCATGATGCTTCTTCCTTCCTCATCAGGTGGCCGCCGTCGTAGTCCCAGCCCTCCTCGACGTACTGGGCGCCCCGCACCACATTGGGCAGGTCGTCCTCGAGGGTGGAGTACGAGCGGCGGGTGAACGTGCGGATGGTCAGCGTGTCGCTGATCATCATCTCCTCGAGCACCTCGGGCGGCAGCCGGTCGGGATCGGCGAAGGCGGTGAACCCGGTCAGCTCCCCGGTCACCACCCACAGCAGCTCGGGCGGCGGCCACTCCCCCACCCATCCGTGGACGCGGGGATCGAGGCCCTCGAAGGCCAGGATGTAGGGCGGGAACTCGCTCACGTCTGCCCCCTGGCGATGCGGGCAGCCTGGTCACGGGCGGCATCGAACAGGCTGACGCCCATGCCGATCTGCTTGAGAGTCATGGCCCCGATCTCGGCGGCGATGCGCTCGCGGACCTCCGCCTCGTCGCGCAGGCCGTGGCGGCGATCCCACAGCAGCCCAGCGTTGTAAGGAGCGAGGCAGGTCCCGTGGGGGCAGTCCGTGCAGTCCCCTAGGTCGCGAGAGTTGTGACACGCCCGGTCGTGTCCGCAGCCGCAGGTGTTCGTCTCGTAGCGCCGACGGATCGACGTGCGCACTTCGTTCTCCACGACGGGGCGTGCCGCGCGGAGCATGTCCTGCGCGTCGAGGACGCAGAGTTTGCACGGGCGTTCCTGCACCACCCAGGTGTGCAGCCGGATCGGGGTGCAGAGCGCCTCGGCGGCTGCCGTGACGGCGGCATCCTGGGTCATGCGACTCCCTCCTTGGACCGACGCTTGTGGTCGAACGCGGTACGGCACGCGCGACAGTGACGACGACCTGCGTGGTAGTAGGTGTTCTCGGGACTGAACCGATGCCCACGCAGGCAGAAGGACTTGGCCGCGTTCTCTGCCACGGGCGAGACACCGCGAAGCGTGTTCGTCCGCGAGGAGACGGCCTCCATGTGATCCGGGCGCACGCAGCGGCGGTTTCGACACAGATGGTCGAGTTGTAGACCCTCGGGGATCTCGCCGTACTCCCAGATGTAGGAGAGCCGGTGAGCGCGGAACGTCGCCCCCCGGGAGTAGAAGCGACCGTATCCGCTAGCGAACATTGAGCCGTTCCACATCCAGCAGTCGGCCTTGTCCACGTTGGCCCAGAAACGCTCGTAGTCGGTGGTCACGACGCCTCCATCTCGGTCATCAGCTCGATGTCTCCATCGGCGCGGTATCCGTAGCGGACGTACTCGAGCCCGCCGTCGAGGAAGACCGCGCCGCAGGAGCAGCCCACGAAGTCGTGGCGATGCTTGGACTCGATGACGTCGCCGCAGCGGTTGCAGCGTGCGCGGCTGCGCGTGATGCGCGGCGGAAGCGGTTCGGTGCTGAACCCGGCCACTACCCCCACCCCCCGCCCCGCATCCGCTCGTAAATATCGAGCTCGGTCTTGCGGTCGTGGCGGCGGGTGGCGACGGCGCACCACGCGAACAGGCCGAAGAACGCGAGCCAGAACGCGAGGCCGACGACGCCGTTCACGACTCGCCTGCCTTCGCCTTGTACCGAGCAACGGCGGCACGGTTGCAGGCACGGCACACGCGCTTACCTTGATATCGACCGGTGTTCTCGTCCGTGAACTCGTGGCCGTTCTTGCAGTGCGTCTTGTTGGCGTTCACGTTGTGCCCCCTCTCGTTGAGGTCGCGCATGTTGTCGGCGTGCGTGCCGAGGTACAGGTGAGACACCTCGTAGCACTTCGGGTTATCGCAGTGGTGGAGCACCATCAGCCCGTCGGGAATCTCTCCGTTTGCTTCGATCCACGCCTTGCGGTGGACGAGGAACGGCCCGCCACGGAAGTAGGTGCGTCCGTATCCCCAGCGGTCCAGGCGTCCGTCCCATTCACGACACGGGGTCATGGCCGCCCCTCTCTACGCGGGCGACGGCCTCCAACTCGCGGATGCGGTTGTCGGCCATGACGAGAGCGACGGCGAGGTAGTAGTCGTCGGCCTCCATCATTAGGACGCGGTGCCACTTCTCGATCCGGTCGTCGTCGCCGTCGTTCTCGACCAGCGGGCGAGCGACGCGGTCGGTGAAGTCGCGCCAGTCGCGGTATGTCGCGCCGAGGGCCGGTGAGCCTTCGGGGCGAAGCCGCTCACGCTTCGTCGTCACGACTCGCTCCACGCGGGCAACCTCGACGCTGGTCTGGCACGGCCACGGGGCAGGGAAGCCGTCGGGGTCGATGCACGTCGCGCACCCGTGGCGTCCGTCGTGGTGGTGAAGTCGGAGCATGGCGTCGCGGAGGTCGTGGTAGGAGAGGGCCGTGTCGCGGAGGGGCCCTGGGTAGGTGGCATCGATCTGCTCGCGGTTGAGGATCATCTCCACTCCTTCCTGCCGATGCCGAGCTCCCGCTCGAGCTCGGTGATCCGACGGGCCTGCCGGGCGTTCTCCTGCTTGAGCTCGTAGGAGGACTTCGGCATGGACTGGGCAGTGCGGTCGACCAGCACCCGGAAGGGCACGACGATCGGCCAGAACAGCCCGTAGAAGTACCCCATCATGAGCGTCTCGCGGCGTTCCCGGTCGAGCCGCGAGGGGTCGTCGCGGTAGAGGATCTCGTACCGCCGGATGAAGTCCTCGACCTCCCGCTGGGCGAACCCGATCGCCTCCCTGCGCACCATCCAGAAGTAGCCGAGGAGGATCGCCAGGAAGACCAGCCAGCCCATCATCACGGCAGGCCGATGGTCATGATCGCGGGGTGGGGTTGGGGTTCGGGGGAAGGTCGCTGACCCACCGCGCCGTGTTGACGGCCCGGCCCCACATGAAGCCCGTGCAGTCCTCGAAGACGCGCCGACCGGCCTCCCCGGCGAACACCTTGACCTCACCGTAGAGGTCGGGACCGACCGGAACGTACTTGCCGTCGACCGTCTCGTACCGCCGGTTGGTCAGCCACCCGCGCGCCTCGGGGTGCTCGGTGAAGTAGGCCAGCACCGCGCCCGCCAGGTAGTCCGCGCCGCGGCCGTAGGAGTCGCCGCCCTCGGACTCCTTGAGCCACTCCCCGTTGGGGTAGACGCTCGCCGGGTCGGCGAACTGCGCCGTGATCCGGTCGCGCACCTGCTCCTTGGTCTTGATCTCGTCCTCGGGGATGTTCTTCCCGCCGAGGATCTTGCCCAGTGCCACGGACGCCGAGACGCCCAGGTTCGCTCCGTCGCTCATCATTCCTCCTGACATCGAACGGGGCAGGGCCCGCGATCCTCGGACCACGGGCCCTGCCGATGGGTTTGGCTACTCGTTCTCCTCGAGCGCGATGGAGGCGGCCTGCTTGGCCTCCTCCTGCACGACCTTGCGGAACTCCGACTCGAAGGTCCGCTCGACCGCGCGGCCCGAGGACGCCAGGTAGGCGTCCCAGTCGGGCTGGTAGGCCTCGATGGCGTCGAGCAGGTCCGCGGTGGTCAGGTGCGGGGTCTCGTGCGCCAGCGCGATGCTCTGCGCGAACTCCTGCACCTTGCGGATGTAGGAGTTGCCCCAGCCGTCCAGGCGGCGGGTGACCTTCGCGTAGTCCATCGTGGTGTAGTCCTCGTCGGCGTACACCGTGCGCTGGTGCTCCTCGGCCGGGATGGTGTTCCCGGCGTCCTCGGCCGCGGTGCCCGAGAGGGTGATGCGGAGCAGGTTCTCCACGCCCTGGGCGTCGAGCGGGCCGAAGTGGATCTCCTTGAAGAAGCGCCGACGGGCCGCCTGGTGGACGTTGAGGTCGTCCAGGAAGTTCGTCGTCGCGATGAGCAGCACCTCACTGCCCTTGGAGGTCGCGCCGTCGAGCTCCTCGAGCAGGTCCGTGCGGTCCTGCTGGCTGGCGTCGTTGACCAGCCGCTCGAAGTCCTCCACCGCCACGACGTGACGGCCCTGGCGGCGCGCATAGCGCAGGGTGGCCACCAGGTCGCGCAGGGTGCCGTTGCACTGGATGAACGACCAGCCGTTCTCCAGGGCCTCCTGCGCGACGATGTTCATCGTCTCGGTCTTGCCGTTGCCCGGCTCGCCGTACCAGAGCACCGGGCGGTTGAGGTCGATCGCCCGCTCCTTGGCCCGGTCGGAGTGCCGGATGATGTTGAGGACCGAGCCCATCAGGGCGGCGCGGGTGGACGCCGACCAGACGATGTTGTTGCGGTCGGTCACGTAGGGGTTGAGGAAGCGGGGCTTCTCGTCCGACGTGATCGCCTTGTTGCGGTAGATCGAGTGCTTGGAGAGCTCGGTGGCGACGAGCTGGTGCACGCCGCGGGCCGCGTCCTCGTAGAGCTTGGGCAGCTCGATCCTGGTCCGGCCGACCATCCCCATGCCGTCACCGAGGTCGGTGGAGTCGATGGTGACGACGGCCTTGATCTGCGGGACCTGGACCTCGCCCCAGGGGACGTAGAGCACCTTGTCGATGTCGCACTGGACCTCGACCTGGGAGCCCCGGCCCCGCTGGGTGGTGATGCCGAACTGGGCGGCGAGCACGCGGGCCACGGCGGCCGCGACGTCCCACGGCTTGTAGCCGTAGTCGTCCTTGATCACCGTGGTCATCGTGCGCTTGTCCGCCACGTACTGGGTGAGGGTGTCGATGGCGACCGAGTCGCTCATCCCCTCCGGGATGGAGATCTGCACGCCCGGGGAGTAGATCACCGGCTCGGCGTAGTCCCCGGCGTTCCCGGCCTTGCCCAGCGCCAGCAGGTCGTTGACGATGGTGGCGAAGTGCGCGGCCTTGGTCGCGGTGTACTGGTCCATTCCTGATTCTCCTGATTCAGTTCGCGTTGACGTGCTGGCGGATGGTCTCGTTCGCGTGCTTGGTGGCGTACTCCTCGGCGTCGTAGACGTCCTCGGCGTTGTAGCAGGTGGAGCAGTTGCGGGACTTCCCAGGACCGCCCTCGCAGTCGTGGGCGTTGCTGATCAGCTCGATGTCGTCGAAGTAGACCAGCGGCAGGATGCTCACCTCGAGGTGCTGGGTGAGCAGGGCCATCCCGATCAGGTCCTGGTCGGACCCGGTGTGCCAGTTCATGTAGACCCGGAAGAAGAAGCCCGCTGGGCTGACCCGCAACGCGACCTCGTCCCAGCCGTCGATCAGGACGCAGTCCTGCGCGCCGACGTAGAGCTTGCCCGCCTGCGCGCCATCTCCCTGCATGGTGGTGTAGATGCGCTCGCGCCAGTGCCGCTGGATCCTCTCGGTCATCTCGCGGTACTGGCGCTCGCTGGTGGGGACGGGGATCTGGAACACCATCGCCCTCATGAACCCTCTCCGATCACAGTCAGTGCTGCTCTTCCCGACTCGGGCTCGATGTCCTCGGCGTCGATGAAGTACAGCTTCACGGTGAGCACCTTGCGGTGCAGGATGCTCCCTGACGGGTGGACGAGGTCCTCGTACTGCGTGCTCGCTGCTGCGAGCTCGGAGTCGTCGGGAACCTCGACCTTGAAGTTGGGGCCTCCATCGAAGCCCCAGGCATATGTCCGCACTACGTCCCCCTACGTGAGACGAGCGCCTCCACGGCGGCCTTGGCCTCGTGCAGACGCTCGTAGTCCTCCTCCTCGAGCTCACCTGTGACCAGGTCGTAGATCCTGAAGCCCAGGACCTGCGGGCCAACGATGACGGGCAGGATCACGTAGGTGACGTCCTCGGACACATGGGCCTGGAACGACGAGTTCGCGTCCCAGACCCGCGTGAACCGAATGCTCACATCCCCTCCTCCTTCTCTTCTGCCGCCTGGCGCGCCAACTGGAGCCCCAGATTGGTGTTCCAGGCGTCGATGATGTGACTGGCCGCGATCATCCCGGGCTCGCCCGAGAGGATCATCTGGCGCAGCGACCAGTTGCACGACGCCGCAATCGCGTACCACTCCGCAGGGACGCCGATCATGACGGCCGCGTGGGTGGATCCGAGCTCCCCGTCCGGCTCGACCTCGGAGAAGGCCTCGCCGAACACGTAGCCGTCCGCGAGGGAAGCGCGGTCGGATTCGATGGAGTCGCGCCACTCCTGCGCGCCCTCGGGGTCGTCCTTGGCCTCGCACTCCGCAGCCTTGGCCTCGTAGCGCGCGGCGATCTGCTCGAGCGACTCGCGGTGGCCCCAGATGGTGAAGCCCTCGCCGAACTCGGGGTAGTAGCGGAACCAGTAGAACTCCCTCCCGTCGAGCAGGTCCCGCTGGTGGGCGGTCATCGCCGCGAAGGCCGCAGCGCTCTGCTGGGCCATGTACTCCTGCATCTCCTCGAAGTCGGTGAACGAGACCAGCCCGTCACCGTGGTCCTCGATCACAGCCCCGCCACCAGGAGGGAGGCGAGACGGTGCATGAGGTCCCCGATCGGCAGCGTGAGCCGCGGGGAGAACGAGGGCACCAGCACGATCGCGGTGCCCACGGTGTAGAGGACGACCGCGGTGACCTTGCGGGCCGCCACGTCCATCTTCTTCTCGACCGGGAACTCCGCGAAGGGCAGGAGCTGCGGAGCCCTCTCGGGGGTGTCCAGGTACTCGGCCAGGACCTCGCTGACCTTCTCGATCAGCGACCCCAGCCACTTCAGTGCTCCGCGCAGCATGCGCTCTCCTCTCAACGCCGCCTCGGTGAGGTGGCCCGTGCCGAGACGCGGGCGCGCTCGGCTCCTTCGATGTCTCCGTCGGCCAGACGCAGCCGGGCCAGGGTGTCCCAGGTCTGCGCCACCAGCACGTTGATCCCGGCGTTGCGCCGTGCTGCGTCGTTCCTTCGGCGCAGGTATTGGTAGTACCCGGTCCCGGCCGTAGAGACGATCCGCCGCCTCTGTCTAGCCATGGCGCACGACGGACAGGGTGAGCGTCGCCCCGTCGCCGAGCAGACCGGCGACCAGGGTCGCGGCGTCCTCGGGGGTGATGCCCACCAGCAGGTCGGTGTCGTTCTCCCGCTGGGGCGCGGTGGCCTGGCCCGCCATGTAGGCCCGCAGCAGGCTGCGGGTGATGGCGGGCGCCTCGTCGTCCTCGCTCATCTCGTCCTGGATGCTCTCCACGATGTTGAGGATCGAGGCCAGGTCGTCGCTCTCCAGCTCGCCGATCATGTCGTCGAGCTGCTCGATGATCTCTTCCATTCCGTCATCTCCTGTTCGGTGGTGCCATCAACTTCGGGTTGAGCCACGCCAGGTCCTCCTCCGAGCACCCCAGGTCGTGCAGGTACTCGATGAACTCCTTCTTGTAGCCCTCCCAGTCGTCGAGATCCACATAGTCGTGGAGCTCGAAGTTGCTGGCCAGACCGTAGCCGCAGCCAGCGGTGCCCCGCAGGGCGTCGAGCATCCTCGTCGCGACGAGGATGTGGGTGTCGGGCGTACCCAGCTCGGGGTGGATGAGGGTCCACAGCGCGACCCCGTTGCCCCGGACCTGGTCCGAGACGAACCACTCCGGGGAGCGCCGGAACTCCCCTGCTGCCCAGGCGTTGCATGCGTTGACCCAGGCCTGGTCGTCGGAGGCGATCTCGATGATCATGCGCCCACCGCCTCCGGTCCCTCGAAGGAGATCCGGTGCCCGCGGCGGCGCACCTTGACGACGTGCACCGCCGGTTCGGTGGTGTCGCGGGCCAGGATGATGGCGTTCGCCTCCAGGTAGGAGGCCGCCGACCAGTGCGTCAGGACCACGCGGGCGTGGTCCATCTCGTCGCGGAACAGGGTGCGGTCGCGGACGAGGCCCAGCAGGGCTGACGCGATGATGTAGACGAGCGTCACGATCTTGTGCACGAGCGTGACGACCGTGTCGATGACGATGACGACCGCCACGATCGCGAGCACGACGGCGGCCACGATGACGGTGCCGACCGCGAGGGCCGCGGCGGCGATGATGTCGACGACGATCCGGGTGGCCTTGACCACCGAGGTCGTGATGCGGTTCTTGCGGACCCGGGCGGCGACCTTGGAGATCACCTCTCGGGTCTTGGTGACGACAGCCGAGGCCTTGGCCTTGACCGCGTCGCGCAGCTTGCTCATGACAGTCCTCTCATCTTTCGGATATGACGAAGGACCCCGCCACGCAACCGGGGGATGGTTGGGGTCGTGGCGGGGTCCTTCGGTGCAACGGGGGTCGAGCACGGGGGAGAACTCGGCCCCCGTTGCCCTGTCAGTCTATCTCACCTTCCCCTCTAAGGTCAACAGGTGCGATCCGGTACTCCTCCACTCCTTCGTGGATCATCTCGACGACCTCGTGCAGGGCATGAGGGTCGGGGGTCTCCAGGATCGTCTTGGCCGAGTCGAAGCCGGTCCCGCGGGGGATCTGCTCCGACACCACCTTGGCGTGGGCCATGAAGCCGTCCCCAGCCATCGTCAGGGCCACCGCGCTGCGCACCGAGTGCGACGACGTGCACCGGACCAGCCGGGACAGGTTGTCGATGTTCCACCCGTTGGCCAGCCAGGTGCGGCCGACCTCGAGGTCCCGGGTCCGGGTGATGTAGCGGGACAGCGCGAGCACCCCCGCGTCGTCCAGACCGCGGGGGTCGGTGGCCAGCTCGGTGAGCATCTCCCTCGGGTGGTTGGCCAGGTTGGTCATCAGCACCTCGGCCCGGGCCAGCAGGTCCGGGGTGGGGATGATGTCCTCCCGGTCGGCCATCGACGCCCGCCACTCGCGCTCGGTCTCGTAGATGGTCATCCCAGGCAGGGTGTAGGGCGTGCCCTCGATCGGGTGGCCCAAACCGGACCCGGGGTGCTGGCAGGCCGACGAGATGTACTCGTGAGCCTCCCAGTTCACCACGAACGACACCTCGAGCCCGTCGACGGACCTCGGGGCGTCCAGGATCTGCTTGCACCTGATCGCCTCGAGCACCAGGTCCGCGACGGTGCCGTCCCGCTTCCCGGGCAGGCAGTAGGTGAGCACCAGGGTCCCCTCGCCGCCCATGCTGCTGCGGACCTGGGAGACGAACTCCGGGAGCCGGTCCATGGTCCCGGGATGCACCGAGGACGACCAGGCGACCCCCTCCTGCGCCGCCATCGAGACGATGTACTCGTCGCGCGGCTTGAACCCGCACATCGTCGGGATGCGCCGGATGAAGTCGCTCGCATCGCCCAGGCCGGGCAGGTCGGACTGTCCCTTCACTTCTCCTCCTCGTAGGTCTCGATGTCCTCGCGGACGGAGAACCTGACCAGGGTGACCGGCACGCCGTTGGACCGGGCGATCTGCTGCGCGTAGGGGCGCAGCGAGTCGACCCGGGCCATGTCGGCCCCGACCAGCGGGAGCATCCCCTGGCTGGTCGGGTACCCGACGACCCCCTCAGTCCCGTCCTCGTCGAGGGCGATGAAGGCGAACATCTCCTCGATCCTGAGCTGACCCCTCATGACGCCAGGCCCAGGGCGCGGAGGTTGGCAGGTGTCGCCTTCCACCCCGTCGGGGAGGAGGGCATGCCCACCGCGATGTAGCACTCGTCGCAGAGGAACGCGCCGGTGGCCCGGTCCAGGGTGCCCTCGTTGACCAGGATGTAGTGCTCGGCGAGCTCGCCCTCCTCGAGCCAGGCCCGGTCCACCACCTCGGCGGGGGTCTTCCTGCACCGTGCGCAGCGGACCCGGATGGTCATACCGGCTCCCCGAGCTCGGAGGTGTGCACGATGTGCCCGAAGCCGTCGACGTGGCCGTAGACCACCTCGTCGTCGGGCAGACGGCCCAGGTAGTTGACCCGCTGGCCGTAGTGCATGGTGGTCCAGGTCGCGTCCAACATCCACGACACCGGCCGGGCCGGGTCGATCCGGTCGTACCAGTTCTCGACCTCGAACACCTGTCCCGGCACCAGGATGCCGCGGTAGGGGTCCTCCGCCGTGTCGTTGAGCCGGACCTTCCTCCCGGCGAGCGGGTGGTCCTCGGTGTGGATCATCAGACCTCCTCCAGTCCGTAGCGCTCGTGCAGGTCACGAGCCAGGGCGTGGTACGCCTCCTCGGCGTCGGTGCCGGGGAGGGCCTTGAACGAGAGGGAGAAGTCGGCCGCGGCCGGAGGGCCGAAGTCGGCCTCCTCCCCGAGCACGGGTCCGGGCTCGGGGAGCAGCACGCCCACGACCGTGTTCTGGGTCATCACCCGGACCGTGACGACCTGCTCGAGGTCGGGGATCAGGATGTTGATGTCGGGGCAGTAGTTCTCGTGCTCGTCCGTGCTGGCGTCCGCCTCCACACCCATCTTGAACAGGTGGCCGAGCAGGAGCCCGGACAGGTAGGCGTGCTGGTCGTCGACGAAGTGGTTCACCGGATCACCAGCTCGACTGGTAGTAGAACTGGACTCGGCTGTCCTCGGGGACCTTCTCCAGCAGCTTGGTGAGGGACTTCGCCGTGTGCTCGAGGTCCCCGGTGTACCACTCGTCGTACGCGGTCCCGCCGAAGAAGAACCCGCTCTGGGTGGGCAGCTTCTCCTCAGCCCCGCCGTTCTCCAGCACGTCGAGGCACAGGTCCCGCAGCTCGACGAGCTTCTCGCGCGGGACCCAGTGACGCTCGCACTCGTCCACGCCTTCCTGGACGTTCTGCACGAACCAGGCGTGGATCTGGTTGGCCTTGCGCCAGTAGACCGCCACGATGGACACCTTCATGGTGGGGGTGTCCTCCGCGACGATGTCGATCAGCCCGGTCGCCTGCGCGACCTCCTTGAACCTGTTCTGGGCCTCCTGCCCGTTGTGCTGGTAGCCCGAGATGTACTCCTCGGCCTCCAGGTACATGTCCAGTCCCATCAGTTCCTCCTTCTTATGCCGACCAGACGATGACCGGGTCGGTGGTGGGGTCCTCGAGCATCTCGAGGAGCAGGTCGCACATCTTCACAGCCCGGTCGGCCTGGTCGATGTAGTAGTCCGCGCTGTCCTTCTCGTGCTTGATCACGATGTAGGCGCAGGGCAGCAGCGCGTCGGTCCCGCGAATGCGGGCCAGGATGTCCTCCTTGACCCCGAGCATGATCGCGTGGACCGACGTCCCGTCCGGGGAGAAGTAGCCCCCGCCGTTGGTGTATGCCCACCTGGTCTCCTCCCCGTCGGGGCCCTTCATCGGGGGCATCTCGGCCTGGCGGGCGAGCTGCTCGCGGAAGAGCGTCATCGCGCTCTCCCGGTCGGTCGGGGTCTGCTCCTTGCGCGTGGGGAAGTCCACGTCGAAGCAGGTGAAGAACTGCCCGTCGTTGGCAGCCATCTCGAGCTTGACCCGGATCTCCTCCGCGCGCAGGCGGCAGGCCTCGAGCTCCTTCTCCTTGCCGCGGACGGCGATCTCGTACTCCTCGCCCATCTCCAGCGGCTCGAAGATCCAGTAGAAGCCGTACTCGCCGGTCAGGTCCTGCACGATGTGGTTGAACCCGCTGTCGTTGTAGGACGAGCGCAGCTCCACGTCCGCGAAGCCGTCCTGCCACTCGTGATAGGTGCTCTCGTCCTCGGTCCCTTCGTCCTCCACGACCTTGATCGCCTTGGCACGGTCGTGCACGTAGACGTCCAGTCCCATCTCAGTCCTCCTCGTAGAGCCGGTCGATGACCGAGACCTCGACGCCGAGCTTCTCGGCGATGGTCTCGTTGGTGTAGCCCTGCTCCCTGGCGTCGTTGAACGCCCAGCGCAGGGCCCTCTTGATCACGTCGTCCTCCTCGGCCCGGTCCAGCAGCAGCCGGACCGCGAGGATCGCGTCCTCCTCCCCCTCGATCACCTAGACCTCCGTGTCGATCTCGTACATCGGGAAGAGGACGACCGCGTTGCGCGCAGCAGCCTCGGTGACCATGGCGGTCGTCGGGGCGAAGCGTCCGTCCGCGACGTGCGTCTGGGCGTAGCTGATCTCGTTGGTGAACCCGGTGTAGCGGTTGCCCTCCGGGTCCGCGGAGAGCAGCAGCTTCTCCTCGTCGGTCCAGGAGCCGTCTGCGATGCCAGCCATCAGCATGCGGATGAACTCCTTGACCGTCAGCAGGTTCTCGGTCTCGCTCATGAGCGGTGCCTCCACAACCTCTCGTTGGCCTTGAGCAGGTCGTCGGTCCTCTCGATCAGGTTGCGCATCTGGCGGCTCTGGAAGCCGTACAGGAAGGCGTAGACCCCGGCCACGGTCCAGCCGGTCACCGCCATCCAGTCCTGCCGGGTGAGCGACACGACCAGGGCCGGGATGCAGGAGAGCATCAGCACCCAGGCCATCCAGTTCCTGCTCATGGCTCTCCAGATCTTCTTCATCGGACCTCCTTGATGACGCGCCGCACCAGGGCGACGGGGGTGAGGACGAGCATGACCAGCAGCACCCACGGCAGGACCAGTGGGAACAGCAGGCCGAGGGCGATCACCCCGCAGGTGGACGAGGCGATCACCAGCAGGGTGAACAGGACCGTGAACCCCTGGAGGAAGTTCATGGCACGAACATCCTGTCGATGACGTCGGCCTTGTGCCGGGCCCAGGACTCCTGGTCCGCGCCCTTGATCGAGGCCTCGGCGAAGGCGATGAGGTCGTCCTCCGAGAGATGCGGCGCGTTGCGGTCGCCGAGCCCCATCAGATCTCCTGCGTCTGCTCGGTGAGGTAGACGCAGCCGCGGCTGTAGACCTCGGCCCAGATGTGGACCTCGGCGTCACCAGTGCGGTAGAGCTGGTCCTTGCCCCGCACCACCCACACGTCGCCGTAGCGGTCGCGCAGGACGGTGCCGATGGCAGGGTGGGCCACGGCGACCATCGCCTTGCCCATGATCTCCATCCCGTTGCGCAGGCTGGAGCCGATCTTCCTGCCGTACTCGGCAGCCTTGCTGGCGGTGTCGGACATGACAATCCCTTCAGAACGTGCGAAAGCCCCGGACCGGTTGGTCCAGGGCTGGGGTCTTGCTCTCGTGCTGTGGTGCTGTGTCCATGCGCAGAGCAGGCGACCTGATGCGGCCGGACGAGTAACAGTATGCCACCTTCCGATCTAGGCGTCAAGGATCGATCGTGAGGCGGGCGGGGAAGACGCGGTTCTGCGCGTCGTGGCTGACCTCGAGACCGGTCATCCGCCAGACCTCGTCGAACTCCTCGTCGGACAGGTCGGCCCACCCGTTCCCGTAGCGGGACCAGATGCGCGCGGCGACGCTGGGGCCGACCAGGATGCCCTCGCCGTCGTCGGCCTGGTGGACCAGGGCCTGGGCGATCCGGGTGTCGATGCTCAGCCGGTTCTCCCAGAAGTCCTCAGCGAAGGAGTGGGCGTCGTTGCGCACGAAGAACTCGTGCAGCCCCAGGTGCGCCAGGCGGGGGTGGTCGGCCATGTACTCCTCGAGGCGGCGCAGGGCGAAGACATGCATCTCCACCATGAGCTGGAAGCGGGTCTCCCAGCCGTCCGCCATGGCCTCCCAGCGCTCGTCGTCGTGCTCCTGCTCCAGGTGGTCCCAGGCGTCCTCGTAGTAGCGGTGGATGGTCATGGCGACCCGCCTCGCCCAGTCGTAGCGGTCGATGCCGACCTGGGTCATGGGTTCACGTACTCCTGGGTCGGGTCGCCGTCAGGCCGACGGCGGCCGGTGGTGGGATGGCGGTGCCAGCCCGCGGGCTCCATCACGGTCTTGGGGTCCCATGCGAGCGCCGCCGCCCAGGCCGCCTGCGGCGACGTGTAGCACCAGCGGTCGGTGTAGCCCTCGGGGTGCATCTTGTCGGTGAGGATGATCGCCGCCGTGAACAGCAGCGGCATCACCTCGACGTAGAACCGGTCGGTCTCCTTGACCGTCCAGACCAGGCGCTCCTCGTTCCAGCCGGGGAGCACGTCCTGGTACTTCTCGGTCATCAGGGTCGTGTAGGGGTCGATCACCAGGGCGTCCCTTCGTCGGTGTCCAGGTCGTCGAGCAGGGAAGGAGGGTCGGTGAACCCGAGGTCCTCCTGGGACGGGGCCGTGTTCAGGACGATGACGGCCCAGATCACCAGGCCGATCACCACCCCGGCCACGACCACCGCGATCACCGGGCTCCGCCGATCTCCTCCGGGATCGACGTCATGGGTCCGTTCTCGTCGTGGAGCGTCGCCCAGCTCTTGAAGAACCGGGTGGGTCCCTCGTCCCCCAGCCGCTTCCAGGCGTAGGCAGAGTCCCCGCCCATGAACCCGGTGTTGGCCCAGAACCGTCCGTAGCGGTCCATCCGCAGCGAGTTGATGCCGGGCTCGGGCGGCAGAGCCCGGCTCACCCGGACCGCGACGATGGAGCCGTTGGCCGCCCCCTCGTAGAGGTGCTGCCAGCGCAGCGCGAGCTGGTGCGGGTGCCCGTTGACGTCGGTGATGTGGAAGACCACGTTCCCCTTCTCGCTGACGCGGCCGCGGAGCGTGACCTCGACGGAGGCATCGCGGGGGAGCGGTGCGGGTGCCCCGCTCAAGGACTTGTACCGGGACTCGAACTTCATCGCTTCTCCCTCCCCACCTCGACACCGAGGCGGTACGCGTAGGTGATGGCTGCGGTGACCAGACCACAGATGACGAGCCAGGGCCACATGTCGAGCATCAGTCCTCCTCGTGGGCTGCGTACCAGTCGTCCGGGGTGGCTCCGGACTGGATGAGGACCACGATCTGATCGTGTCCGATCAGGGCCTCCTTCTCTGTGGCGTAGCGGGTCTGGAACTGGTCCCAGTCCCCGTAGCCGAACACCATCGTCTCGAAGATGATCGGCAGGCCTCTGGTGAAGCCCATGTCCATCCCCACCCAGACGGTGGAGACCATCTCCTCGAGCATGTCGCCCCGCTTGTGCACCGCCACCCGCTTGTAGTCGAGGTCGTGGAAGCGGGTGTTCCAGTCCTGCTGGGACATCGGCTTTCCGTCGCGGTCGAAGTACATGCTGTCGACGTCGAACATCAGGCCTCCCGGGTCTGGAACTCGCGGGGCTGCTGGGTCTCGGGATCGATGACCCAGGGGTGGTACATGCCGATCATCAGGGCGAGGTAGTCCACGTCGCCCTCGTAGTCGCCCAGCCAGTTGCTCTCCAGGCACCACGCCCGGACCTCCTCCTCCGTCAGGTTCTCGAAGGGGTGGTCCTTGCGGTACTTCTCCTTCATGCACTCGGAGCCGATGCAGATGGCGAGCGCCCAGAGGAACAGCTCGCCCGCGTCGTCGTCGTGCACAGTGTTCATGTGGCTCACTGCCGCGTTGATCATCACGGCGGCGTTGTGCTCTCCGAAGCGCTCGATGAACGAGAGCTCGGCAGGGGTCTTGTCCATCAGGCCTCTCCCTCGACGATGAAGGCGGCTGGGATGCCGTGGAAGGTGGTCACCTTCACGGTCGTCGACCAGTCCTCCGTGGTGATGACGGCGTAGTCCAGCGCCCGGCAGCCCTCCTGCTCCGCGAGGCGGTTGATGGCCTCGTGGACGTAGACCAGGGTGGCCACGGACACGTCGGTGCGGACGAAGAACCACAGGTGCAGGCTGTTGTCCCCATCGGTGTCCTGGTCCGCGGTGCCCCAGCACTTCCACGAGCCCTCGATCTCGAGCTCGACAGGGCCCACCAGGGTCCGGAACCAGGTCGTCTTCAGCGTGCGCGAGTCACGGTAGCCACCGAAGGAGGCTTCGTCCTCGCTGTTGATCGGGTAGACCCCGAAGTGGATGACGTGCGTGTAGGGCCGTGCGTCGTTCATCGAACCTCCATAGACAGCAGAAGACCCCGCAGCGTGTGCTTCTGCGGGGTCTTCTGGGTGTGTTCGCAGGCATGACTGTCTGCGACGTTCTGATCTAAGTGTATACGACCGCCCGGAGGGACGCAAGGGTGTGCGCGCACTTCTCGCAGAGGACTGTGTCGTCGGTGACCTGGAGGACGGCATCACCGGGGAACAGCAGGCTGTCACACCGGCTGCACTCAGCGAAGTCGTCCATCTCGATCATGGACACAGGATAGAGGGTCTAGATGAGGATTAGAAGGTCATTGAGGACGGTGGTGAAGGTGTCTCAACAACCCCTCCGTACCCTGGACATAGCTCCCCTACCTGCATCGCGAGCGACACGGGGCGGGGCCAGTGCTTCCTCCGGCATGCTGGTCAACCGCTGGCACCTACTTCACGCGCGGGGGCCTACGCCGCGGCGGGTGACTAGGGGGACAACTCGACTCCTGAGCTCTGGATCAGCCGCGGAGGAGTTGGTACGCTCACACCGCTGCTTCCGACAAGGCGCACCGTAGGCCCGTCCTCTGACTCCGGTCAAGGGGCGGGCCTGCGTGTTGTCCGGGACGGTTCGCACTGGTTCGCAGCAGTAGTCATAAGTGACTATCGACCGGTCTGCCAGGGTGGGGGTACGGTCGGGTCTCGCCTGTTAGAAGCAATCCAACTAGAGAGTGGGGGAACGTGTGCGTCGTCACTCCTCGGAGGCCTACCTCATCTCCGCGCTGGTCTCGCTGCGTGACGCCCATGCCGCCCAGCGGCTGGGGATCACGCCGGAGATGTTCGCGGGGTACCAGCCCGAGTACCGGTTCCTGCTGTCCTACCAGCAGACCTACGGGGAGTGCCCCTCCCCCGAGGCGCTGACCCAGCGCTTCCCCGCCTTCGTCTACGCGCCCAACGAGGACGTCCGGTTCTCCGCCGACGACGTGCGCGACGAGTTCAACCGCCGCGAACTGGCCAAGGCCGTCCGCTCCACCGTCGAGCAGCTCCGCTTCGGCGACCTGGACGCCGCGCTGCTGGAGTGGAACTCCTTCAGCCCGACCACCGGGGCCAAGAGCCTGGTGGACTCGCTGGCCGACGACACCTTCCTCGAGCACCACGGGGAGTTCCTGGACTCCATCGAGGTCCCTTGGGACACCTTGCAGGCGCTCACCCGCGGGATCGGACCCGGGCAGTACTGGACCTTCGCCGCCCGGCTCGGGCAGGGCAAGTCCTGGACCGGACTGGAGATCGCCAAGAGCGCCATCCTCGCGGGCCGCAAGGTGATCGTGTGGAGCATGGAGATGCCGCGCTCGCAGATCCACACCCGGATGCACGCCATGCTCGCCCCGCACCTGGGGTACGGGGTGACCTTCAACGAGCTCAAGGGCGGGACCTACTCCAAGCGCGAGTACCGCGACCTGCTGACCTCCATCCGCGACAACGTGATGGGCAACCTGTTCGTCCTGGACTCCTCGGACCTGATGATCACCCCGGCCGCCATCGCTGGCCATGCCGATGCTGCCGAGCTGCACATCGTGGACCACATCGGTCTGATGCGCTCCTCGAGCGGCTCGCGCGCGATCGACGACTGGCGGATCGCAGCAACCATCTCCAACGAGTTCAAGGAGCTGGCGCTGGCCAAGCGGACCCGGGTGGTGGCACTGAGCCAGATCAACCGCGAGGGCGACACCGGGGGCTGGCGGCCGCCGCGGTCCAAGACGCTCTCGCAGTCGGACTCGGTGGGCCAGGACTCCGACGTGGTGGTCACCGCCAAGCGGTTCTCCAACTCCACCATGTGCTACCTGCTCGACAAGAACCGCGACGGTCCCAGCGACCGGCTCTACTGGACCAACTTCGACGTCGACAACGCGCGCTTCGGGGAGATCACCCGCGAGATGGCCGAGCACATCAAGGACAACGAGGACTATGACGACTGAGCCGGAGGAGGAGACCGTCGTCTTCCACCTCAAGATGACCACGTCGGACCTGGCCGACTGGCTGGCCTACTGCCGCGAGCACGGCTTCGACCCGCACCGCAGAGCCCGCGAAGTGCTGATGGACGAGGTGTACCGATGAAGCACGCCGACCTGATCCGTTACGAGCAGGAGGGCGTCCGCGGCATGACCGTGGAGCGCCTGGAGAACCTGATCGAGGCGCTGCGCGGTGAGTGGCGGAAGAACTTCGCGCTCGAGGTCCGGCTCAACGAGCTCCAGCGCGACCTGTCCATCCTCCAGCAGCGTGTCACCATCCCGTGCGTGGTGTGCGGGTCCAACGAGGGCAGTGACCTGAAGACGGTCTGCCCTGAGTGTCCGGTGGGGATCGGCGAATGAGCACTCAGGCCGAGGAGAAGCTCGACGAGCGCGCTGCTCTCGGGCCCAAGATGCACATCGCCTGCTGCGAGATCGAGGAGCCGATGACCTTCTGCGGCCTCAAGCCCAAGCGGGAGAAGGCCACCCTCTACCCGCACGGCACCAGCACCAACTGTGTCCCGTGCGTGGAGAAGGATGAGGAGCGCAAGGACTTCTGCCCGCGGCACAGCACCTGCCCCTACGGAGGCCGACGATGACCCAGGTGATGGCGCGCTGCGCGCGGTGCGGGCGGATCGCCCCGGCTCAGGTGTTCCTGGTCGACGAGTACGAGTACTCCGGCTACGGGCTGACCGAGCCGGAGGGCTGGTGGGGCGTCGACTACTGCGGCGAGCCGTGCGTGCCGGGCGACACCGGCCGGTTCCACGGCCCCTACCGGGAGTCCAAGGGCTCGCTCAACGGGGCGCTGACGGACGTCTCGTTGCTCCTGGGCTCTGCCTACGTCGCGGACAAGGTCTTCCCCGTCGTCCCGGTCACCAGGACCAAGGACATCTACTACAAGTTCACGAAGGGCTCCAAGCCATGATGATCACGATCGAGGAGGCCCTGGCCACCGGACGTGGCACCTGGCGCTCCTTCTCCTGCCCGGTCCACCAGGACACCAATCCCTCGGCCCGGGTCAACATCGAGAGCGGCGCGTGGGTCTGCATGACCTGCGGAGCCAAGGGCCGGGCCGAGCACTACCAGCCCGATCCCGACCTGCTGCTCGACGCGGCCATCGCGGGACTGGACCGCATCGACGGCCGTCAGTTCTACGCCGAGTCCTGGCTCGACCAGTTCGACGGCGGCGGGGACGAGCCCGGGGACTACTGGCTCTCCCGGTTCACTTGCGAGGCCTGCGCCAAGCACCGGATGGGCTGGGACTACGCCAAGGGCCGCGCGGTCTACCCGTTCCGCGACGACGCCGGGCAGGTGCTCGGGATGGTCGAGCGCGCGCTGCCCGGCGAGCGGCCCAAGTACCGCTACCCCTCGGGGGTGGACGCCTCCCAGCACCTGTTCGGCTACCACCGCCATCTGCCCGCCTTCGGGGGCCGGATGCCCAACGTCGCGATCATGGTCGAGGGGGCGCCGGACGTGGTCGCGGTGACCGAGATCGAGGACACCCTGGACGACCTCGGCGAGGACGTCACGACGCTGGCGCTGGGCTGCTACGGCAAGGTGCTGCACCCCCAGCAGGTCGTCCTGCTGATGCGGCTGCGGATCGAGCTGGTGGTCGTCGCGTTCAACGGCGACGAGTGGGGGCGCAAGGGCCAGCACGCCGCGCTGCGCGAGCTCGGGATGCTCGGGATCCAGTCGGCCGGGGCCAACCTGCCCACCAGCAAGGACCTGGCGGACCTCCCGGCGCAGACACGCGCGAAGATCCTCACCGAGGGTCTTACACACTACGACACTATCGAGTAGGGTCGCATCCATGACCGATCGAGAACTCGCTGAGGCCGTCCTGGAGTACGAGGACGCCAAGGCTGCTGAGGCCGCGGCAACCGAGCGCCGCCAGGACGCCCAGGACCGGGTGGCCACGCTGCTGGAGTCCGCGGGCTACAAGAGCCAGACCGTCGACTACGGCGACCGACGCCTGCGGGTGACGCGCAGCCAGAGCGACTACATCGCCAACGTGGACGAGAAGGGTCTCAAGAAGGTGCTGGGCGCCAAGATCTGGCGGGCCGTCAGCGTCACCAAGCTCTCCCAGCCGCTGCTCAAGGCGGCCATCGAGCGCGGCGACGTGGATCCCCTGATCGCGGGCCAGTACCTCGAGGTGAAGCAGAAGACCCCGACGATCAGCCTCCTCTCGCTGGTGAAGGAGGAGCAGTGATGGTCGAGATCCCCGACGACGTGGCGAAGCACATGGCCGCGTACTTCCGCAAGATCGACGTCAACGGCCAGCACCCGGACAGCCTGCCGGGCGACCGCTGGGCCGACCTCCTCGACCCGAAGCCGCCGACCCTGCGGGAGAAGGTGGCCGAGGCGATCGACGCCGCGACCCTGGCTCGCGCGCCCCACGGGTACGTCATGGCGACCGTCGAGCGCGATGCCATCGCCGACGCCGTGCTCGCCGCCATCTCGGACTGGCTCGCCGCGCAGCCGCTCATGGTGCCCGAGGAGACGATGCGGCTCGGGCTGTCGCGACCGCTGACCCGTGGCGACCAGCGCGCCTACGACGTGCGCCTCCTGCGGGGGGAGTAGTGAGCACCGCGGCCCAGAAGCCGATGGACCCCGCCACCCGGCTGGTGCGCTCGCTGGAGGGCGAGTACTACAAGCTGTCGGAGGCGGCCGAGATGCTTGGCGTGCCAGAGAGCACGCTGCGCGCGCTGATCAAGGACGCCACTGAGGGCGGCGACCCGGACGGAGCACCGCGGCAGTACATCCCCTTCGGCAAGATGATGATCTACCTCTACTCCCCCGACGACATCGAGCGGGTCAAGGGAGTGCTGGCCAAGCGGTCCGCGCCCACCCCGTTCGCGATGGTGCTGCCGGGACGCCCGGCCCGCTACTCCCCCGAGGAGCGCGCGGCGCGCACCAAGCTCTCGGCGCGGGCCTGGTACTACCGCAACCGGATCGAGAAGCTCCAGCGGGCGGGACCCGAGGAGCACAAGGTCGCCATCACCAGCGCCAAGCGCAAGCTGCGCGAGATCAATGCCGAGCTCAAGCGGACGGAGAGGCCATGAGGAAGATCCCCACCATCTTCGTCCGGGACTGGTCGGTGGACGGACGATGGGTGACCAAGACTCCCGAGCCCTCCTGCCTGTGGGTGTTCGAGGGCGAGGGCGTCGCGACCCGCAAGTACGACGGCACCTGCGTCACGCACTCCATCAGCGGGGCCTGGTTCGCCCGCCGCGAGGTCAAGGTGGGCAAGGACCTGCCCGAGGGCTTCATCACCCTCGTCGTCGACCCCACCACGAACAAGACCGTCGGCTGGGAGCCGATCGAGTCCTCGCCCTTCTACAAGTACTTCCTCCAGGCGATCGGGGACAACGGGGACCACTACCTCGTGGGCACCCACGAGCTGTGCGGGCCGAAGATCAACGGCAACCCCGAGGGCTTCGACCAGCACGTCCTGATCGACCACGGAGCCGCGGAGATCATCGACATCCCCGACCGCTCCTACGACTCCCTGCACACCCGGCTCACCCAGCCGGACTGGACCTACGAGGGCATCGTCTTCCACCACCCCGACGGCCGGATGGCCAAGATCAAGCGGAAGGACTTCCCCCAGTGAGCAACTCCATCACCCTGGGGTGCACCCACGAGATCACCGTGGGCAAGCACCGTGCCAAGGCCTGGCCCAAGGCCGAGGTCACCATCGAGGCCCTGGAGGACGAGACTCCCGAGGACCACCTGGCCCGCACGCAGGCCGAGTTGGAGAAGGCGCTGGACACCGTGGTGGGAGCCACCGTGCAGCGCATCATGGACAACGAGTAGGAGATCGACGTGCCCGAGTACAGCACCAGCGGGTCCATCACCTCGTCCGGCACCACCTGGACGATCAGCCCCAGCCAGGGCTCGCGCCCGGAGAAGCCCCCGAAGGGCCTCATCGTCACCAGGGCCGTGCAGACTGCCCAGGGCTGGCTGGCCCAGGTCCTCGTGGACGCTGACATCGTCTGGGAGAGCGCGGTCTACCTCGAAGACGGCGACGCCGCCATCGACGCCGCGAACCTCGTGGTGGTCGAGTCGTTCAAGAGCCTGCTCAAGGTCACCGGAGCGGTGATCGACGCCGAGCTCGAGGAGGGCTAGCCGTGGGCATGTGGAAGAAGATCCCGTTCGACCCGTTCGGTGCAAAGAGCACCCCCAGGACCGCCAAGGTCCGCACGGGCGCGTTCTACCAGCGGGCCATGCCCGAGGTGACCGTCCTGACCGGTCAGGCGGCGATCGATGACCACGCGCAGCGCAAGGCGCGTCAGCGCAAGGCTAGTCAGAACTGACTATTGCCCACTGTCAGACCAAAGGACTAGAAAGTACCTGCACGCCCCGCCGGGGCACCGCACACACAGGAGAGCACATGCGATTCGGAACCCCCGCCAGCGAGACCAACGACTCGTCCGGCGAGTACCTGCGCGCGCTGAAGGCCGGTGACACCAAGGTCCGGTTCTTCTCCGAGATCCCGACCTGGATCGGGTACTACGAGCACTACACCAACAAGCAGTCCTTCCCCTGCACGGGCGACCGGATGACGTGCCCGGGCTGCACCCACGAGGACGAGAGCGTCCAGAAGGCCACCCGCCGCTGGGCCACCATCGTGCTCAAGGTGGACACCGGCGAGGTCGTGCCCATGAAGCTCCCCACCACCATCAAGAAGAAGTGCGAGAGCCGCGCAGCCCGCAACGACGGCAGCATCACCACGCGCGACTACACCCTGGTGAAGGAGGGACAGTCCCTCAACACCGAGTACGACGTCGAGCAGGAGGAGAAGTACCGGCTCGACATGAGCAAGTACGACGACCTGCCCGACATCGAGGACATCCTCAAGGCGATGTTCGAGGACGTCTGGGGCCCCGGCTCGGCCGAGGAGTACGCCCAGAGCGCCGTCCCAGCCAAGGCCGCCCCGCGCCGCAAGCGCGAGACGGTGGACGACCAGATCGACCGCTGGAAGGCGGAGAAGGCTGAGAAGGCCGCTCCGGCCGACGAGGGCGAGACGGGCACCGACGACGTGGTGGTGACCGAGGAGCAGCTCCACAGCATGCGGCTGTCCGAGCTGCTCGCGCTGGCCGAGAAGGAGGGCATCGACACCTCCAAGCTCGAGGAGAAGTCGGAGATCATCGACGCGATCGTCAACGCCGCGGAGAAGATCCCCTACTAGGACTCCCCCCGGAAGGGAGTGGTCCGGGTGCTTGCTCACCCGGAGCGCTGAGGCAGGTTCGCCGTCCGTGCTCGCGACCGGACGCCGGGTTCGACTCTCGGATCAGCACGCACGGAGCCACGGGCTCCCCCTGAGAACGGAACGCCCATGACCATCAAGATCCGCAAGGGCATGGTCCGCGCCGACGACTACGAGACCTCCATCGCGGGGGCCGAGGCCGTCACCTTCCGCGCGGGCAGCCAGAAGCACCGTCTGCTCAGCGTCTACTACGCCTACCCCGAAGGCCTCAACGCAGAGGAGGCGGCGATCTACGCCTCGCTCACCCGCTCGTGCTACTGGAAGCGCGTGAGCGAACTGCGCCAGGACGGGCTCATCGAGTGGCTCGGCGACGTCCGGGCTGGCGAGGCCGGAGTGGAGCGCGAGGTCTACGTCATCTCGCGCAAGGGCCGCGAGGTCTACAGGAGGCTGGCATGAGCAAGAAGTACCTCTACGTCATGCACGCGACCTGTCCCGGCGTCTGCGGCTGGTGCGCCGAGCAGATCGAGGTCGGGCAGAGCATCAGCCCGTCGCCAGACGGTGAGTTCGTTCCGTGGCTGCATGAGGAGTGCGCGAAGGCGCGCCGGACGGCCGACGAGGTGGCGCCGTGACGCCGGACCCGATCGTCCTCACCGCGGCCGACCTGCGCGCGCTGCTGGAGAAGCACGAAGCCGAGGTCCGCGAGCGCTGCGGCCCCGACCACGTCCTCGGGCAGCCCTGTCACCATCTCTACGGGCGCTGCTTCCCGACCGACGCGGAGTTGCTGGAGTATCGGCTGCGCCAGCGCGAGCACGGTGCGCGCAAGGAGCGCGAGCGCCTCGCCGCGGCGATCCAGGACTTCTTCGATGAGCCGGAAGGGATGACCAGCCACTCCCCGGACTGGTACGTCGCGGCCGAGATCGCCGAGGACATCGTGCGGGGAAAGGCATGAGCCGCCGGGTGGTCGTGATCGAGTGCCGGTCCGTCCAGGATGACCGGGAGGGCGGCTGGTCGATCTGGGGCGTCGCGGACTCCATCAAGAGCGTCCGGGGCCGCTTCTACGAGCAGTGGAGCGTATGGATCCGGGTCCGTGACGGAAGCTTCTACCCCTGGCGCTGGACCCTGCACGAGGACACCTACTCGGTGCAGTTCCGGGCCCGTCAGGTCACCTTCATGCGGGAGTGGCCGTGAGGATCGCGCCCGCCCCCGACGTCTGGAACCTGCACAGCCACTCGCGCTACTCCTACCAGGATGCCATGCCCTCGGTGCAGGCGATGGTGGACCGCGTGGTGGCGCTGGGGCAGCCCGCGCTGGGCATCACCGACCACGGCAACATGGCCGCGGCGACGCTGCTCTACCGCGCGGCCGCCAAGGCCGGGATCAAGCCCTTCCCCGGCAGCGAGCTCTACGTGGTGCGCGACCGCGCGGACAAGAAGGCCAAGCGCTTCCACATGTGCATGGTCGCCTACACCAGCGAGGGCTACCGCAACCTGGTGCGCCTCTCGACCGCGACCCACGAGAACTTCCACCACAAGCCGCTGCTCGACCTGGGCGACCTGTCCGAGTGGGGCGAGGCCGGGCTGCTGCGCGGGATCGCAGCGACCTCGGGCTGCTACTTCGGGCTGCCCATCCAGTCCCTCGCCGCGGGCGAGGAGACCGGGGCCAGGATGGTGCTGGGCCAGATGGCCAAGGCCTTCGACCGCTTCTACGTCGAGCTCCAGAACCACGGGATCGACCAGGGTGAGGGGATGACCGACGACTCGATCGCGGACGCCATGTTCGGGATCGCCCAGCAGATGGGCCTGCCCTGCGTGCTCACGCAGGATGCCCACTACGTGATGCCGGAGGACAAGAGCGACCATGACAACTTCAAGCGACTCGTCGCCTACGGGGACGACCCCGACGATGTCGTGTTCCCCGGGGACGGCTTCCACCTCGCCAGCACCTCGTGGTTCCTTCGCCATCACGAAGGAGCGCGTCTTCGTGCCGGACGTGAAGGACTCGCCGATCTTCTCGCCGCGCACGACCTGAGCATCCCGGCGCTGGACACCTACGCCTACAACATCCCGCTGACCGTGGCCGACCCTGACGGGGAACTGCGCAGCCGGGTGTTCGCGGCACTGGAGGCCATGCGCTCCCGCAAGCGGATGGGTCCCCGCTACGACGCGCGGGTGGAGGAGGAGCTCGAGATCATCGGGATGACCGGCATGGCGGGCTACCTGCTGCTGGTCGCGGAGTGCTGCGACTGGCTGCGCGCCGAGCGCATCCTCTACTCCACCCGCGGCTCGGCCTCGGGCTCCATCCTGTGCTGGCTGCTGGGCATCACCCAGCTCGACCCGATCACCTGGGGTCTGCCCTTCGACCGGTTCATCAGCCGGGACCGGACCAAGCCGCCGGACATCGACCTGGACGTGGAGCACGACCGCCGTCAGGACTTCATCACCTGGCTGCGGGGCCGCTTCGCGGTGCACCAGATCGGCACCTGGCTGCGCTACAAGGTGACCGCGGACGAGGGCGACGACGACTCGGAGAAGGGCTCGCTTATCGTCGCCTACAACACCGCGCGGGGCAGGCAGGGCAGCCCGAGCCTGGAGTGGAAGGAGATGCCGCCCGAGGACCAGCGCGACCTCAAGTCGCTGCACGACCGCAAGGTTCTCAAGGCCTACGGCGTGCACCCGGCGGGCATGGTGCTGACCACCACCGAGGACGAGCTGCGCGACCTCGTGCCGCTGATGAAGGTCGCCTCGAGCAAGACGATGGTGACCCAGTACGACATGAAGGAGGTCGAGAACCTCGGCCTGGTCAAGCTCGACGCGCTGGGCCTCAAGACCCTCACGGTGATCCGGTACTGCCTGTCCTTCATCGGCAAGGACTACGAGGACTGGCTGGACCGCTCGTGGATCCCGTGGAACGACTCCAAGACCTACACCGCGATCTCCTCGGGCCTGACCGACGGGGTGTTCCAGCTCGACGGCTGGTCGGCGCGCAAAGGGTGCGAGGAGCTCAAGCCCTCGACCATCAACGAGGTCATCGCGGCCATGGCGCTGTTCCGCCCGGCCACGATGGAGTCGGGCAACACCGCGGCCTACATCCGGCGCAAGCACGGCCGGGAGCGGGTGCCCGTGCGCCACGACCTGCTCATGCGGCACACCGAGAGGACCCAGGGCATCATCCTGTTCCAGGACCAGGTCATCGCGGTGCTGCGCGAGCTGGGGCTGGGGCCCGACGACCTGACCCTGTTCCTCAAGGCGGTCAAGTCCTCCAACGACAACGTGGCCTGGGCCGCGGGGATCATCGAGAAGTACCGCCCCGGGATCGAGAGCACGGCCAAGGGGCTGGGCTTCTCCGAGGAGGACTGGGAGTGGTTCTGGCACGCGGTCGAGGGCTTCGGGAACTACGGCTTCAACATCAGCCACGCCAGCGCCTACGGCGTGCTCGCCTACACCTGCGCCTACCTGATCGCGCACCACACCACCGAGTACTACGCCGCGCTGCTCGCAGTGGCGGCTGGGGAGAGCAACAAGAACAAGAAGACCGGGCGGACCAAGGAGCAGGCCTACCTGCGCGCCGCGCGCAAGAGCCGGGTGCGCATCCTGAGCCCGGACGTGAACCTCTCGGGCGCGACCTACACCGTGGACAAGCGCGGTGTGCGCAAGGGGCTGCTGTCCATCGCCAAGATCGGCGACGTGACGGCCAAGGCCATCGTGGCGGCGCGGGGCGACCAGCCCTTCACCGACCTCGACGACTTCGCTCGGCGCTGCTACGAGACCAGCAACAAGATCACCGGCATCAAGCCCTACCTCCAACAGGGCGACAAGACCATCGGGCACCTGGGGATCCTGCTGGACTCCGGAGCCATGGACACCATCATCGAAGGGGCGTCATGAACATCGGCCAGGACATCGAGCGCATGGTCAACAAGGAGGTCGAGAAGCGCCTCTCGGAGTACGCCCGCGTGGTGGCGCTGCTCGTCGAGCAGATGGGCGGTGAGGCACGCATCCCGCAGGACGACATGTCCCTCCCGGCCTCCGCGATCGTGATGACCTCCTTCACTGAGCAGGGCAAGGACGAGGGAGGCGTGATGGTGGTCATCCGCGCCGAGGTGAAGCGGTGAGCGACTACCCCACCGACGACCAGCGCAGGCGGGTCTACGACCGCAGCCACGGGCGCTGCGAGGCGCTGGTCCAGATACCTGGCAACCCCATCGAGATGGGGCAGCTCATCCAGTACCAGGACATCTGGACCCGGTGCTACGACACCGGGGTGGAGGTCCACCACGCGCTGCTGCGTCGCCGTGGCGGGACGGTGCTGGACCAGTGGGGCGAGATCTACCACCTCATCGCGCTGTGCCACCGCCACCACCGCCAGGCGCACTCGTCGGTCGCGCAGTCGGTCGCGGGCGGTCTGATCATCCCGGGCGAGGTGATGACCTCGCCCAGTGGCTACCCGGTCTACCGGGGCCCCGACGAGTTCCTCTCCCTCGCCTACCCGGAGCGCTCATGAGCCACGCGCCCTGCCCGATCTGCCACGACCCCTACGCGGGCTTCCACGAGGAGGACCGCGGCGCAGGCGTAGCCGTTCCGGTCGAGGCGCTCATCACCAAGGAGAAGGTCGTGCGTCCCAAGCTCTCGGATGAGGAGATCGCTGCGCTGCGCGCCGCTGCGGCCGCGAGGAAGGCGGCGAAGGTATGAGCCTCGCGAAGCTGATGAAGGCGGCCGAGCTGCCCATCACCACCCGGCACGAGCGCTGGCTGGCCAAGGGCGACCCGACCTACTCCCAGGCCGCCATCGACCACGCGTTGGCCACCTACGCCCGCAGCGTTGGCGGACAGAGGATCGACCGGGTGCCGCTGTTCCGCGCCTCGGGTGCTGGGCAGTGCCTGCGCAAGCGGATGTTCTCCCGCCTCCAGGTGGGCGAGCGGGTGCACCACGACACCCGGCTCCAGAACATCTTCAACGAGGGCAACGCGGTGCACCTGCGCTGGCAGATGGCCGGGCTCACCGAGGGCTGGCTGGCCCAGGCCGAGGTCCCCGCCGACCGTCCCGACCTGCACATCGGCACCACCCTGGACGGGCTGCTGTGGGACGGATCGTCCTGGGAGCACAAGAGCATCAACGACCGCGGCTTCGGCGGGGTGACGACCTTCGGCCCCGACGGCAAGCACGTCATGCAGATGCACTACGGCTTCAAGGCCGCGGGCATCGTGGTCGGGTCGATCACCTACGAGAACAAGAACACCCAGGACTGGATCGAGATCCGCGTCCATCTCGACCCCGAGGTCATGGCCGACGTGGACCGCGAGCTCGAGGCTCTGATCGGCGGGTGGGAGTCCCAGAGCCTGCCGCCGATGAAGCCCAAGTGCGTGGACAAGGAGGGCGCGGAGTGGAAGAACTGCCCGTTCCGCGACCTCTGCCCGCTCATGACGACGTGGAAGAAGGCCGTGGCCAAGAGCCGGAACAAGGAGATGGCAGCATGACCGCAGTGCACTGGAGCGAGGGTGCTCCCACCTGGGTGGACGGCTTCGGCATCCCCGAGGCCTGGGTGGTCACCGACGTGATGGAGGTGTCCGACGAGATCCCCGACTACTCGTGGCGGACCTCGGGCTACCTGGCCACCATGGCCAAGCTCTACCGCTCGATCCGCGAGGCGGGCTTCGACCCGGACTCGGGGACCATCCAGATCTTCGACAAGGAGGGCCGCCAGGCGTGGGACAAGATGATCATCGCCGTCGCGAAGGGACTGAAGCGCCGTGAGCCCGCTGGCGATCCGACGGCCTGACCGCCCGCACGTCCAGTTCGGCCAGGCGGCGATCGCCACCCCGACCGCGCAGGGCCTGCCCGACGTGGACGACCTGTGGGCCGAGCTCCAGGAGTACGTGGACGTGATCCTGGGCAGGGAGCCCGCCCCGGTGGAGTTCCCCGCCTACCTCGCGCTCGCAGAGATCGCCACGGCCTACTACTGCCGCGGGCAGGAGATCGACATGCTCATCCACGCCGCCGAGCGCGAGGGCGTGGTCATGCGGGGCAGCCCGCTCTACAAGTTCAGGACCGGGGAACTCAGGAGCTTCCTCGACCTGTCCAAGCGCGCGGCCGAGCTCGGATCGCGACGCCTCACCCAGGAGCAGCTCATGTTCCAGATGCGAGAGGAATGACATGACCCACGAGACCCACCTGAACCTGACCGCCGAGCGCGTGCAGGAGGCGATCGACCAGGCCGCGCCCGGCGAGGTGAGCAAGCTCCTCATCAGCGAGGCGCACCTGCACTCGGTCAACGAGGTCACCATCGAGCGCAACATCCACCACACTGAGATCGCCGACCCGGCGACGTTCCGGCTGCACTCGATGAACCACGCCGTGGCCATCTCGCGGGCCGACTACAACACCAAGCCGGTGGAGCAGGTCATCCGGGAGGCGGCGCTCATCGCGGCCTACCTGACCGACGGCTCCGTCCCCGAGAAGGCGAAGGAGAACTCGTGATCACCAGCGAGGGCCTGGACACCAGGTTTGACTACCACAAGCCCGACGAGATGAAGGCGCAGCGGCACGAGACGGTGCGCGACGCCTGCAAAGAGACGGCCAAGGTCTTCCTGGCGGTGATCCCCGATGGGCGGGAGGCCGCGCTGGCCTACACCAAGCTCGAGGAGGCCATGTTCTGGGCCAATGCGGCGATCGCCCGGGAGGCGTGATGGCCACCATGACCAACCGCGCCGCCTACGACCTGCTGGGCAAGATCATCAACCTGCCTCCGCCCGACGTCGTCAAGCGGGTCGAGCTGGTGCTCGACGCGGGCCAGCTCGTCCCCGTCCTGCGGATCACCACCTACGTCACGCCCCGTGAGGTGGTCGGGGACGAGGTCAAGACCGAGCAGCACGTCTACGAGCTCGTCGCGATCGACGAGGCGGGATGATGTACGGAGGAGAGGCTTTCGAGACGATCTCGAACCGGGTCTACGACCGGATCAAGCACAGCGGCTTCGGCTACGTGGCGGCCAAGGACTTCAACCTGATCGTCCTGGGCACCATCTACGCCCTGGGGGAGTACTCGGACCCCGCCTTCGATGCCGTCACCAACGAGACCCTGACCCACCTGGCCAGGCCATTGGAGCTGGCTCTCGGCGTCGGACCGGACGGGAGGATCACCAGATGATCAAGGCTCTCGGCCGATGGCTGGTGGTGGTGTGGGCGGTGCTGGCCGCGGCCCTCATCACCATCGGCCGGGAGGCCCACGTCGTGCTGGTGGGCGGCTACACCCGCGGGGACGACCGCCACCCCCTCCAGCGCCGAATCCGGATCGCTGCGCTCGAGCACCAGGCCTTCCCCGACGAGGTGCACAAGCACGCCCCGGAGGTCTGCGCGCTCTGCGACCCAACCAAGATCTACGACATGTCGCGGGCCGTCACCGTCCCGGCGGGCAACTGGCTGTGCCTGGGCTGCTGGGAGACCGGGATGGGCAACAGCACCCTGCGGGGCCACTGGCGCGACACCCGGCACCGGGACTACGACGTCTACGACGAGTGGCGGGATGCGCACCACACCTCCTGCAAGCAGAGGATGCCCCACCTCTACCGCAACGAGACTCCAGCCCCACCGCGCGAGCACTTCACCTGGCCCGATCCGCTCGACATCCACCCGGCCACCTACGACTCGGGCTACCGATGAAGGTGGCGGAGGGACCTAGCCTGGTCCCAGGACACCTAGGAGGACACCGCCATGGCGCTTCTTTCCACCCAGTCGATCACCAAGGCTGGTCTCACCCTCGCTGAGGGCACGGCCTCCGGCGGCGGGGACACCATCCGCGTGGGCAACAGCACCTTCCTCTACATCCGCAACGGCGACGCCTCGTCCAAGACGATCACCATCGACGTCCCGGGCAACACCGAGTACGGCGTGGCCAAGCCCGACCTGGCAGTGGTCGTGGCGGCAGGCGCCTACGCCCTGGTCGGCCCCATCGACTCCACCTTCCTCCAGCCCGGCTCCAGCCCCGGTGTCGCGAACATCACCTACTCGGCGGTCACCAACGTCAAGGTCGCGGCCGTCAGCCTCTGACACGACACGCCCGGACCCTCCGGCACCCGAGAGAAACGATCAAGGCGCTACCCTCCTGTTGACATCGAGTCCAGGAGGGACGCCTTGATCTGGGGAATCGACCTCGGCGTCCGATCCGCATTCCTGGCCTGCCTCGACGGCGACGAGCTGGTCTACGTCGAGAAGATCGAGATCCCCTCCAAGGTCGTCCGCTCCATCGAGCTGGACCACCTGGTCGCCCAGGCGCGGGAGTTCATCGCCCCCGAGGACGACGTCTTCCTCGAGGCCCCGCCGATGGCCGGGCCCCGCAACATCGGCACTTTCGGAGAGCTCCACCAGACCCTGGGGGCTCTCCTGTCCGCTGTCGGGGGCCGGACGGTCAACGTCATGTCCTGGAAGAAGGACGTGGTGGGCAAGGGGAACGCCACCAAGGACGAGGTCACCGAGTGGCTGCGGGTCCACCACCCCGGCTACCACGCCCAGTGCCGCGGGAACCAGAACCTCGTCGACGCCACCTGCATCGCGCTCTACGGCTCCCTGGTGATGGACCGCGCCGAGGTCCTGGCGGAGCAGGAGTGACCTCCCGGTCCTGGCGCTCAGCCAACGAGGCGCTGCGGACCGAGATCGTTGAGAATCCTCGACCGGACGGTGACGAGGATGTGATTACCCCGACCTGGACGAAGTACATGCCCGCGTGGCACGCAGAGGCCGCCTGCCGGGGCGTGGAGGGGGCTGACGAGGTCTTCTTCGGGGAGAACGAGGAGACCCGCGCGAGCATGAACCTGGACCGTCAGCAGCGCGCACAGCAGATCTGCTACGAGTGCCCGGTGATCCGGGTCTGCGCCTTGCACGCGCTCACCGAGCCGGAGGACTATGGCGTGTGGGCAGGGACCACGACCAAGATGCGGGAGAGGGCGCGGGACCTGGTGACCGCGGGCCTGATGACCATCGAGACGGTCATCGACATCATCGAGGAGGGCAACGCCCATGCCTTCAAGAAGCTCCAGGACAGCCTCACCACCGGCCTCAAGGACGTGATCTAGATGGCGCGCAAGAAGGCCGAGGAGCGCGAGGACGGCCAGCTCGTCCCGCTGATCCAGAGCGACGACCGCGGCTACCGGGCAGCCCTGCACCGGGCGCGTGGGATGGACTGGGCCGAGATCGCCCGCCTCGAGGACTACAACAGCGAGGTCGAGGCGCGGGTGAGCGTCACCGCCTACATCCAGCGCGCGGCCATGCAGATGGACGAGGCGCACCGGGTGGAGGCGCTCAACCTGACCATGTACCGCCTCGACGAGCTGCTCAAGAAGGCCTGGGCGCAGGCCGACGAGGGCGACCTCAAGGCGATCGACACCTGCCTGCGGATCATCGTCCAGCAGGCCAAGCTCTGGGGCTTCGAGGACCGCAGCGAGCGGGTCACCAACAACACCGTCATCGTGCGCCCCGAGGACTTCGCCAAGACCTTCCAGGCCCATGTCGAGGGCAGGGCGTCGTGACCGACATCGTGTGCGGGAAGTGCGGCCAGCGCTACCGCCTGGGCCAGGACAGCGCCGAGGAGGTCATGGTCCACATGAACTGGTGCGGCGGGAGGCCGGTGGACGATGACTGACTTCACCCTGGCGGCGAGCATCACCCGGACCAGCCTGGGGCTGGGGGACCTCGACCTCAACGACCACGTCAACTTCGCGATCAGCGTGCCCTTCCTGGGCGGGACCGGGCGCTACGTGCGCAACCTGGACTCCTCGGCCTACATGGACGGGGAGATCGAGATCAACGCCCACCTGCCCAACATCACCGAGACGGTGGGCCTCGAGGTGTTCGGGGCCAACTACGCCGCGGTGATGACCAACGCGGGCCTGGCCCTGGCCGCCTTCAAGCAGGCCCAGTACACGCTCACCGTGGTGATCGCGGGCCACACCCACACCTGGCGCTGCCAGCGGGCGGACTGGAGCTACGAGATCAACACCGGCCGGGTGAGCGCCAACCAGGTGAAGTTCCAGTTCGACGTGCCGCGCAGCCCGCTCGCCGTGGCGGGGGAGTTCTGATGGCCGCGGGGATCAGCGACTACGGCGCCAACCTGTTCGTCGACGTCCTGACCGGGTACGCCAGCATGCCTGCCACGGTCTACGTGGCCCTGTGCCTCCAGCAGCCCGACTCGGGCTACGACGGGACGGTGCTCCAGGGCATCGAGCCGCCCACCTCGGCCGCCTACGCGCGGGTGGCGCTGGACATGTCGACCTCCAGGTGGACCACGGCGGTCAACGGCTCCTCGGCGACCTCGGTGGCGCTGTCCTGGGCGGGGGCCAGCGCGGACTGGGGGATCGTCAACCACTACGCCCTGTGCGACGACCCCACCGCGGGCAACCTGATCTGCTGGGGCGAGCTGGCGAGCGAGGTGCGGGTGGGGGTCGGGGACACCGCGACCATGCCCATCGGCTACATCGCCCTGGGCGCCTCCGGCCCGGTGGAAGCGATGGTGCTCTGATGTCGGTCATCCAGCTCACCGACGTGGGCAGCCAGCGGGTCATCAACCACCTGCTGGGCATCAGCGACACCTTCGGCACGGGCGCCTGGCTCGCGCTCTACACCACCGCTCCGGGCTTCACCGGGGGCGGGGTCGAGGCCACCGGCTACAGCCGCGGGCTGCTGACCACCTGGACACTGGCCACGAGCTCGGGGTTCACCACCGCCACGCTGGATGCGGCGGAGGGGGTCTCCAGCGCCCCGGCGGCCACCATCGTGGCCTGGGCGGTGCACGACCAGGCAGTGGGCGGCTCGGCCCTGTTCTTCTGCGTCCTGGACACCCCGGTCACGCTCTCGGCGGGGGACAACTACCTGTTCACCCCCGGCGACCTCTTCGTCTCCTCATCCTTCTGAGCCATGACCCTCACCCCCAAGTCCCTCTCAGGCGCGCTGAGCTTCACCGGCGCGCTGCGCAAGGCCATGGGCGTGACGAAGTCCGGGACGCTGTCCTTCACGGGCTCGTTGACCAGGACCAAGATCCGCTCGATCGAGCCGCCGGACAACTTCTACATCGTGGTGCTCGAGGGCCTGAACCTGGGCTACGGCCCCCAGCGCGGGATCGGGGTGGGCACCGGCGGCGAGGGCAGCACGGGGGGATCGGGCGAGGTCACCTCCGAGCGCTCCCCGGTCTTCCACCTGCGCGCCACCGGCAGCCTGGTCGTGGTGCCGCCCGCCATGCCGGTCTACGCGGGCGAGGGGATCAGGTTCAGCCAGAGCGTGCGCCCCACCTTCACCGCGCCCGCCATCGTCTCGGGCAAGCCCCTGGTGCCCGACTACTGGGTGCGCCCGGACTCCAACATCTCGCTGCTGGTGGGACCGGGGCAGATCGAGATGATCCCCGACCCCGATCCGATCATGACGGTGACCAACCCGCACCCCGGGGGAGTGGCGCCCGCCTACGCCTGGACGGTCAAGGACCTCACACCACCGGGCTCGGTGCCCTACCACCTGGGCGCCTGGAAGCCGCACGGCGGGACCGGGCCGCAGTGGAAGAGCACCGGGGAGTACAGCCCGCGGGTGGTGCGCACCGTGCTCTACGGGGCCAACGACCAGTTCCACACCTACACCGCGGGCGTGCACTTCGACGCGACCGAGGTACAGCACATGTGGATGGACTACGGGACGAGCCTGAGCCAGCCCTTCACCGTGGTCATCACCGCGATCATCCACTACTACCCCACGCGCACGTACGGGCACTACCTGCTCGACGCGGGCAAGGCGACGCCCGCTGGCATGGCCGACGGGCTGGACCACACCTTCAGCGAGGGGATGTCCTACCGCAGCCTGATGCTCTACCAGTACCGCACCGCCGTCATGGCCACCCACACCGGCGCGGACGCGGTGAAGAACGGCAAGCACGTCATCACCCGCAGCGACTTCGTGGCCCGGCCCAAGATGTTCTTCGGGATCTTCAACGGCACCTCGAGCTACATCGGGGCCTGGGACCTGCGCAACAAGCACATCAAGAAGGGCTCGGTGGACGTCCACACCCACCGCTACTTCCTGATGGGTCGGCGCCAGAACCACGTCAGCGACAACCTCGGGGCGCACATGACCGTCTTCGAGGTCCGCTTCTACACCCAGGCGCTGGGCACCACGGCCCTCAACGCCACCTTCAACCAGCTCGCGGCCACCTGGAAGTTCAACAAGTACCACATGTGAGGACGGCATGCCCCAGCCCTGGTCGTTCGACTACACCACCGCCCCCGCGGGCAGGTGGCGCATCGTCGTGACCGCGCCCGGGGGCAAGCCCACCGACGTGACCGACTTCCGCGGAGCGCCGACCAGGATCGACAACTACTCCTTCACCGACCCCTTCGCCGACTCGCTGGCCCAGATCACCTTCCCCCAGATCACCGGCTTCGACGACCTCGCGGGCCCGGACGTGGGCGGCTGGTTCACCGACGAGTCCGACGTGGACATCTACTGGGTGCCCGCCATCGCGGGCAGCGAGATCGTCGACCCGGTCACCGGGACGCTCACGCGGGCCTACGGCACGCCCGTGGTGGTCTGGGAGGGGATCGTCGCCTCCTTCGACTTCGAGGGCTCCAAGGACGGCAGCAGCCTCGTGGTGCAGTGCCAGGGCGCCCTGCTCCAGCTCGACCGCTACCTGGCCAAGCCCGCCTTCCCGCCGCGGCCGCTGACCTACGAGTCGATGATGGTCAAGGAGTTCAGCCCCCAGCGCCGCCCCAACCTGCGCACCAAGCCGCTGCTCGTGCGCTTCCCCGACGGCTGGGCCAAGAAGATGCCCGCAGGCACGCCCAACATGTACACCCCGCTGGGGGCCGCGGTGGGGGAGAGCATCACCGGCTACTCGAGCAGGGACACCGGCACCTGGGACCGCAGCCTGACCGGCTTCATGCAGAGCCTGCTCGCGGTGATGTTCACCCAGGAGGACTGCGGGGTCACCCCGGGCAACCAGTGGTCCATCCGCAAGGAGGCGGGCCGCCAGCCCGTGCTCGAGGTGCGCGACCGCTTCCGCACGCCCGACTTCGAGGTCTGGTACGGCCAGATCGGCGTGCTGCTCCCCCAGCTCACCCACGACTCCACCCAGAAGGCCAACGTCTACTACGGCGAGGGCGTGAGTCTGGACGGCACGAACTGGCGCAACGCGGTGATCAGCGACGACGGGTCCAACACCGACTACGCCCCGCTGGCCTGGTCGCCCGCGGTCTACCCGACCACGGACAACACCGACTTCGACAAGACCCGGATGGTCTACGAGTCCTACCAGCGGTTCGGCTCGGGCTTCGACCAGAGCGCGGCGATCTACACCAGCCGCAAGCAGCTCGCCCGCGACCTGGACCCGGGCTGGGTGGGCAGCATGACCCTGCGCATCGACCCCAGCGACACGCTGAGCCGCTGGCAGGTGCGCGCGGGGATGACGGTCCTGATCAAGGGCTTCGCAGGCAGCGGGGAGACCGGCATCGCGTTCCACATCGCTGAGGCCGTGTGCAACCCCGAGGAGGGCAGCGTCACCCTCAAGATCGACACCAAGTACCGCGACCTGCTCACCCTCGAGGAGGTCGTCGCCCGTACCCGCGACCCGCTCACCCCGAGCAAGCAGCTCCAGGTCAACCGCCGTCAGGTGCTGGTCGAGGACATCATCGCGCCCTGGGACTACACGGCGGGCTCGGGCTACCTGCCCAAGGCCAGCGTCACGCTGTTCCGGCACAACGCGGTCAGCCACGTCTACCCGTGGGCCAGCCTGACCAGGTCCTACCCGCCCAAGCACTACCCGCAGTACTACGTCCGGGTGAAGGGCCAGGCGCCCAGCCCCAACGGCCGGTGGGCGATCTTCCCCGTGCTCACCAGCCAGAAGGGCACCATCCGGCGCACCGAGATCCACGCCTTCGACATCGACGGCAACCCGCTGGCCGCGCGCTTCCACCTGAGCCTGTACTACACCAACATCACCGTCTCGGCGATGCCCATGTCGGGCGGGCAGCACAGCCCGTTCTTCCCCGGCGCCTTCGAGTCCACCCAGCCCAACGGGCAGCCCTGGCCCGCGGGCAACTTCCTCGCGCCCGACCCCAGCATCATCATCGGCTGGGGCAACAACGACCAGCCCGCGGGCTACAGCCCCGGCTCCTTCTCCGCGAGCAACCCGCTCACCGGATCGCTGGTGGACGAGGCGTCCTGGTCCTTCGACAACATCAACAACCCGAACTTCAACAAGAACTCGAGGCCGGGCCAGAAGCTGCCGGTGAGCGCCATCACCATCTATGCCGCGCTCTACACCGACTACCCGGACAACGTCTACTTCCTCGGCCGGTTCTACCGCCAGGAGCCGGGGACGTGACGTTCAACCCCGGCCTCTACACCCCGGTCGTCATCAACGACTACGACTCCGGGACCACGGCCTTCGACGACGCGGGCAACTTCATCACCGACTTCCGGCTCAAGGCCGCGATGATCCCGTACTGGGCGGGCAAGGTCGCGCACGCGCTCAAGATCGAGGTGCTCTACCCCAACCACTACCTCACCGACGAGGGCAGCTTCTCCTCCTGGGTGGACGGGATGACCCTGATCTCCACCCAGGTCGTGGTGAGCTACTCCAGCCCCGGCGGGCCGGTCTACAACCATCTCTTCGACAACCTGAACGCTGTCTTCCAGCCGAGCCCGTTGGTCTTCACCTCGGCGATCGCCTACTCCGGCGACCCCGACTTCGCCGAGTTCGTCGGACCGGGCGGGGCCAACTACCCCTACCGCTACTACATGGTGCTCGACACCCCGACGGCGATGCCCACCGAGGCCCAGCTCACCGAGTCGGTCAACGTCCACTACAACCAGCACGTCGAGGCCAGCCTGGGCGTCTCGCCGGTCGAGCTGCTCTACAACCCGGCCGGGCCTTACTACTACCAGTGGGCACTGCGCCTGACGGTCTACGTCGACGGGGTCGCTCCGCCGCTGCGCCTGTTCCAGCGCGACGACGACCTGGGCAAGGTCGGCACTGCCCGGATGGGCGGGCACACGGGCATCGGCAACGCGCCCTCCAGCCTCCAGCGCCAGTCCCCGCCCAGGCTGGTCCAAGGTGGGAACGTGTACCTATGAGCGCGATCCTCGGCCTCCCCCTGGTGCACCGCGACCGCGTCCCCACCGAGGTGGACGTGCACTACTGCGACCGCCCCTTCGACGCGGCCGTGGCGGTCAGCACGGCCACCTTCGTGGTCTGCTCGTGGGACGACAAGGCCGCGGTGCACCGGCTCAGCCTCTACTCCGACACCGGGGCCAAGGTGGGCGCGCTGACCTGGTCGGGCTACGGCGGGCCGGTGACCCAGACCGGCGACCACCAGTTCCGGCTGCGCCCGGTGGCCAACGGGGTCTTCGCCGTCTTCTACGCCATCCCGCACGCGCTGAGCTCGACCTACGGCCCGTTCGTGCGGGTCTGGCTGGTGGACTGGTCGACTGCCGGGGCGCCGGTGGTCGGGACGCCCTGGACCTACAACGCGACGGACTACTCCTCGAGCCCGTGGAGCACGATCGACTACGCCTGCCTGGCCGCCAGCCCGACCCACGTCCTGCTCTGGGGGAACAACCTCACCGACGGGGCCAGCGTCAACACCGGCTTCTACCAGACCCTCCAGGTCTCGGGCACGACGCTGAGCTCGGGCGGCACGGTCAACCCCTTCACCGGGCTCGCGCGCTCGGGCGTGGTGCGCCATGCGGCGTGGCTGGACTCGACCTACTTCGTGGTGGCCCAGGGCAGCGGGAACACCGAGGCCAGCGCCAAGACCCTCGAGCTCGTGTCGGCCTCGGGCGCGAGCGTCACCGCACCGGGGCGGGTGAGCGTGTCCGGGTCGGATGCGACCTCGATCTGGCAGGGCACGGACGGCGGGCAGGGCGCGGGCTTCGTGCTGCGTACCGGGACGTCCGACTCCTATGTGGTGCCCGCCCACTCCGGGACGACGGCCTCCTACGTCTCGACCAGCATCTCCACCGCCACCGGCAGCGACACCCAGGCCAGCGCGGGCGTGCTCGTGGGCGGGCAGCACGCGGTCCTGCTCGACGGCATCTCGGTCACGTCCTCGGTCGTGGTCGCCCCCGTCCCGCAGCCGGTCGACGTCGCCGCACCTCCGCCCACCCCCTCGAGCCCGGCACCCTCGGGCCTGCCCGGCGGCTGGCCCACGGTGCTGTTCACCGACTACTTCGACGGGACCAGCGTCGACACCTCGAAGTGGAACGTGCGCACCGACACCCAGAGCAACCACTCGGGCCGCAACTTCGCCAAGACGTGCACGGTGGCCAACGGCTACCTGAGCATCCGCTCGGGCACCGACAACGACATCGACCCGGTCGCGCACCCGTGGGTCTCGGGCTACCTGGACACCAAGGGGAAGTTCTCGGCCCGCTACTTCCGCGCCGAGATCCGCGCCCGCATCCCCTGGGGCAGCACGGCCTGGGGCTTCTGGCCCGCCTACTGGCTGCGCCCGGACGACGGGGGCCTGGGCGAGATCGACGTGTTCGAGGGCTGGCCCAAGCACAACGACCTGCACATGACGCTGTGGCGGGACTACACCGGCACGCCGCACGTCGAGTCCTCCCACCTGGGCACGCCCGGCTTCGACCCCACCCAGTGGCACGTCTACGCGGTGGAGAAGGAGGCGGGCAGCATGAAGTTCTACGTCGACGACGCGCTCCAGTGGGACGCCACCAGCTCGGCCTCCTGGCGCTCGGAGGCCTTCGACCGCGCGGTGAACTGGCACCTGCGCGTCCAGCTCCAGATCGGCGGCTCCTACGGCGGGAACCCGACCGGGTCGACCGTGCTGAGCCAGACCTACGACGTGGACTACGTCCGCGTGCTGGGGCGCTGAGCCATGGCCAAGCTGGTGCTCGCGCACTACTCCCCGTCCTACCCGCTGAGCCTGGACAACGCCGACCCCGCGGCCGACATGTACGCCACCCACCTGCTCTACCCGTACCCGGGGGCCGCCACGCCCTCGGGCGCGAGCACCTACGGCGGCCTGCTGCGCGACCGTCCCCAGGGGACCGCGGTGAAGACCTCCACCGTCGCTCTGGACTGGGTGGAGCAGAACGCCAAGATCGAGGTGCTCGCCGCCCAGGCGGGCGGCATCGACGGCTTCCTGGTGGAGATCCAGACCCACCTGGCCGCCGACCCCGTCCTGCACCGGCAGTTCGCGGTGATGACCGCGGCCAGCAACGTCGGGAGCTTCTACACCATCCCGATGATCGACTGCCAGGCCATGCTGGGCACCTCGGACGCCAACATCGCCGCCATGCTCAACGAGTGCTGGGCCTTCACCTCGACCCACAAGGTCGGGACGGCGTTCACCTTCTCCGCGCGCCACGCCGAGCTCTTCAGCATCTACCGGTGGCTGAACATCATCAGCCTGACCACGCAGTCGGTCTACTTCGTGCCGTGCTTCGACGACTACAACTACGCCACCTCCACCGAGTACGACGGAGTGGCCGACGGGCACAGCTTCTGGGGCTGGCGCAACCCCGCGGCCAACGCCACCGGCACGGGCACCGGCACCCAGAAGTGGATGGCCACCACGGTCCAGAGCCACGGCAAGATCTGGATGCAGCCGGTCTCGGTCCAGGACGAGCGGCCCAGTGAGAACGTCTACGACGAGGCGGCGAACACCACCAGCCTGCGCCAGACCTGGCAGATCGCGATCGAGGGCACCGCCGACTGGGTGATGCTCGCCTCCTGGAACGAGTACGAGCAGGGCGCCCAGATCGGGCCGAGCCAGAACAACCTATCGGCCTACCTCGACCTGTGCGGGTACTACATCCAGTGGTACAAGACCGCGGTCCAGCCCCCGATCGCCAAGGACGTCGTCTACCTGACCCACCGGCTGCACGCGACCTCGGTGAGCAGCTTCACCTCGGGCCAGACCGGCCGCCAGCTCCTGCGTGCGGGGAGCACGGCCGCCACCAACCAGGTCGAGGCGCTGGTCTTCCTCACCGCCTCGGCCACGGTCAAGATCAACGTCAACGGGTCGGTGACCAGCTTCTCTGCGAGCGCGGGGATCACCGCCTACACCGCGACCCTGGCCACCGGCTACGTGGTGGCCGAGATCGTCCGCTCGAGCACGACCATCGCCAGCGTCATCTCCCCGGTGACGGTGACCGCGACCCCCGCGGTGCAGGACCTCCAGTACTACGCGACCTCCACCACGCGAGGCACGGTCGCCCCCTCGAGCGCCACCACCACGCCCACCACCGAGACCTCCACGACGGGCACCACGACCCTGACCATCGGTCCCGGGGACCTGGCCCGGGTGCTGGTCGATCCGGGCGTGGCGGCCGGTCCTGGGCTCGCCGTGGACGGCTCCCAGCGCGGCTACGGCAACCTCACCGGGGTCAAGCTCGGCAACGGCAAGGGCCTGCTGGTCTGGACCGAGAACGACCTGGACACCGGGGCCGACTGCCTGGTGCGCATCCAGCCGGTGATCCCGGCCACCGACGTGACGGGAGTGGACGACGTGACCTCGATCATCACCAACTACCTGGGCGGCGCGATCCTCCAGCGCTACCTCATCGACAACCCGTCCTACCTGGCCCTGTTCACCGCCGACCCCACGGCGCTGGGCAGCACCACCAACGAGGTCGTCGGCGGCTCCTACGCGCGCCTGCTGTGCACCTGGAGCGGCCCGGGGACCAAGACCTCGGGGCTGGGAGCGCTGCGCTTCCTCAACCTCCCGGCCTGCACCGTGACCCACATCGGGGTGATGGACGCCCTGACCGGGGGCCACATGCTCATCGCCAAGGCCCTGCCCGCGCCCATCCCCATCCTGTCCAGCGCCGAGCTGCGGCTGGGAGCGAACTCCATCGTCGTGACCTTGTGAGCCTGGACGGGCGACCGACGATGGAGGCATGACCGCTGCCACCGATTCCCTCGACGTCGCCGTCATCGGCGTGAAGAACGAGATCTCCTCGCTGACCAGCAGCAACACCGCGCTCAACGCCGCGAACGCGTCGCTGTCGGCCACCAACACCGCGCTGCTCGCGGAGAACGCCGCCCTCAAGGCCCAGATCGGACAGCCGCCCACCACGGGCCTGCCACCCCTTCCCACGGGCTGGACCAAGACCCAGTTCCTCGAGCTCTTCGACAAGCCGCTGGATCCGGCCGTCTGGAACGTCCGCAACGACGGCGGCCAGGCCAACAACTCGGCCAGCAACCTGGCCAGCAACGTCACCGTCCAGAACGGCTACCTGTCCATCCACGCGGGCAAGAACGCCGCCGGGTCGGCCAAGCCCTGGAACGCGGGCTACATCGACACCAAGGGCAAGAAGTCCTGGTCCGGCGCCTTCTACGCCGAGGCCCGGCTGCGCTTCCCCTACGGCCCGACCGCCTTCGGCTTCTGGCCCGCGTGGTGGATGCGGCCCGACGACGGCGGCAACGGCGAGATCGACATGATGGAGTGCTGGCCCGCCAAGAGCCAGGTCAGCGCGACCATCCACCACGACTACCTCTCCGGGGCCGGGCACGTCCCGCACGTCGGGAAGAACTTCGCCGCCAGGGACTGGACCCAGTGGCACACCTTCGGGGTCGAGAAGGACACCGGCCTGCTCAAGTTCTACGTCGACGGCGCGCTGGTCTGGGACGCCTCCTCGGTGTCCTGGCGCGCGGAGATCTTCGACAACGCCCGGGGCTGGCACTTCCGCCACTGCCTCCAGATGGGCGACTCGTGGGGCGGCCAGCCCACCTCGGCCACCGTCCTGTCCCAGACCTACGACACCGACTACATCCGGGTGCTCGCCCGATAACCGGGAGCCTGGACATCGTTCAGAGGATGTGATCATGAACGCCAACAGCCTCCAGCTCCTCGCGGTGCTGAACATGGTGCTGTCGATGGTGATCCCGCTCGTCCAGCAGTGGGTCACCAACGTCCAGGCCTCCCCGCAGGTGAAGGTGCTGATGACCGCGTTGCTCTCGGCGGTCGTCGGCTTCATCACCCCGTTCGTGTCCGGGACGCAGTCCTGGTCGGACTTCGACTGGCAGCTCGCGCTGATCTCCATCGGCTCGGTCTTCTTCGCCTCGGTGCTGTCCCACTACTCGATCTGGAAGCCCCTGACGGTGACCGGCTCGGACGGCACGATCGCCACCAAGTTCCCCGGCGGCGTGGGCAAGCCCGACGGCGCCACGGACTCCTCGACCGGCTACGAGACCGATCCTCCGGTCGACGGCACCGAGGACCATGCACAGCCTGTGGACCCGCCTGTGGACAACGGTCTGGACGTGCCGCCCGGAGCCGGGGGCGAGTGATGGCGCTCACCCTCTCGGGGTGGGCGGCGATCCCCACCAGGGCCAACCCTGCTCTCATCGAGGTGCCCATCCCCGGCACCGGCAAGTCCATCGTCACGACCAAGTTCCTGGCCCCGTTGTGGGTCAGCGTCCTGCTCGACATCCACACCCACATCATCCCGATCAGCGGGGGCTACGGCCCGGACTGCTGGGTCTACCGCCCGCCGCGGCTGGGCTCGAGCTCGGGCCGCCTGTCCAACCATGCCGGGGCCTGCGCCGTCGACGTCCGGTACGACGTCTTCAAGGCCGACCACAAGCGGCACGCCACGGCCAAGCAGATCGTCGCCGCGCACGCCATCCTCGACCACTACAGGACCTCGAGGGGCAAGCGCATCCTGGGCTGGGGCGGGGACTGGAAGGTCGGGAAGTCCTGCGACGAGATGCACTGGGAGATCGGCCAGGCCTGGGAGCCGGGCATCGGCTCCCCGGTCACCACGACCGACGTCAAGGACGTCATCGCCCGGCTCGGGCTCACCGTCAACGGCCCCAAGAAGCCGGTGAAGGTGCCCACCAAGGTGCCTGCCCGCCACACCGTGGTGTTCCCCGGCCGGTTCGGCCCGGGGGCCAAGGGCGCCTACGTCACCGAGCTCCAGAAGCACCTGGTCGCCCTGCACTACCACCTGAGCGTCGACGGGGTCTTCGGACCGCAGACCAAGTCGGCCGTGGTGGACGTCCAGCGTCGCAACCGCAAGCTTGGCACCGCGGACGGGTGGGTCGGGCCGATGACCTGGAAGACCATCACCGGCCACGCCTGAACGGGGGAACGGATGCTCACGCTCGCCGTCGACGTCTTCGACGAGCACTTCATCGTCTGGCTCATCCTGGGCGACATCCTGCTGATCGCGGCCGTCTGGGCGCTGTTCCGCCGGACCTTCGTCGGAGCGGTGCGCACCGCGATGAAGCCCACCGAGGACAAGGTGGACGGCCTGCTGACCAAGGTCGACGCCCTGGCCGTGGTGCAGACCGAGCACACCGACAGCCTCGGGGTGCTCAAGGCCCAGGTGATGAAGATCGAGTACCAGGTGCAGCCCAACCGGGGGACCAGCTTGCGCGACACGGCCAACCGCACCGAGGCCACCGTCAAGGAGATCGACGGCAAGGTGGACGGCCTGAGCGACCGGGTCTCGAGGATCGAAGGTCGTCAGGGATCGTGATGGCCAGCCTGGCGCGCGACGTCTACCGCCAGTTCTACGACCTCGCACCCGGGCTGCTCCCCGACCCCTCCGACCTGGCCTTCTGGCGGGCGACCGGGACCGACACCGGCGCGGTGCTGCTCGAGATCACCTACTACGAGACCTACGATCCGCTCAAGGTCACCACAGTGCGGCACTACCTCTAGGAGACCCATGGCGACGAAGTTCGTCCTTCCCCGGGCGCCTGAGACCGACGACGAGCTCTACTGGGCCGTACGCGCGCTGTGGGGCGTCACGATCCCCCGCACGAGGGTCTGCCCCGACCACGTCGCGCCCTTCGACGCCTTCGCCGACGCCTTCTTCCGCCGGGACGGGTCCATCGCCTTCTGGCACGGCTCTCGAGGCCTGAGCGGCAAGTCCTACACCCTCTCGGTGCTCGGGCTCACCGACGCCCTGTTCAACGGCGCCGACGTGAACCTCCTGGGTGGCTCGATGGCCCAGTCGACCAACGTCCACGAGGCCATGCGCGCGGCCCTTGACTTCGAGGACGCCCCGCGCGACGCGATCGTGCACCAGGGCATCGAGCGGATCACCTTCGCGAACAAGGCCAAGATCCGACCGCTCACGGCGTCCCAGAAGACCGTCCGCGGCCCGCACCCGCCGACCCTGCTGCTGGACGAGATCGACGAGATGGAGCTCGCGATCCTCGACGCGGCCCTGGGCCAGCCGCTGCCGCAGAAGAACTGGATGGGCCGGGTGGTCCAGCCCTACACCGTGATGTGCTCGACCTGGCAGAACCCCGAGGGCACCTTCACCGCGATCAAGCGCCGCTTCGAGGAGCGGGGCATGCCGATGAAGGCCTGGTGCTACCGGGAGAGCGCCAACGAGGTCGACGGGTGGCTGACCCAGGAGACCATCGAGGCCAAGAAGCGCGAGATCCCCGCAGAGATGTGGCGCGTCGAGTACGAGCTCGGCGAGCCCTCGATCGGCAACCGCGCCTTCGACTCCGAAGCCGTCGAGCGCACCTTCGCCGCGCCCTTCGTCAAGGAGGCCATGCTCGAGTGCCAGGAGAGCAAGGACTTCGAGCTGTTCACCTGGGCCAAGCCTCAGCGCGAGGGCGTCTACGTGGTCTCGGCGGACTGGGCCAAGGAGCAGGACTACACCGTCATCGCGGTGCTTCGGGTCGACCGCGATCCGATCGAGCTGGTGCACTGGGTGCGGGTCAACCGCCGCCCGTACCCCTACATGATCGGCCTCTACAACCAGGCGATCCGGACCTACAACCCCGCGGCCGCCATCCACGACGGCACGGGCGTGGGCAACGCGGTCAACGACTACCTCGACGTCCGCGCGCGGGGATTCATCATGAGTGGTGCCCAGCGCTCCAACATGCTCACCGAGTACGTCAACGCCGTCGAGCGCGACCGGTTCCTGTTCCCCAAGATCCCCTCGGCCTACCTCGCGCACAAGTACGCCCAGGTGGGCGACCTCTACATGACCGGCCAGCAGTACCACCTGCCCGACGAAGTGTGCGCACTGGCACTGGGCTGGCGCGCGGGGCAGAAGCTGCGCGGCGGCATTGAGATCGAAACTGCGCTCATGGAGAAGGACCCCGACGAGCTCACCAAGGACGACCAGATGTTCATCAACCCACGGCGCGACATCGACGCCGAGACCGGGGCCCGCCCGCCCCGTGACGGGTCGGTCTGGGTCACCGACGCCGAGGACGAGGGCGTCATCTCCTTCCTCGCCTAGATGGACAACTCCGGGAGGATGGACGCATGGAGCCGCAGGACCTGAACGGGATCGACACGCCGCTGCCCGGCGACGAGATCCCCGAGTACCCGGCCTTCTCCGAGGCGGGTCTCACCGGTCTGCGCCGCGCCGCGGGCTACGTGGACGAGGAGTTCCTGCCCCAGCTCCGCGGCCGCAAGGCCGTCCAGGTGTTCCGCGAGATGGCCGACAACGAGCCCGTCGTGGGCGCGCTGCTGTTCGCGATCGACCGGCTGCTGCGCAACCTGGACTGGCGCGTCGAGCCCGGTGAGGGCCCGGAGGCCGAGGACGCGGCGAAGTTCGTCGAGGAGTGCATGGAGGACATGTCCCACACCTGGGACGACTTCATCTCCGAGATCCTCACCATGCTGCCCTACGGCTGGTCCTGGCACGAGATCTGCTACAAGCGCCGCGAGGGCCCGTGGGAGAAGGACCCGGCGCGGCGGTCGAAGTTCACCGACGGGAAGATCGGCTGGCGCAAGATCCCGATCCGCTCCCAGGAGACCCTGCTGCGCTGGGTGTTCGACGAGCGCGGCGGGATCAAGGGCATGATCCAGATCAGCCCGCCCACCTACCAGACGGTGCCGCTGCCGATCGAGAAGAGCCTGCTGTTCCGGGTCAACTCGATCAAGGGCAACCCCGAGGGCCGCTCGCTGCTGCGCAACGCCTACCGCCCGTGGTTCTACAAGAAGCGCATCGAGGAGATCGAGGGCATCGGCGCCGAGCGCGACCTGGCGGGCATGCCGATCGCGCGGGTGCCCATGCGGCTGCTCACCGCCGCCACCGGGACCAAGGACGCCGCCGCGATGGCGGGCATGCGCAAGCTGGTGCGCGCGGTGCGCCGCGACGCCCAGGACGGCGTGGTCTTCCCGCGCGAGATCGACCCGGAGACCAAGCAGGACCTCTACGACTTCTCCCTGATGACCTCCGGGGGCTCGAGGCAGTTCGACACCAACGGCATCATCCAGCGCTACGAGCAGCGCATCCTGATGACGGTGCTGGCCGACTTCATCCTGGTCGGCCACGAGAACGTCGGCTCCTACGCGCTGCACACCGACAAGTCGGGCCTGTTCCGCTCCGCGATCAACTCCATCGCGCAGTCCATCGCGGACACCATCAACCGCTACGCGATCCCGCGGCTGTTCGAGCTCAACGACTGGAAGCTCGACGACCTGCCCAAGATCGTCCCGGCCGACGTCGACCCGCCCGACCTGGCCCAGCTCGGCCAGTTCATGACCTCGATGCAGAACGCGGGCGTCCAGTGGTTCCCGGACCCGACGCTGGAGAAGTTCCTCCGCCAGGCCGCGCGGCTGCCTGAGATGGACGAGGACCAGATCGAGGTCGCCGAGATCATGGAGCGGCAGTCCTTCGTCCAGCGGCTGGCCCAGCAGCGCCTGGAGATGATCCAGATGCAGACCCAGGCGGTCGGCTCGGCCCAGCAGATGGAGCAGGGCCAGCTCGCCAACGACGCCCAGCGCCAGCAGCTCGAGGCCGGGCCGGACAAGTTCGCCCAGGCCCAGAACGACCAGGCGCTCAAGCAGAACGACGAGAAGCACCAGCTCGGGCTCGCTGCGGCCAAGCAGAAGATGGGCCACGCCGACGCGGCCTTCAAGCAGAAGACGGCGCAGGCCGACCAGAACCACAAGCTGCGGATGGCCCAGACCCAGCAGCGCGCCAAGCAGCAGGCCGCGGCCAAGAAGACCGCGCCCGCGAAGCCCGCTCCGAAGGGTGGCAAGAAGTGAAGCTCGAGCCGATCAGCAAGGGCGCGGGGTTCAACCACGCCGAGGCCCAGAAGGCCTACGACTGGGTGATGGGCAACTACGACGAGGCGCTGGCCGTGCTGCCCTTCGCCCTCTTCGAGGATGTCCAGAACACCATCTTCGACAACCGCGAGACGATCCAGAAGGCGCTCGACGTCGCGCTGGCCCCGCAGTTCTCCGCCATCTCCAAGGCGCTGGGCGCCGACCCCTACGCGCGCGACCCGCACGGCCGGTTCGCCGCGCAGGAGAGCCGCCGCAAGAAGCCGATCCGCTACACCCAGTCCGCGGTCAAGCCCGAGCGCAAGCCGGGCTACCAGGGCTCGCTCTCGGGTGCTCAGGCGCACCACTTCAAGGCCGCCTACGAGCAGGTGGCCGACGAGGTCGACGCCGCGATCGAGAGCGGGATGGACGCCGCCGACACCTTCTGGACCGCGGCCTACCGCGACCGGCAGGGCCGGGCCTACATCAAGAGCGGCGTGGGTCTGGACCCGTCCAGGATCGTCAGCGAGGAGCAGTTCAAGAAGGGGGACCGCCTCGTCGAGCTCGGCCTGACCTCCAAGCCCAACCTGTCCGCGGGCGGCGCGGCGTACGACCTGATGACCGCGATGGGCAACCCCACCGCCGCGGCGCAGCTCGGCAGCGGCTTCGGGCGCTTCTCGGAGAAGGTGGACGAGGGCCTGCCCCAGGTCGTCAACGGCAAGGGCGAGCGCGACGCCACCCGCTCGGACCGGCTCTACAACCGCCTCCGCTCGGCGGGCGAGCTCGCGACCTACGTGATGGGCGACCACGCCCCGGCCAAGATGAAGCTCGCGGCCGCCACCGCCACCTGGGTCGGCACCCACGGCCCGGAGGCGCAGAAGGTCCTCGGCCCGCCCACTCAGCGCGCGTCCTACCGCTACCGCGGCACCGAGAAGAGGCCCGACCCCAGGCTCCAGGGCGTGGTGGACTCCGCGGTGCGCGCGAGCAAGAACCAGGCCAAGGACGGGATGGGCCAGGCCGAGATCAACTCCCGCGCGCGCGAGGCGGTCATCTACGGCCACAACCGCACCCTGCCGGGCAAGCGCCCGGGCCAGGCCTCGGGCACCGAGTTCGTGGAGAGCCCGCTGATCCGGTACTTCCAGGAGCGGCTGCCCAACCCCGACCTCTACCGGCTCCAGCAGTCCTCGGGCACCATCCCGCCGTCCCAGGGCGTCATCATCGACCGGCACGGCCGGGTCGCGCACGAGGCCGTGGGCTACGGCGAGGACTGGTACCTGCCGTTCAACCTCAAGAATCTCAAGGCGCTCAAGGGCGGCGAGTACGTCCGGACCCGCGCCTACGGCGGCCTGACCACCGAGGACGTCTACACCGGCCTGGTCTCCGGTGCGCGCAGCGTCACCGTGGTCTCCAACTCCGGGGTGTTCACCCTCGAGTTCGACGACACCTTCCGGGGCGGGCGCCGCCTCAACGACAAGGCCGCCCGGATGGTCTCCCGCTACGGCTTCCTGCTCGACGCGGTGGACTCGGGCAAGGTCGTCCTGCGCGGGATCGACCCCAGCCTGCGGGCCGAGATCGAGCAGGACGCCGCGCGCCGCTTCGACCCGGTCGAGCGCCCGGCCGAGTACAAGACGCTGCGCGACAACGAGATCAAGCGCGCCGAGCTCAACCCGCGGCTCTCGCGCGCCCAGACCGACGCGATCGCCGCCGAGGTGACCGACGACGCCGCCCGGGACTGGGCCGCCGAGCACGGCTACGACGCCAAGGACCTCACCGACGTCCAGGAGCACGAGGCCGCCGCGATCCGGGGCCGCTACGTCGGCACCGAGCTCGAGGAGATGGCCAGCCAGGTCGCCGCGCAGAAGTGGGGCACCCCGGAGGCCGCGGCCGCCACGATGGGGGTGGACCAGCGCGTCGAGCGGGTCAAGGCGATCCGGCTCAACGAGGCGCGCAAGGCCTCCTCCGCCCTCTCGCTCAACGGCGAGGGCTACGACTATGCGGGCCAGGCGCTCCAGGAGCAGTTCCCCTACTACGTCTCGCGGTACTCCTCGAGGACGCTGGCCGGGCGCACCGACCGCGGCTACGTCAAGGCGGGCAAGAACCGTCCGGGCGGGCTGGGCGTGAAGGCCGCGCCCAAGGAGCCCGAGGGCGGTGCGCCCGCGGTCGCAGTCCCGGCGGACAGGCCCGCCGAGGCCAAGGAGGAGCGCAAGCCCGACCTGCTCGAGCAGATCAACCAGCGCAGGGCTGCGGTCGAGGCCGCCGAGAAGGTCCGTCGCGCCACGGTGCTCGGTCCCGAGGCGGTCGACGGCCTGGGCTGGCAGCTCAAGGCGAACCGCGGGGCACCACTGGCCCAGGAGTTCCTGGACGAGCACTTCGGCGCGCTGCGCGACCCCGACTTCGAGTCCAAGTGGGCCAGCGACCCGGCGTTCAAGATCAAGGCCCTGGCCGAGATGCGCAAGGCCCAGGACTTCAAGGTCTTCGATGTGGACTTCGGCCCGGCCCTGGGGGCGGCGCAGAAGAAGCTCCCGGCCTGGTCGATCGAGGGCGTGCTGGGCGGGGCCAAGGACTTCGACTTCGGCCCGGGCTTCGCCGCCGACGCCGGGGGCGCCCGCCCGCGCGAGCACTTCCTGGACCTGCTCTCGACCGACCCCGACATCCGTCAGGTACTGCGCCGCAACGGCCTCGAGCCCGACAACGTCACCGGGCTCGCCGCTGCCCTCCCGGGGCTGCGCAAGGAGCGCGAGCAGGCGCTGGCCGCCTGGGCCGCCCAGGAGCACGCCTACAACCGCACTGACGATGCAGGCAGGCTCGGCATGCCCAGGCCCTCCGAGAGCGACCGTGACGCGATCGCCGAGGACCTGCGCGGCATCGACAAGGCCATGACGGCGCTCAAGCATGCCCATGCCGCCGAGCGCGGCGCCGCAGAGGCAGCAGCGGTCCCGGGCGAGGTGGTGGAGCCCGAGGTGAACAGGATCGTCGCAGCGAGTCCGCAGCAGGCGGCCGCCCAGGCTGAGGCGGTGGCTGCGGGCGGCGGCACCCCGGCGCTCAAGGGTCCGGTCGCCGACCCGAAGATGCAGGAGTGGCTGCGGGCGGCGGGTCTGAACCCGTCATGACCGTCGGCCCCGACCTGTCGGTGGACCCGGCCCAGGCCTACCTGGACGCCGGGCCCGTCGCCGAGGAGCCCGCCGCCGCCCACGACCGGGTCGGCATCGTGGTGGCGGCGGGCCTGCTCACCACGTTCGCCCTGATGGCCGCGGCGCTGCGCACCGAGCCCGCACCGGCCACCGAGGGCGCGGCCAAGGAGCTGCTCGAGCGGGTCTGGCGCAAGGTGGCCCCCACCTGGCTCCAGATCGCCGTCCCCGCGCTGCGCTACGCCATCGAGCTCGGCCAGACCGCGGGGATGACCAGCGCGGACCTCGAGGCCGTCGCGGACGCCTACGCCGAGGCGATGGGCGAGTACGCCCACCAGTCCAGCGCCGACGCGCTGCTGGGCGGCTTCCGCGCGCAGCTCAACGCCGGGTGGAACGCCGACCTGGCCTGGCGCCGGGCGGCGATGGGCTACGGGCTGGACGAGCGCGGGATGCGCCAGTTCATCACCCCGCTGCTGGTCCGCCCGACCTCCTACACCGCGGTGGACGTCCCCGAGGCCTCGACCCAGCTCCTGGCCCGGCTGCTGCACATGCGGGCCTCCTCGCTGGCGGGCAACGAGACCTACCACGTCTCCCAGCTCGGGCGCTGCCTGGCCTGGCAGTACCAGGCCGCCACCGGGATGCTGCCGGTCGACGCGCAGAAGCGCTGGGTCACCGCCGACGACGAGCTGGTGTGCGAGGTCTGCGGCCCGCTGGACGGGGTCTGCGTCCCGCTGGATGCGATGTTCGAGGTAGGGGAGTACCGGCTGGTCTGCCCGGGCGTGCACCCCAACTGCCGGTGCCGGATCGAGCTGGCCTACGCGGCGCTGTCCAAGGCCTTCGACGAGACCAGGGTCAAGCGCGACCGGGAGGGGCAGTTCTCCCGCACCGAGCAGCGGGTCCGCCACGCCGACCCGGCTGCGGCGCAGGAGGTGCTCGACCTCATCGCGGACGCCGAGCAGCGCTACGAGGTGCCCGAACCGCAGCGCACCATGTCCCGCAGCACCGGGATGGCGCGGTCTATGGCTCGCGCTGCTCAGATGACTCGCTCGAGCCAGATGACCCGCACCCCGTCGATGACCCGGGACCAGGGGATGAGCCGGGCGCCGATGGGCCGCGCGATGACCCGCGACACCCCGTTCGGTGCGATGGTGCGGGCCAAGAGCAAGACCCACAAGATCACCGAGATCTACTGGCTGCCCAACGACGACGGACGCCCGACCCAGCACGAGCGCGAGGAGGAGTACCGCTACGACGCCCCCATCGCGGAGTACGAGTCCACCGTCGTGCTCAACGGCGCGGAGTACTTCCAGGCCGTGGTCAACCACCTCGAGACCGAGCAGGGCCGCGACCGCCTCGGTGCGCTGAACTGGGACATCCCCGAGCAGCACCCGCTGATCAACCTCGAGGTCGGCTCGGTGGTCGACATCGACGCCACCGCCCTGGGCTCGGCCACCGAGGACGGTGCCTGGACCCCGCCCGCGCTGCGCGGCCGGATCGACGACGAGGGCGAGGCGGGCCTGTCTTGGATCGGGGACATGGCCAACTGGAACGCCTTCAAGAACGACCAGCACTCCCGGATGGCCGACGGGGAGTACGAGCAGCTCCACGAGTACATCGCCTCGAGTGCGGACAGCCTGCTCAGCGAGCGGAAGTACTCGCGCGGCTACAACGGCGAGCCGCGGTCCTTCTCCAACGACCCGGCGCTGGAGTACCTGCACGACGACGACATCGAGCGCGCGGCGATGCTCGTGCGCCAGCGCGGCGGCATCATCCCGCCGTCCTGGACCCGGATGTCGTCGGAGTCCAAGCGGGCCTACATCTTCGACGACCTCGACGCCGAGACGGACCTGCCCTACGACAGGAAGCCCTGGCACAGCGCGGTGGAGGAGGTCCTCACCGACGTGATGAGCCAGCACGAGTCGCACAACTTCGCTGCCTCGCTGCTGATGGACTACACCGCCAAGGCCGTCGAGCCCGACCTGTTCGTCTTCCACGGGCACTTCGGCCCGGCCCCCGGCGTGGTCGAGGGCCAGTACCAGGTCGCCCGGATCGAGATGTACGGCCTGGACGCCAACCAGCAGGGCCACCTGGCCGAGGAGATCGCCGACCGCGACCTCACCGCCAACGACGCCTTCAAGGCGGTCCGGGTGTTCCACATGGAGCCTGTCACGCCGCCCTGGGTCCCGCAGACCCCGGAGGAGTTCGTCCGCCGCGGCCCGATCTTCGAGGGATGACAGATGAGCCACCATGGGAGTGTGAACCCCGACGTCCTCGACGCCCTGGACGCAGCCTTCTTCGGCTGCGTGGACCCGCGCGAGCTGATCTCCAAGACCAACGACGTATCCGAGGTCCACACCCCCGCTCCGGTCCAGGTCGGCAAGGGCCGCAAGAAGCGCCCGCTCACCGTCAAGCCGATCCCCTCGGTGACCGACGAGATCGGCAAGGCGCTCACCGAGATCGTCAACCACCGCCGGATGGGCGTCATCACCACCGACCAGGCGATCGAGATGGCGGCCGAGATCGAGAAGGTCCTGCGCAACGCCAACAAGCTCTTCGCCGCGGGCAAGGCGATGAAGAACGCCGCGGCCGCCTCGGACGAGCACGTCGCCTCGGTAGCCAGCCAGTGGGGCAGCCACAGCCGCGAGGGCGCGGAGGCGGTGGACGCCGCCAAGATCGCGGGCGCGAAGCGCACCGCGCAGGCGGGCGTCAACGCCACCAACCGCAAGCCCGGCATCCCGGTAAAGACCAGGAAGAAGACCACCGGCATCGAGCGCGAGGTGGACCAGATCGTCCCCAAGCCCTCCAAGATCCCGTCGCACCTGCTGGCGGCCGGTGCTGGTGCTGGCGTCGGTGTCGCGGCTGGTGCGGCGGGTGCTCAGGCGCTGGGCAAGCCCAAGCCGCAGAAGAAGGCCGTGCTGGCCAAGAGCGGATCGGTGCAGGGCGGCTCCAAGAAGGAGGTCCGCACCGGCCAGGCGCTCAACCTCGTGGCGGCCACCGGCGG
>WBZP01000236.1_pt1 | contig 77018 bp, 65 predicted proteins | sample 5204301 | NCBI WGS metagenome assembly WBZP01 (sample SAMN12412401, study PRJNA552823) | activated sludge metagenome | isolation source: activated sludge from nitrification reactor of wastewater treatment plant... | place: USA: Pennsylvania | collected 2017 | reverse complement strand
CTGGTCCGCGGGCCCTTTGTCATGCTCGGCTATCTCGACGATCCCGATGCCACCGCCGAGGCGATCGACTCCGACGGGTGGCTGCACACCGGCGATGTCGGCACCCTCGATCAGGAGGGCAATCTACGGATCACCGACCGGATCAAAGACATGTATATCTGCGGTGGGTTCAACGTCTATCCGGCCGAGGTGGAGCAGGTGTTGCTGCGTCGCCCCGACATCGCCGACTGTGCTGTGATCGGCGCTCCAGATCACCGACTCGGCGAAGTTGGCCACGCCTTCGTCGTACGCCGCGACCCGGGGTTGACTGACGCGGCAGTGATAGCCCATGCCCGCATCAGCCTGGCCAACTTCAAGATTCCCCGGAAGGTGACCTTCGTCGACACCCTCCCCCGCAACGCGATGGGCAAGGTCCTCAAGACCGACCTTCGGAAGGAGACAGCATGAGCGAGGAGAATCCGGTTGCCTACGAGGTCACCGGCGCCGTAGCCAGGATTCGTCTGGACCGTCCCGACTACCGCAACGCGCAGAACTCGGCGATGACCTATGCCCTCGATGCAGCGTTCCAGCGGGCCGTCGATGACGACGCGGTCAAAGTGATGGTGCTCAGCGGCAACGGCAAACACTTCTGCGCAGGTCATGACATCGGCACCCCTGGACGCGACGTCGACAAGTCGTTCGAGCGCAAGGCTGTGATCTGGTGGGACCACGTCGACAAGGAGGGCGGTGACCTGCGGTTCGCCCGCGAGTCGGAGGTCTATCTGGGCATGTGCCGTCGCTGGCGCGAGATCCCCAAGCCCGTGATCGCCATGGTGCACGGTGCCTGCATAGCAGGCGGATTGATGTTGGCGTGGAGTTGCGACTTCATCGTGGCCAGTGACGACGCCTTCTTCAGTGACCCAGTGGTGCGGATGGGGATTCCCGGAGTGGAGTACTTCGCCCATCCCTGGGTGATGAACCCTCGGGCTGCCAAGGAGTTCCTCTTCACCGGTGACCGGTTCACGGCTCAGCGAGCGCTCGACCTCGGGATGGTCAATCAAGTCGTGCCCGCTGCTGAGTTGGAGGCGACCGTGTTGGCAATGGCCGACCGGATCGCCCAGATGCCGCGATTCGGCCTGGCGTTGACCAAGAAGGCGGTCAACCAGGCCGAGGACCTGCAAGGAATGCGAGCCGGGATGGACTCTGTCTTCGGTCTGCACCACTTCGCCCACGCCCACAACGCCGAGGTCTCCACCGACTCCTTGGGTGGCTTGGACGCCAAGTCGATGGCGGCTCGCAACAAGGAGCAGGCAGGCGAGTGAATCTCGACTTCAGCCCCGAAGACCTCGCCTTCCAAGCTGAGGCGCGGTCATGGCTGGCCAGCAACGTGCCCAGCGGGCCCTTGCCGAGCATGGACACCGCCGAGGGATTCGCCGCCCACCAAGAGTGGGAGGCTCGCCTCTTCGAGGCCCGATGGGCGGTGGTCTCCTGGCCTGAGGAGTACGGCGGCCGCGGAGCCAGCCTGACCCAATGGGTGATCTTCGAAGAGGAGTACTACCGGGCCGGCGCACCCGGCCGGGTCTGCCAAAACGGGATCTTTCTGTTGGCTCCGATCCTCTACGAGCACGGCACCGCCGAGCAGCGGCACCGGTTTCTGCCCGACATGGCGGCCGGTCGAGTGGTCTGGGCCCAGGCCTGGAGCGAGCCCGAAGCAGGATCAGACTTGGCCTCGTTGCGAGCTACCGCGACACGTGATGACCGACGGGGTGGCTGGGTGCTCAACGGGCAGAAGACCTGGTCGTCACGCGCCAGCTATGCCCACTGGGGCTTTGGCCTCTTCCGGTCTGATCCCGGCGCCGAGCGTCATCGCGGCCTCACCTACTTCCTATTCCCCCTCGAAGCCCCCGGCCTCACAGTGCGGCCGATCGCTCAACTCGACGGCGAGGCCGGCTTCGCCGAACTCTTCTTCGACGATGTCTTCGTGCCTGATACCGACGTACTCGGGGCGCCTGGAGACGGGTGGCGGGTGGCGATGAGCACCACCGGCAACGAACGCGGCCTGTCGCTGCGCTCCCCCGGGCGATTCCTGGCCACCGCAGATCGCCTGTGGCAGCTCTGGGATGCCAGTGGCAGGCCGGCCGAAGCCGAAGCCGCAGTCGTGGACGGGTGGCTCCGAGCGCGCGCCTACCAGTTGTATACGTGGGGCACGGTCACCCGCCTGGTGGACGGCGGCGATATGGGCGCTGCTGGGTCGGTCAACAAAGTGTTCTGGTCCGAACTCGACATCGCCCTTCACGAGGCCGCACTCGACCTTCTTGGCGGCGACGCAGAGGTCACCGGTCGCTGGCAAGACGGCTACCTCTTCTCGTTATCCGGCCCGATCTATGCAGGCACGAACGAGATCCAGCGCAACATCGTGGCGGAACGAATCCTGGGGTTGCCCCGCGAGGCGCGCGGAGCAGGGGGCGGACAGTGATCAATCCAGCGGCGCGCATGACTCCCTGCGAAGCAAGCCGAGCGCAAAGAACCAGCGAGGCGCGCAGTCACGATGATCGGGCAGGGGGCGGACAGTGAGATTTGCACCAACTAAGGAGCAAGAAGAGTTCGCTGCAGCCATTGGCGGGCTGATGCAGACAGAGGATTCGGTGGCCGTGGCTCGGTCTTGGGCTGCTGGAGAGTTGAGTGTGGGCAACCGGCTGTGGGAGCGCCTGTCTGACCTTGGCTTAACTGCGCTGATGGTGCCCGAGGAATACGAGGGCCTGGGTGGCACTGAAGTCGACTTGGCGATTGCTTGTGAGGCGCTCGGTCATCACCTCTCGGTTGGGCCCTGGATCGAATCGGCAGCCTTTCTGGCGACGGCGCTGCCTGGGGACCTCGCTGCCAAGATTGCCGCTGGACAGCCTGCGACGGTGCAGTTGACCGACCTCTCGTCGTACGCCGAGGTGAGCGGAGCTGAGGCCTACTACGTGTGCAGTGACGGAAGCCTCTACGCCGGGGCGCTGACTGGTGACCCCGTGGAGTCGGTCGACCGCACGCGCATCCTTCAACGATTGGAGGCGGGCGAGTCGATCACATCCGAAAGACTGGACCTGGCCCTGAATCGTGGGGTTCTCGCCGCCGCTGCGCAACTGTTGGGGGCGGGCGAGCGCGTATTGAGTGACGCGGTGAGCTACGCAAAGCAGCGCCACCAGTTCGGTCGTCCGATCGGTTCGTATCAGGCGATCAAGCACGCGTTGGCTGACTGCCGAATCGCGTTGGACTTTGCCCGCCCGCTGCTGTGGGGAGCCGCGCTCGACCCCACGGCTCGCGACGTGAGTGCGGCCAAATTAGCCTGCACTCAGGCCGCTGATCTGGCCGGGCGCACGGCTCTCCAGGTGCATGGAGCGATCGGCTACACCGCCGAATACGACTTGAGTTTGTGGCTGGGTCGAATTCGCGCGCTGCGCAGCGCCTGGGGAGATCCGACCTGGCATCGCCGCCGCATCGTGGCGGCGATGGAGGCAGTGCGATGACCCGGACCCCCGAGCAGACTGAGTTGGCCGAGATCACTCGGGCGCTCCTCAGCAAGCATGCCGATAGTGAGGCGTCTCGGCGGGCGGTCGCCACCGATCTGGCTTACGACGCTGAGGTCTGGTCGCTGTTGTGCGAGCAGATTGGGGTGGCGGCTCTCGTCGTACCTGAGGAGTACGACGGAGTGGGAGCCACTTTGGTCGAGTCCCAGGTGGTCCTGGAAGAACTCGGCTACGCGCTGGCACCCGCCCCTCTGCTGGCCACGACACTGGCTGTGGCGGCGCTGCGGTTGTGGGGCACCGAGGCGCAGCGCACGAAGTGGTTGCCACGAGTAGCAGCAGGCGAAGTAGTGACCGTTGCGTGGCCGGACCTTGCCGGTGGTCTGGTCCTGGATGGGCCAAGCGCGAGCGGAATCTTCGCTGTGGGTGAAGCTGAACTGACCCTGGTCGACCAGCCCTGCGTGGTGGCGCCCACGATGGATCAACTGCTTCGGCTTGGCTCGCTGTGTGGCATGGATGAGTCTGCGCCAGCTCAGTCGCAGGTGCAGGTACTGACCGCGATCGCCCGCAGCCTGATTGCCGGACTACAGGTTGGGATCGCCCAACGCGGGCTCGACATGACCGTGGACTACGCCAAGCAGCGCCACCAGTTCGGGCGACCGATCGGGTCGTTTCAGGCAATCAAGCACCGGCTGGCTGACTGTCTGGTGCTGGTCGAGTCCGCTCGCAGCGCAGCATGGTCGGCCGCCCAGGTCGCCGCAGATGTGCTCGACGGAGGAGTCCCCCAGTCCGCGTTGGTGCGACCAGCCGCGGTGGCGTCGTCGTACTGCTCCGAAGCGCTGAGCGCGGTGGCGGCCGAGACGATTCAGTTGCACGGCGGGATCGCGATCACCTGGGAGCACGATGCCCATGTGATCTTCAAAGCCGCACATTCGTTAGGGCAGTTGGCAGGGGCGCCGCACGTCGTACGCGCTGCGTTGGCGTGAGTTCGGGGCGGCTAGGACGGGTCAAAGTCACAAGTGAACTTGTGACTTTTGTTGCCTATGTGGCGCAAGCGTCATTTATGGCAACCGAGCTGCAATATGCAGTCTGACTTCGGGCCAGCTAGCAGCACTTCCCATATGGCGCGCCGTACGTGAAGTGGAACAAAGTGGCCCGTAGTCCACTTTGGTGGTGATCAGTGGCTCAAAGTCACAAGTGAACTTGTGACTTTTGTTAACTACTGTGACCCCGACACCACCATCAACCCACCCCGACGACCTCAACTAACCGGCGGCACCTCAAGCCCGGCCATGTTCTGTTCGAATGACCGCGGGTCTTCGGTCGGCTCGATGTGCACCTCGATGTCGACATGTTCGAACTTCTCGGTCAGCCGCTCTTCGACCTGTTCGGCCAGATCGTGCCCCTTCTGCACTGTCCACTCCCCCGGCACGAGCATGTGCAAGGTGATGAACCGTTGGTGTCCGGCCTCGCGGGTGCGCACTCCGTGGAAGTGCACCTCGTCGGTGGTGAGTTCTTGCAGGGTCGCCACAAGGGTGGCGTTGTCTTCGTCGGGGAAGGTCTTGTCCATAAGTCCGTCTACCGACTGACTGATCAGGTGATAGCCAGTCCAGATGATGTTGAGACCGACGAGGAAGGCAATCACAGGGTCCAGTCGGATCCATCCGGTGAGCGCCACCAAGAGCACACCCACGACCACACCCGCCGAGGTCCACACATCGGTGAGCAGGTGTTTGCCGTCTGCAACCAGTGTGATCGACCTGTTTGCGCGACCCACCGAGATCAACTTCCAGGCCACCAAGCCGTTGATCACCGAGGCGATCAGCGAGACCCCCAGGCCGATCCCGACGTTCTCGATCGGTTGCGGGTTCAAGAAGCGCTCGACCGCGCTGTAGATGATGAACACCGCCGCAACGAAGATCATGATCCCCTCGACCACCGCCGAGAAGTACTCCGCCTTCGCATGGCCGAAGTGGTGCTTGTCATCAGCGGGTCGAGCCGCCACGCTGAGCGCGATCAGCGCCACGACCGCGGCAATCAAGTTCACCACGGACTCGGCAGCGTCGGAGAGCAACCCGACCGACCCGGTCAAGAAGTAGGCGCCTGACTTGAGGCCGATGGTCACGATGGCCGCGGCAATGGAGAGCCAGGCAAAGCGGGTCAAGTTGCGATTCACAAGTTTAATTGGACCACACCGCGCTGGCCTCACGTGACCAGATAGACCGCTCCTGAGGCGAGCAAGTTGGCCGGCCCGCGCGACCTCAACCCGATCGCCGCCCTCCCGGACGAATCCAACAAGATTCGCTGCTCCACCCCCAAACCACGGTCGGCGATCAACTCCTCCATGTCGGCCAATGTTGACAAGTGGATGTTGGGGGTTTCGAACCATGGATGCGGCAACTCACTCGACACCGGCATCCGTCCGCGCAGCCCCAACGCGGCTCGATGCTTCCACAGGCCAAAGTTCGGCACCGACACCACTCCCCGGCCCGCGATCCGCTTCACCTGATCCAGAATCCGTGCGGGATTCCGGGTGGCCTGCAGCGTCTGCGACACGATCACCACGTCGTACGACGCATCGTCGAACTCGTCCAACCCGGCTGGCCCGACTACATCGATATCCAGACCCATCACCGAGACCCCGCGCCGAATCGCGGCCACCAACGCCGAGGGATCGTTCTCAATTCCGGTGCCGCTGCAACCCATCCGACTACTCAACGTGGCCAGCAAGAGTCCGTCCCCGCAGCCGAGGTCGAGCACTCGCGAACCAGGCTGGATCAGACCCGCCACGACTTCGAGGTCAGGACGCATCGCGGATCTCCTCCTCGGCTCGATCAAGGAAGGCCCGGACCGTGTCGAGATAGTCCGGCACGTCGAGCAAGAAGGAGTCGTGTCCGTGAGTGGAGTGGATCTCTCGGAACGAAGTAGCCAGCCCTGCACGCTCCAACCGATGAGCGATCCGACGGGAGTGCGACGTGCTGAATCTCCAGTCCGAATCGAACGAGAGCACCAAGAACCTGGTCGCGCCGCCTTCCTGGAGGGCCTGCATTTGCGCACTCAGCGCTTCGGGCTCGGCAAACGGGTCGAAATAGTCCAGCGCCCGCGTCAAATAGAGGTAGGAGAACGGATCGAAGCGGTCGAGGAACGTCGTACCTTGGTGCTCCAGATATGACTCCACCGCAAAATCGACCCCGAAGCGCCGCCGCGGTTCGTCGGCGTCCTGAATCCGTCTTCCGAACTTCTCGGCCATCGCCTGCTCGGAGAGATAGGTGATGTGGGCCATCATGCGAGCGATCGCCAGGCCTGTGCGCGGACCATCGGCTCCCGGCTGAGTCAGATAGCGCCCATCCATGAATTCCGGGTCACGCATGATGGCCGACCGGGCCACCGCTGAGAACGCGATGTTTTGAGCCGACAGCCGCGAACTCGCCGCCACCACGACTGCATTGGCCACCTGATCGGGGGCATCCAGCGCCCACTGGAGCACCTGCATCCCGCCCAACGAACCACCGACACAGCCGAGCAGGCGTTCGATGCCGAGTTGCTCCAGCAACGCCTGGTGCACGGTGACGAAGTCCCGAATCGAGAGCAGCGGAAAATCCAGCCCGTACGGCGCTCCAGTGGCCGGGTCAAGCGAGGACGGGCCAGTTGAGCCCTGACAGCCGCCGAGCAGATTGGGGCAGATCACGAAGAAGCGATCGGTGTCGACCGGACGGCCCGGACCGACCATGGTGTCCCACCACCCGGGCCGGTCCGGGCTGCCACTGGCGTGCGCGTCCCCGGTGAGGGCATGGCAAATGAAGACCGCATTGCTGCGGTCAGCGTTCAACCTCCCCCACGTTTCGTAGGCAACCTCGACATGGTCCAGTTGCTCGCCGCTGTCGAGGTGCAGCGGCCGATCCGCAGTGAAGAGCGTGACCAGCGGCACCTCAGCCCGCCTGCGTGGCCGCCAGTGCCTGCTCCAGGTCAGCCAAGATGTCGTCGATGTGCTCGATGCCGACCGAGAGCCGCACCATCTCTTCGGGCACTCCAGCCGCAGTCAACTCCTCCGGGGTCAACTGCGAGTGAGTGGTGGTCGCGTTGTGGATCGCCAACGACTTCGCGTCACCGATGTTGGCTAGGTGCGAGAAGAGTTGGAGCGACTCGATGAACTTGCGCCCAGTGGCGCGCCCGTCATCGCCCTTGAGTCCAAACGAGACCAACCCGCCATAGCCCTTGCCGGTGAACACCCGGTCAGCAATCGCCTTGTTGGGACTGTCGTCCAGTCCGGGGTAGTTGACCCAGCTCACCGCGTCGTGGGCCTGCAGATACTTCGCCACAGCAAGGGCGTTGTCACTGTGCCGCTCCATCCGCAGGTGCAACGTCTCCAGGCCTTGGAGGAACAGCCAGGAGTTCAGCGGAGCAACAGCAGCCCCAGTGTTGCGCAGCAGCACCGTGCGAGCCCGGATGATGTAGGCCAGATTGCCGACTGCCTCAGTCCACACCACGCCGTGGTAGGCAGGGTCTGGCTTGGTCAGCCCCGGGAATCGGTCGGCGTGCGCAGCCCAGTCGAAGCTACCCGCGTCCACGATCACCCCACCGATCGAGGTGCCGTGGCCGCCGATGTATTTCGTTGCGGCGTGCACCACGACATCGACGCCGTGCTCGAACGGCCGGCAGAGGTACGGCGAGGGCGTGGTGTTGTCGACGATGAACGGCAGTCCCTGCGCGTGCGCCGCGTCGGACCATGCCTGCAAGTCGATCACATTGATCGCCGGGTTGCCGATCGTCTCGCCAAAGACCAGCTTGGTCTTCTCGTCGACATGCTTGGCCAACTCTTCAGGCTTGCCCGGATCCACGAAGCGGACCTCGATGCCGAACTGGGGCAGGGTGTGGGCGAAGAGGGCGTAGGTGCCGCCATACAAGGTAGACAGCGCCACGATGTTGTCACCGGCATAGGTGAGGTTGAGCACCGCGTAGGTGACCGCTGAAGATCCCGAGGCCGTGGCGAGCGCGCCAACTCCACCTTCGAGTTGGGTCATGCGATCCTCGAACACCGACTGGGTCGGGTTCATGATCCGGGTGTAGATGTTGCCCGGCACTCGCAGCGCGAATAGGTCAGCGGCGTGCTCGGTGGAATCAAACACATAGGACGTGGTCTGGTAGATCGGCACGGCGCGGGCGTTGGTGGCCGGGTCAGCCTGCTCCTGGCCAGCGTGGACGCCAAGGGTCTCGGGACGGTAGGTCATCGTGTGCTCCTGCTCGGTGTGGTCGCAGCCAACCTTAGAGTCCCGGGGCTCAAACCCGTCGCTGCGACCGCGGATTGGTCCGATCCCGTGAGTGAGGCGGCTCATACCGGCGACCTGCGAGCCGCTGCTAGCGTCCAAACATGCGATCCCCCAAGGACTTCTTCCGGCCATTGGCGCTCGGCGCCCCGGCACCGTTGACCTCAATCCCGGCGCGGCCCAGTCGCGCGATTCACTTCTTCGATCCCTCCAACCCCAAGATGGCCGCCAAGATCCCGGACATGGTCGGCACGGTCGATGTGTTGCTGGGCAATCTCGAAGACGCGGTCAAAGCCGACAACAAGGAAGCCGCGCGTGAGGGGTTGGTGCAGATCGCTCAGGCCACGGACTTCGGTCCCACCCAACTCTGGACTCGGATCAACTCACTCGACAGCCCTTGGGTGTTAGACGACCTCACTCGGTTGGTCCCGGCAATCGGCGACAAACTTGACGTGATCATGGTGCCCAAGGTGCAAGGGGCCGAAGATATCCACTACATCGATCGACTCTTGGCCCAACTGGAGGCCAAGGCCGGGCTGGATCGTCCGATTCTGGTGCATGCGATCTTGGAGACGGCACGCGGAGTGGCCAATGTCGAGGAGATCTGCGGAGCCTCACCGCGCATGCAGGGCCTCTCGCTGGGTCCGGCCGATCTCGCCGCCGATCGACGTATGAAGACCACCCGCGTTGGTGGTGGCCACCCCGGCTATCTGGTCCGTCAGGACCCGGTCGACGGTGACATCGAGGGATCGCGCGCGTCGTACCAGCAGGATCTTTGGCACTACACCATCGCCCGCATGGTCGATGCCTGCGCGATGCATGGGATCTATGCGTACTACGGTCCCTTCGGCGACATCACCGACGTCGTTGCCTGCGAAGATCAATTCCGCAACGCGTTCCTGTTGGGCTGCGTTGGGACCTGGAGCCTGCACCCCAAGCAGATTGCGATCGCCAACCGAGTTTTCTCTCCGAGCGTCGACGACATCCGGCATGCCCGACGAGTGGTTGCGGCCATGGGCGACGGCACCGGCGCGGTGATGCTCGACGGGAAGATGGAAGACGATGCCTCGTTGAAGCAGTGTCTGGTGATGGTGGCGCTCGCTGAGCAGTTGGCTGCCATCGACCCAGAACTTAAAGCTGCCTACGACGCGATTGAGGTGGACCGATGAGCGCGCTGGCCTTCCGACCCCGTCGGTCTGTGCTCTATATGCCCTCTTCCAATGCGAAGGTGCTGGAGAAGGCAAAGACCCTCGCCTGTGACGCCATCATCTTCGACCTCGAGGACGCAGTGGCCCCAGATGCCAAGCCGGCGGCTCGTGAGGCTGCCGCAGCAGCGATCGCTAGTGGTGAATACGGCCGACGCGAGTTGACCATCCGGATTAACGGTGAAGGCACCCCGTGGCACGAGGATGATCTGCGCGCTGCCTGCGCCGCCGGTCCGGACGCCATCGTGGTTCCCAAAGTGGATTCGGCCGCCGCAGTTCGCCGCTTGGTGGAGGCGATGTCGGCGTACGGCGCACCGGATCGCACCACCCTGTGGGCGATGGTGGAGACGCCGATCGCGATGCTGCACTGTGAAGAGATCGCCGCCGCGTCCGATCGACTGAGCGTGCTGGTGATGGGCACCAACGACCTCGCCAAGGAGTTGTACGCCGAGCACGTGCCAGGCCGTCAACCGCTGCTGACCGGCCTAGGGCTTTGCCTCCTGGCCGCTCGCGCCACTGGCAAGGCCATCCTCGATGGGGTCTATAACGACGTGCGCAACACCGATGGCTTCCTCGCCGAATGCCAGCAGGGCCGTGAGATGGGGTTTGACGGCAAAACGCTGATTCACCCTGGCCAGATCGACGGTGCGAACTCTGCTTTTGCACCGTCTGAGCAAGCAGTCGCCGACGCCCGCGGGATCGTGCAGGCATGGGTAGACGGGCGTGGGAGCGGAGTGGTCACCTACAACGGGCGCATGATCGAGAACCTGCACGTGCAGACCGCCGAACGGACCTTGGCGATGCACGAGGCCATTGTGGAATTGGGCTGAGGTCGAGCTAGCGCCTCGAACGCAACAAAGTCACTGGTTAACCAGTGACTTTGTTACTTGACCCGGCAGATCTGCCATGTGGAGTGTCAAAGTCACAAGTTCACTTGTGACTTTGACACTCCCAAGGCCCCTGGATCAGGGCAGCCGATAGGCCACCCCATCCATGCTCGAGGTGATCGGAATCTGCATCGCCCGCAAGATCGTCGGCATGATGTCGACACTGCGAATCTTGGCTTGCAGGTCCTTGCGGCCAAGACCCGACCCGGCGAAGACAATCGGAATCTGCTGGCTCTGCCGCTGGATGCCACCGTGGTCCCCTGCGATCGAGTAGGTAGTGTCTTCGACCAAGGTCGCGATGACGTCCGGACCGTAGGGTGCGGCTTCGGTGTTGACGAGTTCTCGCGCATGCCGGGCAAACCACGACTTCTCCGCGCCGCGACGCATCTTGCGCCACTTGATCTTCGAGGCCCGGTTGTAGTGATCTCCATCGCGCACCCAGACCGCTGACACATCGGGCAGGGTGGCCATGATCTTGGCTGCCTCAGCCACCTTCGCCGGACTCTGATCGGTGAGCCAGGCTCGCAGCATCGAGTCGCTGTAGCTCAGTCCCACGTTTCCGGTATCGGTGAGCGGCTTCAACGCAGCCTGCGGCTTGAGATAGCTGCCGTTCTGGGCGGTGCCGTAGTACCAGTTGTAGTAGCCGTAGTCGAGTTCGGCGCTGGTGTCGCCGTGGAAGTGCTTGCCGGCCACCGAACCGTGGTCTGCGGTCAGCACCACGAGGGTGTCCTTCCACTTGTCTTGCGACTTCAACTCCGCGATCAGGCGACCGACCTGCTGGTCTGCCGTCGATGCTGCGAACTCCATGTGAGTCATCGGATCTGCGCCACCGGGGTCGGTGACTCCACCCCACATGTGCGCCGCCTTGTCGACCCCTGGCAAGGTCACAAACAGACCACTCCAGTTGTCCTCGTGTCGCATGATGTCTATCGCCGCATCTGCAGCCCACACGTCACCACCGGCGTGAGCCGCGTTCTTGCCGACCACATAACGGTCGTCGCCCACCGAATACAGACTGGCCGGCAAGCCACCGGTGTCGTAGGCACCTGCCGACAACCTCGGCACGAAGTAGCGGCCGCAGTCCTCCGACAAGTACGACGGCACGTTGACGCCGTCGACCACGCGATACTTCAGCCCGTCGGGGCAGGTCTTGCTGCCACCGAAGGTGACGATGGTGTCGGAGGTTGGCCCTCCGTAAGCCCACGCGGCGTAGCGCTTCGGGCTGACCGTGAACACCTTGGAACCAGGTCGGCCGGTGTGCAGGTAGTCGGCCAACTTCGGCTTGCCGATGTGCTGCTGCACAGCAAACATCTGGTCCTTGGTCCAGTCGCTGGGAATCCACAACCCACCAGGGGTGCCCAAAACATTGTCGACGTCGCGGTAGCCATCATCAGTCCAACCCATGTGCTTGGGCAGGAGACCCGAGGTGAGCACGTTGTGAGTCACCACCGTGACTGAACCGACGTGGCCCAGGTAGCTCTTCGGGCTGTCCACCTGATCGCGCATCAGGCTCTGCACGTTGGTCATGCCATATTTCTTGACGATCTCCTTGGACAGCGCGTCCACGACGATGATCAGCACGCGCTGCGGCTTGGCGGCCGGCCCTCGTGCCTGATCAGGCGCGGCTTCGGTCGTGCCTTGTATCGCCAACGTGCTGAGCGCGGCAGCCGCCAATGCGGCTACCAACTTGCGTGTTCTGCGCATGCGTGTCCCCTCTGTGGTTGCGGATTGCCCACCGCTGTTCGGAACCTAGACCCACGTGAGCGGGGTCACAAGAGGACGAATCCGGACTATTCCACCAAAGTTCGGTACTGCCCTTGAAAGAACAGCAACGGGTCGGCAGCAGTGCCGCTGATCAGTTCGACAACCCGACCCAGCACGATCCAGTGGTCGCCAGCTTCATGGACTGCCTGAATGCGGCAGTCCAGATGACCCAGCGTGCCAGCCAGAACGGGCGATCCGGTGTGACCGGAGGGCAGCCAATCCACACCGGCAAACTTGTCGGCTCCCTTGGTGGCCATCTGGTTCGACAGCGCCTCTTGCCCTGCGGCCAGGATGTTGACGCAGAAGGCTCCCGAACGCTGGATCAACGGCCAAGCCCGCGACGTCTTGGCCGGGCTGAACAAGATCAGCTGGGGGTCCAAGGAGACGCTAGAGAAGGACTGGCAGGTCATTCCGACCGGCTGCCCCGCAGACATCGCGGTGATGACAGTGACGCCGGAGCAAAACCTGCCCAAGACGTCTCTGAAGGCGCGCGCCCTGGCCACCGCCGTGGGATCTTCCAGATCGATGCTGGGCTCTTCACCCGGGTGCAGTTGAAACCCAAAGCCGCCGTCGCCCAGGAAGGAGTCGATCAGCTCCCGACTAGGCCAGTTGGCCCGGGCATCGGGACTCATACCTTCAGGGATATCGGCAGACACGGGGTCCATTGTGCTTAGCGATGCCCCACAGAGAAGTCATGCCCCCAATACGAGACAGCAGTGCTCTCTCGCGCCACCCACGACTGGTCGTCCACCTTCAGTCCGTCGGTGCCGAACTCCACGTCGAATCCGCTAGGCGACTTCACATAGAAGCTGACCATCTGGTCGTTCATGTGCCGACCCAGCGTCGCCGACAGTCGGGCACCGTGCTTCTTCACCCGCTCCAACGCGCGACCCACGTCATCGAGGCGATCCACCTCCAGCATGATGTGCACGCACTTGGCCGGATTGGGCATTGGCAGGAACGCCAACGAGTGGTGCCGCGGGTTGACTCCCAGGAACCGCAGCCACGCCTTCGACCCGGTCGGCTTGCCGACAAACTCGCCCGGCATGCTCATCGAATCCCTCAACCGGAATCCGAGCACGTCGCGATAGAAGGTCAGCGCAGCCTCGTCGTCCCCGACTGGAATCACCACGTGTCCCATCCCCTGATCGCCGGTGACAAACCTCGCGGCGTACGGCGTGACCAGCGGCCGCGCCACATAGGCGATCCCGTGGAAGAGTTCGAATACGTTGTCCCACGGGTCACGGAAGCGAATCAGCTCCTGCACTCGGCGCTCGGCCAATTCCGCCTCAGTGCCCTCTTCAAATGCGACGCCTGCCTCAGCGAGATGCTCGCGCGCGGCCTGCAGCGCGAGGTGGTCTTGCAACTCCCAACCGACGCACTCCAACTCATCGACCGCGGCCGGAATCACGGTCAGCCGCGCCCAGACATCGTCGATGCGGTAATAGATGTGGGAGGCATCGCAACCGCGGGTCTCGGCGAGGCCGAGCACCTTGCCGGCAAAGGTGCGCCAGGCCTCAAGATCAGTGGCCGCAACCCGCACATAGCCCATCGAAACGACCTCGATCATCACTTCTCCCTGGTCAAGAAGGCGACGCTAACTTCGCGAAAGGCATCGGCAGCCTCGAACTGGGCCCAGTGTCCGCAGCGAGGAAACACGTGCAGTTCGGCCTTGGGGATCAGCTTGAGAGCGGCGAAGGCGCCGTCGAGTGGATTGACCCGGTCTTCGCGTCCCCAGGTCAACAATGTGGGCTGTCGAAGCCGGTGCGCCTCACGCCAGAGCATGCCGTCTTCGGCGTACTCCGGATTCCAGAACGACGCCCCCATGGCCGCCATCGCCTCGCGCGCGCCAGGGGCCATCGCGTCGGCATATCGCTCTTCGACCAATTCGTCGGTGACCAGTTTCTGATTCACCACCATGGTGGCGATAAAGGCTCGCAGCGCCTCGCGGCTCGGCGCGGCCGCAAAGTCCATCAGTCGCTGCACGCCCTCGGTTGGGTCGGCGTGAAACAAGTTGAGTGACAGTCCGCCGGGTCCCATCAAGACCAGGCGCTGCACACGCTCGGGATAGCTCAGTGCGAGCCGCATTGCGGTGCCACCGCCCAGGCTGTTGCCGAGCAGATGAATCCTCTCGATGCCTAACACGTCCAGCAGCGCGACGACGTGATCAGCGCTGTGTCTGAAGTAGTTGCCCTTGACCGGCGGCTTGTCAGAGGCCCCAAACCCGGGTTGGTCGACAAGCAGGGTGCGAAAGTGCTGGGCAAACCCCGGCAGCGCCGGACCGAAGTTGGACCACGACGAAGCGCCAGGACCGCCCCCATGCAGCATGACCAGCGGCGGCCGTTCAGCGTGCTCGCCGGCCTCGTAGTAGGCCAACGTGGTGCCTAGAACAGACGCAGTACGCCGCACCTCGTTCTTGTTCAACATCAGTACATCCCGGGATCGACTTTGTGGCCGAATTCAGCAGCGCCATACATCTGCAAGGCGCGCTCGACATCGTTGGCCGCGTGCACTCGGCCCGCGTGGGCGTCGCGCCAGGCCCGCTGCAGATAGGTACCTTCGGCCAACGCGCGTCCCCCCGAAGCCTCGAAGAGTGTGTCGATGGCGTCGATGGCCCGCTGAGTGCCGAGCACCTGGTCGCGCCGCACCTTGAGCCGCAGTTTGAGCGGAACTTTCTCCCCCTTGGCCACCAGCGCCTGCTCGTCTCGAATGTTGTTCATGGTCAACGCCCAGGCAGCGTCGATCTCTGAACCCGCGCGAGCGATGCGGACCGCCGCAAACGGATCCAGGGATGCCTTCTCCCCGATGTAGGCGGCGCGCACTCGGCTGCGCTGCATCGACACGTGCTCCTCATAGGCGCCGTAAGCCATGCCGATGATCGGCGTCGAGATCGTCGTAGTGAACAACGAATGGAATGGCAGTTTGTAGAGATCACTGTCATTGACCGCTTGGCCCGGTCCATAGCAGCGACCGGTGTCGCTCATGGAGAGCGTGAATGCTTCTGGGACGAATGTCTCGGGCACCACGATGTCGTTGGAGCCAGTGCCGCGCAGTCCAACGGTGTGCCACACGTCTTTGATCTGGTATTTGTCTCGGGGCAGCAGGAAGGTCTTGAAGTCGACCACATTGTTGTCGCCGTCGAAGACCAAGCCGCCAAGCAATACCCAACTGGAGTGGTCACAGCCGCTGGAGAAGGCCCACTTGCCGCTCAGCAGGTAGCCGCCGTCAGCGACCACTGCCTTGCCCGTGGGCGCGTAGGAGGAACTGATCCGAGTGAGCGGGTCATCAGCCCAGACCGCCCGCTGTGCCTCGTCTGGGAACAGCGCAATCTGCCACGGGTGAACTGTCAGAACCGAGCAGATCCAGGCCGTCGAGCCACAAGCCGTAGCCAAGTCACGGACCCCGGTGTAGAAGTCGACCGGGTCGCCCTCAAGCCCGCCGTAGCGCTTGGGCTGGAGAAATTGGAAGAACCCGGTTTCTTCGATCTCTTTGACCGAGGCATCCGGGACGACACGCAAGCGCTCGGCCTCGTCAGCACGCTCCCGGATCGCGGGCAGCAAGTCACGCAAACCGTCGAGTACGCCGTTGGTCATGGGTCCATCTCCTCGAGTCCGTGCGGTCGGGTCAAGACTAGAACACGTTCTCGTTTTGGTCGATATCGCCCAGTCGACCGGCGGAATCGGGGCACTAGAACCTGTTACAGTTTCGGCCCATGGAGCAGACGTACGACGTGGTCGTGGTCGGTGCTGGAGCAGCCGGGATGACGGCGGCTCTGGCCGCCGCCGATCGCGGCCTCAGCGTCATCCTGCTTGAGAAGAGCCCCTACTTCGGCGGCTCGACGGCTCGGTCCGGGGGCGGGGTCTGGATCCCCGGCAACTACGCCTTGCGCGCTGCGGGACAAGTGGATCCCACCGATGCGGCTCAGGCCAAGACCTATCTCGACGCCATCGTTGGCGATGCCGTGCCTAAGACCAAGCGCGACACCTACATCGACCGGGGCGTCGAGGTGATGGACTTCATCCGAGATCGCACGCCGGTGCGCTTCGCCTGGGTGCCCGACTACGCCGACTATCACCCCGAGCAACCTGGTGGTCGTCCCGCGGGTCGATCGGTCGAACCGGTCCCGCTCGATGCACGCTTTCTTGGCAGCGAACTGGATCGGCTGCACCCGGCGTACACCAAGGCACCAGCGAACCTGATCGTCACCCAGGCGGACTTCCGCACAATCAGCCTGGGCATGCGAACCCTCAAGGGCCCGCTGACCATGGCCAAGGTGGCTTGGCGCAAAGCCGTTGACACAGCGCGCGGCCGTCGCATGTATGCGATGGGCAACGCGCTCGCTATTGGTCTGCGCAAGGGGTTGCTCGACGCCGGGGTCGAGGTTCGCTATGACACCGCATTGACCGGTCTCCTCACCCACAACGGTCGGGTCACCGGCATTCAGACCGACAACGCCGCCTTCCACGCCCGCCTTGGAGTGATCCTGGGCAGCGGTGGTTTTGAACACTCGGCTTCGCTGCGCGATCGCTTCAGCCCCAAACCCACCGATCCCGCCTGGAGCACTGGCGCGCCAGCCAACACCGGAACTGCGATCGAGGCCGGCGAGCAACTCGGCGCGGCGCTGGACTTCATGGACGACGCCTGGTGGGGCCCCACTATCCCTCTCCCCCGCGGTCCATGGTTCTGCCTGGCCGAGCGAAACCTGCCGGGCTCCATCATGGTCAACGCGGCCGGTGAGCGATTTATGAATGAGGCACTCCCCTACGTCGAGGCGGTGCAGGCGATCTACCGGGGCGAAGCAACCGGCGTCTCCCATGTGCCGTGCTGGCTGGTCTTCGATCAGCGCTACCGAAACCGCTACCTCTTCGCTGGGCTCAGCCCACGTCAGGCCTTCCCAGGGCATTGGTACAAACACGGCGTGGTGCATCGAGCCGCAACGCTTGAGGCTCTGGCCGAGTCCATCGGTGTGCCCAGCGGTTCGCTCAGCAACACCGTGCGGCGGTTCAACACGATGGCCGACGAAGGCAGCGACTCCGACTTCCAACGCGGGCAGAGTGCCTACGATCGCTACTACTCCGACCCCACCGTCAAGCCGAATCCCTCACTGCATCGACTCGACGAGCCGCCGTACTACGCGGTGAAGATCGTGCCAGGCGATCTGGGCACCAAGGGCGGCTTGGTCACCGACGAACGCGCCCGAGTGTTGCGTCCTGACGGGTCGGTGATTCCTGGACTGTACGCCGCCGGCAACACCTCAGCCGCAGTGATGGGCTACACCTACGCCGGGCCCGGAGCCACGATTGGGCCAGCCATGGTGTTCGGCTATTTAGCCGCAGAACACATCGCTCTCGCCAAAGCCACTGGCCGACCCAGCAACTAATCAAGAGGAACAGGAGGACCCGTGCCGATCAACCCCGACGTTGCGATTGGTGCCGAACTTCCCGAGCGCACCTTCTCGTGGTCTGCCTCCGACGTGCTCCTCTACCACTTGGCGATCGGCGCAGGCTCTCGCCCAGGCAACCACCTAGATCCGGCCGCCCTGCGCTACACCCTCGACAACGACCACTTGCAGGTCCAATCGTCGTTCGGGATCGTGGCGCCGTCGTTCCACGAGACCAATCCCCCGCCGCTGGATCTTCCTGGCTGCGAGATTGACCTGGCCCAGGTGGTGCACGGCAGCCAGAGCATCGAGGTTCATCGCCCCCTTCCAACCGCTGGTAGCGCTACCCTGACCACGCGGATCAGCGACGTCTGGGACAAAGGCAAAGCCGCAGTGATCTGGCAAGAAGGGGTCGCCCACACCGAAGACGGCACACCACTGTGGACCGTCACCTCCAGCATCTTCGTGCGCGGTGAGGGTGGTTGGGGTGGTGAGCGAGGTTCGAGCACTCCTGTTCCGATTCCAGACCGCGACCCCGAGCTGGCCACCGCCTATCTGGTGACGCCCCACCAGGCACTGCTCTATCGCCTCTGCGGCGATCGCAACCCACTGCATGCCGACCCGGCGTTCGCGCAGATGGCGGGATTTCCCAGTCCGATCCTGCACGGACTCTGCTCCTACGGCATCGTCTTGCGCGAGGTCACCGATGGACTGCTCGGCGGCGACACCGCCGCCGTACGTCGGTTTAAGGCCCGCTTCGCAGGGGTGGTCTTCCCAGGGGAATCGATCGGCATTCGAGGTTGGCGAACTGAGGAAGGCATTGTCGTGTCGGCGACTATTGCCGACGGTCCCCGGGCCGGGACCCCGGTGCTCGACGAATGCACGGTGGAGACGGTCTAGGCCGACTTCTTCTTCGACGATCGCGGCGCGATCTGCTCTTCGCCCTCTGCCACGTCGTCCTCGGGCAACACCGGGTCACCGACGAGAAGTTTGCCGGCTTTGACCGCCGCAGAGATGCTGTGCCAGACATGCTCTGGACCGAGCAAAGCGGTCACCCCAGCACGTTCCAAGACCACGCCAACGCTCTCGAAGACGCGCACCAACATCACGGTGATGCCACGGTCTTTGAGATCCACGATCAACTGGCTCAGCCGCTCAGCACTCGTGGTGTCCATCTGATTGGTTGCCTCAAGGTCGATCACCAGGACGCTGATCTCATCGCGCGTGGTTAGGTAGGCCTCCATGCGATCAATCACCGAGTTGGCGTTGGCCCAGAAGAGTGGCCCATCGGGTCGCAGCACACAGACGCCGTGCACGATTCGTCGCGACTCATCGTGGGTGATCGCTCCCCATGCGGCCTTCTCGCCCTTCACCCGGCCCATTTCATCGATGCCCACCTGCATCGAGCGATAGATCAACCCGAGCAGTGATTGTGCGATCGCGGCGAGCAAACCATTGAGCGGGCCAAGCAGGAGCACTCCCACGAGCGCCACGATGGCCCCGACGAAGTCGTTTCGACGTACGACGGCAAAGCGTCGGAACTCCGACGGATGCACCAGACCCCACACCGCGTGGATGACCACGGCCGACAGCACGACCTTGGGCAGGTTGGTCAGCAGCCCCGTAGCAAACAGGAGCACCGCCAACACCACGATGGTGGCCGCCACACCACTGAGTTGGGTTTTGGCTCCGGCCCGAGCGTTGGCAGCCGTCTTGGAGAGGCTGCCTGCGACCGCCATGCCACCAAACAGACCGGCCGCGATGTCGGCCAGGCCATTGCCGATCAGTTCGTTGTCGTCTTGGACCGCCTTGGTGCTAAACGTCCGAGCCGCAGCCAAACCTTCGGCAATCCCAACCCCGGCGACTGCCAAACCACCGGTGAGCAGATCAGCCCACAACGACGGATCGATCAGCGGCAGACTGGGCACCGGTAGTCCACTGGGGATCGCACCCACGACTCGCACACCGCCGCCAGCCCAGTCGAAGACGGTGGCACCCACGATGCCTGCGACGAGGCACAGCAATGCCCACGGCACCCTCGGCGCCAGTGCACTTCCGGCAAACAGCATCAGCAGTGTGACCGCCCCGATCGCTGCGGTCAGCCCGTGGGCTTCAGGCAGGTGCAGTGCAAGGGCCAGCAGGCGAGTCGTCAGCGCGCCGGTGGGGGGATCGAGACCGAGCAGTCCCGGGATCTCGCCGACGACGATCAGCACCACCAGTCCAGTGACAAACCCGGTCACGATCGGCCGGGACAAGAAGCGTGCCACCCACCCAAGGCGTAGCAATCCTGCGCCCAAGAGCACCAGTCCGGCCACGACGGCGATGGTGGCCGTCAGTTGCACGGCAAGTTGTTGGTCACCGTCGGAGAGTTGCCGCACCAGGCTGCCTGACAACACCGAAATCGTGCTCACCGGCCCCACGAACAGCAGTCTCGAGGAGCCAAACAGTGCATAGGCAAGCAAGGCAGGCGGCAGTGTGTAGAGGCCGACCTGCACGGGAACATCGGCGACCACGGAGTAGCCGAGGGCCTGCGGGATCGCCAAGGCGGCGACCAAGATGCCAGCCACGATGTCGCCCGGCAGCGCCGAGAGTTGATAGCGGCGGAGCGCGATCAGTCCGGGAGGGGTGATCAGCCGGATCATTCGCACACTGTTAGTTTGCCGTTCACCTTGTGTTCATCTGACACCGGCCTCCCTAACGGCTCAGAATCAGCCCACTCGTGGGCACGCCAGTGCCTGCAGTGACGAGCACGTGGCGCGCGTCGGGAACTTGATTCACCGATGTGCCACGGATCTGTCGTACCCCTTCGGCGATGCCGTTCATGCCGTGGATATAGGCCTCCCCGAGTTGGCCACCATGGGTATTGATCGGCAGCCGACCACCGATCTCGATGGCGCCGTCGCAGATGAACTCCTTGGCTTCGCCACGGGCACAGAAGCCAAGTTCCTCCAACTGCATCAAGACGTACGGCGTGAAGTGGTCATAGAGCACAGCCGTGTCGATCTGCGCGGGAGTCAGCCTGGATTGCCGCCACAGTTCTCGACCCACAACGCCAATCTCCGGAATCCCGACATCGTCTCGGTAGTAGGAGGTCATCACGAACTGATTAGTTGCACTCCCCTGGGCTGCGGCAGCGATCACCGCGGGACGCTGGGCCAGATCGGCCGCGCGCTCCAGACTGGTGATCACCAGTGCCACCGCACCGTCGCTCTCCTGGCAGCAATCCAGCAGGCGCAGCGGGTCGGCGATCATTCGCGAGGCCTGGTGCTCCTCCAGGGTGATCGGCCGGCCATAGAAGAAGGCGGCCGGGTTGGTCGCCGCGTGCCGACGATCGGCCACCGCCACCCGTCCGAAGTCGGCACTCGTCGCGCCGGTCTCGTGCATGTAGCGGCGCGCCTGCAGCGCCACCGTGGCTGCCGGCGTTGACAGCCCATGTGGGTAGGTCCAGGCGTTGTCGAGGCCGTTGGTGTTGACCTGGGTGGCCGCCCAGTTCTGGACCTGCCCAAACCGCTGCCCGGAACGCTCGTTGAAGCCCCGATAGGCCACCACCACGTCAGCCACACCCGTCGCAACTGCCATCGCGGCTTGCTGCACCGTGGCGCACGCCGCCCCGCCGCCATAATTGATCCGGCTGAAGAAGCGCAGATCGCCCATACCAAGTTCGCGGGCAAGGGCTATCTCACTGGAGTTGTCCATGGTGAAGGTGGTCAAACCGTCAACATCGGCCGGGCTGAGCCCAGCGTCCGCCAACGCGGCCAGAGTCGCTTCGGCGCTCAGTTGGAGTTCGGAGCGGCCGGAGTCTTTGGAGAACTCTGTGGCACCGATCCCAACCACCGCGGCTTTGCCGCCCAGACCAGTCACCGGCCCTCCTCCGCGACGAAGGTGATCCGCGCGGTGACGTGATCGCCAAGGCTGACTCGCCCGACCACGTCGACCACCGTCTCGGCCCCAGACTCAGAGATCACGCGACCGGTGATGGTCAGGGTGTCGTAGGGGTACGCCGGGGCGCCAAGCCTCAAGGCACACGAGGTGATCCGGACTTGGCCGAACCGATCCCCGACGTACTTGTGGACCAGGCCGGTCGTGGTCAAGATGTTGAGGAAGATGTCGTTGGTGCCGCGCTGCACCGCCAGATCGCGGTCGTGGTGGACGTCTTGGAAGTCCCGAGTGGCGATGGCCGCGGAGATCACCAGGGTGGGCGTGATCGGCAACACCCAAGGTTCAAGAGTGTCGGCGGCAGGCTCCGGCGCAGCTTCGGCCCGAACCGCGGCCCCCTCTGGCGCCCACGCCACCAACGTCAGGTCGTCATCGATGCGGTCGAAGACGACCTCGACCACTTGCCCCACCTCTGGCTCGGGACCGCGATAGGCACCCACCATGCGCACCCCTTCGTCAAGATCCACCAGCACCAGCGGCAACGGCAGCGCCTTGCCCGGCACCTGGGGAGCGTGATGGATCGTGAATGAATGGACTCGCCCCTTGCCGGAGGCCACGACGTAGTCACGCTCCATGGCATGACACTCAGGGCAGACCGGCCCCGGCGGGTGCCGCAACGCACCACAGGCAGCGCAGGACTGAATCCGGACCTCACCGTGGCGGGCGCCGTCGAAGAAGAACTGATTGTCCCGGTTGACCACCGGCCGCACTGTCTTGGTGGGGTCGGGCCGCGTGGCACCCGGTTTGAACTTGAGCACTCGGAACTTCATCGTGGCGACTGCTTCGTCACCCACCCACCATGTGCTCGCAGTGGTGACGAAGTACCCCTCGCCCACGCCGGTCTGCTTGGGTCCGACCACCGACTCCAAACGCGCGGTCACCGACACCCGCTCGCCGGGCCGTAGGAAGCGCGCGTAGGTCTGATCGGAATTGGTGCCCAACACACTGGTGTAGCCGTGGCGATCGAGCAGTTGCATGGTTCCGTGGAGTGGATCCCCCGCGGGTCTGTGCGGATCTAGCCCATACATGGTCCACACCTGCGCCATCGCCGGTGGCGCAAGGGTGTCCGGCCCGGGTTGCCATCGCGGGTCGGTGTCGCCGATCGCCTCGGCCCAGTGTCGGATCATCGGCACATTGACCTCGTCGAGCGCTGCTCGCGGTGGCGTCTGACCGCGAGCGATCAACTCCTCAACCGCGGCCATGATCTCGTCATGGGCGCTCACCGGCGTGCTCATCGCGGCACCCGCGGCAGACCGAGCCCAAACATGCAGATCAACTCACGCTGCACCTCGTTGACCCCACCACCGAAGGTGAGCACCAGGTTGCGCTTCGAGGTGCGATCCAGATAGTCCAACAGGTAGGCCGTCTCGGGGTCGGCGGGGTTGCCGTGCTGGCGCACAACCTCCTCCAGATCGAGGCCGAGTTGTTGCACCACGTCCGAACTGAACACCTTAGAAGCGCTGGCATCGGCGACCGAGACCTCATCGGCACCGGCCACCGCCCAGTTGAGCAGTTCGTTGACCCGCATCGCTGCCGTCGTACGCCGGAAGACGTCGCACGACCACTGGCTCAACTCCACTGCGGAATCGTCGGCCCAAGCCAAGACTTGATCTCGCAACCCCTCCAGTCGGCCGGCCGGTCCCAGCATGATCCGCTCATGGTTCAACTGGGTGGTGATCAGTTTCCAACCCTCGTTGACCCCGCCGACCACCATCGAGGCGGGCACCCGCACGTCGGCATAGGAGGTGGCGTTGACGTGGTGCGAGCCATCGCAGGTGATGATCGGCGTCCAGGAGAACCCTGGATCCTTGGTGTCCACGATCAGGATCGAGATGCCCTTGTGTTTCGGGGCGTCAGGATCGGTGCGCACGGCCAGCCAGATGTAGTCGGCCGCATGCCCGCCCGTGGTCCACATCTTCTCGCCGTTGACGATCCAGTCGCCGTTGGCATCCTGCTTTGCGCTACACCGGAGAGAGGCCAGGTCGGTGCCCGCTTCGGCCTCGGAGTAGCCAATCGCGAAGTGCACGTCACCGGCCAGAATCCGCTTCAAGAACAGATCCTTCTGCTCGGCGGTGCCATAACGCTGCAGTGTCGGCCCCACCGTTTGCAGCGTCACTGCCGGGAGGAAAACGTCGTTGCGAGCGGCTTCGTTTGCGAAGATCTGTTGCTCGATGCCGCCTAGCCCGTGGCCGCCGTACTCCCGCGGCCAGCCGACGCCCATCCAACCGTCGGCGCCCATTTGCCGGATGCTGCGGTGGTAGGCCGGACCGTGTCGGTCTGTGAGCAACTCGATCCGATCGGCTCTGCTCAACAGAGTTTCGAAGTAGTCGCGCACCTCGGCCTTGAACCCGCGCTGGGTCTGGGTGAGTTCGAGGTTCTTGCTAGCTGCGGCCTCCCGGGCCGGCACTCGCGACAGGGTCTGGGCCCGGCCACCCAGGGCTTGGGCGACGTCTTTGACACCGCCGAAGTAGCGATGCAACGCATAGGTCTGATCGACGCCGAAGCCTCCATGGAGGTGATGGCAGGTCTGCAATGCAGTCGGCGCGTGCTCGGCGAACCAATAGGCCGCAATGGCCAGATCGTCGGCTGCGTCCTCGCCCACGTCCAGACGGCGCACCACCTCGGCTACGACAAGGTCGAGGAGTCGGGCCTGGATGAACACGTCGGCCATCTGCATGGCCACGGCCTGGAATTGGGCCAGCACCCGCCCAAACTGCTCTCGCTCTTTGATGTAGTCGGCCGTGAGATCGCGAGCGCCAGCCACCAGTCCGTTGCCTTGAATCAGCAAGCCTGCCGTCCACCAATCGCGCGCCGCCGCGACATCGGCACGCTGATCACTGAGCACTTCTGCGCCCACCTCTGCCGCCGGGTCAATGGCAGCCACCCACTGGCCCGAGGAGTTGCGCTGCAACGTGACGCCGTCGGCATCGGCCGGGATCAGGAGCAGAGCGGAGTCTTCATGAGCGCTCACCAGCAACCACGTGTGCGTGGCTCCCTGGGGATGCAATCGCGTCACTGAACCTCGCCGATCCCCAGTCTGCGGGCAGAGCAGTGGGGCGATGGCCAGCTCACCTTCAATGATTCGGGCTAGCAGCATGCTGCGGGTTTGCGCACTCCCCCACGCGCTGATCAGCGCTGCGCCGACCATCGTCTCCAGGATCGGAAGGTCGATGGCCCGCCGGGAAAGTTCGTCAACGGCCACGGCCCACTCACTCACGCCGAGCCCGGCACCACCGTGTTCCTCGGGCACTGCCAGGCCCAACAAACCTGCGTCGGCGCAGGCCTGCCAGGTCGCGCTGCCTCGATCAACAACATCGCGCACGACCCCACGAATCTCGTTGGCCACCTCGCTGTGACGCACCCGACCTCCTCGGCATCGACCCGTTCCCGAACTATAACTTGTTCTAGTTCTACGCTGGCTGCATGGGATTCCGTCGTCGCCAACTGGTCAACCTGCTCCTGGCTGCCAACGCCAACCGTCCGCTGGGAGGACGACTTGGGGTGGCGTCCTTCTTCGCCTCATGGGCACCAACCGAACTGGCCCCCCAACTGATCGGACTGACCACACTCGACACCGCCCAATCCGTCGTACGTCGGAAGGCGAAGCCGATCGACGTGCTGCTTGGGCTGACCAACATCGCGCTGCTCAGTCGGCTGGCAATGGGATCTCGGCATACCGCCGATCTAGCCGAGCGCAGCCTCGTGGAGGCCCTCGGCGCCGACTATGGCGCAGCACTCGGTCCGGCCGAGCCACGGGCAACTTGGCGGCAGTTGGCCCGGCCGTTCCACATGAAGGCAGCCGAAGTGGAGGTGCTCAAGAACGTCCAATACGCCGGCACGGGCCTGCGCGGCCGACTCGACATTCTGCGCCCGCGTCACCGCCAGTCGGCTCCGATGCCGGTCTTGGTGCAGGTGCATGGCGGCGCGTGGATCGTGGGTTCAAAAGAGGAGCAGGGCCAACTGTTGATGAACAAGATGGCCCCCCAGGGTTGGATCTGTGTGGCGATCAACTATCGCCTCGCCCCCAAGCACCCGTGGCCGACTCAGATCGTCGACGTCAAAAGGGCGCTGGCCTGGGTGCGCGAGAATATTGCCGACTATGGGGGCGACCCTGGGCACATCGTGATCACAGGTGGCTCGGCGGGCGGTCACCTAGCGTCCTTGGCGGCGCTTTCGGCCAACGATCCGGCGTACCAACCTGGGTTTGAGGCAGCCGACACCCATGTGGATGCCTGCGTGCCGTTCTATGGCGTCTTCGATATGGCCGGCGACAGTGGCGATCGCAGCGTCACGATGATGCGCGATGAGTTCCTGGCGCCACGAGTGTTTGGCAAGAAGTTCCGCGGGCACGAGGATGAGTTCCGCTCGGCGTCCCCGCTCAATCGCCTAGACACCCTGGATCCGGGTGCGATTCCGGACTTCTACGTGCTGCATGGCAGCGCCGACACCATGGTCTCGGTTAGTCAGGCCCGGGCCTTCGTCAAGCGCATGCGCGAGGTCTCGACACGATCAGTCACCTATACCGAACTCCCCGGCGCACAGCACGCCTTCGAGATCTTCGGCAGTGTGCGCAGTTATCAGATCGTGAGCGCGGTTGCGCGCTGGCTGGAGTGGCAACGCGCGCAGCGCGTGGTCGCCTAACGAGGCAGTCCGAGGATCCGCTCGGCGGCAACGTTGCGCAGCACCTGTGTCGTGCCTCCGGCGATCGAGAGGCAGCGCGTCAGCAACCGCTGGTGTACGCCGGAGCGCGCTCGCTCGTCGCCGAGAAGGATTCGATCACCAAGCAAGTCAACGACCAGGGCCGCGGAACCCTGGCGCACCCGGACCCCGATCAGTTTCGCAACCGACGACTCCGGCCCCGGCCCACCACCAGCCACTGAGCGAAGTACTGCTCTTTGGGAGAGCAGCGATGCGACACTCGCCCAGGCCACGCACTGTCCCACCTGGACTCGCTCCACCGGCCCGACCCCCTCGGCAGCCAGGCTGACCGCCTCTTCGACACTGAGCCCCAGTCGCGCACTGGCCATAGCCACCCGTTCGTTGGCCAACGTGGTGCGGGCCAACGCCCAGCCTTGCCCGGGTGTCCCCACCAAGCAGTCATCCGGCACGAAGACTCGGTCGAGGAAGACCTCGTTGAACATCGCCTCGCCGGTCATCTCTCGAAGTGGCCGAATCTCCAGTCCCGGGCTGGTCATGTCGACCAGGAAGTAGGTGATGCCACGGTGGGCAGGCACATCTGGCTCGGTGCGGGCCAGGCAGATCGCCCAGTCCGATTCGTGGGCCAATGACGTCCAGACCTTCTGTCCGCTCAGTTCCCACCCGCCATCAACGCGCACGGCGCGAGTGCGCAGCGAGGCCAGATCAGAGCCGGCCTCTGGCTCGCTGAACAACTGACACCAGGTGATCTCACCCATCAGCGAGGCTTTGACGAATCGCTCTCGTTGCGCCTCGGTGCCATGAGCCACGATGGTGGGCACCGCCCAACCAGCGATCTTCAGATCTGGTAGTTCGATCTCGGCGGCGGCCAGTTCCTGGTCGATCACCAACTGCTCAACCGGGTCCGCGCCACGCCCCCAAGGCTGTGGCCAGTGCGGCGTCAGCAACCCGTGGTCCACCAAGGCAGCGCGGCGATCGCCGGCGTTGGCGACTGCCGCGACCGCGGCGCGCACGGCTGGCCGCACCTCGGCATCGCGACCGTCCATCTCGATTCGAGGTGTACGACGCACGCCAGCGACAGCCATCCCAGCCAACCGATCAGCGTGGTCGTGCGCCGCACCAAGCAACGTCTGCAGGGCCAGCACTCGACGCAAATAGAAGTGGGCATCGTGTTCGAAGGTGAACCCGATGCCACCCAGAACTTGGATGCATTGCTCGGCCACAATCCGAGCGCCATCGAGGGCAATCACCCCCGCCACGGCTGCAGCGAAGTCGCGCTGCGCAGGCTCTTCGTCGAAGGCACGGGCTGCGTCCCAGGCCACCGCGGTGACCGACTCGGCGGTTTCCAGCATCTCGGCGCACAGATGCTTGATCGCCTGAAACGCACCGATCGGCTGCCCGAATTGCTGGCGCACCTTGGCATAGGCCACTGCGGTCTCGAGACACCACGCCGCGACGCCAGACGCTTCGGCTGAGACGACCGTGGCGAGCGCAGCCTTCCCTCCCCCGGCGGCCACATGCACTGGCGCATCAGTCAATTCGATGGCGGCGACGCGTCGAGTCAGATCTGGTGACGCCAATGGGGTGATGGCGGCCCCGGCGAGATCGATCAGGACCCAACCTTGCGTGGCCGGAACCAGCACGTGGGTCGCCCCACAAGCATCGTGTACGACGGGCAGCGATCCCGTGAACCGCGGACCGACCTCGCCAGCCGACCGAGCAGCCAGGGCAACCCGCACGCTGCCATCGGCAATCCCGGCCAACAGGTCGTGGTCGAGCAGGGACGCCACCGCCGTGCCCAGCAAGGGGCCTGGGATCAGGGAACGCGCCGTAGCCTCAAGCGCCACGGCCAGGTCAACCACCGAACCTCCGCCACCACCGGCCGCTTCGGCAATGGCGATTCCGGCAATGCCCATGTCCGCCACGGCCGCCGCTATCTCGGGGAACTCAGCAAGGTTGTCGTGCTCGGCCGCCCTCACCACGCTGAGCGGTTCCAGTGAAGCAGCCCAGGCGCCGATCGACTGGCCCAGCTCGCGATGGTCGGCACTGATCCCAATCGGCACGCTGCCTCCTCTGACACCCGAACTAGAACCTGTTTCAGTCTAGCCAGCCTCGGTCCGCGCAACCGCACTTCTACCGCGGGTGCGCTGCCGAAACCGCCAGCAAGCACAATGCAGCCATGACCTCCACGCCTCCCCGCTCCCCCAGCGCTGCTCTGCTCAGCGCCGCTCGGGCAGCCAACGGGTTCATGCCTGAAGACGAAGGTGACTTCCTGCTTAAGTGCGCCCGGGAGCAGGCCAAGCTTGGCCCTTTGCTGGAGGTAGGCACCTACTGCGGCAAGTCCGCTCTCTATCTCGCTGCTGCGGCCAGCGAAGCCGACCAGATCGTCTTCACCGTCGACCACCATCGTGGCTCAGAGGAGAACCAAGCCGGGTGGGAGCACCACGACCCGACCCTTGTCGACCCGATCACCGGGCGCATGGACACGCTGCCTACCTTCCGCAAGACCATCGAGCACGCCGGCGCCGAACACCTCGTCGTCGCCGTGATTGGCGCCAGCACGACCGTCAGTCGTCACTGGCGCACACCACTGAGCCTGCTGTTCATCGACGGTGGCCACGCCGAGGAGCACGCCCAGAACGACTACTCCGGATGGGCTCGCTGGGTCCTGCCGGGTGGACTTCTCATGATCCACGATGTCTTCGAACGCCCAGAGGATGGCGGTCAGCCGCCGTACCACGTCTGGCTAAGGGCGGTGGCCAGCGGATGCTTCGAGCCTGATGGCCAAGTGGGCTCGATGCGACGACTTCGGCGGGTGCGTGGCGAAGCGGGCGACTCGGTCAGCTGATCTCAGCCGGGGTGCAGCCACACTGCAGGCCCCACTCGGTGAAGTGGTCGGCCAACGTGTCACCGGCCATAATCCCGCCGCCGGGGGTGGTGCGGCTGAGTTCATCGGCCGCCAAGATCACCGCGGCTGCGGTATAGGAAGTCTGCTCCGCAGGCCAGTTGACGTTGTCGGGATAGACCAGCCCGGTCCAATAGCGGCCATGCTCAGCGCGCAAGATCTGCATGTCGGCGAATAACTGCAGGGCCGGGTCGCGCTCACCCAAGGCATCCAGTGCCATCACCAATTCACAGGTCTCGGCGCCAGTCACCCACGGATTGGTGTCGACACAGCGGATCCCCAACCCAGGCACGACGAAGTCGTCCCACCGGGTCTGCAACAACTCCAGGCCGGCACTACCTCGCACGGCGCCACCGAGGACGGGGTAGTACCAATCCATCGAAAAGGTCGACTTGTCCATGAAGAGATCACGGTGATTTCGGAGGGCATGACCCAGCCGTCCCCCAGCGATCTCCCACTCAGGTTGCGGATCACCGAGCAACTCAGCCAGCGCCACCCCAGCCCGGAGCGACTGATAGATCGAGGATGACCCGGCCAACAGTGCCTCGCGGTTGACCTTGGCTGGCTCGCCGTCAGGGCCTGTCGAACTCCATTCCTGCGACCAGCAGATCCCGCCCCAGGGCAGTTGCATGCGCACGACAAAGTCCAGCCCTCGGCGTACGACGGGCCACGCGCGGCGTACCCATTCAAGGTCTTCGCACAGCAGCCAGTGGTGCCAGACCCCGACTGCGAGGTACGCCGAGGTGTTGGTCTCGCCGGAGGCGTCTTCAGTGACTCCCTCGACGATCTTGAGAGGCCACGAGCCGTCGTGTCGCTGAGTGCGCAAGACCCAGTCATAGGCGTGCTCGGCCGCATGCCGCTGACCGCCGACGAGCATGGCCATCGCACCCTCGACGTGGTTCCACAAGTCGGTGTGCTCGCCCTCGGTCCAGGGAATAGCACCAGAAGGTTCCTGCATCGCGGCAATGGAGGCGGCTGTTTCGGCCACCTCTTCAGCGCTGATGATGCCCGGCATTGCCGGCAACGGATAACTCATGCTGCCTCTGGCTTGCGCAAATAGAGAACCATCGACTTGCCGATCAGCGGATTGAGCGCGCGTTCGGCCAGACGAGTCACCGTGCTGATCCGAGGCGTCTTCATGATGTCCCACACCAAGATCTGGTGATAGCCCTTGACGAGGGGGTTCTGGTCGTTGTCAACGCCCACTGCGCACTTCAGCCACCAGTACGGCGAGTGCAGACCGTGGGCGTGATCCTTGCCCTCAAATACCATCCCGGCAGCTTGAAGTTTGCCGATCAGTTCGCGGTCGGTGTAGATCCGAACGTGACCGCCTTCAACTTCGTGGTAGGCATCTGACAGCGCCCAGCAGATCTTCTCGGGCAACCACCTCGGCACAGTCACAGCCATCGTCCCGCCTGGTCGCAGCACCCGGACCAATTCGGCAATTGCCGCCTCGTCAGCCGGAATGTGCTCCAACACCTCCGAGGCCACCACCCGATCGAACTCACCGTCCGCAAACGGCAGCGCCAGCGCGTCGCCCTGCAGGATGTCGGCCTCCGCGCCAGCAGGAACCTCGCCTGCTTCGCGCATGGCGGCGAAGAGATCGTTGACGCTGGAGAGTTCGTCGGCGTCTTGATCGAAGGCGATGACGTCAGCCCCACGTCGATACATCTCGAAGGCGTGGCGGCCCGCACCACAACCCATATCGATCACTCGGTCGCCCGGGCGCAGACCGAGCCGGTCGAAATCAACGGTGAGCATCAGACTCCTCGATCACGCGCTCGTAGGCAGCCGCCGTTGCTTCGGCCACTGCCCGCCAACTGAACTTCTCTTCCACCCGGGCCCGTCCCGCAGCACCCATCTGAGCCCGTCGTTCGGGGTCATCTAGCAAAGCACCAAGTGCCTGGGTGAGCGCGCCCACATCTCCGGGCGGTACCAGATCAGCGCACTCGCCATCAGGGCCGACCACCTCTGGGATAGCTCCCGCCCGGCTGACCACGAGTGGCGTGGCACATGCCATCAACTCTGCCGTCGGCAGCGAGAACCCCTCATAGAGCGAAGGCACGCAGGCCACCTCGGCCGACCCCATCAACTCCACCAACTCCGCGTCAGAGATGCCATGCACAAACCGCACCCGGTCACCGATGCCGAGACGGTCGATCAACTTCTCCGTCGGGCCACCAGCCTGCGGGCGGCAGACCAGGGTCAACTCCACCTCGCGCTCCGTGGCGAGTTTGGCGATGGCCTCCAAGAGGGTGGCAATCCCCTTCATTGGCGAATCAGCGCTCGCCATGGCCAGAATCCGACCTGGGACACGTGGCTTCGTCGGTGGCACAAAGACTTCGTCCACTCCGAGCGTGATCACCTGGATGCGCTCAATGTCGACGCCGAAGTCGGCGGCGATGTCACGGCGCGAGGATTCAGAGACCGTGAGAATCCGCTTGAGTTTGCGGGCCACCTTGCCCTGCATGCGCAAGAAGCCGTACCACCGCCGCAGACTGAGTCGCTTGCGCCAGTGGGGCGCAGCGGCAAGGTCCACGCGACGGTCAAAGGTGATCGGGTGGTGGATCGTGGTGATCAGCGGTACGCCGAGGGCCTCGATATCGAGCATCCCGTAGCCGAGCACCTGGTTGTCGTGCACGATGTCGAAGTCCTTCGCGCGAGACTTGAACAGCCGAGCAACGCGACGGCTAAACGTCTTGGGCTCGGGGAACCCGGCGGTCCACATAGTGAGGACTTCCTCGACGTCGATCAAATCGCGATACTCCCCCAGTTTGGGGGTGCGAAACGGGTCAGGCTCGCGATAAAGATCGAGGCTGGGCACCTTGGTGAGCACCACGCCCGGGTCCAACTCCGGGTAGGGCTGACCCGAGAAGACCTCGACGCTGTGACCGAGCGCCACCAGTTCACGGCTGAGGTGCCGCAGGTAGACACCCTGCCCACCGCAGTGAGGTTTGCTGCGGTAGGACAGCAGGGCAACTCGCATGTTGGTCAATTCCTTCTCGGGGACAAAAAGTGAAACACGTTATCGTTGGGACTGATAATCTCGACCGGTCCAACCCCCACGGATTCTCCCGTGTTCCCGTCGTGATGAGTCGTTGTAGGAGCGAGATATTGGCCACGGTGACGTCCCTGACGCATGAGGAACTCGGCTCCTCGGCGCAGCGTGAGCGTCGCCGCCGCATCCTCGACGCCACGATCGCCTTGGCCAGCAAGGGCGGCTTCGACGCTGTCCAGATGCGAGCGGTCGCCGATGCGGCCGACGTCGCTCTGGGCACGCTCTACCGCTACTTCCCCTCCAAAATTCACCTGCTGGTGTCGGCGCTCGCCGTGCAGTTCGACGCGACCGAGGCCGCGCTGGGTCGGCGCCCCATCCCGGGCGACACCCCCGCTGAGCGGGTCATGCATGTGCTGCGAAGTTCGAGTCGCAATTTGCAGCGTGAGCCGCAGTTGACCGAGGCACTGACCCGCGCCTTCATGTTCGCCGACAACACTGTGGCCACCGAGATCGACGTCGTCGGCATGCAACTGACTGCCATGCTCACCCGTGCCATGAAGGGTGCCGACTACGTTGCCGGTGAGCCGCCCAGTGATGAGGCGATCGCCATTGCTCGGGTGATTTCCGATGTGTGGTTGGCGGCCCTGGTCTCGTGGGTGACCGGCCGCGGTTCGGCCGACGACGTCACCGCGCGAGTCGAGATGGCCGTGCACCTGTTGCTGCGCTGAACCTGAGTACGCCGCCCAGCCCCCAGCCCGCTCAGCCACCAAACGCATGCGTCGCCGTGGCGCCTCCGTCGATGGCGAACTCAGCTCCGGTGACGAAGGATGACTCGTCGCTGGCCAAATAGACATAGAACGGCGCCACGTCGTCGGGCTGACCGACCCGCTTGAGCGCCACCTTGGACGCTCCATAAGCCATGGCCTCATCACCCCCATGCACCCGAGTCATCGCGGTGTCGATCATCCCGGGGTGCACCGAGTTGACCCGAATGCCACTGGGTCCCAACTCCATCGCTGCGGCCTTCGTCATCCCCCGGATCGCCCACTTGGTGCCGGCATAGGCAGTGCAGAAGGCCATCCCACCGAGACCCTCGATCGAAGAGGTGTTGATGATCGAACCGCCGGCGTTCTTGCGCATCGACCGCGCTACCGACTGCATGCCGAGGAAGCAGCCACGCAGATTCACTGCGACCAACAGGTCGAACTCTGCCAATGGCATCTTTTCGACCGACCCGAAGCGCAGCACGCCGGCGTTGTTGACCAAAACGTCGACCGGACCCCATGCATCTTCCACCGTCGCCACCAGCCTCACCCACGAGTCGGGGTCGCTGACATCGTGGTGCTCAAACCGAGCCGACTCCCCGAGTTCACGGGCCAGCGCCTCGCCCTCGGTGTCGGCGAGGTCGGCAATCGCCACCCGAGCTCCCTCGGCGACGAAGGCGGCTGCAATGGCGGCACCTTGGCCCTGGGCGCCCCCGGTCACGATTGCGGTTTTGCCCTGCAGTCTCACGAGCGTGCCTCCGGTTGAAGTCTCATCACCGCATCGGCGGAAAAGGTGGCGTTGCCTTCACGAGTACTGAAGTAGCCGCCCACCTGCTCGGCCAACTCTTGTGGCGTAAACAGATCGCCTGAGGTGTCGAATCGCTGGGCCACGGTCGGTGGCGCCAAGAGCGCCACCATGCCGCCGTACACGACGAAGACCTGGCCGCTGATCGCGGCCGCCGCTGGGCTGGCGAGATAGGCGACCAAGGGAGCGACATGCTTGGGTGAGAGCGGATCGACGCCCGCAGGCGCCTCTGCACCAAAGACGTTTTCAGTCATCGCGGTGCGCGCCCTGGGACAAATGGCGTTCGCGGTGACGCCATAGCGGCCGAGCGCGCGTGCGGCTGACATGGTTAACGCGGTGATCCCAGCCTTGGCTGCTGCGTAGTTCGCTTGGCCTGGAGGCCCAAACAAGAACGCCTCTGACGCGGTATTGATGATGCGGCCATAGACCTGACCGTCGCGAGCCTTGCTCATCTCCCGCCAATAGGCGGCGGCATTGCGAGTGAGCAGGAAGTGCCCTCGCAGATGCACCTTCACCACGAGGTCCCAGTCCTCGTCGGTGAGGGAGAACAGCATCTTGTCGCGCAGCACACCGGCGTTGTTGACCACGATGTCGAGAGAGCCCAGGTCAAGCGCCGCCCGCATGAGGGCCTCAGCGGTGCTGCTTTCGCCTACATCGCCAGCGACCACAGTCGCCGCGCCACCTAGCTGGTTGATCCGCTCGGCGGCCTCGTCAGCCGCACCCGGCAGGTCGTTCAACACCACTCTGGCACCTGCGGCGCTGAGTGCCTCAGCCTCGGCCAAGCCCAATCCGGCTCCTGCCCCGGTCACAATGGCGACCAAGCCGTCTAAGTCCACGCGGTCTACTCCTCGACGATGCTGATCGCAGACTTGGGGCACGACAGCACAGCGCGCTCCACGACCGCTTTGTTCTCCTGTGTCACCTGGTCATCGAGCAGCACCAGATAATCGTTGTCATCGAGTTGGAAGATGGCGGGGGCCAAGCCCTCACACACGCCGTTGGCCTCGCACTCGTCGAAGTCGACTTTGATTTTCATCGATCCTCCTGGTTAATGCCCCAAGGGGCGGTTGATGTCGCTCAGGACCCTTCTGAAGAGTGGCCCGGGAATACGTGGGCAGCCGGGTCGATCACGACGGCCGCGTTGTTCACGGCGGTGGCCGCCTCGCCGAAGCCAACCGCAATCAAGCGCACCTTGCCCGGATATTCGGTGATGTCACCGGCGGCAAACACCCGCGGCAGGTTGGTACGCATGTCGGTGTCCACGACGATGTGTCGCTTGTCGAGATTCAATCCCCAATCGGCCATCGCGCCCAGATCCGCAATGAAGCCCAGCGCCGCAATCACCGCGTCGGCCGGACGCGTGAGCACCTCCCCGGCTTGAGTGGTGATGTCCACCGACTCCAGCACTGCCTCACCTTTGAGCGCCGTCACCTGAGCCTTGGTGATCACCTCGACGTCGGAGGCCAAGACTGAATCAACCGTGGCCTGGTGCGCCCGGAAGGCATCACGTCGATGCACCAATGTGACGCTCCGCGCGATCGGAGTCAGATGGTGGGCCCAGTCGAAAGCCGAGTCACCACCACCGACGATGACCACGTCCTTGCCGGCGTACTCGGCAAAACTGGGGACGCAAAAGGTCAGCCCGCGCCCTTCCCAACCCTCGCCTGCAGGCAGCGCGCGGGGGGTGAACTTGCCGATTCCCGCCGTGATGATGACGCACTTCGCCACGATCTGGGTGCCGTCATCGAGGCCGACTGCAACGCTCTCGTCACCGACATCGAGTTGGGTCGCGGTCCGCTCCAGGAAGTACGTCGGACTCGCAGTCGCCGCCTGCTCCACGAGATTCGCCACCAGGGCACGGCCTGAGATGTTGGGGTGTCCGGCAACGTCCAGGATTGCTTTCTCTGGATACAACGCAGAAATCTGGCCCCCTAACTCGGGCAGCGAGTCGACCACCGCGACCGAAAGCCCACGGAATCCCGCGTAGTAGGCCGCGAACAGACCCGATGGCCCCGCTCCGATGATCAAGAGGTCAGTCTGGTGACTCACTGCACGTCCCCCTTAGGGCCAAAGGCGACCACCGACCGGCGTGGGCGAAACTGTAACAGGTTCTAGTCGGCCGACTGAGTGCGGGATGCACTGGACCTAGTCTCGCTCCCAGTCCCTCCGGGGACCAGTCCGGCGGTCGCGTTCGTCCGCAGACATCGCGGCACTGGCCCGCAGGCTGAGCATCGTGGTGATCGCCAGCGTGCCAACGATCACCAAGAGGCTGACCCAGATTGGGATCTCAGGTGCCCACCCGACGGGCTGGCCACCGTTGAGGAACCGAAGTTCGTTCTCATGCATGGCATGCAAGATCAACTTGACGCCGATGAAGCCAAGCAGGAAGGCAAGTCCGTAGGAGAGGTAGATCAGGCGCTCCAGGAGGCCGCCGATCAAGAAGTACAACTGGCGCAAACCCATGAGCGCGAACACGTTGGCCGTCAGCACCAGGTAGGGCTCTTTGGTCAGTCCGTAGATCGCCGGGATCGAGTCGAGGGCGAACAGCAGGTCTGTGGTCCCCAAGGTCAAGATCACGATCATCATCGGCGTGATCACTCGCGCCCCGTTGACGCGGGTCAGCAGTTTGGTCCCGTGCCACTCCTTGGTGGCTGGAAACCTGCGTTCGATCCAGAGCACGAAGCGGTTCTCTTCATATTCGTCTTCGTCCTCTGCGCCCTCGCGGGCCAACTTCCAGGCCGTCCAGAGCAAGAAGGCGCCAAAGATGTAGAAGATCCACGAAAATTGGTTGATCGCAGCCGCACCGACGGCGATGAAGATCGCCCGCATCACCAGAGCCATCACGATGCCGACCATGAGCGCAAACTGCTGATACTGCCGAGGCACGGCGAACTTGCCCATGATGATCAAGAAGATGAACAAGTTGTCGACCGAGAGCGAATACTCAGTCAACCAGCCAGCCAAGAACTCGGTGCCATAACGCGGGCCGGAGAAGAAGAAGACCCCTGCTGCAAACATCAAGGCCATGCCGACATAGATCGACAGATAGAAGGTGCATTCCTTCATCGAAGGTTCGTGGGGTCGGCGCCCCACGATGAACAGGTCAAAGGCAAAGACGGCAATCGTGACGGCGGCCGTGACCCACCACACCCAGGGATGAACGTCCAAGGAATCCTCCGGAGTCCGGGGTGCGCGTGCGCACCTTTGGCAACCGGAGGTCTCTTCCGCTGCCAACGAGATTGGCAACCAGTGCCGCCGGTCCGCTATGGAGCGAACGTGATGACGACGTCACTGCGAAGGAATACTCCCCTCCTGCAGCGCTCAGTCTCTCAGACGCAGGTGGCGTCGCGAACCATCGGGCTAGCCGGCGATGTAGACCTTGCGCAGTGACTCGCTCACGGTCCACACGGTGTGCTCCCCTGCTCGCAGACGTACGACGACACCCGGACGCAGTTCGACTACTTCGCCGTCGTCGAAGCAGACCTCTCCGCGTCCACTGAGCACGATGAAGACTTCATCCACCTCGGTATCGGTGGCCACGCCGGGGCTCATCTCCCAGACCCCTATGCCGAGCCCGCCTAGTTCGGTCAGTGGCAGCGCGCCATCGCTGGGGCTGCCGTCGACAACCCGATTGGTTGCCACCGGCGTGATCGACAACGGTTGCCTCAACACTCCGGTCGCAAGGAGTCGCTTGCTCACTGCTACACCACCTCGCTGCACTGGTTGGTTCATGGGGGCTACTCAACAGGTCCCTTCCCCGCTGATTGAGCAGCCCGCGAAGCGGGCGTGACGAAATCAACTCGCCAACCAGCGTTTCGACACGCCGCCCTGCAGGCGGCTGCTCAACCAACGATCAGAGGTTCAGGCGGCTGCTCAGCTTGCGCAACCATCGGTGGCGGTGGACTGGCAGACTTGAGGAGTGGTCACTTGGTGGCCTCGATCATCTGCCGCAGCTCCTTCTTCAACTCCGAGATCTCATCGCGCAGCCGGGCCGCAACCTCAAACTGCAACTCCGCGGCGGCGGCCTTCATCTGCGTGGTGAGTTCTTGGATCAACTCGGCCAGATCCGAACTGGGGATGCCCGCAGTGTCTGGCGCGCGCTCGTGGATCCGCTCGGTCTGCATCCGCGACAACCCCGGAACCGGAGCCTTCTTGGACTTGTCGCCACGAACTCCCATGCCCTGCCAGGTGGCCAGAAGTTCTTGAGTGGTCTCATCCTCCCTGGCCAACATGTCGGTGATATCGGCGATCTTCTTGCGCAATGGTTGTGGATCGATCCCGCGCTCGGTGTTGTAGGCCACCTGCTTGGCGCGGCGTCGGTTGGTCTCGTCGATGGCGGAGGCCATCGACGGGGTGATCTTGTCGGCATACATCACCACTTGGCCCGACACGTTGCGAGCCGCCCGACCGATGGTCTGGATCAGTGACTTGTCGGACCGCAAGAAGCCTTCTTTGTCGGCATCGAGGATGGCGACCAATGACACCTCGGGTAGGTCGAGTCCCTCACGAAGCAGGTTGATCCCGACCAGAACGTCGTACTCCCCCAGACGTAGGTCGCGCAGCAGCTCGATCCGCTTGAGGGTGTCCACCTCAGAGTGGAGGTAGCGAGTCCTGATCCCGGCGTCGAGCAGATAGTCGGTGAGGTCCTCACTCATCTTCTTGGTCAACGTGGTGACTAAGACACGCTCGTTGCGCGAGACACGGTCGTTGATCTGGCTGATCAAGTCATCGATCTGGCCTTTGGTCGACCGCACGATCACCTCGGGATCGATCAGACCGGTCGGGCGGATGATCTGCTCGACCACGTTGTCGATGCCACCACCTTTGGCCAACTCGTAGTTGCCGGGTGTAGCCGACAGATAGATGGTCTGGCCGATCCGCTCTAGAAACTCCTCCCACTTGAGTGGGCGGTTATCCATGGCACTGGGCAAGCGGAAGCCGTGATCGACCAGGTTGCGCTTGCGCGACATGTCGCCCTCATACATCCCACCCACCTGAGGCACAGCGACGTGGGACTCATCGACAACGAGAACGAAGTCCTCTGGGAAATAGTCGAGCAGACAGTTCGGCGCACTGCCCGGACTGCGGCCGTCGATGTGCATCGAGTAGTTCTCGATGCCACTGCAGGAGCCGACTTGGCGCATCATCTCGATGTCGTAGGTGGTGCGCATCTGCAATCGCTGCGCCTCGAGCAACTTGCCTTGCCGTTGGAAGTTGGCCAACTGCTCGGCAAGTTCGATCTCGATCCCGCCGATAGCGCGCTCCATGCGTTCGGGGCCAGCCACATAATGAGTGGCTGGGAAGACGTAGATCTCGGTGTCGTCAGAGAGCACCTCTCCGGTCACCGGATGCAGCGTCATCATCCGCTCGATCTCATCGCCGAAGAACTCGATCCGAATCGCGAGTTCCTCATATACCGGGAAGATCTCCAATGTGTCGCCGCGAACGCGAAACGTGCCCCGTGTGAAACTCAAGTCATTGCGGGTGTATTGGATCTGCACCAGTCGGCGCAGCACCTCGTCACGATCCATCTCCTCGCCCACCCGAAGGCGGACCATGCGATCGACATACTCCTGAGGCGTGCCGAGGCCATAGATGCAACTAACGGTGGACACCACGATCACATCGCGGCGGGTGAGCAACGAGTTGGTCGCGCTATGGCGCAGTCGCTCGACCTCTTCGTTGATCGAAGAGTCCTTCTCGATATAGGTGTCTGTCTGCGGAACGTAGGCCTCGGGTTGGTAGTAGTCGTAGTAGGAAACGAAGTACTCCACCGCATTGTTGGGGAACAGTTGGCGCAACTCGTTGGCAAACTGCGCCGCCAGTGTCTTGTTGGGCTGCAGCACCAGCATGGGTCGCTGAAGTTGCTCGGCGACCCAGGCGACCGTGGCGGTCTTGCCCGTGCCCGTGGCACCGAGGAGTACGACGTCAGACTCGCCGCCTTGAATCCGGCGCGTGATCTCTTTGATCGCCGCAGGCTGATCACCCGAAGGCTGGTAGTCCGAGACCACCTGGAAGGGGGCCACTCGGCGCTGTAGATCTGTCACCGGACGCATGCAGTTGAGACTAGACGGGCGCGCCGACAGTTCTGGATCGACCAACGTTCGGGCTACTTGCGGCAGTCAGTAGGTTGCGTGCATGGATCACGTCGAACTCTCCGGCACCGGCACCGTGCAAACCACCCCCGACATCGCCACCTTGCGGCTAGGCGTCTCGTTCCCAGCCAAGACCGTTGGCGACGCATTGGGTGGCTGCGCGGAGATCACCACCCGGGTGTTGCAGGCGCTTCAGGACATGGGCATCACAGGGCGCGACGTGCAGACCACGTCGCTCTCAGTCGATCCGCAATGGGATCCCCAGCGCCCCGAAATCGTCGGCCACACCGCAAATCAGTACCTCAACGTGCGGTTGCGCGAACTACCCAAGATCGGGGCGGCGATCAGCGCCGCGTCCGAATCCGCAGGCAACGCGTTGCGAATGGACTCTCTTTCGTGGTCGGTGAGCAACCCCGAGCCGCTGCATGACAAGGCCCGCGAACTCGCATTCGCAGCCGCCCTCGACAAGGCCAAAGCTCTCGCTGATCTGGGCGGACGCGCCTTGGGCAGAGTTACCCGGATTCACGAAGATGACGCCGGTAGTTGGGGCGGGGGTGGTGGCCGTGAATACAAGATGCTCTCGGCCGCTGCTGCGGACATGCCGACCGAGGCCGGTGAGCAGGGGGTATCGGTGACGGTGCGCGTTCGATGGCAACTCCTGGATCGCTAACCGACACACTCACCACCCAAGGACGACCATGGCACGTGGGCAGCACGCCCCGCTGATCAACCCGAACCACCCTGTGGCTCGGTGGGTACGACGTGTGCTGGCCGGCCTCTTCGGACTGCAGTTTGGGATCGCAGTGGGTCTGACGCTGGTCGACTCCTATCGCCGCAGGGGCAAGAAGCCGCAACCATTTCCAGTGACTCCCCCGCAGGACGTGCCGATCGGCCCCGGAGAAGTCCGCACCTATACGTTCGGCCGCGACCTCTACGCCGACATGTTGGCGGCGATCGACAACGCCGAGAAGCGGGTGCTGTTTGAGACCTACATCTGGAAGGGCGACGAGGTGGGTGAGCGCTTCAAAGAAGCACTCACCCGCGCAAGCCTGCGTGGCGTCGAGGTCTATGTGATCTATGACAGTTTCGCCAACCTGGTGGTCTCACCGCGGTTCAAGATCTTCTCCCCCCGACTCAAGGTGATGCCTTATCGGATCTACAACGCAGGCTGGAAGTTCTGGGACCTGCGCCGCTACGGCCGCAATCACCGCAAGATCCTGGTCATCGATGACACGGTCGCCTTCGTCGGTGGCTACAACATCGGTACCGCCTACGCCACCGAGTGGCGAGACACCCACTGCCGGATCACCGGTCCCGGCGTCTGGGATCTGTCTCGAGCCTTTGCCGACTTCTGGAACACCCAAAGGCACGCGCACACCCGCTGGCGCGCGAGCCGACCCGCGCTGCTGATCGACTCGTCTCCGGACTGGGAACCCCATATTCGCGTGCATCGCAACCTGCCCAAGCAGTGGACCTTCCCGATTAGGTCGATGTATTTGGAGGCGATCGATCGTGCCCACCGCAACATCTGGATGACCCACGCCTACTTCATGCCCGACGAGAACTTCGTCATGGCTCTGGTCGCGGCTGCGCGGCGAGGTGTCGACGTACGTCTGTTGCTGCCGCGTACGTCGAACCACGTGGTCGCCGACTGGCTCAGTCGCGGCTATTTCGGTCAATTGCTGTCCGCCGGCGTGCGCATTTTCCGATTCCAAGGTGCGATGGTGCACGCCAAGACCGCCACTATCGATGGGCGCTGGTCCACGATCGGCACCGCCAATATCGACCGACTGTCGATGACCGGCAACTACGAGATCAATGTCGAGTTCATCGACCCGCTGATGGCCGAGGCCATGGAAGAGATCTTCGAGACCGACCTGGCCAACTGCGACGAATTGTCGGCCTCGGAGTGGGCGGCGCGCGGCTTCCAGAGTCGATTCACCGAGGCGGTCTTGGGCCCACTGCGCCCGCTGCTCTAACGGCTAGGCGAGGTTGCGAGCCACAAACTCGACCGTCGGGCCGACGACGTGCTCAACCGGGGCGCCGTGGTCGACCATGATCACCGCCCCCTGAATCGCCCCCATGGCCAAGGCGGTGGTCAGATCCACATTGGCCACACCGCTCTCGGCGATGATCGCGCGAAGCGGGCTACGCAAGGTCTGGTGCAGCTGCGCCAGCCGATCCCGGCACTCTTCTGGCAGATCGGCGGCGTTCATCGAGGCTGTGTGATTTCGGTTGGCAGCACTCAGGCTGTGCTGGACGTAGGCAGCCAATCGTTCCCGCGGGTCTGGCCCGACTGCTTCAACAGCGGCCACGACTTCACGGGTGTAGTCACTAAATAGTTGCTCGACGGCCGCCCCGATCAACTCACCCGAGGTGGCGAAGTACTGATAGACGCTGCTGCGGGCCAACCCCGTAGCCGCTGCGACCGCGGCCGGGGTCACCCCACTAGGGCCTGCATCTAGATACAGCCGAACTGCGTTCTCAACCACGGCCCGGTGTCGCATCTCACGATGCTCCGCGACAGTGGCGGCCTCGATCTTCGGCATACCGGGCATCTTGCCACTTGGTCTGCACAGACGCTGCGAATTGGAGTGCGTCCCGCGTTTGCGCTCTTATCGACACAGTGTCAGTATGTGGATATGGAGTTGCAGATGCAGTACCCCCGCCGCTGGTGGGCGATGGCCGCGATCGCCCTCGGTGTCTCGCTGGTGATCATGGACGCCACCATCGTCAATGTCGCCCTACCGGTGGTGATCAAGGACCTCGGCCTCAACGCGACCGAGGCACAGTGGATGAACGCGGTCTATGCGTTGGTCTTCGCCGCCTTGATGTTGACCTCTGGACGACTTGCTGACCTCTACGGGCGCAAGTTGCTGTTCGTCTGCGGCATGGTGACCTTTGGAGTCGGCTCACTGCTTGCCGGGTCGGCGTTGGGACCGATCATGCTGATCCTCGCCCGCTTGGTGCAGGGGGTGGGAGCGGCTGCGATCTTGCCGTCCACCCTGTCCACGATCAACGCGATGTTCAGCGGTCGGGAGCGCGGGATCGCGTTTGCTCTCTATGGTTCAACGATCGGCGGCATGGCGGCGGTTGGACCGCTCGTCGGCGGGTGGTTGGCCACCGATGTTTCGTGGCGCTGGGCCTTCTGGCTCAACCTGCCCTTTCTTGTGGTCGCGCTTGCGCTCACTCTCACCTCACTGCCCGAGACTCGCGATCCCAACGTACGTCGGGGCCTCGACCTGATCGGCACCATGCTCGCCTCGGTCTCGCTGGCCGGCATCGTCTTTGCCCTGATCGAGTCCTCGACCTATGGCTGGTGGCACCAAGATTCGGGGGCCCTTTCCCCGATTCCGTTCGTCTTGGTCGGCGGGGTGGTCGTTCTGGCCGCCTTCGTGGTGTGGGAGCGCCGGCGTGAAGCGGCCGGCAAAGTGGTGCTCACCCACCTTGGGCTCTTCGGCATCCGCAGTTTCCGCTACGGCGCTCTGGCGGCGCTGATCGTGGCCCTAGGGGAGTTCGGGATGCTCTTCGCTCTGCCTTTGGTGCTTCAAGGAGCGATGGGCTACGACGCTCTGGGCACTGGATGGCTGATCCTGACCCTCGCCCTCGGGACCTTCTTCGCCTCCGGCCTGGTGCCACGGCTGACTCAGTTGTGGGGGCAGACCAACGTCGTACGTGTCGGATTGGGGTTGGAGGCGGTGGCCATTGGCGGCCTCGCGCTTGCTCTTCCCGGTGCTGCCTGGCGGCTGGGCGCGCTGCTCTTCGCCTACGGCGTTGGCGTTGGCCTCGCCACGGCCCAGTTGACCGCCGTAATTCTGAGCGAAGTCCCCGTAGCCAGGTCTGGTGAAGCCTCGGGATTGCAGACCACGATCCGCCAGCTTGGCTCGGCGCTGGGAGTGGCACTCCTGGGGGGCATGCTGATCACCTCACTGACCAGTGGCACCCGCGACGCGTTGGCGGACTCCACCCTGCCAGGTCCTGCTCGAGAGCAGGTGGTTCAGGTGGTTCGTCAGTCGGTTGGCGCCGCGATCCCGGGACTGAAGGCCAACCCCGCCACCGCCCCCGCCGCCGGTCAGGCGGCCGAGGCTCTGGTGCACGCCGCCAAGATCACGACGGGCACCGCATCGGGGGCGCTCTTCGTGGGCCTCTTGGCCACCTTGTTGTTGCCCCAGCGCCGAGCCGATGAGGACGAACCCGTCGCGGTCAAGCCTGCGGTCAGCTGATCGCGGCGAGGGCGTTTGCCAAGTCATCCCGTGCGGGCCAATACTGCCGATGAGGGCTTCGTGCGTCCTCGAATCAGCGGGATTTCGTAGAAGGAGAGCACCATGACCACGGCATCCGATGCCACACCACTTGGTGGACCAACCTTGCCGCAGGAGCGGCGCCTGGTGACCGAAATCCCAGGTCCGGAGTCGTTGGCTCGTCTGGAGCGCAAGAAGAAGTATGTCTCCGACGGAATCGGCGTCGGTGTGCCGGTCTTCGTCACTGCTGCGGGTGGTGGCGTCTTGATTGACGCTGACGGAAACTCCCTCATCGACATGGGCTCGGGCATCGCCGTGACCACCGTGGGCAACGCCGCCCCGGAGGTGGCTGAGCGGGTCGCCGATCAGGTGCAGCGCTTCACCCACACCTGCTTCATGGTCACCCCCTATGACTTGTACGTCGATGTCTGCCAGGCCCTCGACGAACTGACCCCGGGCGACCACGCCAAGAAGTCCGCGTTGTTCAACTCCGGCGCCGAAGCCGTTGAGAACGCCGTGAAAATCGCCCGCCACTGGACCGGTCGCAACGCCATCGGCGTCTTCGATCACGCCTATCACGGTCGCACCAACCTGACCATGGCGATGACCGCCAAGAACATGCCCTACAAGCACCGCTTCGGGCCATTCGCCTCCGAGGTCTATCGGGCTCCGCTCTCCTACCCGTTCCGCGACCCCAAGGGCATGACCGGTGAGCAGGCGGCACTTCGGGCCATCGATATGTGGGACAAGCAGATCGGTGCCGACAACCTGTCTTGCGTCGTACTCGAGCCGATCCCGGGCGAAGGCGGCTTCATCGTTCCGGCCGACGGATTCCTGCACACGCTGCAGGAGTGGACCAACGAGCATGGCATCGTTTTCGTGGCCGACGAAGTCCAATCCGGCTTCTGCCGCACCGGTGAATGGTTCGCCTCCAACCACGCCGAGTTCGTGCCCGACCTGATCACCACTGCCAAGGGCATCGCCGGCGGCATGCCGCTAGCAGCGGTCACCGGTCGCGCCGAGATGATGGACTCAGTCCACCCGGGCGGTCTCGGTGGCACCTACGGCGGCAACCCCGTCGCGTGTGCGGCAGCGTTGGGCTCGATGGAGGCCATGCGCAAACACAACCTGGCTGCCCGCGCAACTGAGATGGAAGCGCTCATGCGGGCTCGGTTGGCCGATATTCAGGCCAAGCACCCGGTGATCGGTGACATCCGCGGGCGCGGCGCCATGATGGCGATCGAGTTGACCACCCCTGGGACGTTGAACCCCGAGTCGGCGCGCACCGCAGCGATCAACAAGTTCTGCCACACCAATGGCGTCGTCACGCTGACTTGTGGCACCTGGGCCAACGTCTTCCGATTCCTGCCCTCGTTGGCGATGTCGGACGCGCTGCTCAACGAGGCCTTCGACGTGGTGGCCGAAGCTTTCGACGCGACTGCCTGAACCACTCACCAAAGGGGCGCCTCGACCAACTTGGTCGAGGCGCCCCTTTGAGTTGCTCTTCGAACCGTCCTGACTACACCAAGGCGTCGAGGTAGGCAGCGATGCGTGTCTGATCCCACTCGTCTTCGAGCGCCGCGGTCACCTCGGCCACCGCGGTCTCGGGGGCGGCACTGTGTGGCATCCACGCCGATCGTGCCCAGCCAGCCAAGTAGTCGTCGGCGCTGCTCTCCCCTAGCCGCATTGCGGCCTCATCGATGGCCTCTTGATAGCGGGGCGGCAGGAGCACCTTCACCTGCTCCTCCCCCGACCTGGCCATCACCATCGACGGCAAGTCTCGCCAACGGGTGATTTGGACCTCACAGGTCATGAGGCGGTCTCCGCGATCGGCATCTCTTTGATCCCCCAGGGGCTGCCGTAGTCGACCAAGAGATCCAAGAACGGCTTGGGCGCGAATGCCTCCGGGCCGAGGATGCCAGCGCCCGACCAGACCCCAGTCGCCAGCAGTTCGAGGGCGATCACCGGGTTGATTGCGGTCTGCCACACGACGCACTGATGGCCGTAGTCCGCCATCACCTCTTCGTTGTCCACGACGTGGTAGAGGTACGTCGAACGCGGTTGGCCATCCGTGCCCTTGCCAGTCACCCAGAGACCAGCGCAGGTCTTGCCCTTCATCTGTGGCCCGAGTTCGGCCGGATTGGGCAAACAGGCAGCGACCACATCACGGGGCGACACTTCGACCCCACCAACTTTGACCTTGTCGGTTTTGTCGAGCCCGAGTTTGTGCAGCGTCTTGAGCACGTCGATGAACTCATCACCCAAGCCGTATTTGAACGTGGCCCGCTTGCAGTCCACCCAGCGTGGCATCAACAGCACTTCCTCGTGCTCCACGTTGACGCACTCCACCGGACCAATGCCCTCGGGGAAGTCGAAGACCTCGGGCTCGGAGAACGGCGGCGTGGTGAACCACCCTTTGCCCTTCTCCCAGATCACCGGTGGGTTCAAACATTCTTCGATCGTGGTCCAGATCGAGAACGAGGGCGCGAAGTCATAGCCCTCGACGGTCAGGTTGGAGCCATCGCGGGTGCCGAGTTCATCAATCTCGGAGAACAATTCATCGGCCGCGTAGCGCGCAAACACGTCGGAGAGGCCCGGCTCGACGCCGATCCCCACCAGAGCTAGACGACCAGTTCGTTCCCACTCGTGAGCCTTGGCGAACTGGGCGTCACCGAGTTTGACGCCACAGCGCGCGTAGGGCTCCGTCGGGTGCGGATAACTCAGCGACATCGCCATGTCGAGATAGTCCGCACCAGCCGCGAACGCGCCATCAAAGATCGGCATCACAAATCGCGGGTCGACCGCATTCATCACGTGGGTGATGGCGTATTCGCGGCAGAGCGCCTCGATCGAGGCCGGATCGCTGGCATCGACTTGGGCGGCGACAAAGCGCGGATCAATCGCGGCCTGTTCCGCCCGAGCCAGGTCATAGTCAGCGATCACGATCCGGTCGTAGAAATCCCGCCGTTCGGCAATGGCGGCGAAGGCGGCACCGACGCCGCCAGCGCCGACCAGCAAGATTCGCATCTCAAGCACCCAGGTTGGTCATGACGTGCTTGATCCGGGTGTAGTCCTCGAACCCATACATCGACAGGTCCTTGCCATGACCGGAGTGCTTGAAACCACCGTGCGGCATCTCCGCCACCAACGGAATGTGGGTGTTGATCCAGACACAGCCGAAGTCCAGCCGCTTGGCCATCCGCATGGCGCGGCCGTGGTCCTTGGTCCAGACGCTGGAGGCCAGGCCGTATTTGACACCGTTGGCCCACCGCACCGCCTCGTCCTCGTCGCTGAACTGCTGCACGGTGATCACGGGACCGAAGATCTCGTTCTGGATCACCTCGTCGTCTTGACGCAGACCCGACAGCACGGTCGGCTCATAGAAGTAGCCACGGTCACCCTGACGCTTGCCACCGGTCTCCACGTTGGCGTGATCGGGCAGGCGGTCGACGAATCCGCCCACCTTGCCCAACTGGTCGGCGTTGTTGACTGGCCCAAACAGCACGTCTTCGTTGTCGGGTAGGCCGGTCTGGGTGCCCTTGGCCTGCTCGGTCAGGGCGGCCACGAAGTCGTCGTACACGCCCGGAGCGGCGAGCACACGGGTGGCCGCGGTGCAGTCCTGACCGGCGTTGAAGTAGCCAGCAATCGCGATGTTCTCGGCCGCATCGGCGAGGTCGGCGTCATCGAAGATGATCACTGGCGCCTTGCCTCCGAGCTCAAGGTGGGTGTTCTTCAAGTCATCGGCTGCGCTGCGCGCTACCTCCATACCTGCGCGCACCGACCCCGTGATGCTCACCATCTGCGGGATGGGGTGGGCCACCAGGGCACGCCCGGTGTCGCGGTCACCGCAGACCACGTTGAAGAGGCCCTGCGGGAAGAACTCGGCTGCGACCTGAGCCATCCACACTGTCGATGCCGGCGTGGTGTCAGACGGCTTGAGTACGACGGCGTTGCCGGCCGCCAAAGCCGGGCCGAACTTCCAGGCCGCCATCATCATCGGGTAGTTCCACGGCGTCACCTGGGCGCAAACCCCGATCGGTTCGCGGCGAATCATCGAGGTCATGCCCTCCATGTATTCACCAGCTGCCCGGCCTTCGAGCACGCGCGCAGCGCCCGCAAAGAAGCGCAGTTGGTCAATCATCGGCGGGATCTCTTCTGACATGGTCAGTCCGAGTGGCTTGCCGGTATCGCGGGACTCAACAGCCACGAGTTCCTCGGCGCGCTCTTCAAGAGCGTCGGCGAACTTGAGCATGGCCTGCTGGCGGGTGCTCGGCGTGGCGTCACGCCATTGCTCAAACGCTGCCTCGGCGGCCTGCATCGCGCGGTCAACATCTTCGGCGCCCGACTTGGCCGCCTGCGCGTAGACCTCGCCGGTGGTGGGGTCGAAAACGTCGTAGAACTCGCCGTCGGCGGGGTCGACAAGTTCACCGTTGATGAAGTTCTTGAACACCTGGTCAGCCATGTCTGGGTCCTATCCGGATGTGAAGTTGGTCTCGTTGGCCGAGCCTATCGGGACAGAGCACATTCCGGTATTCGGACAGCGGATTGGTCCACGAAATCCGCAGTTCAGCAGCCTTTGGCACGCGGATTCACTTGCCGACGCCCGTTTCTCCGGGCACCATGGACCGATCCCGGCCTGACGGTCATCCCAATCCAATGGGGGCATCATGTCCATCGATCACGAACGCGCACTGAGCGCCGCCGAGCACCAGCGGCTCCAAGAAGCCGCTCGCGACCACCTGTGGCTGCACTTCTCCCGCCACTCGGTCTACGAGGGCGGTGAGATGCCGGTCATCGTGCGTGGTGAGGGCGCCTACATTTTCGACGCCCAGGGCCGGCGCTACCTCGATGGACTGGCCGGACTCTTCGTCAACCAACTCGGCCACGGCCGCACCGAACTCGCCGAGGCTGCCGCAAAGCAGGCCGCGGAGTTGGCCTTCCACCCGTTGTGGTCCTACGCGCACCCCGGCGCGATCCACTTGGCCGAAAAGGTCGCGAACTACGCTCCCGGCGACCTGAACCGTGTCTTCTTCACTACCGGCGGCGGCGAGGCCGTCGAGACTGCCTGGAAGTTGGCCAAGCAGTACTTCAAGTTGACCGGCAAGCCCCACAAGCACAAGGTGATCAGTCGAGCGATTGCCTATCACGGCACTCCCCAGGGCGCGCTTTCGATCACCGGAATCCCGGGCATGAAGGCCCCCTTCGAACCGCTGGTGCCGTCTACCTTCCGAGTGCCCAACACGAACTTCTATCGGGCGCCGTACTTTGAAGATGACGAGAAGGCGTTCGGACTCTGGGCAGCCAACGAGATCGCCACCGCGATCGAGAACGAGGGTCCTGAGACGGTTGCCGCCGTCTTCTTGGAGCCGGTGCAGAACTCTGGCGGCTGCTTCCCGCCACCGCCTGGATACTTTGAGCGCGTGCGCGAGATCTGCGACGAGTACGACGTTTTGATGGTCTCTGACGAAGTGATCTGCGCCTTCGGCCGACTCGGCTACATGTTCGGCGCTGAGCGCTATGGCTACCAGCCCGACATGATCACCTGCGCCAAGGGGATCACCTCCGGCTATTCGCCGCTCGGCGCCATGATCGCCTCCGACCGACTGATGGAGCCCTTCCTGGAGGGCCACAACGCGTTCTTGCACGGCTACACCTTTGGTGGCCACCCGGTCTCCACCGCGGTTGCGCTGAAGAACCTGGAGATCTTCGAAACCGAAGGGATCAACGAGCACGTCCGCGCCAGCGAAGGCGACTTCCGGCTCACGCTGGAGAAGCTGAAGGACCTCGACATCGTCGGCGATGTTCGTGGCGACGGGTACTTCTATGGCATCGAGTTGGTCAAGGATAAGAAGACCAAGGAGACCTTTAACGAGGCCGAGTCTGAGCGTCTATTGCGTGGGTTCTTGTCGCGCGCGCTCTACGACGCTGGCCTCTACTGCCGTGCCGACGACCGTGGCGATCCGGTGATCCAGTTGGCTCCGCCGCTGATCTGCACGCAAGAGCATTTCGACGAGATGGAAGAGATCATCCGCGATGTGCTTGTGCAGGCCATGACGCTGCTCTGAGCAGCGACAACAATAGCCACGGAGGTTCAACCGGCGAGGGTGGAACCTCGACGGTTGATAACCCCCGACTCGACCCCTGCTAAGCCCCTACTCGGCGGGCGATAAGCCCCTACTCGGCATGGGTGGGGGCAGTTGACGGGTCAGGTCAGCGGTCAGGTCAGGGGTCAGGTCAGGGGTTAGCTGTCGAAGCCGAAGCCGATTTTGTCCATGGCGCGCAGCCAGAGGTTCTCGCGGCCGGCGTTGCGGTCGGCCATGGCCAATGAACGGCGGGTTGATTCGATGCCAAACCATCGGAACGGCTCGGGTGGGAACGGAAGTGGTTTCTCGCGGACCATGCGCAGCGACGTACGTTCGGTCTCGTGGCCTTCGAGCAGATCCAACACGACGTTGCCGGCGAATCTGGTCGCGCCCACACCCAAACCGGTGAACCCAAGTGCATAGCTGACGCGGTTGTCCATGGCGGTGCCATAGAAGGCGCTGAAGCGGGTGCAGGTGTCGATCACCCCACCCCAGGTGTGGCTGAATCTCAGCCCTTCCAACTGAGGGAAGGTCTCGAAGAAGTTGCGGGCCAAGACCTCAAAGGTGGCCGCACGCTGCTCCAACTGCGGATGCATGGCGGAGGCGAAGTGATAGATCGCGTCGTAGCCACCCCACAAGATCCTGCCGTCGCGGGTGAGGCGGTAGTAGTGGAACTGGTTGGCTGAGTCAGAGATACCTTCACCGTTGACCCAGCCGATCGAGTCGCGCTGCTGCGCGGTCAGCGGCTCGCTCATCAAGGCGTAGTCATAGACCGGCACAGTCATCAGTCGCAGTCGCTTCAGGAGGGGGCGATAGGCGTTGGTCGCCAGCACCACGTGGCTCGCCCGGACCCCTCCCCCACGAGTCGACAACGCGATCTCACTGCCGTCGGCGCGAAGGTCGGTCACGGGCGTGTGCTCGAAGATGCGTACGCCCCGACGCACACACGCCTCCCGCAGCCCCCAGGCCAGCCGCGCTGGCTCGACCAAAGCCACGTCGGGGTCGAAGAGGGCCCCAAGATAGGTCGGGGAGTCGACCCGGCGGCGCACCTCGGCAGCCGACAACAACTCCGCTGCGATGCCATGGGATCGCATGTGGGCGTGTTCGTCGGCCAAGTCCGCCACGTGATGCTCGGCGGTGGCGACCGCCAAGACACCGGTGGAACGAAAGTCGCAGTCGATCTGCTCGTCGGTGATCGTGGCGGCCAGTTCGGCGAGGTTCTCCCGACCTAACCGCAGCAGCGTGTCGAGTTCCTCCGGCCAACGCGCCAGGCCGTTGCCGAAGCCATGCGTTAACGAAGCTTCACAGAAGCCCCCGTTGCGCCCTGACGCTGCGTGGCCACAGGTAGCGCCCTCGACGATCAGCACGTCACGGCCCGGGTCGCGCTGCTTGGCCAGCAGCGCGGTCCACAGACCCAGATATCCCCCGCCCACAATCGCCAAATCCGCCTGCGCGGGCCCACGGAGCGCGGGCAACGCATCGGGCCGGGCCGCGTCATCGAGCCAGTACGGCGTGGGGGTCGCCCCAGCCAGAGCCGCCGTCGGATTCATCGGGCGGCCAGTGCCTTCTCCTGTCGGCGCCGGTGAATCTCGTTGCCCAGCACGATCAACACCGAGACCGCGAACATCACGGTGCCCACCACATTGACCTGCATCGGCACGCCCCGTTGAGCCGCACCCCAGACATACATCGGGAAGGTGGTGGTGTTGCCTGCGTTGAGGTTGGTGATGATGAAGTCGTCGAACGACAACGAGAAGGCCAGCAGCGCCGCCCCCATGATGCCCGGGAAGACCAGCGGGAAGGTCACCTTCCAGAAGGTCTGCGCCGGAGTGGCATAGAGATCCATCGCGGCCTTCTCCAAGTTGTCGTCCATGCCCGCCAATCGGGCTCGAACCGTCACCACAACGAAGGACAGGCAGAACATGATGTGGGCGATCAGGATCGTCCAGAAGCCCAGCTTGCCGCCGTACCCCGCCGCAACGAAAAGCGCGAGCAGTGACGAGCCCATCACGATCTCTGGGGCCGCCATCGGCAAGAAGATCATCAAGTTGGCCATGGAGCGCCCAGCGAACCGGTGCCGAACCAAGGCGAAGGCCATCAAAGTGCCGAGCAGAGTAGCCACCACGGTGGCCAGCAGTCCGATCTGCACCGACCGGACCACGGCTTGGCACATGGAGGCGTCTTCACAGGGGTTCAGCCAGTTGTTGAGCGTGAAGGCATCGAACTTGTAGATCAGCCGCGACTTCGGCTCGTTGAAGCTCATCAAGACGACCACGAAGATCGGGATGAACATATAGATCAAGACGGCGATCCCGCCAGCCAGGACGAGGTGCTGGCCGATCCAACGGCCGATCCGTTGCAGGGTGCTCACAGCAACTCCTCCGTTCCGGAGCGGCGCACATAGAACAACACCATCACCAAGATCAGCAGCATCAGCATCATCGATAGCGCGGCTGCGGCCGGATAGTCGTTGGCGTCGGTGAAGAGGCTCTGGATCACGTTGCCGACCATGCGCTGTTGGGGACTGCCGAGCAGTTGGGCGTTGATGTAGTCGCCTGCTGCGGGAATGAAGGTGAGCAGCGTTCCGGAGACCACACCCGGCATCGACAGCGGCCAGGTCACCTTGAAGAAGCCCTTGGCAGGCGAGGCGTAGAGATCTTTGGAGGCCTCAATCAGGCGCGGATCGATCTTGTCGATGGAAGCAAACAAGGGCAGCACCATGAACGGCAAGAAGTTGTAGACCAGACCGGCCACCACGGCTACCGGCGTGGCCAGTAGTCGGCCTTCAGGCCCCAAGATGTGGAGGAACTGCAAGAAGTTGACCAGCCAACCGTCATCGGCCAGTAGCAACTTCCACGACAGAGTGCGGACTAAGAAGCTGGTGAAGAACGGCGCGATCACCAGCACCAGCATGAGGTTCTTCCAGCGGCCGGCCTTGAAGGCGATCGCATAGGCAAGCACATAGCCGACCACCAGGCAGATCAGCGTCGCAGCACCGCCGTACAGCAGGGAGCGGACCAGCGGCAGCCAGTACTTCGCCAGGGCATCGGCGTAGTTGCCGAAGGCCCAGGTCATCTCATAACCGGCGTACGTCGACCCGTTGGGGTCATAAAGCGACGTGGCCACCAACGAATAGAACGGAATCACGAAGAAGAGCAGCAGCCAGAGCAGCCCTGGAATCATCAGCACATAGCCAGTCCAACCGGTCTTCTCAGGCGGTGGAGGAGCCGGCGCCCCAGTTATTTTCATGACGTCGCTCCGTGATCGACGCCCGCTGCGGCATCTTGGCTGTGGTCCAGCAAGAAGGCATATTCGGGTCGCCAGGAGACGTCGACGGACTCGCCGGTGCTGAAGAGACGACGACGGCCAGTGTTCTGCTCAAAGACCTGCAGTTCCTGTCCCCAAGGCATGCGGACGAGGTATTGCGTGGAGACGCCAACAAAGCTCACATCGGTGACCACACCACCTGAGATGGAATTGCCCGGCGCGTCGATCTCGTCTCCGACGCCGGCGATCAAGACCTTCTCCGGGCGGATTCCAACCCACCCCAAGCCGTCAGAGCCGCCGTCCTTGGTATGGGCTCGCTCACGTGGGATTGAGACCACAGTGCCGTGCATCTGAACCTTCACAAAGTCCCCGTCGACACCGAGAACCTTGCCTTCGATCAGGTTCGATTGACCAAGGAAGTTGGCCACAAAGGTGGTGCGGGGGTTCTCATACAACTCCGCAGGGGCACCCATCTGCTCGATCACGCCGTGGTTCATCACCGCGATCGTGTCGGCCATAGTCATGGCCTCTTCCTGGTCGTGGGTGACGTGCACGAAGGTCAGCCCGACCTCGGTCTGAATCCGCTTCAACTCGATCTGCATTGCCCGGCGCAGTTTGAGGTCCAGCGCACCTAGCGGCTCGTCTAGCAACAGCACCTGCGGTTGGTTGATCAGGGCCCGGGCCAGCGCCACCCGCTGCTGCTGCCCACCCGACAGTTGGGTCGGCTTCTTGCGGGCCTGGTTGCCGAGTTCGACCAGGTCGAGCATCTGGGTCACTTCGGCATCAACGTTGCCCACCTTGCGGCGGCGCAAGCCGAAGGCGACGTTCTCGTAGATGTCGAGGTGCGGGAAGAGCGCATAGTTCTGAAAGACCGTATTGACCGGACGGCGATACGGCTTCTGGAAAGTGATGTCTTGATCGCCCAACATGATCTTGCCGCTGGTGGGCGTCTCCAAACCGGCGACCATGCGCAGTGTTGTGGTCTTTCCGCAGCCAGATGGGCCAAGCAGCGCAAAAAAAGTGCCAGTCGGCACATGAAGATCCAACGACTTCACGGCCGTGAAGTTCGCATATTGCTTGGTGAGCGACTCCAGGCGCAGGCCCTCGCCGGGCGCCTCGTTGCGGCGTACGGCGCTCTCAGCCACCTGTGACATCGCTCCACTCCTTCTCGTAGATCTTGTTTTGGGTCTCGTTGAGGGTCATGAATTCGAAGGCGGTCTTCAGGTCGGACTCGTCGGGGAAGATCAACTTGTTATCCACCAACGACGGGTCGAGCTTCTCCATCGCCTGCTTGCCGCCCTCAACTGGGCAGATGTAGTTGTTCCACGCCGCCAACTTTGCGGCCACCTCTGGCTCGTAGTAGTAGTTGATCCACTCCTCGGCATTGCTGTGATGCGTGGCGAGGTTGGGGATCAGCATGTTGTCGCTCCACAGCGACGTGCCCTCTTCGGGATAGACGAATTTGATGTCGGGGTTGTCGAACTGCAACTGGATCACATCGCCGCACCAGGCCTCACAGGCCAAGATGTTGCCCGCCGCCAGGTCCTGGCTGTAGTCGTTGCCGGTGAACGCACGCACATGGCCGTTCACCACGGACTTGCGGAGCTCTTCGAGCGCGTTGCCCCACTCGGTGTCGTTGAAATTCGCCGGGTCCGCTCCGACCACGCGAAGCATGAACCCCATCGTGTCGCGCATCTCGCTGAGCAAGGTCACCCTGCCCTTCAGGTCGCTCCGGGTGAGCAACTCCTTGAAGCTTCTGACTTCGCCTACCTTGGCCGCGTTGTAGGCCATCCCGGTGACCCCGCTCTGCCAGGGAGCGGAGTATTTGCGCTCGGGATCCCACGACCGTCCCTGGAGCGGCTTGATCAGGTTCTTGTGCAGGTTGGGCACCTTGGCGGGATCGATTGGCTGCACCCAACCCAGGCCGACCATGCGACCGGCCATCCAGTCGGTCAAGATCATGATGTCGCGCTTGATCGGCTGACAACTGCCCAACTGGTTGCGCACCTTGGCAAAGAACTCGGTGTTGTCGTTGACGTCGTCGGTGTAGGTGACCGCGATCCCGGTGCGCTTCTCGAACTCTTTGAGCGTCGAGCTCGCCTTCTTGATCGGATCGATGTACTGCGGCCAGTTGGACACCTGCAGTTGCTTCTGAGTGGCCGACAGGTCCTTGGCCATGCAGTCCAACGGATTCTGCTTGGCGCCGTCGAGGCCAAAGAGCGGCAGCACGGCCGCGCTCCCGCCGATGAAGGCTGCTCCTCCAGCGCCTCTGATCAAAGTCCTTCTGCTCAGCGGGGACATCGTGACTCCTAGCTGCTGCGGTCGTGAAACACCGTGCGGTGCCAGTCCTTGCGGACAGTGGCGGTCAAATCGTGCATGACGTGCTTGATCTGGGTGTACTCCTCAAAGGAGTAGGCACTCATGTCCTTGCCTTGACCGGACTGCTTGTAGCCGCCGTGCGGCATCTCGGAAATGATCGGGATGTGGTCGTTGAGCCACACGCACCCGGCCTGAATTTCACGCGCGGCGCGATTGGCGCGATAAACGTCGCGAGTCCAGGCCGATGCGGCCAACCCATAGACCGTGTCATTGGCCAACTCGATCGACTCATCGTCAGTGTCGAAGGCCATCGCAGCCAGGACGGGGCCGAACACCTCGTCTCGCATGATCGAGGAATCGGCGCTGACTCCGGTGACCAAGGTGGGCAAGAAGAAGGCGCCCGGACCATCGGGAGCCGCGCCACCGACTCTGATCTCGGCGCCCTCAGCGCGAGCCCGCTCCACATGGGTGCGCACTCGGTCTTGCTGCACCTTGGAGATCAGCGACCCCATGTCGGTGTCGTCGTCGGTCGGGTCTCCGACCTGGTACGCCGACATCAAGTCGGCCACGCCGGAACAGAACTCGTCGAACACGCTGCGGTGCACGATGGCCCGCGTTGCGGCAGTGCAGTCTTGGCCAGCGTTGATCGTGGAGGCCGCCACTGCTCCGTGGATGGCAGCTTCGAGGTCGGCGTCGTCATAGACCACGAAGGGTGCCTTGCCACCCAACTCGAGGTGGATGCGTTTTCCGGTGCTGGCCGCGAGTTGGGCGACCTTCAAACCTACGGCCGTCGACCCGGTGAAACTGACCATGGCGATGCCTTTGTGGCCAACCAGTGCCTCGCCGATGCCGGCGCCAGACCCGTTGAGCACGTTGATCACACCATCGGGAATGCCCGCACGCTGAGCTGCCTCGGCATACATCAGGGAAGTGAGTGGGGTCATCTCCGAGGGCTTCAGCACGACCGTGTTGCCAGCAGCGAGCGCGGGCAGCAGCTTCCAGGCAGCCATCTGGAGGGGGTAGTTCCAAGGCGCAATCGAGCCGATCACACCGAGCGGCTCCCGGCGGATACTCGAGGTGTGGTCGCCGGAGTACTCCCCCGTCGCCAACCCGCTCAGATGCCGCGCGGCACCGGCGAAAAAGGCAGTGTTGTCGATCGTGCCGGGCACATCGAACTCGCGGGACATCCGCAGCGTCTTGCCGGTCTGGGTGGTCTCGGTGGTGGCGAGCTCTTCGGCGATCTCCGCGACGTTGGCCGCCCAGGTGCCCATCAAGTCGCTGCGTTCGGCCGGCGTACGCCGAGACCAGTCGGAGAAGGCATCGGTGGCGGCCGCAACTGCTCGATCTACATCCGCAGGCGAAGCCAGATCGGCCATCACGACCTGCTCACCTGTCGCCGGGTTGACGACTGGGTGCTCCCCGCCGCTGCCCTGGACTCGTTGACCTGCGATGAACTGGTGACCGTGCGGCACAGCAAAACTCCTGTCGCGAATGGGTCGGGCCACCATGACACCGAAACACTCCATAAACAAGCCACCAGACAACAGAATCCGTCGATCTGGATGCCCGAGATCTAGCGGAAACGCCTGTCAGCGCGGTTGCATCGCTGGTGCTCCCGGGCAACGATGGACGCCATGGCCGCCAAGAACAGCGTGGACGACGTCTCCAAAGCGATCATCGAGCAACTGCAGCAGGACGGGCGACGTGCCTACGCCACCATCGGCAAGGCAGTCGGCCTGTCTGAGGCCGCGGTCAGACAGCGGGTACAACGCCTGATCGAGAGCGGCGCGATGCAGATCGTGGCTGTGACCGATCCCTTGGAGTTGGGCTTCGCTCGACAAGCGATGATCGGGATCAATGTGCAGGGTCCGATCGAGCCGGTGGCCGACGCGCTGTCTGCCATGGATGAAATTGCCTATGTGGTGATCACTGCCGGGGGGTTCGACATCCTGGCCGAGGTGATCTGTGAGAGCGACGAGGATCTGCTCAACACGCTCAGCACCAAAGTCCGGTCGATCCCTGGGGTGAGCACGACCGAGACTTTTGTCTATCTCAAACTGCGCAAGCAGACCTATGCCTGGGGAGTGCGGTGACACTTCCGGCCTCGCTGTGGCGAGATACCGCACCTGATTCACCGCCAAGACCGGCGCTGCCCGGGCCCATGCAGGTCGATATCGCCATCGTCGGGGCGGGATTCACCGGTCTCTGGACTGCGCATTCACTGCTGAACGCAGACCCCACGCTGCGGGTGGCGATCCTGGAGCGCGAGCAGGTTGGCTATGGCGCCTCTGGACGCAACGGTGGTTGGTGCAGCGCGCTCTTCCCGACCTCCTGGACTCGACTGGTCAAGGCTGGCGGAGTCAGCGGGGCTCGGGCCATGCATGCGGCGATGGTCGACACCGTCACCGAGGTGGGCCGGGTCTGCGCGGACGAAGCGATCGAGGCTGACTTCGCCCACGGCGGCACCATTGTGTTGGCCAGGTCTGCGGCCCAGCTCCAGCGAGCTGGCGAGGAGGTGGCCACCGCCCAGGAGCGTGGCCAGTCAGGGCTGCAACTGCTGGACCAGTCCCAGGCTCTCGACGTGGTCAATGCCACCTCCGTGCTGGGCGCCACCTACACCCCCAACTGTGCGGCAGTCCACCCGCTCAAGCTCGTCCGCGGTCTCGCCGACCGAGTCGAGGCCCTCGGCGCAACCATTTACGAACGCAGCCCCGTCGAAGAGATTCGCCCGGGCGCATTGGCGACGACGAGCGGATCAGTCAGAGCCGATGTCGTGGTGCGGGCTACCGAGGGGTGGACTCGTGACTTCGTACGCCGCCAGATCGCACCGGTCTATTCATTGATGGTGGCCACCGAGCCTCTGTCTGTTGACATTTGGGAGGAGATCGGCCTTCGTCGCCGGGAGACCTTCAGCGACGGGCGCCACGTGGTGATCTATGGCCAGCGCACGGCCGATGACCGACTCGTCTTCGGGGGACGCGGCGCGCCGTACCACTTCGGATCGGCGATTCGCCCTGCCTTCGACAGCCATCCTGAAGTCTTCGACATGCTCAAGCAGACGGTGCGGGAGATGTTTCCGGCGCTCAGTGGGGTGCGGTTCACCCACGCGTGGGGCGGCCCACTGGGGATCGCCCGCGATTGGGCAGCGTCGGTAGGGCTGGATCGCACGACTGGACTCGCGTGGGCCGGTGGCTATGTCGGCGATGGTGTCTCCACCACCAACCTCGCCGGTCGGACCTTGGCCGACCTGATCTTGAGTCGCGACACCGACATCACGCGGCTGCCCTGGGTCAATCATCGCTCCCGCTCCTGGGAGCCCGAGCCGTTGCGGTGGCTGGGCATCAACGCAGGCTTGCGTGCGATGAACATGGCCGACGCCGAAGAGGCCCGCAGCGGCAAGCAGAGCCGAATCGCCAGATTGATGGCGCCATTGATGCACGGCTGACCGGTTATCGCGGCAGATGGGTGCGCGGGGCCATTCGCGGGCCATGTCGCGGTCTGCTGAGGCCCGCTAGCTCGATCAAACGCTGCACTCTGTGTCGGTGCGGGCGCCACGGCTCCAGCAGCACTGCGAGTTCGGCATCATCGATCGGGGACCCAGTCAACGCCCACCCGATGTTGGCGGCCACGTGATAGTCACCGAAACTCACCGCATCCGGATCACCCAGGGCTCTAAACCGCACCTCCGCCGAGGTCCAGACCCCGATCCCCGGCAGTGCCCGCAGTCGCTGATCCAAGAGGTCTGGGTCACCAACCCGCTCCAGTGCACTCACCCGACTGGCCGCGGCGACCAATGCCTTGGAGCGCGCTGGATCGATATGCAGTTTGAGCCACTCCCAACTCGGAATGGCGCGAACTGTCTGCGGCGCGGGTTGGATCCACAGCCCTTGTTCGTTGCCCGCCCCTGGGGCGCGCTCACCGAACCGATACACCAATCGGCGGAAGCCACCGAAAGCCTCCTGTCCGGTCACTTTCTGCTCGATGATCGCCGGAGCGAGCGCTTCCCAGATCCGATTGGTGCGGCCGATCCGCCAGTGCTGGTGGCGACGCCACGCCTCGATCAAGATTGGATGCTGCGGCTCGAACCCGGTCGGGTCGTCGTCTGCGCCGAGCAGTGCCGGCACCCCGTCGACTGCCCATTGGGCGCCCTGACCCCACGCGGTGATCTCAACCCTCTGCGGCTGGAAATTCAGGCGCAGTGAGGCCGCGCCTTCCGGCGTACGCATACCCAGCCAGTGGGCGCCATCGGGTGTGATCCGATAGGTCGGATCCCCGCTGCCTCGTCTCAGCACGCTCAAGATCGAGGGTCCTGGACACGGCCAGTCCGGCTCCCAGATCGCGGTCAGCGCACTCACCGGGGCAGCCTAGCCAGCACACCCTCCGCGTCGCGGCAGCGGAAGTGTCCGGTCTAGCCGCTTGAATGGAGCCCATGCTGTTCAATCGCGTCGTCGAGGCGCTCACCACTGCCGGTGCGACGCGCTCTCGCAAGATCAAGGTGCGAGCGCTGGCTGATTGTCTCAGGGTTGCCGAGCCCGCTGAGGTTGCTGTCGTGGCGGACTATCTGGCCGGACGACTGCCCCAACGGCGCACGGGGGTTGGCTGGGCGTCCGTTGCCACGATGCCCCCGCCCGCAGAGTTCGCGTCGCTGACCATTGCAGGCACCGATGCCGCCATCGCCGGTCTATCGGCCCTGCAGGGACCCGGCTCGGCGTCATCTCGGGCCCGGCAACTGCAGGCGCTCTTGGCGCAAGCGACCTATGCGGAGCAGGCCTTGCTGCGCGGGTTGCTCCTTGGCGACGTGCGCTCTGGTGCTCTGGAAGCCACGATGATCGAGGCGGTCGCCCAGTGTTATGAACTCCCGCTCGACGTCGTACGACGTGCAGTGATGCTCTCCGGATCGGCCGCCACAGTGGCATCGTGGGCGGCCACCGGCGCCGACTTGACTGAACTGTCGCTGCAACCGGGTCGTGCCGCCCATCCCATGCTCGCTGCTGCCGCCCCTGATTTGGCCGAGGCGATTGAGCAAGTCGGGCTGCCCTGCTTCGTTGACGCCAAACTCGACGGGATTCGGGTGCAGGTGCATCGGCGTGGCGGGGAGATCAGCGTGTGGTCGCGGACCCTCGACGACCTCACCGGCCGCCACCCTCGGATCGATCAAGTCGTGGCTGGTCTGCCGGGCGGCGACCTGGTGTTGGACGGCGAGGCACTCCTGGTTGACGACCAAGGTCGAGCCCGACCCTTTCAGGAGACCACCTCCAAAGGCGGCCGACTGCAGCCCTTCTTCTTCGACCTTCTGCACGCCGACGGTGAGGATCTGATCGATCTGCCCCTCCGCGAGCGCGTCACCCGTTTGGCCGACCTGGTTCCGGCTGAGTGGTTGGCCGAGCGCGCCGAGGTGCAGTCGCTGGGCGAGGCCGAGTCGGTGTGGGAGCAGACCTTGGCCCACGGTCATGAAGGCGTGGTGGTTAAGGATCCCCACAGTGCGTGGTCGGCAGGTCGACGGGGCGCCGGGTGGATCAAGGTCAAGCCAAGGCACACCTTCGACCTCGTCGTACTTGCGGTGGAGTGGGGTTCGGGTCGCCGCCAAGGCTGGTTGTCCAACATCCATCTCGGCGCCCGCAACGGCGATGAGTTCGTCATGGTCGGCAAGACCTTCAAGGGAATGACCGACCAGATGCTGCGCTGGCAGACCGAGCGTTTCTTGGCCCTGGAGACCCACCGCGAAGGACGTGTTGTGCACGTGCGTCCCGAGCAGGTCGTGGAGATAGCCATTGATGGAGTCCAGCGCTCGCGGCGATACCCCGGAGGGGTGGCGCTGCGGTTTGCTCGAGTGCTGGGCTACCGCGACGACAAGAGTGCCGACACCGCGGACTCCTTGGAGTCAATTCGTGCGCTACTGGTGACGACGGCCTGAGTGAGGCCAGATTCGTCACGCACTGAAGGCGCCTGCGAAGATTCAGCCATGACTGCGCAGACTTCGGTTTCTCCACGCCTGCGCCTGGGCAGATGGAGTGCCTTGGCCAGCCTGGGAGCCGGGTTGGTGTCCATTGTCGGCTTGTTCGTGATCGTGCCGACTGCTACCGCCCTTCCTGGAATGCTCGGCAGTGGGTTCCAAGACATGGGGGCCGGAGTGCTGTTGGAGAAGTTGATCTGGTTCGCGCCGGTGTTCTTGATTGTCGCGGTGTTCGCGCGGCGCGCTCCAGGCGTACGAGCGTTCGCGACGCGTGCTGATCGCAGACTGTTTGTTTGGGGGGCCGGTCTGGTCACCATGATCGTGCTCTACCTGATCATCCGCCTGGCTCAGGGGCCGGATTCGGACACGTTCGCCACCCTCAAAGACATGGGTTTCTTCAAGTCAGACTTGAAGGATGTGCTGCAGGTGTTGGCGATTGGCTGCGTGGGGCCGGTGGCGGAGGAGTTCATCTTCAGGGGGCTGATCTACCGCAGCGTGCGTGACTTCGGCATTCGAGCCAGCGGACGGTTCGGTGGCTCACCTCGTCTTTGGTACTGGCTGTCGATCGCACTCGCACTGGTGATCAGCGGCTATACGTTCCTGCAAATCCACACCGGCACACCCGTGCTGTATTTCCTGATGGCCACCGCCTTCGCCGGGGTCTACGAATTCACCGGCTCATTGCAGGCAGCCTCGTTTGCGCACGCACTGAACAACTCCGCCGTGATGTTGCTGGCTGCTGCGTCGGCGGGCGCGGGGTCCCTGTTGATGTACGCCGTGTGCGTGGCCTGCCCGTTCTTGGCATTGGCCCTGACCCGACTGGTCGGCCGAGCCATCGGAGACGACAACTCTCAGATCGCTACCGACAGCTGAACACCGCGCAAGCGCCGGCTCCCGTCGCGGCAGCGCCTCGGTTCAACGCTCCAAGATCGCGACCACACCTTGGCCACCGGCCGCGCAGATCGAGATCAAGCCGCGCCCTGATCCCTTGTCGGCCAGTATGGCGGCGAGGTTGGCGATGATCCGCCCTCCTGTGGCTGCAAACGGGTGACCGGCGGCAAGCGATGAGCCGCGCACGTTCAACTTGGTGCGGTCGATGGCTCCCAGTGGCTGGTCGAGCCCAAGTCGGTGTTGGCAAAACACCGGGTCCTCCCATGCCTTCAAGGTGCTGAGCACCTGGGAGGCGAAGGCTTCGTGGATCTCGTAGAAGTCGAAGTCCTGCAAAGTCAGTCCCTGACGCGCGAGCATCCGCGGTACGGCGTACGCAGGCGCCATCAGCAACCCCTCACCCGCGTGGACGAAATCGACTGCCGCCGTCTCGTGATCGACCAGATAGGCCTGCGGTTCCAGACCGCGCTCCTTGGCCCACTCCTCACTGCTCAGGAGCACGGCGGAGGCACCGTCGGTCAGGGCCGTTGAGTTTCCGGCCGTCATCGTGGCCGCACTGCCCTTGCCGAAGACGGGTTTCAACTTCGCGAGTCGCTCCAGCGAGGAGTCCGGCCGCAGGTTCTCGTCTCGATCCAACCCTCGGAACGAGGTGATCAACGCCTCCTGGTGGCCAGCCTCGTAGGCGGCGGCCAGGTTGTGATGGGAGGCGACCGCGAGTTCGTCTTGGGCCTCGCGGGTGATCTGCCATTCCAGTGCAGTCAGGGCGGCATGATCGCCCATAGAGAGTCCGGTGCGGGGCTCGGAGTTGCGCGGAATCTCGATGCCGATGTCTCCGGGCCGAATCGCACCCAGCGCCTTGACGCGTCCGATCGTGTCGCGGGCGGCGTTGACACCCATCAGTTTGCGACGCAGTCCGTCGGAGATCGCGATCGGAGCATCCGAGGCGGTGTCGGTTCCGCCCGCGATCCCGGAGTCGATCCGACCCAAGGCGATCTTGTCGGCCACGTGCATAGCGGCTTGCAACCCGGTTCCGCAGGCTTGCTGAATGTCAGTGGCCGGTGAGTGCGGATCCAAACGAGTGTTGAGCACACATTCACGAGTCAGGTTGAAGTCACGGGCGTGCTTGAGCACGGCGCCGGCGGCTACCTCGCCGATGCGCTCTCCACCGAGTCCAAACCGGTCGATCAGGCCGTCGAGAGCAGCGGTCAGCATCTCGGAGTTGCTGGCGTCGGCGTAGCGACTGTTGGCTCGTGCAAACGGGATCCGGTTGCCACCGATCACGGCGACGCGACGGGTCTTCGACATGCTCACTCCTGCTCACTGCGGGGTCCGGTGCACCCAATCTTGGCCAGAGGAGTTGGGCAACTCCTACAGACTGAGGGGCAGATCACCTTCCGTGGACACTGCAGTTTCAACCTGAATACCGTTCGGTAACCCACCCCGATTACGTGTTGTGAGGCGCATCGATGAGCGACCGCTACCAGTCCTTCTCCAGTAGTTCGATCGGCAAAGTCCTGGTCAAGAACCTTGGTCTGCCCGACCCGGTGGTGCTGGATCGGTGGCGCGAGGATGCCCCCTTGGTGAGCGGGACGATCGGGCTGGGCGGCCACGGCCGGGTCGTTGACAACGTGGCAAACGCGCTGGCGGCGTACGACGTAACCCTCGACCGCAATCCGGCAGCAGGCACCACCTACAAGGCACTGGTCCTGGACGCGACTGGCGTGCGCACGGCGGCTGACTTGGAACTTCTGCGTGAGTTCTTTGCTCCGTTGATGCGCTCCCTGGAGCGATGCGCGCGACTGGTGGTGATCGGCACTCCACCGGAGTTGTGTCACGGGTCAGAGCGGGTGGCGCAGCGGGCTTTGGAAGGCTTCACCCGATCCCTGGGCAAAGAGGTGGGCCGCGGTTCGACGGCCAACTTGATCCTGGTCGCCGAAGGCGCCGAGAGTGCGATCGACTCCACGCTGGAGTTCGTCTTGTCGCCCAAGTCGGCCTATGTCTCGGGTCAGGTGATCCGGGTCGGTGCGACCGGCACCACCACCGCCGCCAAGGTAGCCGACTGGCGTCGGCCCCTGGAGGGCAAAGTCGCAGTGGTCACAGGTGCGGCCCGTGGCATCGGCGAGCAGATCGCGCGGGTGCTGAGCCGTGATGGTGCGTGGGTGGTCGGCATCGACGTACCCCAGGCAGCCAGCGACCTCAAGGACTTGGCTGACGAACTAGGTGGCGACCACCTCACCCTCGATATCACCGCCGCAGACGCGCCCGCCCGGATCGCCTACGAACTGCAGCAGCGACACGGCGGCATCGACGCGATCGTGCACAACGCGGGGATCACTCGTGACAAGCGACTGGCCAACATGGACGCCTCCCGATGGGACTCGGTGATGGCGGTCAATCTGATCGCCCCTGAGTTGATCACCCGGGAACTGCTGGGGCAAGGCCTCATCCGCGCTCATGGCCGGATCGTCGGGGTCTCCTCGATCGCCGGCATCGCAGGCAACATGGGGCAGACCAACTACGCCGCGTCGAAGGCTGGGGTGATCGGCCTCGTGGATGCGCTGAAGCAGGATCTCACCGACAACGTCACCATCAATGCGGTTGCGCCTGGGTTTATCGAGACCAAGATGACCGCCGCGGTGCCTTTGCTCACCCGCGAAGTCGGGCGCCGCCTCAACTCGCTGAGCCAAGGTGGCCAACCGGTCGACGTGGCTGAAGCAGTCGCGTGGTACTGCCACCCAGGGTCAAGTGCGGTCAACGGCAACGTCGTGCGCGTCTGCGGCCAGATGATGTTGGGGGCCTGATGACCGAGATTCGCGATATCGAGCGCCCGCCTTCGGGGCTCGAGATGTTGCTCAAGGCTGGGCTGGCCGGAGTACCCCTGGCCAACCGCCTTCCCGGGATCGCCAAGACCGGCACGGGGTTGCCTGATCTGAGGCTGCGGACCACATCTGTGAGCGTGGACCCGGCCCATCTGGCGGCGTACGACGAAGTCTGCGGCTTCGTTCGACGAGACACGCTGCCGCTCACCTATCCGCACCTGCTCGGATTCCCGCTGTCGATGCAGTTGATGAGTGATCCGTCGTTCCCGCACGTCGCCGTCGGTCAGGTGCACCTTGCCAACTCGATCACGTCTCATCGCGAGTTGCGCGTCGACGAGCGCTTCGACGTGACCGTCGGGGCGGTCAATCAGAGGCCACACCCCAAAGGTGTCGTCTACGACATGGTCACCGAGGTTGCTGTTGATGGTGAGGTGGTCTGGGAGGAAGCCTCGACCTATCTGCGTCCCGGCCGAAGGCATCCGGATGCACCAGCCATCGTCGGGCCTGCCGACGTGACGGCTGGTTCGATCACCTGGCGCCTCCCGGCTGATCTGGGTCGGCGCTATGCCGCGGTATCCGGGGACCGCAACCCCATTCACTTGACCGCTCTGACCGCCAAGGCGTTCGGCTTCAAACAGCAGATCGCCCACGGCATGTGGAGCATGGCGCGCTGCGTCGCGGCGGTAGAGAGTCGGCTGGCACCTGCGACCAGGCTGGACGTGGTGTTCAAGAAGCCGATTTTCCTGCCCGCGACCGTGGCCCTGGGCACGGTGGTAGACGACGACCACGTCGGGTTCAGCCTCAGCCGACCCGATGGTGGAGTGCACTTGTCGGGTTCGGCCCGGCCGCTCTAGAGCGCGCGCGGGTTTCCGAACACGATCGTCTTGGTGCGCACGGTGGTGTTGCTGCCTGCCGCCAAGAAGCGCAGAGCAAACGTTGCCGTCGTCGGCGTCCATACCCCGACGTCGGTGCGCCCGTCGCCGTTCCAATCGCCACTAACCGGGATATCGCCTGGGCTTCCCCACTTAATCGTGGTCACCTTGCCCGAGGACGACCGCAGGCTGAAGGTGGCAGTGTCGCTGTCGTAGACGCCTACCTCCCACAATTTGTCGCCATCCCAGTCGCCGGTGACCGGTCGGTCCCCCAGATTGGGCAGCGAGATGAGCTTCGTCTTGCCGTTCATCCGAAGCGCGAACTGACCCAGGTCATAGCGCCAGGTGCCCACGTCGGAGAGGCCGTTTCCATCCCAGTCGCCAACCAGCCCGATCAACGTCGCGGTGCCGTATGTGATCGAGGAGGTGGCGCCGTTCGCTGTGCGCATTCTGAAGATGGACGAGTTGGGGCTGCGGACAGCCAGATCGTCCTTTGGATCTGCGTCGAAATCACCGGCGAGGTAGGTGTCCCAGCCAGTGCCGAACGGCACTGTGACCACTGACTTGGGTCGCTTCTGCAGAACCGACGTACCGGTCGGCGTACGTCGGACGATGCCGACGTTGGCAGTGCCATTGCCATCCCAATCCCCGATCAAGGGGGTATCAGGGCAGTTCTGCGAGGCTGCGGTGCTGCCCATCTTCCACAGGGTCCGGTGGAAGTACGGCGGGATCACCGTCGAGCCGAGCTTTTCCTCATGGTGCAGATGCGGCCCACTGGAGTTGCCGGTGCTGCCCAGGAGTCCAATCGCCTGGCCCTGATCAACCCGCATGCCCACCGTCAGCCAGGTGGTCTGCAAGTGCGCGTAGAGACTGGACACTCCGTTGCCGTGGTCGATGACCACGTAGACGCCGTAGGAGCGCGTGCTGAAGACGACCTTGCTCACCGTGCCTGCGGCGGTCGCCACCACAATGTGGCCATTGTCGTTGGGAGCGTTGAAGTCGACCGCAAAGCGACTAGGCGAGTGATACGAACGCGACGTGCCAGTCCACTTCTCTCCGCACAGAAACGGCATCTCGAAGTTTGGGCCAGCGGCCGGATTCAGGTTGGCCGCCGTGGCCGCGACCGGGGTCGCCAGAAGGAGTCCAACTACTACCGCAAGCAACTTCGTCTGGACCCACAACCGCACCGCTCAACCCCTGAACTTTCAATTCACATTAGTCACAGAAGTCCCAACAGTAACTTTGGTAAATGAGCATGCAAAGGGGGCGGAATTAATTACAAACCTGTAATTCGCCGACGCGCCCAATTGTTCCGCCGAGCCGCCCAATTGTCGGGCCGAGCCGCCACGTTGTTACGAGTGCCGGTGCGAACAACCTGGCGCGTCGGCCAAAAAACCTGGCGCGTCGGCCTAACTGCGGACGCGGATCAGGCCCTCTTGGGCTACGGAGGCGACCAGCTCTCCGGACTGGCTGAATACTCGGGCAATCGCCAGTCCCCTGCCTCCAGAGGCGTTCGGGGAGACCTGGTCATAGAGCCACCATTGGTCGGCGGCAAACGGTTGGTGGAACCAGATTGAGTGGTCCAATGAGGCCGACTGCATCTCCGGTGAGGTCACGTGGTGGCCGTGCGGAACCAAGGTGCAGCCCAACAGGGTCATATCCGAGGCATAGGTGAACGCCGCCTGGTGAGTCAGCGGATCATTGGGCAGCGACCCGTTGGTGCGGATCCACAATCGCTGACGCGCCGGGTGCTCAGCCGGGTCGAGCAGACCACCTGGGCGCGAATCGGCCGCCCAGCGCACCTCCAACGCCGCCCACTCCCGCTCCCACTCCTCCGACTGCGCCGAGCCGCGGCGGCTAAACACTGCCGCGAGGTCGAGGCTCTCCTCCGGCCCCGGTACGTCGGGCATCGGATCCTGGTGCTCCAAACCAAGTTCTGGCACCTGAAAGTTGGCGGTCATGAAGTAGATCGGCCGCCCATGCTGACGCGCCACCACACGTCGAGTGGCGAAGGAGCGGCCATCGCGGAGGTTTTCGACGTCGTAGACGATCGGGACTGAGGTGTCGCCGGGGCGCAAGAAGTAGGAATGCAGCGAGTGCGCCACAAACGGATCCTCGGTGGTCCGTTGAGCAGCCACCAGTGCATGCGCCGCGACCTGGCCCCCGAAGACTCGTTGCAGCAGGGTGTCGGGTTGTTTGCCCCGGAAGAGGTTGGCTTCGATCTGTTCTAGGTCGAGCAAATCGAGAAGGTCGGTGACCGACCGCGGCATCAGCGCTCTCCTGCTTCGTCGTCCAGTCCGGCCAAGAATTGTTCAAACTGCGCGCCCAGTTCCTCGCCGGTGGGGATGTCCACCTCGTCGGCGAGCAGGTTGGCTTGGGCCTGGTGGAAGGCGTCGTACTGCTGCTCCAAACCCTCCACCACAGAGCGAACCTCGTCAGAGTCAGCCACCTGAGCAGCCAGTTCCTCGGTGGTGCGCTCGCGAGCCTCAAATAGGTCTGAGAGATCCCACACCAAGCCCGTGGTCTCGCCGACCGCCTCCAGCAGCGCTACCGAGGCATGCGGATAGGGGTACTGCGCGATGTAGTGCGGAATGTGCGCAACAAACCCCATCGCGTCATGAGCCCACTCCCCCAGTCGAATTTCCAACAATGCCTGCGCACTCGACGGCACCCGAATCTCGCCGCGCCAAATGTTGTCCTTGACCAGAAGTCGATCGGCAGTCGCGTGGTTGGTCAGTTGCACCGGACGTGTGTGCGGCACCGCCATCGGCACTGAGCCCATCGAGACCACCAAGCGAACCTCAAAGTGCTCCACCACCGCACGCACGGCTTGTGCAAACGCCTCCCAGCGGATATCCGGCTCGGGCCCACTCAGCAAGAGGTACGGCGTGCCCTGCGCATCGCGCTGCACTCGTACGACGAGACGCGGGGCCTCGTAGTCGGTGTAGCGGTTCTCCGAAAAGGTCAGCGGTGGCCGCCGAGCGCGATAGTCATAGAACTCATCGACCTCAAACGAAGCGACCACGCGACTGGCCGCATCGCTTTCGACTAGGTGCTGCACAGCGGCTCCCGAGGCGTTGCCTGCGTCGAGGAACCCGTCGAGGGCTACCACCATCACGGGTCCGTCGCTGCGTCCCACCAACTCATCGACTTCGTCCACGATGTGCACGAATCTGGCCTGCGCCACCGTCCAACCCCTCTGCTCGTTGCTGACCCCTCAGGGTAGACGCAACTAGTTCTAGTCTCGGGTTATGCCCCTCACTGCCAACCGTGGATTGATCGAGTCGGTGCGCACTCGGCTGGTCGAAAACGCCCAACCCGAGCGCGCTGCGCCGATGCAGGCCTACATGAAGTCTGAGATGCCCTACCTCGGAGTGCCTATGCCTGCCTGCCGGAAGATCTGGCGCTCCGGCTTCGACGTCAGCCTCGACCAACGGGAGTGGTGGGCGACGGTCGAAGCTTTGTGGGACGAGGCGGAGTATCGCGAGGAGCGCTATGCCGCGATTGGTCTGGCGCGCCACCGCCGCTTCGCGGACTTCCAGCACCCAGACCTGATCGAGGGCTATGGCCGCCTGATCAGTGACGGCGCGTGGTGGGATCTGGTCGACGAGATCGCCAGCCACCTGGTCGGCGACTTGCTGCGCAAACATGCAGAGGTGATCACACCCGTGCTCGATCAGTGGGCAGTTGTTGGCGATCTGTGGCGAAGGCGCACTGCGATCATCAGCCAGATCGGCTCCAAGGAACTCACTGACACTGCCCTGCTCACCCGAACGATCTGTGCCAATTTGGATGGCTCAGTTGGTCGGGCGCCGGCAATGTCGACGTACGGCAGAGAGTTCTTCATCCGCAAGGCGATCGGCTGGGCACTGCGTAGCTATGCCTACACCGACGCTGATTGGGTACGTCGGTTCGTGGATCAACACCGCGAATCCCTCAGTGGGCTGTCTATTCGCGAAGCCACCAAGCACCTCGGGTGATTGGTTTCGTCACGCGCCCTGCGGGCGCTGCTCAACCAACGGGTGGTCACGCGCCCTGCGGGCGCTGCTCAACCAACGCCCCTCAACAAGCCCTACTGGTCGAGCACGTGGTCTGCGACTAGATCAGGTGTCGATGCGCTGAATTCCTCCACGATCGCCAATGCCAGCGCCTGCGGCGTCAGTCCGATCCGCTCCAAAATCGTGGCCCGTTTGGCGTGGTCGAGGAACTCCTGCGGAATCCCATGCAAGCGCACCGGGGTCGACACCTCACGCTCGTTGAGCAATTGCAGCAGGGTGCTGCCGCAGCCGCCCACGATCCCGTTGTCTTCCACGCAGACCACCAGACGATGCTCTTGGGCAGCAGTCACGATGGCGCGATCCCATGGCTTCACCCACCGCGGGTCAACCACCGTCACCCCGATGCCCTGCTGCACCAGACGCTCGGCAACGTCGACGGCGGTGGTCGCCATGGCGCCCACCCCGATCAGGAGCACATCCTTGGCGCCGTTGCGGACCAAGACATCCATCGTGCCGAGTCGATCAACGGCGGGTAGTTCGTCCGGTGGCGCTCCCTTGGGGAATCTCACCACGGTGGGCGCGTCCGTCACCTCCACGGCCTCGTTGAGCAGTTCACGCAACCGAGCCGGGTCGCGGGGAGCAGCCAGTCGCAGTTTGGGAATCACTTGCAGGATCGACATATCCCACATGCCGTTGTGACTGGCACCGTCATCCCCGGTCACTCCAGCCCGATCCAGCACGAACGTGACGCCGCAGTCGTGCAGCGCCACGTCCATGAGGACTTGGTCGAAGGCACGGTTGAGGAACGTGGCATACACCGCCACCACCGGATGCAAACCGCCCATAGCCAGGCCCGCCGCTGAGGTGACCGCGTGCTGTTCGGCGATGCCGACATCGAAGGTGCGCTCGGGGAAGCGCGCGGCAAATTTGTCCAGCCCGACCGGATGCATCATCGCCGCAGTGATCGCCACCAGATTGGGTCGCCGACCCCCCAGCGCGACCATCTCGTCGGCGAAGGTATCGGTCCAGATCACCCCCGTTGGCCGCTCTTCTCCGGTGTCGACATCGAAGGGTCGAGGGGCATGGAACTGGTCGGCCTCGTGACGCTCGGCCGGGTCGTAGCCAAAACCTTTGCGAGTGATCGCGTGCACGATCACCGGCCCGCCAAACCGCTTGGCCTGGGCCAGCGCCTGCTCCAAGGCTCGCTGGTCGTGGCCGTCGACGGGTCCGACGTACTTCAGACCGAGGTCTTCGAAAAGTCCCTGCGGAGCCAGCGCGTCCTTCATTCCCTTCTTCATCGCATGCAGGGCGTCATAGACCGCTGGGCCGACTCCACGCACGCCGTTGAGGCGGGTCTTGACCACATCGAGCATCTGCTCATAGCGCGGATTGGTGCGCAGTGTGGTGAGGTGATCGGCCAGCCCACCCACTGTGGGGGTGTAGGAGCGGCCGTTGTCGTTGACCACCATCACCAGGCGGCGGTCCTTGCCCGAGGCGATGTTGTTGAGCGCCTCCCAGGCCATTCCGCCAGTGAGCGCCCCATCACCGATCACGGCCACCACATGCCGGTCTTCGCCGCGGATTTGAAATGCCTTGGCCAAGCCATCGGCATAGCTCAACGCGGTTGAGGCGTGGGAGTTCTCCACCAGATCGTGCTCGGACTCCGCGCGGCTGGGATAGCCCGACAGGCCACCCTCCTGTCGCAGTTGATCGAATCCGTCCGCGCGGCCGGTCAGAATCTTGTGCACATAAGACTGATGGCCGGTGTCGAAGACCACCTTGTCTCGCGGGGAGTCGAAAACCCGGTGGATCGCCATGGTGAGCTCGACGACTCCCAGATTCGGCCCCAAATGGCCGCCCGTGCGCGCGACCTTGGTGACCATGAAATCACGGATCTCGGCCGCGAGGTCGGCACATTGACGTTCGTCGAGCTCGCGGAGCCGGGCCAGGCCTGGCCACTGGTCGAGAAGGGGCATGGCCGCAATCCTAGGCCGGGCTAGCCGAGCGACATGACCGCGACGGCGGGTTCGTGGAGCGATCCCAACCACACTTTGCCGTCATGCTCGCGCACACCGGTGGCCATGTGGAAGCGAGTCGAGTCGCCAGACAAGTCGTGGATCAATACCCCGGCATCATTGAAGGCTTGCACTCTGACGGTGCGCTTGGGCTGGGGTTGAAGAGCCTCTGGAATGCGGGTCACAGCTCGTCGTACGGCGAGCGGAGCGCGCTGCAACCGCTCCACCACAGGGTCCTTGGGTGAGGCAATCGTCACCCAGATCAACCCATCGGTGCCCCGCGAGACGTTGTCGGGATAGCCCGGGAGGTCTTGAGCGAAGTAGTCACGCTGTCCTGCCCGATCACCGCTCAACCAGAGACGCGCCACGGTGCGCGCACCGGTTTCGGCCACCACGACGAACGACTCATCGGCACTCACAGCCACACCGTTGGCGAAGTGGAGCCCATCGAGCACCTGGGTGACCTGCCCGTCCACGTCGCGACGGAACAGGCGGCCAGTGCGAGTCACTTCGACCATGTCGGACTTCCAGTGATCGATCCCGTAGCGGGTGCTGGTGTCGGAGAACCAGATCTCCCCCGAACTGGCCACCGCAGCGTTATTGCAGAACCGCAGCGGGCGCTCTCGAAATTGAGTCACCAGGTCTTCAACCCGTCCGGTGGTCGGATCCAAGGCAATCAAGCCGCGCTTGGCGTCGCAGACCAAGATCCGACCATCAGGAAGGAGTTCAAGCCCCAGTGGGCGCCCCCCGGTCTGGCCGAGCCGCTCGATCTTGGCCCCGTCGGGTTGAACTCGAAACACCGAACCATCCTCAGTGCCGGTGATCACCCATCCCTGGGCGTCAACGAGCACATCCTCGGCGCCCGCGCCTGGAACTCCGAACACCTGAAGTGGCAACATGGCGCCACCCTAGACGCAGGTGGCCCTACGAAATCGGAACTGCGGTCTTCAACGTCTTGGTCGCGGTGTTGTAGCCGGGTCGGACGTATTTGATCCGCACCGTGATGTAGCGGCCCTGATCCGCGGCTTTCAGCACGTAGGAGTCACCAGCCGCACCCAGGATGCGAGTGGTCCCGCGATACCAGGCATAGGAGACGGTGTCGCTATCGGGAACCAGAGTGGCCGGCAGCACCGACACTGTCTGCCCAACAGTTGTTTCAGGGCTCAGCGTCGGCGGGGCGGAGAAGACGAAGGACGCCTTCGTCACCGCGCGAGTCCAGGAGGAGTACTTGCTCACGGACTTAGCCCCTGGCCGCGAGGCCGTCACCTTGAACCGCACCTGCTTGCCAACGGCTCGGGCCGGCACCTTGAAGGTTTGCTGAGTCGCCCCAGTGACCGCCTTCAGACCGACGTACCACTGATAACCGAAGGTGATCCCCGACGGAGTCCACGTGCCTGGGCTGGCGGTGAGCACCTTGTCGACCATGGCGGTGCCGGTCACCTTGGGTGCCGTGGGGTTGCGGATCACGGGAGTAGTCACCTTTGCTGTGGCTGACGACGCTGCCGAGGCCGTCGCTGCTCCCGGTCCGGTGGCTGTCACCAACACCGAGATCTTCTTGCCGACGACCGACGTTGGAATGGTGTACGTCGAGCCGGTTGCCCCCGTGATCACGACCCCGTCGGCCAGCCATTGGTAGGCGACCTGACGCGGGTTGGGTGCCCAGGTTCCCTCAGTTGCAGTCAGGACCGAGCCGACCAAAGCGTCACCGCTGACCTGCGGTGGGGTCAGATTGCTGATCGCTGGGTCGACGACGGCCGAGGTCTCGGCACTGCTCGCCGTGCCGGGGCTCAGACCGGACTTCGTCGCGGTGACCTGGACTGAGATCTTCTTGCCCAAGTCAGCCAACGTCGGCGAGTAGGTGCCTTCAGTGGCTCCGGGGATGGATGCGCCGGCGACGAGCCACTGGAACGCCACCGCGTCAGGCTCCGGGTCCCAGGTTCCGCTGGTAGCACTAAGGACACTGCCCACCGCAGCCTCGCCACTGATCTGTGGCAATCCAGTGTTGTGCACACCGGCCTCCGCCACAGGATCACTCGATGCACTGGCTGCCGAAGCTCGATGGAATCCCTCGGCCAGGGCCAGCACACGCGAGGAAATCTTCTTGCCGATCAGATCCGAGGTCAGCGTGAGCGTCTCACTGGAATTGCCGGCAATTGGCTGGCCATCGGCCAACCAGGTGATCCGGGTGATGTCCGGATTGGTCGACCACTCACCACGGGTGGTCCTCAACACGTGGCCGACGGCAGGCGTGCCACTGATCGTCGGCGGGGTGGTGTTGGTCATCAATGCACGCGAGGAGTAGACCAGCGTCCCAATGTCGATCGACTCAGCTCGCGTGGTGCTGATCGGCGTGGCTTTCGAAGGCAGATTTGTCAGATGTCCGGGAGCGGTATCGCTGTAGTAGCGCGGCCCGTCATTGCAGTACCCCTCGAGGTCCGATCGCCCTGCTTCAGCACGAAGGTAGTACTGGCCAGTGCCAACTCCGGGCACAGAAAATGTCTCACCATCGGTGGATCCCTGACGTCCGACCAGCGACCCGTCGGGGGTGAAGGCAGTGAAGCTGCAGAACCGATTGATGTTTCCGGTGATCGATCCCCCAGCTTGATGGACCGAATCGATGCCGTCGACCACCTCGCCGGCGCCGACGGTGACCAGATCGGCGCTGCCCGGCCCGGAGCCCTCGGCGACGTCGTTGTAGTACTCCGCAGCGTTGGGCGAAGAACCTGAGACCCGATCGAACTCGACGCGATACGTCCCCGGCGGGATCTGTTCTGCGGTGTAGGTGTTGCCGGAGGCATACCCCCAGCCCACCGTGGCACCGGTGTCAGGACGCACAATCCGGACCTGACCGTTGTCGGCGACTCCGCTGAGGGTCCCCTGAATCGTGCCAGTGCGAGTCAACGCCGCATCGACGGCCACCTCCTGACCCGGGGTGGTTGTCACCGGATCGGCACCAATCCGGAAGCGGGCGTTGTTGTAGAACTCCGACACATAGCCATCGCCCCTGAATCGGACCACGTTGTCGCCCGCGTCGGCATAGACGCTGTAGTGACCATCTGTGTCGGTGTAGCCATAGCCGGTCCAGTGCCACGTCGCCGGCTCCCCCGGGAAGCGAGGCGAACGTTGGGACACGACCACGAAGACGTTCGCTGCCGGTGCTCCCAGATCGTCGGTCACGGTGCCGGTGTAGCGCGCGCGATTTGTCGCCACGATGTTGCGCACCGCATCGGCACCTGTGGTGAGCTCAACGGTTTCGCAGGTAGTCGCGTGCGGACTGTCCGAGGAATTGGCCACGTAGCACACCACGTATGACGCGGCGGGGAGGCCCCCGAACGAGAAACTGCCGTCACCGGAGAAGGTAGAGGAAACGACTTCATTCCCGTTGTGACGCAGGGTCACATACGGGTCCGCGATGGCCGTGCCGGACGCGGTCGACACGGTGCCGCTGATTGAGGCGGAAGGATCCAACTGAATCGTGACCGCAGTGGTCGCACCGCCGGTGACAGCCACGGACGCCTCGGCCGTGCACGTCGGCGCGCCGTCGCTATCCAACGCAGTGTCTGCGCAAACGGTATAGGCCCCGGCGGAAATGGTGACGGTGATCGGCTGGGCTGAGTATTGAGAGAAGCTTCGGTCCGTCGCCGAATATGCGTCGACGTCGACCGGCCCGACTGGAGGCATTCCTGACGACGTCACAACGGTCACGCGGATCGTCCCAGTGTCAGCGCCCCAGGCTGGGACCGTGCCCCCTGCGAGAACCACGGCCATCGATACGAAACCAAACAAGACTGCACGCAACCGCTGAGACACATTTCCCCCATATATGTATGGCAATGTTCAGATGGTGCACTACTTCTCAGGCCTACGTCTAGGCAGGTTCACGATGTGGTCCACGTCGACCCGCGCGAACCTTGGCGTCGTACTCCTGATGAGTGCGCCGCTCGCCATGTCGACGGGAGCCACAGCAGGGTTCACCTGGCCCAAACTGCTCGTCGTCTCGGTCGGCGCATTCGTCGCCTGGACCGCGCCACCCGAAGGCCGACTGCCCCGCTCGGTGTTGCGGCTCGGCCTGATCGGTCTGGCTTGGGCGTCGATCACGGCGCTCGCCTCGACATCTCCACTGGCCTCGCTGACCGGTCGGTGGCCACGCTACGAAGGCCTGCCGGTCTTGGCGCTCTACGCGATCTGCGCAGGAGCCGGGGCACGCCTGCGGCGCACCCTGTCGGTCGCGAGCGCAACCCCTGCCGCGATCGCCGCCCTGGTCTTGCTCGGCGTTTCGGTGGCCAGCATTGCTCATTGGGGCCCGAACCCCGGATGGCGAACAGGTTCAGTGCTGGGCAACGCCACTGATCAGGGAGTATTCGCGCTCACCCTCCTCGGACTCTGCCTGCCACAGTTCCCACGACAACCACGTCT